>OCZT010004860.1_pt1 | contig 13474 bp, 14 predicted proteins | sample 1539031 | NCBI WGS metagenome assembly OCZT01 (sample SAMEA3539308, study PRJEB22396) | soil metagenome | biome: tundra; feature: field; material: soil | place: USA | collected 2010-05 | depth 0.15 m | reverse complement strand
GGTGGGAGGAGCGGCGAGCTCGGCAAGCCCCGCCTCCGCCAGCCCCGCCTCGGCCAGCCCCGCCTCGGTCGCCGCCCGCGTCTCCCCGCCCGACGCCACTCCGCCCGACGCCACCCAGCCCGACGTCCTCTACCCCGACAGCGCGCCCCAGCCCGACGTCCAGGCCCCGCCGACCCAGGCTCCAGCCGGCCGGCGAGGCAACGGGCGTCACCGCCGCGGCCAGGGCGACAGCGCTCAGCCTAATAACGGCCAGCCTGGTAACGGCCAGCACGCTAGCGGCTCGCTCGACAGCGCCCGGCCTGACAGCGGGTTGTCGGCTAGCGGGCTGTTGGACAGCGCCCAGCCAGACAACGGGCAGCCGGGCAGCGCTCATCCGGACAACGGCCGGCCTGACAACGCCGGACAGCCGGACAACGGGCACCCGGACAACGGGCCGGGGGCTGCCGGGTCGGCTGAACCCAGCCGCCCCGCCAGCGCTCGCCGTCGCCGCCGCAAGCCCACGGCGGCCACCTCAGCCGCCCCCGCGTCAGCCGCCCCGGCATCCGTCACCTCCGTCCCGGAACCCTCGCAAGCCCAGAACGGCGCCGCCTGATACCAGATCAACCACGACGGGCTATTGATGCGGTTGTCAACACCATCAACGGCCCGCGGTCGCGGCCCGTTCGCGAGTCTGGCCAGCCCGATGGAACATTGGGCCGGTTACAACCGGCCCTCTGGAACATTGGGCCGGTTACCGTGACCCCGTACCCCGCGCCGCCGTACCCCGCGCCCGCGGGGTACGGCGCTGGAGGAGACCGAACGGGTCAGGTTCGTGGACAGGCTGAGGTCTGGTAGCCTTAGCGGTCGGGAGTCGCCGATGCGCGGGACCCCGTGTACAAGCTCAAGCGAGTCCAAGCGAGCCCGCCGTGGTGACACCGGTATGCCGGGGCACGCAAGGAAAGCGTAAGGAAAGAGAGAGTCTCGGGTGTACGCGATTGTGCGCTGCGGCGGCAGGCAGGAAAAGGTCGCGCTTGATGATGTCCTCACCGTTGACAAGCTTCCCGGTGAGCATGGCTCAAGCGTTACGCTGACGGCCCTGCTGGTGGTGGATGGTGAGCGGGTCATCAGCGACCCCGCCGAGGTCGGCCGATATCTGGTCACGGCGGACATCGTCGGTGACGCCGCCGGCCCCAAGATCAACATGATCCATTACCGGAACAAGACCGGCTACCGGCGCCGTCTCGGCCACCGGCAGCACTATACCCAGGTGCGGATCACCCACATTGGCACCGAAGCCAAGGCGGAGACCAAGGCGGAGACCAAGCCGGAGACCAAGCCGAAGGCGCTGGCCAAGACATCTGCATCGGCTAAGGCGGAGGAGGACTGAGATGGCACACAAGAAGGGTGCGTCATCCAGCCGCAACGGTCGCGACTCGAACGCCCAGCGCCTCGGCGTCAAGCGTTTCGGCGGCCAGCAGGTCAATGCGGGCGAGATCATCGTCCGTCAGCGCGGGACGCACTTCCACCCGGGCGACGGCGTCGGCCGGGGTAGCGACGACACGTTGTTCGCGCTGGTCGAGGGCAAGGTTGAGTTCGGTAGGCGCCGCGGCCGGCGGGCTGTGAGCATCGTTCCTGGCGAGCCCCCGGCGTAGGTCCGCCGAGGCTGTAAGTCAGGATAACCAGAAGGCGGGCCCGGGCAACCCGGCCCGCCTTTTACATGCGTTGAGGGAGATGGGCATTGTGGCGGAGTTCGCCGACCGGGTCACGCTGCAGGTGCAGGCCGGCCACGGCGGGAACGGCTGCGCCTCGGTTCATCGCGAGAAGTTCAAGCCGCTCGGCGGCCCGGACGGGGGCAACGGCGGCCACGGCGGGGATGTGATCCTCGAAGTGGACGCGAGCTCGGCGACCCTGCTCGACTTCCACCGCCGCCCGGTCCGCCGGGCCGGTAACGGCAAGCAGGGCGAGGGTTCGAACCGGTCCGGCGCCAACGGCCCCGACCTGATCATCCCGGTGCCGAACGGGACCGAGGTGAAGACCGCGGACGGCGAGGTCCTCGCCGATCTCGTCGGCACCGGCAGCAGGTTCGTAGCCGCCGCGGGCGGCCGCGGCGGGCTGGGTAACGCCGCCCTCGCGAGCCCCCGGCGCAAGGCGCCGGGGTTCGCTCTCAAGGGCGAGCCGGGCCAGCAGCGTGATCTCATCCTGGAGCTGAAGACGGTGGCCGACGTGGGGCTGGTCGGCTTCCCCAACGCCGGGAAGTCCTCGATCATCGCGGCGATGTCCGCGGCCCGGCCGAAGATCGCCGACTACCCGTTCACCACCTTGATCCCGAACCTCGGCGTGCTGGAAGCCGGCGACGTCCAGTTCGTCGTGGCCGACGTGCCCGGGCTGATCCCGGGCGCCAGCCAGGGCAAGGGCCTGGGACATGACTTCCTGCGGCACGTGGAACGCTGCTCCACCCTGGTCCACGTGCTCGACTGCGCCGCTGAAGCCGCCGAACTGCCCGGCCGTAACCCGGTCGCGGACCTGGCGGCGCTCGAGGAAGAACTCGCTGCCTACGGCGACGCCACCGGCGCCGAGCTGGTCGGGCGGCCGCGGCTTATCGCGCTGAACAAGATCGACGTGCCCGCGGCCCGCGAGCAGGCCGACCTGGTCAAGCCCGAGTTCGAGGCCCGCGGCTATCAGGTCTTCGAGATCTCCGCCGCGACCGGCGAGGGCCTGCGTCAGCTGGGCTTCGCCATGGCCGCCCTGGTCGCGGCGGACCGGGCCGCCCGCCCCGCCGAGCAGCCCGTCGAACGGGTCAGGGTGGCCGTGAAGGCCGTCGACGAACCGGGCTTCGAGGTGGTCAGGATCGGGGAGAGCTTCCTCATCCGCGGCGAGAAGCCGCAGCGGTGGGTCAGGCAGACCGACTTCAGCAACGATGAGGCGATCGGCTACCTGGCGGACCGGCTGGCCCGGCTGGGCGTGGAAGAGGCGCTCGCCGAGGCGGGGGCCGAGCCGGGCGCCGAGGTCCTGATCGGCGACCTGGACGACGCCGTGGTGTTCGACTGGGATCCGGCCGCGCCCATGGCGGGCGGAGTAGGCGGACACGGCGGGCACAGCAGTTACCGGTCCAAGGGCGGCAAGCAGCACCTCGGCCCGCGCGGGACCGACCCCCGGCTGTCTCCATGACCCCAGGCCCGGACACCACCCTCCCGCGCCCGGACGTCGCCCGGCCGGACATTGACGGTGCGCTGAGGGTCGTGGTGAAGGTCGGTTCCTCGTCCTTGACCACGACGGACGGCGAGATCGCCGGCGAGGCGATCGAGGCTCTGGCCGCCGCCCTGGCCACCCGCGTCCAGGCCGGCACGCAGCTCGTGCTCGTGTCGTCGGGGGCGATCGCGTCTGGCCTGGTGCCGCTCGGGCTGTCCCGGCGGCCCAGCGACCTGGCCACCCAGCAGGCCGCGGCGAGCGTCGGCCAGGGACTGCTCATCGCCAGGTACACGGCCGCCTTCGCCCGGCACGGCATCCGGACCGGTCAGGTGCTGCTGTCCGCCGATGACCTGATGCGCCGGACGCATTACCGCAACGCGCAGCGGACTCTGGACCGGCTGCTCGAGCTCGGCGTGCTGCCGGTGGTCAACGAGAACGACACGGTGGCTACCGACGAGATCAGGTTCGGTGACAACGACCGCCTCGCCGCCCTGGTCGCGCACGTCACGCGCGCATCAGCGCTGATCTTGCTCTCCGACGTCGACGGTCTGTACGACGGGGACCCGCGCCGCGGCGCGGCCCAGCGGATCGTCGAGGTGCGCGACCGGTCCGACCTGGATGGCATCAGGCTGGGCCGGGGCGTCAAGGCCGGCCAGGGCGGCCAGAACGGTCAGGCCCCGGGCATCGGCGGTATGGCGACCAAGGTGGAGGCCGCGATGATCGCCTCCGCGGCCGGCATCCCGACCGTGGTCACCGACACGGCCAGCGCGCCAGCCGCCCTGGCGGGGGACGCGGTCGGCACCTACTTCGCGGCCCACGGCCGCAGGCTCGCCACCAGGCTGCTCTGGCTGAAACACGCGGCGGTGGCCCGCGGCAGCCTCAAGATCGACACCGGCGCGGTCGAGGCCGTGGTCAAACGCCGGGCCAGCCTGCTTCCGGCCGGCATCACCGGCGTCGAGGGAACCTTCGATGCCGGTGACCCGGTGAACCTAAGCGACGAGCACGGCAACATCGTCGCGCGCGGCCTGGTGAACTACGACGCGACCGAGATTCCCGGCCTGATGGGCCGGTCCACCCGGTGGCTGGCGAGCAAGCTAGGCCCGGAGTACGAACGCGAAGTCGTGCACCGCGACGACCTCGTCATCCTCTAGCCCCGACCGCAGCCTCAGCTCGCCAGCCTCAGCTCGGCGTCAGTTGTCGTCGCTGCTACCGCCGCCGCTGCCGCCGCGGTTGGAGAACCGGTCAAACAGCCCTCCGGCCACGTTGGCCATGTTCCCGGCCGCGCCGCGGACCATGCCGATCAGCGGGTCCTCCGAGCGGCTCCAGGACTCCTGGTAGGCCTTGGCGGCACTGCGCACTTCCTCGCCCACCGACGCGTTGCGGTCGGTGTCCCGGCGCGGGTAGTCGCCGGCCAGGATGCGGTCGTATTCGCCGCTGGCCACCCAGTGGTCGAGCGCGGCGAACCTGACCACGGCGAACGGGTGCGTGTTGCCCTGGAGCTGGAGCAGCTTGAGAATGCTGTCCCGCAGATCGGGCGCCGCGTCGTACTCGCGCGCCTGGTCGTGGAAGGCGTCCGCGTTCATTTCCGCGAGCCGCGACCCGCCGGCCGTCTTCATCAGCACTCGCCGGGACGCGTCCACGTCCTGGCCGGCCAGCAGCCCGGCCCGGTCGCAGGACAGCTCGGACTTGCGGTACCACTCCTCCAGGCCCCAGATGATGGCCCGCAGTCCGAGGTAGCCGATCGGCATCCAGGCGATCCGCTGGGCCAGCATGATCAGGTTGTACAGCATGGTCCGGTAGACCGAGTGTCCAGACAGGATGTGCCCGAGCTCGTGCCCGATGACCGCCCGGAGCTCCTCGGCGTCCAGCAGGTCGACCAGGCCCGAGTTGAGCACGATGAAGGGAGTGTTGGTGCCGAGCGCCATCGCGTTCACGATGGGATCCTGCGAGATGAACAGCTCGGGTACCTTTTCCATGTCCAGGACGTAGGCACCGTCGCGCAGCATCTCGTGGATATGCGGGAACTGCCGCTCGGAGACCTTTACTCCGCTGGCGAGGAAATTAAGCCGCATGGCCCGTTCGTTGAACAGGCCGTTAAGCAGCTTAAGCAGGGTGTCGAAGCCGGTGAGCTTACGCAGCGCTACCAGCGCCGAACGGTCGGCGGGATGCTCGTAGGCGCGGGACGAGATACCGGTGAGCCGGACTCGGGCGCGATCTGGCACTGAAGTCATATCTCGAATCATAACCCGAGTGCGGGCCAGTTGGGCCGGTACGATACGAGGCACGAAGGGGGGGCATGAAAAAATGCGACGCATCGGCGTGATGGGCGGAACCTTCGATCCCGTACATCATGGTCACCTGGTCGCCGCCAGCGAGGTCGCGCACAACTTCGCGCTGGACGAGGTCATCTTCGTGCCGACCGGCCAGCCGTACCAGAAGGATTTCCGTGCCGTCTCGGCCGCCGAGGACCGCTACCTGATGACGGTGATCGCCACCGCGTCGAACCCCAGGTTCAGCGTCAGCCGGGTCGACATCGACCGGCCCGGGCCCACCTACACCATCGACACGCTGCGCGATCTGCGCGCCGCCGCCGGGCCGCAGGACCAGCTTTTCTTCATCACCGGCGCCGACGCGCTGGCCAAGATGCTCACCTGGCACGATGTGGACGAACTATTCACCCTGGCGCATTTCGTAGGCTGCACGAGACCGGGTCACCGGCTGTCGGGGGCTGGCCTGCCGGACGGGAAGGTGAGCCTGGTGGAGATCCCGGCGCTGGCCATCTCCTCCACCGAGTGCCGGGCCCGGGTCGAGGCGGACGAGCCCGTGTGGTACCTGGTCCCGGACGGCGTCGTGCAGTACATCGCCAAGCGAGGCCTGTACGCGAAGGAAAATGTCACCCGCGGGTGAGAGAGTTAAGTGACGCCCTCGCGTGAGAGGGTAGAGAAACAAACGAGCCTACCTAAGGAGGCCGGCAAGCACTCGTGACAGCCACACCGAGGGCCGTCGAGCTTGTCGAAACCGCCGCGCTGGCCGCGGCGGACAAGCTGGCCGACGGCATAATCGCCTACGACGTGAGCGATCAGCTCGTCATCACCGACGCGTTCGTGCTGTGCTCGGCGTCCAACGACCGGCAGGTTCGGTCTATCGTCGACGAGATCGAGCTGCGGATGCGCCAGGCGGGCGCCGGACTGGTCCGCCGCGAGGGCGGGCGTGAGGGCCGCTGGGTCCTGCTCGACTACCTCGAGGTGGTGATCCATGTGCAGCACTCCGAAGAACGCAGCTTTTACTCGCTCGAGCGGATCTGGAAGGACTGCCCCCAGATCCCGCTGCCTGAGCTAGTTAGTGCTGGCCCGGGGGGACGAACCCAAGGACCCCCCCAAACCCCCCCGTCGAACCCAGGGAGGACGCGCTGAGCGACCCGGTCCGGCTGGTGTTGTGGCGGCACGGCCAGACGGCCTGGAACGCCGAGCGGCGGTTTCAGGGGCAGAGCGACATCCCGCTTGATCCGACCGGGCAGGCGCAAGCCGACCGGGCGGCCCGGCTGCTGGCTGGCCTGCACCCCGACCTGATCATCTCCTCGGACCTGACCCGGGCGACGAGCACCGCGGCCCCGCTGGCCCGGCTGACCGGGCTGAACGTGGTCCTCGACAAGGACCTGCGCGAGCGCCACGGCGGCGCCTGGGAGGGCCTGACCGACACGGAGATCCGCGAGCGCTACCCCGCCGAGTACGCGAGCTGGACGCCGCCCGACGGCGAGCCGACGGTCGTGGTCGCCGACCGGGTGGCGGCCGCGCTGCTCCGCATCGCGACCGCGGTCAGCGACGACGTCCGGGCGGTCGGCCTGGCCGTGGTGGTCAGCCACGGCGCCGCGCTGCGGCTCGGCATGTCACGGCTGCTCGGCATGCCCGAGGAGACCTTCGGCGCGCTCGGCCCGCTGTCCAACTGCTCGTGGTCGGTCCTGGGGCTACGGCACGGCCGGTGGCGGCTGCTCGAGCACAATGCGGGCACCCTGCCCGAGCCCGTCATCCTCAGCGACGATCGCTAACGTCAGCAGATGACAGACCATTTGGCCGAACGGCCCGGCCCTCACGTGTCCGTCACCTGGTACGGCCAGGCGGGTTTCCGCCTGGCGGCGGGGGATTCCCGGGTGCTGATCGACCCGTTCCTGACCGACCGGGCCGACCGTCGCTACCCGCCTCCCGCCGTCGCGGCCGACTTCCCCGACATCACGCTGGTGCTCTGCACGCACGAGCACGTGGACCACATGGACCTGCCGTTCCTGCGGAAATTCTGCGCGGTTAACCCCAGCGCCCGGATCGTGCTGCCCGCACCGGTTATCGAGGTCGCGGTCAGCGGTGGCCTGGACGCCGAACGCCTGGTGGGCGCGGTGCCAGGGGAGGAGCTGACCGACGGCGATGTGACCGTGCACCCGGTGCCCGCGCTGCACGGCCTCGGCGGTGACAAGCCGGTCGTGTACGAGTTCGCGCCGGACGGCGGCCCGGTGCGGTTCCTCGGCTACGCGGTGCAGGTCGGCGGCGTCCGGTTTTTCCACGCCGGGGACGGCCTGGTCTACCCCGGGCTTCCCGCCGCCGTGTCCGCCCTGGCTCCCGACGTGCTGATGATCCCCATCAACGGCCGCGATCACATGCGCGAAGCCAACGGCATCGTCGGCAACATGAACGAGACCGAGGCCGCCTGGCTGTGTTCCCAGGTCGACCCCGCCTACGTCATCCCCATGCACTACGACGCGATCGCCAGCAACACCGGCGACCCCGGGCACTTCACCTCGCTGGTCCGCGAGTCCGGCGCCAGCACCACCGTCCTGGTCCCCCCGCGCGCCAGTACCTTCACCCTGGCCCTGCCCTAGAGCACAGGTCTTCTGCTCGCCCAGGTACCGGTGCCCTACCAGCAGACGGTGAAGGCCACCGACGCGCCGCCGGACAAGGCCGAGGCCGCGTGCCCATCATCACGGGCGTTCGGCATCCCAGCCAGTGCCCTCCGGCCTGCGGCTACCCGGCCGTCACGGACGCGCCTCCCCGTCCGCCACCCGGGATTACCCTGATCACCATGCCCACTGCGCACGACCAGACGCCCGCCGGCCAGCCGCGGGCCCGCGGGCTGAAGATCCCGTTCGCGGGCCGCCCCGGGCCCTGGAACGCCATCACCGACGTGCCCGGAGTAGAGGTCGGGTACGTCACGCTGATCCAGGGCGACCGGGTGCGGACCGGCGTCACCGGCATCCATCCCCGCGGCCGGTCCGGCGCCGCCGACCCGGTAGCGGCCGGCTTCCACAGCCAGAACGGCAACGGCGAGATGACCGGGGTCTCCTGGATCACCGAGTCGGGGACGTTCACCGGGCCGATCGCGATCACCAACACGCACGCGGTCGGCGTCGCGCACGCCGGGATCATCGACTGGACGCTGCGGCACCATCCCGAGGTGGGGGATTCCTGGCTGCTCCCGGTGGCCGCCGAGACCTGGGACGGCTACCTGAACGACATCAACGGGCCGCACGTCACGCAGCCGACCGTGATCGCGGCGCTGGATGCCGCCCGGTCCGGGCCGGTTGAGGAGGGCTCGGTCGGCGGCGGCACCGGGATGAACTGCTACCAGTTCAAGGGCGGCTCGGGCACGGCCTCGCGGCTCGTGCCGTTCGCCGCCCAGGACTACGCGGTCGGCGTGTTCGTGCAGGCGAACTTCGGCGCCCGGCACGAACTCGTGCTGGCCGGGCTACCCCTCGGCGCCGACCTGGCCGAGGACAACCCGATGGCGGACTTCCGTTTCGCGCCGCCGGGCGCCGGCTCGGTCATCGCCGTGGTCGCGACCGACGCGCCGCTGTTCCCGCACCAGTGCCAGGCCCTGGCCCGGCGGGTCACCGCCGGGCTGGCCCGGACCGGGGCCAGCGGGTCGCATTTCTCCGGTGACCTGTTCCTCGCCTTCTCCACCGCGAACCCCGCGGCGTTCGGCCCCGGACCTGAGCAGCTGCGGCAGCTGTCGTTCCTGCCGTGGGAAAGCCTGGACCCGTACTTCGCGGCCGTGGTCCAGGCCACCGAGGAGGCCGTGGTCAACGCGCTGGTCGCCAACGAGGACATGACCGGCCGGGACGGTCACCGCACCCCGGCGCTGCCCCGGGACAAGGTCACCGAGCTGCTAACCAGGGCCGGCCGCCTGTCCTGACTCCGGCTGTCCTTACTCCGGCGGCGAGCCGAACATCGCGACTGGATTCTCCCAGCAGACTGCACGCAGCCACGCGTCGCCCAAGCCGAGCCGCTCCAGCCCCGCGACCTGCCGGGCGTAGGGGTAGGGGATGTTCGGGAAATCGCTGCCCAGCAGGATCTTGCCGGCCAGGCCGAGGTCACGCGCCAGCGGCAGCGCGGTGGCCGGGAACGGGGCCAGCTTGTCGAAGAACTCGGTGAAGATCATGGTGGTGTCCAGGGCCACCCGCTCGTAGTCCGCGGCCAGCCGCAGGAACGCCTCGTAGTCCGGTGCGCCCATGTGCGCGATGATCGCGGGCAGCTGCCGATGGCGTGCCAGCAGCGACCCGAACGGCCCGGGCCCGGTGTGCTCGGTCCCGACCGGTGCGTGCCCGGCGTGCACGACCACCGGCACCCCGGCCTCGGCGAGCAGGCCCCAGACCGGCTCGAGCCGCGGGTCGTCGGCCGGGAAGCCGCCGACCTGCAGGTGGATCTTGAAGATGCGCGCCCCGGCGTCCAGCGCCTGGCCCACGTACTGCGCCACCCCGGGTTCGGGGTAGAAGGTCGCCGACGGCAGGCATCCCGGCGTGGCCTGGCCGAACGCCAGCGTCCACGCGTTCAGGTCGGCGGCCATGTCCGGCCGGTGGGCGTAGGCCAGCGCGCTGAACATCCGCACGCCCATGCTCCGCAGGTGCGCCACCCGCTCCTCGTCGCTCCACTTGTACCGGATCGGCCAGCTCACGCCGACCAGTGGCCCGGCCGCGTCGAAGTACTGCCAGACCCGCCGCAGCATCCGCGGCGGCAGGAAGTGCGTGTGGATATCGGCTAGCCCGGGCAGCCCGAGCGCCTGGCAGAAGGCCGGGACATCCGCGTCTTCGGCCGGCGGCAGCACATCATCCATCCCCCGATTCAACCCGAAATTCTCGCCCGGATTCGCATCATGTACGAGCACCCTACGACTCAGGTAGCTTCGAGAGAAAGCTCTTGACATTATTATCTCGAGAGCTAAGTATCGAGACATGTCTAGTGACAGTGGCCAGAGCCAGCGGCCAGTCTCGGAAGATACGGCACCACCGGTGCAGCTGCGGGAGATCTCTGATGCCCGGACGCTGCGCGCTCTCGCCCATCCGGTGCGGCTTGCGCTGATCGAGACCCTGAGTATCGAGGGTCCGATGACGGCCACCGAGGCAGGGGAGCGGATTGGCGAGTCGCCAACTACGTGCTCGTTCCATCTGCGCCAGCTGGCTAAATACAACTTCGTCGAAGAGGCGGGCGGGGGAAAGGGCAGGGCCCGGCCGTGGCGGATTACCTCGACCTACCTGCAGTTCTCCGCCCACGATGACCCAGAGCTAGAGATCGCCTCGAATGCGTTGATACGGCTGTTTCGTGAACGTCAGCTTGACCGGTACCGCACCTGGCTGGAGACCAGAACGATGTTCCCGCTGCAGTGGCGCCAGGCGTCGGGCGAGAGCGACCTCGTCTTCCACGTGACAGCCGAAGAGCTCAAGGCACTCAACGATGAGCTTCTGGCCTTCCTCTTGCCTCGCTTCCGGGACCGGCTCACCGACCCGTCGCAGCGTCCTGCCGGGTCGGCGCCAGTGGAGATGCTCGTCTTCTCCTACCCGGTGGCCCTGCCCGGCCAAGAGACCTGACCGGTGCGCCGCCTGCCGCCACGAGAGGAGGTAGCCGACCAGGAGCAACAGTAAAACCCCTGACCAGGTGCGCTAACACCGGGCCAGGGGCCGAACACCCAGAGCCGGGATCGCGAGCGATCCGACCTGAGGCGCACTCACCACGATATGCGCTGCGACCCCGGCTCCCCTCAATCCAAGGGAGCCCCATGTCCAGTTCCACCCCGCCGGCGATGAGCCGGGTACCGCGCGGCCTGGCTCCGTTGCGGCACCGGGAATTCCGCCTCCTGGCAGCCGGTCAGCTGGCGTCGAATATCGGCGACGAGTTCTATGCGGTCGCCCTGCCGTGGTACGTGCTCGCCACCCATGGCGGGACATTGCTGCTGGGCACCGTGCTCGCCGCCTACGGGATACCCCGCACCGTGCTACTCGCTGTTGGCGGGCACGCCAGCGACCGGTGGCATCCCTGGACGGTAATGATGGCCGCCGACGCCGTACGCGCTCTCGCCGTGGCCGTCCTGGCCGCGGCGGTGTTTTCCGGGCCGGCAAACGCCGCCACCTTGCTACCCATCGCCGCGGTGATCGGCGCCGGGGAAGGCTTGTTCCTTCCCGGGTCGTTCTCGATCATCCCCTCGCTGCTGCCCGACGCGGATCTCCAGGCGGGCAACGCCGTGTCCGCCGGCGGCACCCAGCTGGCCGCTCTCCTCGGCCCTGCGATCGGCGGCGGCATGGTCGCCGTGACCGGCCCGGCGGGCGCCTTTGCCGTCGATGCCGCGTCGTTTGTCATCTCGGCGGCGACCCTGGCCGGAGTGCGGGCGGGTAAGCGGCGAGCGCCGGACAGCGGCCGCGCCTCAGCGTCCCCGCCGGACCAGACCAGGACATGCCCATCACAGCCCGGCGCCGGGGAACCAGCAGCCGGGCACCAGCGGCCACCGCCGCTTCGTCACCTCATCCGCTCCGAACGGGTACTGCAAATCATCCTGGTCATCACCCTGACTGCCAACCTCGGCTCAGGCGGCCTGGGCGATGTAGCCCTGCCCGCCCTGGCGCGCGGACCTTTCCACGCGGGCGCCGCCGGATACGGTGGCCTCATCGCCGCCATCGGCGCTGGCGCCCTGCTAGGCGCACTCGCTGCCGGGCAAACCGCCCGTCTCCGCCGGCCGGCGGTGGCAGCCTCCCTGGCGTTTCTGGCCGAGGCGGCCTTCATGGCCGTCGTTCCCTACCTGGGCTCAACGGTGGCCGCCGGTGCTGCCCTAGCCGTGTTCGGCGGGCTCAACGGGTTCGGCCTCGTGCTCGTGATCACCACTATCCAACGCTGGGCGCCAGCAGAAATGCTCGGGCGCCTCATCGGCCTGGTCTTGCTCGCCAGCTTCGCGACCTTCCCAGTGTCAGTAGTCCTGGCTGGCATCGTGGTCCACGATTTCGGGGCGGCCCCCTTCTTCCCGGCCGCCGCGGTTATCCTCGCCGCTGCCGTTCTGGCCGGCCTGACCCAGCGGACCTGGAGGAGATTCGGCACCACCGTGACGACCAGCGATCCTCAACAATCGACCGATCCTTCGCCGGGCATCGTGGCTTGATGGGGACGATGAAAATGACGACGGGAACGCCACGGACGCGCCGAGCCGCGCCGACGCCGGGACGGTGCGGCTCGGGCCGCGGGACGTCGACGGGGCTGGTGCTGTGCTGCGCATGCCGGGGCGCCGTATGATCTGCTGGCCGCCGTGCTGGCCGTGCAGCCCGCCAGGCCCGGACCCGGACCGGCGTAGTGCTGACCCCCGCCCGGGGATGGCCTCCATCGGGGCGCGATGTCGCATAGGTCGATGAGCTCGGCTACATGGAACTCCACCGCCGCGGCGCCGAGCTCTTGTTCCAGGTTCTGACGGAACGGGAGGAAAAGGCCAGTGTGGCCATCGCCTCCAACGAATCGTTCAGCGGGTGGACCAAGACCTTCACCGACCCCCCGCCTCTGCGCCGCCATTCGCCGAGACACTCCAGCTCATCGCCCGCTGGCTCACCGCCGACCCCGCCACGCTCGCCCTGTCGCTCCTGGTCAGAGCTACCTCACCGGGCCGAGATGCGTGTCATCGGTTCCCACCTGTCCGCCACCGGGCGGAAGCTCGTTCCCGTTGTAGATGGGGACGTTGCTGCTGTTCCTGTCGTGGTGCGGGGCTTTCGCCTGCGCGCCTTCGCACCAGAGGTGCTTGACCGTCGCCTGGTTTGGCGACAGCCGATCCCGCCCGCCTAGCAACAACTGTCATCGGGAGCACGACGTGGAAGCTCGACGTGCGCAGCCTGTGGTAGACCGGATACCGGGCGGCGCGGCCCTCGCGCGGGAGTCGGTGCCGCCGGGTCACGACCGAGGACGAGGAAGGGCGTCATGCGGCTGAGGACACGGCTCGTCGCGCCGATCGTGGTCGCCGCCGTGGTCGGCGGCGCCGGGAAGGCGCCGGCCACCGACAGTAGTTGACTTCCATCTCGCGG
>OCZT010004859.1_pt1 | contig 13476 bp, 7 predicted proteins | sample 1539031 | NCBI WGS metagenome assembly OCZT01 (sample SAMEA3539308, study PRJEB22396) | soil metagenome | biome: tundra; feature: field; material: soil | place: USA | collected 2010-05 | depth 0.15 m | reverse complement strand
ATGTGCGGAATCATTGGATATATCGGACCGAGAGAAGTCGTTCCGATCCTCATCGACGGACTGCGGCGGCTCGAGTACCGCGGGTACGACTCGGCGGGCGTGGCGGTCGTGCACGACGGCGTCGTCGAGCTGCGGCGGAGCGCGGGCAAACTCTCGCGGCTCGAGGAGGTCATCAGGCAGCACCCGATTACGGGTGATTACGGCGTCGGCCACACGCGGTGGGCGACGCACGGCCGCCCCACGGAGGAAAATGCGCATCCGCACCGCGACTGCACCGGCAGGATCGTCGTCGTCCACAACGGCATCATCGAGAACTACCTCGATCTGAAGCACGAGCTCCAGAGCCAGGGGCACACATTCGTCACCGAGACGGACACGGAGATCGTCGCGCATCTGGTCGAGCGCGAGATGAAGACCGACGGCCTCGAGAACGCGGTCCGCCGGGCGCTGACGTTCCTGCGCGGCCTCTTCGCGCTCGTGCTCCTCTCCGCCGACGATCCCGAGAAGATTGTCGCCGTCCGTAACGGGCCGCCGATTGTCATCGGCCTGGGCGACGGCGAATTCTTCGTCGCCTCAGACATCCCGGCGATTCTGAGCCACACGCGCGACGTGGTGTTTCTCGGCGACGAGGAGATGGCGATCGTCACGCGCACGGGCGTGGCGTTCACCGATTTTCTCGGCCGTCCGGTTTCCAAAGCGACGCAGCGCGTCCTCTGGGATCCGATCATGGCGGAGAAGGCCGGCTACAAGCACTTCATGCTCAAGGAGATCTTCGAGCAGCCGACGGCTGCGCGCGAGACGATTCTCGGCCGCGTCTCGCAGGACAGCGGCAAGGTGTTTCTCGAGGAGATGAAGATCACCGACGCGCAGCTGCGCGGCATCGAAAAGGTCACCATTCTCGCGTGCGGGACGTCGTGGCACGCGGCGCTCGTCGGCAAGTTCATGCTCGAGCAGCTCGCGCGGCTGCCCGTGGAAGTCGATTACGGCTCGGAGTATCGCTATCGCAGCCCGATCGTCTCGTCGAAGACGCTGGCCGTCGTCATCACGCAGTCTGGCGAAACGGCGGACACCCTCGCCGCGTTGCGCGAGGCGAAGCGCGAAGGCGCCCGCAGCATCTCAATCTGCAACGTCGTCGGCAGCATGGCGACGCGCGAGACCGACGGGACGATCTACACGCACGCAGGGCCGGAGATCGGCGTGGCGTCCACCAAGGCGTTCACCTCGCAGCTCGTCGCGCTGTACCTCCTGGGCCTGCGTCTCGGCCAGATTCGCGGCGCGCTCTCCGACGAGGCGTCGAAGCCGCACATCGACGCGCTGCTGCAGCTCCCACAGCTTCTCGAGCAGGCGCTGAAGATCGCGCCTGAGGTCGACGAGGTCGCGGCGGCGTTGCAGACGCGGACTGATTTCTTGTATCTCGGCCGCGGCATCAACTATCCCATTGCGCTCGAAGGGGCGCTCAAGCTGAAGGAGATTTCCTACATCCACGCGGAAGGCTATCCGGCCGGCGAGATGAAGCACGGGCCGATCGCGCTCATCGACGAGCGCCTGCCGGTGGTCGCGCTCGCGCCGCACGACGCCGTGTTCGAGAAGATGATCGGCAACATCCAGGAGGTCAAGGCGCGCAGCGGCTCGGTCGTCGCGGTGACGACGCGCGGCGACAGGAAGCTCGCGTCGCTCCTCGACCCCAAGAGCGATTTCGTGCTCGAGGTGCCGGAGGCCCCGGAGCTGCTGACGCCAATCGTCATGGTCGTGCCGCTGCAGCTGCTCGCGTACGACATCGCCGTGCGGCGCGGCTGCGACGTCGATCAGCCGAGGAATCTCGCAAAGTCAGTCACGGTAGAATGAAGGTGCGTGCAATTCCTCGATTCCCTCAATCCTGAACAGCGTGAAGCGGTTCTCCACATCAACGGACCGCTCCTCATCCTGGCGGGCGCCGGATCGGGCAAGACGCGCGTCATCACGAGCCGCATCGCGTATCTGGTCGGCGACGGCCACGCGAGCCCCGCCGAAGTGCTCGCGGTCACCTTCACCAACAAAGCGGCGGAAGAAATGCGGGCCCGCGTCGAGGCGCTGCTCGGCTCTGACGTCAGCGGGATGTGGGTGTCGACGTTCCACGCGCTGTGCGCGCGTCTGCTGCGCCGCGAGGCGCCGGCGATCGGCCTCTCGCGGGACTTCGTCATCTACGACTCATCCGACCAGCTCTCCGTCGTCAAGCAGGCCTTGAAGCAGCTGCACATCGACGACAGTTTCATCCAGCCGCGCGCCGCGCTGTCGCGCATCAGCAGCGCGAAGAACCGGATGGAAGGCCCCGACGCCATGGCGGACGCCGCGGCCTGGAACCGGCGCGATGAGCAGATCGCGAAAGTGTATACGTACTATCTGCAGACGCTGAAGGACAGTAACGCGCTCGACTTCGACGATCTGCTGCTCAAAACCGTCGATCTCGTCGAGCAGTCCGAGCGCGTCCGTGCGAAGTACGCCCAGCAGTTCCGCTTCGTCATGGTGGACGAATACCAGGACACCAACCGGCCGCAGTACCTGCTGATTCGGCGGCTCGCCGAGATCCACCGCAACCTCTGCGTCGTCGGCGATCCGGATCAGTCGATCTACAAGTGGCGCGGCGCGGACCTGCGCAATATTCTCGACTTCGAGCAGGACTTCGGCGAAGCGACGATCGTCAAGCTCGAACGCAACTACCGCTCGACGCAGATCATTCTCGACGCCGCATCGGCCGTCATCAGCCAGAACCGCAACCGCAAGGACAAGCATCTCTGGACCGATCGGCGGGGCGGCGATCGCATCACCTACTTCCGCGGCGGCGACGAGCTCGAGGAGGCCGACTTCATCACGCGCACGGCCCGCACGGCGCTGGCCGAAGACGTGGACGCGACCGTCGCGGTCCTCTATCGCACCAACGCCCAGTCGCGCGCGATTGAAGACGCGATGATGCGCGAAGGCGTCGCGTACAAGGTGATCGGCGGCGTCCGCTTCTACGAGCGCAAGGAGGTCAAGGACGCGCTCGCCTACATGCGCCTCGTCATCAACCCGCACGACGATGTGAGCGTGCGAAGAGTCATCAATGTCCCGTCGCGCGGCGTCGGCAAGGGAGTGATGGACGCGGTCGAGCAGGTGTCAATCGACGGCGCGTCCGGCGGCGTCGGCAGCGGCCCTGGAGACAACGACCTGCCGCTGCTCATGGCGGGCCTGCAGCCCGCCGTGTCCGCGAACTCGCTCTGGACGCGCATCGTGCGCGGTCTGAACGAGCGCGCGTTCACCCCGCGCGCGGCCGCCTCGCTCGCCGTGTTCCGCGACCTGATCGTGACGCTCACCGACGTGGCCCGGAGCGAGCCGGTCTCGATCGCGATCGGCAAGATGCTCGACCGGAGCGGCTACCTGCAGGATCTGCGCGACGAACGGAGCGAGGACGCCGAAGGCCGCATCGAGAATCTCGCCGAGCTCGTGTCCGCGGCGCGGGAATACGAGAGCCGCGAGCCGGAGCCGTCGCTCAACGGCTTCGTCGACCGATTGTCGCTGCTCTCGGACGCCGATGAGGAGGCCGGCTCGCAGAACGCGCGGGTCTGGATGATGACGCTCCACAGCGCCAAAGGGCTCGAGTTCCCGGTCGTGATTCTCGCGGGACTCGAGGAAGGTCTGTTCCCGCATTCGCGCTCGAAGGACGACGAGGAGGAGCTCGAGGAAGAGCGCCGGCTCTGCTACGTCGGCATGACGCGGGCGCGCGCCAAACTCGTGCTCACGGGCGCCGCGCGCCGGCGCATCTTCGGCGAGTACCAGTCGAGCGAGCCGTCGCGCTTCATCGACGAAGTGCCGGCGGAGTTGGTCGATCGGATCGCGCCGAGCTTCTCGTCCTTCCCAGGCGGCCAGCAGGGCCACTTCGCGCACTACGAGTCTCGCGCCAATCCGTACGGCAAAGGCCGCGGCCGCGCGCGCGAGGACGCGCCGGCCTACGCGTACGAAGACGAGGATCAGTCAACCGGCCTCGCGCTACGGCCGGGGATGCGCGTGCGCCACCCGCAGTTCGGCGTCGGCAGCGTCGTCAGCGTCGAGGCGCTCACGGACGACACGAAACTTGTCGTGCGCTTCGCCGCCGTCGGCGTGAAGACGCTTCGCGCCAAATACGCGCGCCTGGAATCCGCGTGACGCACTTCATTCTGGGCCGGAACCCGCGCCTCACGCTGATCCGCGCCTCGGCGCTGATCGTGTCGGCGATTGTCCTCTTCGGCTTCGTCCTGCTTCCCGTGCGGCTGCACGGCATCAGCATGCTCCCCACCTACAACGACGGCGGGCTGAACTTCGCCAATCGCGCCGCGTACTGGTGGCGGGAACCGGCTCGCGGCGACGCCGTGGCGATCCGCATGGCCGGCGAGCATGTCGTCTACGTCAAGCGCATCGTCGGCTTGCCGCGCGAGCGCATCGCCATCATCGCCGGCGTCGTGCTCGTCAACGATGAGCCGCTGGTCGAGCCGGCGGTGGTGTACAGAGCGCCGTGGAACGTCCCGGCGTTCACGCTCGGCGACGGTGAGTATTTCCTGATCGGCGACAACCGGGCCATGGCGGCGCAGAATCACGATTTCGGAACGACGACGCGCGCCCGCGTTGTCGGAAAGATGCTGTTCTGAGGTGATGCGCCGGGCCGCTGTTCTTCTCGTGTCCCTGGCGGTGATCGCATGTGCCGTCTATTTCTGGTGGCCTTCGGAGGAGCGCGTCGTCAGGAATCGCCTGCGGGGACTGGCCGACACGCTGTCGATCCCCGCGCAAGACAGCGACGTCGGCCGCGTCACGCGCTTCGCGCAATTGCGCCGCTACTTTGCAGGCGAAGTGGACATCCGGTCCGGCACGGCCGATCCGCAATCGATCTCGCGCGACGCGGTGCTGGCGGCGATCGGGAGTTGGACGCCGCCGCCGGGCGGTCTCGCCATCGAGTTCGTCGACGTGCAGGTGACGATGGCGCCAGACGCGACGAGCGCCAGGGTCTATCTGACCGCGAAAATATCCGGGCACGACGCGCGCACGGGTGAGCCGACGGTCGATGCCCGCGAAGCGCACCTGCGGATGGTCAAACGCAACGGCGAGTGGGTCGTCGCGAGCGTGGAAACGACGGACACGCTGGAGCGCCCTCCGTCATGAGATCATGACGTCTTGGCGCCAGCCGGCGCCGAGGGATCCTTCACGCCCGTGATGATCCAGCGGCCGGTGATGGTCTTGTCGCTCTTCAACACCGCGCGCTGCATCGTCACCACCAACGGCTTCTGAGCCGACTCGCCGCTCGGCAACTTCATCGACGCGGAGACGGTGACGTCCTTGGACACCATCTCGCCTTCGTATTTCGTCGGATCGACGGGCGCGGACGGGTTGGCGACGCTCAGAGCGACGATGCTGCTCTCGGAGGCGAGTCTGTTGCGCGCCTCTGCGAGCTTGTGCGTCATGTCCGTGCCTTGCTCGCGGAATTTCGTCCAGGCGGCCTGCACGTCGGCATCTTTGCCTTTTAACGTCGCGTGCTCGGCCTCGGCCTTCAGCACGCGATGGACCGCCTCGGAATTCGCGCTCAGGTATTCCACCTTGCGTTTGGTGAACTCGTCGTCTTCCGCTTTCACCTCGTCGAGCGCCTGGCCGAGCGCCTTCAGGTGCAGCGGCGCCGTCCGCTCAGGGCTGACGCCGGTGATCGTGAAGCTGTTGACGGTGCCGTCGGTGTGCGGCTCGAACGCGACGGTGGCGAAATTCTCGAGCGAGGTGTTGTCGTCCAGCCGCGACGCGGTGAAGAACTGGTAGAGGATCGGCTGCTCGGGCGCGCTCGAGCAGGCGGCGCTGGCCAGGGCGGCCAGCCACACGGCGAAGAGGGCGACCGATTTCAGCCGGAACATTCCGCACCTCCTTGGAAATGACTCAGATGGGGTTGTCGAGCCCTTCTTCCTCTTCTTTTTCGACCAGACGCGCGATGGAGACGACCTTGTCGTCGCCCTCGATGTCGATCAATTTGACGCCCTGCGTCGCGCGTCCGATGGCGCGGACGTCGTTGGTCTGCATCCGGAGAATCATGCCTTGCTGCGTGATCAGCAGCAGCTCGTCGCCCTCCTGCACGTAGGCGACGCCCACCACCAGTCCGTTCCGCTCGCTCGTCGAGATGTTGATGATACCCACGCCGCCGCGCGTTTGTACCCGGTATTCCTCGATCTCCGTGCGTTTGCCGAAGCCCTGCTCGGTGACCGTCAGCAGCGTCCCGCCGGGCTTGACGACTTCCATGGCCACGACGAAGTCGTCGTCTCTCAACGAGATGCCGCGAACGCCGTACGCGGTGCGCCCCATGGGTCGGACGTCGGTCTCCGCGAAGCGAATCGCCATGCCGTTGCGGGTCCCGATGAAGATCTCGCCGGTTCCGTCGGTGAGCTGCACGGTGATCACCGCGTCACCGTCCTCGACGCCCATGGCGATGATGCCGCCGGCGCGCGGGTTGCTGAACGCCGACAGCGCGGTCTTCTTGATCACCCCGCGCCGCGATCCCATGACGACGAAGTGGCTGTCGTCGAACTCCTTCACGGTCAGCAGCGCCGCGATCTTCTCGCCCTCTTCCATCGACACGAGGTTCGCGATCGATTTGCCTTTGCCGCCGGGCCCGACGTCCGGAATCTCGTGGACCTTCAGCCAGTACGCACGGCCGCGGTCCGAGAAAATCATGATGTAGGCGTGCGTGGAGGCGACGAAGAGATGTCCGACGAAATCCTCCTCGCGCGTCCGCATGCCGATGCGCCCTTTGCCGCCGCGGCGCTGATTGCGATAGGTCGAGATGGCCGTCCGCTTGATGTAGCCGGTGTTGCTGACCGTGATCGCCATGTCCTCGTCGGTGATCAGGTCTTCGATGCTCAACTCGCCCGATTCGCCCTCGATGATCACCGTGCGGCGATCGTCGCCGTATTTCTCGCGCACCGCCTTCAGCTCATCGACGATGATCTGCATCAGCAGCCGCTCGCTGGCGAGGATCGCACGCAGCCGTTCTATTGTTTGAAGGAGCTCCGCCAGCTCGTCGAGAATCTTCTGCCGTTCGAGCCCCGTGAGGCGCTGGAGCTGCATGTCGAGAATGGCCTGCGACTGAATCGTCGACAGGCCGAACTGCGCCATCAGGCCGTCGCGCGCCTCGGGCACCGTCTTCGATCCGCGGATCAGCGTGATGACGGCGTCGAGCCGATCGAGCGCGATCTTCAGCCCTTCGAGGATGTGGTAGCGCGCCTCGGCCTTGCGCAGCTCGAACTCGACGCGCCGCCGCACCACCTCGCGCCGGAACTCGACGAAGCTCTCGACCATCTCGAGCAGCGTCATCACCTTCGGCCGCCCGCCGACGATCGCCAGCATGATGATGCCGAAGCTCGATTGCAGCGGCGTGTGCTTGTAGAGGTTGTTGAGAATCACGTCCGGCATTTCGCCGCGCTTCAGCTCGATGACGATCCGCATGCCGTCCCGATCGGACTCGTCGCGCAGGTCGGAAATGCCCTCGATGACCTTCTCGCGCACCAGATCCGCGATCCGTTCGATCAGCTTCGCCTTGTTGACCTGGTACGGAATCTCGGTGATGACGATCGAGACGCGATCGCCCTTCTTGTTCGTCTCGGTCGCCGACTTCGCGCGCATCATGATCGAGCCGCGCCCGGTCATGTAGGCCTGCACGATCCCCTGGCGTCCGACGATGTAGCCGGCGGTCGGAAAGTCCGGCCCGGGAATCAGCCGCAGCAGCTGCTTCAGCTTCTCGACGCGCGTGAGCGCCGCCGAGGCTTCGGCGTCCGCCAGGTGCGTGTGCTCGATCACCCAGATGCAGCCGTCGATCACCTCGCGCAGATTGTGCGGCGGAATGTTGGTGGCCATGCCGACCGCGATGCCGGCCGATCCGTTGACGAGCAGGTTCGGAAACGGGGTCGGCAGCACGGTCGGTTCTTCGGTCGTCTCGTCGTAGTTGGGCGTGAAGTCGACGGTCTCTTTGTCGAGATCCGCCATCATGTCGTCGGCGAGCGCCTTCAGCCGCGCCTCGGTGTACCGCATGGCGGCCGGCGGGTCGCCGTCGATCGATCCGAAGTTGCCCTGCCCGTCCACCGACGGGTAGCGCATGTTGAAATCCTGCGCGAGGCGGACGAGGGTGTCGTAGATCGACGCGTCGCCGTGGGGGTGGAAGTTGCCCATCACCTCGCCGACGATCTTCGCGCACTTGCGGTAGCCGCGCGTCGCCGACAGCCCCATCGTCTTCATGCCGTACAGCACGCGGCGATGCGCCGGCTTCAGGCCGTCGCGCGCGTCGGGCAGCGCTCGTCCAATGATCACGCTCATGGCGTAATCCATGTACGACCGCTTCATTTCGTCTTCGATGTTGACGGGGTGCTGGTGGGCGGCGAATTCGGCCATTGTTTTGGTGGCTAGTGGCTAGTGGCCCAAGCCACTACACATCGAGGTTCTTCACATCCAACGCATTGTCTTCGATGAACTTGCGGCGCGGCTCGACCTGATCGCCCATCAGCGTGGTGAACATCAGGTCGGCTTCCGTGTGATCTTCGGCGCGGACCTGCAACAGCGTCCTCACCTCGGGATTCATCGTCGTCTCCCAGAGCTGATCGGGGTTCATCTCGCCGAGCCCTTTGTAGCGGTTGACGGCGATGCCTTTCTTGCCGGCGGTGATGAAGTAGTCCACGAGCTCGTCGATCGAGCGCAGGCGCACGTCGGCAGGCTTCGGCTTCGCCGCCTTCGCCTCGGGCGCCGGCGCCGCGGCGCCGCCTTCCTCCGAATCCTCGCCCGACGCGCCGGCCGCGCTCGTGACGATGATGTCGCCGTCGAACGCCGGGATGTCGCGATGGTTGGCGAGCAGCGTCCGGTATTCGCCGGCCGTCACGAAATCGACGCCGATCGTGTGGTGGCGCGGGTACCCGGTCGCGCGATCCTCGACCTGCAGCAGGTAGCGGTTGTGCTCCTCGTCGCGCTGCACGGTGACGGTTCTCAGCGTGGTCGTCAGCGCCCGCGCGAGCGTGTCGAGCTTGTTCTTGTCGGCGAAGTATTCGCGATCGGCCCCGGCGGCGACGAGCGCTTCGACGATTTCGCGCGGGTGGCCGCGGCGCTCGATCGTCTGCAGCAGCTTCTGATGGGCGATCATCTTCTGCAGCAGCTTCTCGAGCTCGGGCCCGGAGACTTCCCGATGGGCCGACGGAATCTTCACGACGCGCGCTTCGGCCGCGCGCTTCACCAGAAACGCCTCGAGCTCGCGTTCATCTTTGATATACGTTTCCGACTTGCCGCGCTTGGCGCGGAAGAGCGGCGGCTGCGCGATGTAGACGTAGCCGTTCTCGATGATCTTCGGGAGCTGGCGGTAGAAGAACGTCAACAGCAATGTCCGGATGTGCGATCCGTCCACGTCCGCGTCGGTCATGATGATGATGCGGTGGTAGCGGAGTTTGGCGAGGTCGAAATCCTCGGCGCCGATCCCGCAGCCGAGCGCCGCGATCATCGTCTTGATTTCGTCGCTGCCGAGCATCTTGTCGAAGCGGGCCTTCTCGACGTTCAGAATCTTGCCCTTGAGCGGCAGGATGGCCTGGAAGCGACGATCGCGTCCCTGCTTGGCCGACCCCCCTGCCGATTCGCCTTCGACGATGTAGAGCTCGCAGAGGGCCGGATCGCGCTCCTGGCAGTCGGCGAGCTTGCCGGGGAGCGAGCTCCCGTCGAGGGCACCCTTGCGGCGGACGAGATCGCGCGCCTTCCGCGCCGCGTCCCGCGCGCGGGCCGCGTCGATCGCTTTGCCGATCACCTTACGGGCGACGCCGGGGTTCTCCTCGAGATACGCGCCCAGCTTGTCGTTGACGATGGTCTCGACGATGCCCTTGACCTCGGTGTTGCCGAGCTTGGTCTTGGTCTGCCCTTCGAACTGGGGATGCGGAATCTTGACGCTGATGACGGCCGTCAGCCCTTCGCGGATGTCTTCGCCGCTGACGCTCTCCTTGAGGTCTTTGGCGAGGTTGTTCTTGCCCGCGTAGACGTTGATCGTGCGCGTGAGCGCGGCCCGGAATCCCGAGAGGTGCGTGCCGCCTTCGTGCGTGTTGATGTTGTTGGCGAACGAATAGAGCGTTTCGGCGTAGCCGTCGTTCCATTGCAGCGCGATCTCGGCGTCGATCCCGTCCTTTTCGCCGCGCATGTAAATCGGCTTCTCGTTGACCGCCGCCTTGTTCTTGTTCAGATGCTGGACGAAGGAGACGATGCCGCCGTCGTAGTGGAACTTGTGGCTCTTGCCGTCGCGCTCGTCATCGAGTGTGATCACGATGCCGCCGTTCAGGAACGCGAGCTCGCGGAGCCGCTGCGCCAGCGTGTCGAAGCTGAAGACCGTCGTCTCGAAGATCTGCGGGTCCGGTTTGAAGGTGACTTTCGTGCCGCGGCGCTTGGTCGTGCCGGTCATCTCGAGGTCGCCCGCCGGCGTGCCGCGCTCGTAGCTTTGCTGGTAGACCTGGCCGTTGCGCCAGATTTCGAGATCCAGCGTTTCCGACAGCGCGTTGACGACCGACACGCCGACGCCGTGCAGGCCGCCCGACACCTTGTAGCTGTCGTTGTCGAACTTGCCGCCGGCGTGCAGCACGGTGAGGACGACCTCGGCCGCCGACTTGCCGCTCGTGTGCTGATCGACCGGAATGCCGCGGCCGTTGTCGATCACGGTGAGGGAGCCGTCGATGTGAATCGTGACGTTGACCTGATCGCAGAAGCCGGCGAGCGCTTCGTCGATGGAGTTGTCGACGACTTCGTACACGAGGTGGTGCAGCCCGGACGGTCCGGTGGAGCCGATGTACATCGCGGGCCGCAGGCGCACCGCGTCGAGGCCTTCGAGCACCTTGATCTTGTCGGCGCCGTAGTCTTCGCTCGCGCCGTTCCCTCCGTGTCCGTTGCCGCCCGCGGGCACCTCCGGCGTGATCGGCTGCTTGTCGTCCGGCGTCTCGTGTGGGTCGGTGTGATTCATGGGTTCCTGGGCTGACACCGATGTGTCCGCCCGATCAAACGCGCATCGGCATGATGACGTAGGTGTAGTCGTACCCCTCGGCGCCGACCGGCTTGAGGACGGCCTGGCTCACTTCGTCTTTGAGCTCGAGCGCCACGACGTCGGTCGTGACCGCGGACATGAAGTCGAGCACGTATTGCGCGTTGAAACAGATTTGCATCGCGTCGCCCGTGTACTCCACCGGGAGCGTCTCGCGCGCCTCGCCCAGGTCGGGGCTGCTCGAGGTGACGTCGACCTTGCCTTTTTCGAGCTGAAATTTCACCGCGCGCGAGCGCTCGTTCGAGAGCAGCGCCACGCGCTTGACGGCGTTCGTCAGCCGATCGCGCTCGAACTCGATGTGCTTGTCGTTGCCTTTCGGGATGACGCGTTCGTACGCCGGAAATTGTCCGTCGATCATCCGCGAAATGAGCATGCGTTCGCCGACGCCGAAAAAAAGATGGTTCTCGCCGCGCTCGTATTTGATGTCCTCGTTGCCCTCCGCGAGCAGGCGTCCGAGCTCACCGAGCGTTTTCTTCGGGAGGATGGCCTTGATCTCCTCGGCGTCCTTCTTCGCCTTGCCGTCGCGCGGCACGGTGACGAGCGCGAGACGATGGCCGTCGGTGGCGACCAGACTCATCGAGTCAGGACGCAGGACGAAGAGCGCGCCGTTCAGAAAATAGCGCGTGTCCTCGCCGGTGATCGCAAATTGCGTTTTTGAGACCATCTCCTTGACCGACGCGCTCGTGAGCGTGGCGGTCGGCGTCGCGCTCGCCTCGGGCAGCGTCGGAAAGTCTTCGCGCGGAAGCGTCTGCATCCGCGCGTCGAACCGGTCCGCGGCGACCTTGACGCCGCCTTTGTCCTCGGCGATGCGAATGTCGGTCTCAGGCAGCGACTTGATGATCTCGTAAAACTTCTTCGCTGGAATCGTGAGCGATCCGGCTTTGGTCACCGATGCGGCGCATTTACTGCGCAGTCCGACTTCGAGATCGGTGGCCAGAAAGCGGACCTCGTCGCCCTTCGCCTCCATCAGCACGTTGGCGAGAATGGGAATGGTATTTTTTCGTTCCACGATTCCCTGAAAAAGTTGCAGTTCTCGCAGAAGGTCGTTCTTGCGGGCGACAAGTTCCATGGCTGTGCTGACCTCGAAAGGCGGGGGTCTGGGCCCGCGATCCCCTAAGGGAGAGGGAAGATTCGAGAATAAGAAATTATATAGGAAGAGAGGGTGTGTTGAAAAGCTCGATGTGGCTGTTAGTGCTTGTTTTTGAATGATTTACATTGTGCAAAAAACGTGATTCAAAACCGGGGCTGGAACCGGGTCCATCAAGCTCGTCCGGCCGTCCAGGAGTTTTCCGCAATCCGCCTTCGGAAGGCCTGTGGAAAACCGCGCGTCTACCGGAATCCTTCGAGAAAATTGGCCATCAGCGTGTTGAAATCTCCGTCTTTCTTGCGTAGATCTTCGACCTTCCGAATCGAGTGAATGACGGTCGAATGATGCTTGCCGCCGAAGCTGCGTCCGATCTCGGGCAGCGAGGCATGCGTGAGCCCCTTACACAAATACATGGCGATTTGACGAGGCATCGCAACAGATTTGGAATTATTCCGAGATTTCAGGTCGACCATCTTCAGGTTGTAGTAGTCGGCCACGAACTTTTGAATCAGCTCGATCGTCACCGCCTTCGTTTCGTGTTCGAGAATGTTCTTCAACACCTCTTGAGCGAGCGGTAACGTGATTTCCTGGCCGGTCAGCGACGCATACGCGATCAGACGAATCAGCGATCCCTCGAGCTCGCGGATGTTCGACTTGATGCGGCCCGCGATGTAGATCGCCACATTGTCAGGCAGCGGCACCGCCTCGGTCTCCGCTTTCTTCTTCAAGATCGCCACCTTCGTCTCGAGGTCGGGCGATTGAATGTCGGCGATGAGTCCCCACTCGAAGCGCGATCGCAGCCGCTCCTCGAGGGAGGGAATCTCGTGCGGCGGACAGTCGCTGCTGAGCACAATCTGCTTCTGTGAGTCGTAGAGCGCATTGAAGGTGTGGAAGAACTCGGTTTGCGTCCCCTCTTTTCCGGCGAGGAACTGGATGTCGTCGACCAGCAGGACATCGACGGTGCGATAGCGCTCGCGGAAATCGATCACGCGATCGTACCGGACCGCGTTGATCATCTCGTTCATGAAGCGCTCGGACGAAATGTAGGTCAGCTTCAGCTGATGATCGTGCTGCAGGACGTAATGTCCGATGGCGTGCATCAAGTGCGTCTTGCCGAGGCCGACCCCGCCGTAGATGAACAGCGGGTTATACGATCGCGACGGCGCTTCGGCGACCGCGCGGGACGCGGCGTGCGCAAATTGATTGGAGGACCCGACGATAAACGTGTCGAACGTGTAACGCGGATTGAGCGGATTCAACCCGACCGGACCGGGCATCGTCACTGGCGGTGCGGTTGTTTCGAGCGCCGCGACCTCGTCTGGGCTGAGCG
>OCZT010004858.1_pt1 | contig 13478 bp, 5 predicted proteins | sample 1539031 | NCBI WGS metagenome assembly OCZT01 (sample SAMEA3539308, study PRJEB22396) | soil metagenome | biome: tundra; feature: field; material: soil | place: USA | collected 2010-05 | depth 0.15 m | reverse complement strand
CAGAGGGCCACGAACGCCGCCAACGTCATGGCGCTCGTCGGTCCAGTGTTGTGCAGTTCGACAACGTGTAGGTGGTAGTCGTGATCCCCTGGCTTGATAGATGCGCTGACTCGATTGGCATTCGCCTTGAAGTAGTCGAAGCCTACCTTGATCGCTTCCTTGGCCGCAGAGTTCGAACCGAGACCAGATGTCTTGAGCGTTCCGTTGCCGGAAGTTATCTGCGTTTCCAGCCGGTACAGGCCGAGATGACCGCCTGACCCGGACGCAACTGTATGCATCACGCCAGGGTTTAGCGGCCCGTCCGGTATCAGCGAGCCACCGCCCTGTTCCGGCACGCTGATGAATTTCTCTTCCATCGACTCCACGTCGATGTAAGAAAAGTGAACGTCAAAGAACTCCATGCCGCCGATCTTCTTTAATTGCTCCTTCACTCGGCGGCGGGCCTCAAGGGCGTACTCCAAGCATCGTCGGACGGCGTCCTTGTCATACTCCTCGTTCGGGTGGAGCAACTTCAGCAGACCGGAAACCGTGTGCTTGACGGCAATCGTGTCCCGCTGGTTCAGGTCACGGCCCAGCCTGAAGTACTTGTTGATCGCATCGCCGAAGTTCCGTTTCCGCATCTCCCGTAGCCATTCCGCGAGGTAATCCACGATTAAGCCGTACTGGTTCGTGAAGAACTCTGGGCGCATCTTTGGGATTTCCCACCCAGGAATGTAGGCGTGGAAGCGGTCGAAAAAAGCCGAGTCGATCATCGTTTCAGGGAATGGAGCGAACAGATGGCTCGTCTTTACCAGCGTATCGACGGGTTGATTAATGTTGCCGACGAACACCATCGACGCGTAGGCGTTGATGGCGTCACGGCCGCGGGCGAAGGAGCCTGAAGCCATATAGTCCTTCATGATCTGGACGCCATCCTTGTCCTTGAAGGAAATGCCCGCCACTTCATCGAACGCCACCACGTCCCACAGACCTACCAGGCCTACCTGACGCCGTGCCATATTGTAGAAGAGGTTCGCGACGGTGGTTTGGCCGCCGGAAACAAGTATGCTGTTCGGGCTGATTTCCTTGTAGATGTGGCTCTTGCCGGTCCCCCGAGGGCCAAGTTCGGTCAGGTTATAGTTGTTCTCGACAAGCGGAATCATCCGAGCGAGGAGGTGCCACTTCACGCGTGCCTGAAAGTTCGCCGGCTCCATGCCGGTCGAACGTAAAAGAGCGTCGATCCACTGTTGCTCAGTGAAAGCCCGCCGTCCCTGAAACAACTCCTCCAGGTCCATATTCGGCATCTGAATCGGCTTCAACTCTCGCAGTACGAAGGGTGTTCCCTTCTGGTCCTCCTCGAAGAAATATTCCAGGGTAATGAGGCACCAGATGCCCCCGACCAGAAGCTTCTCGAACTTTTTGACGATGGAGCTGGGAACTTCAATTCGACTAACACCCAGATTGCTGAGCAGCGCTTCGTAAACGTCTCGCTTCTCGTTGAGGGTCACCGTCACCTTGTCGATGACCTTAAGGCTGCCTCGTTCCCGAATTGTCGACTTCACCTTCTCGGCTTCATCGGGCCGAACGTAGTTCTCGGCCAGAATCTTCTTGACGGTGCGCAGACCCTCCTCGATCACGACCTCGTCGCTCGATGCGCAATAACTCCCAAGCAAATACTCCAGGACATAGACCGGCACATTCGCACCTTCCTTGACCAGTTTGGTTAGGTCTTTGCGAACGACTTTGCCCGGAAAATTCTGGTTCAAGAGATCATCAAGCCCAGTATCGCGAGTGTTGGTCTCAGAAGTCATCGGTGAACGCCCTATCAATAATCACTTCAACACTTTGCTGCTCAATGCCGGTGTCGGCGTCTCGTAGTACGAGGCGGTAAGGTGTTTTCTTGTTATATTGCCGCTCTTTCAGAACGAGGCTTACCCACTTCTTGCGCTCGTCCAGGCTCCCGGAACTGCTCTCGAACTTCACGGTCTGAATGTTCGTCACCGGCTCGTCGCCCTCGTACACGGCAACCCGCAAAGTAATCGGCTTCACTCGGTCGCTGACGGCCTCCATCTGAATCAACTGGAAGCGATGCTGCGCCGTTGTAATCCGGTGGTTGCTGCCAAGCACCTGAACCGTGACTGGCTTGGTCTTCGTGTCCTGGGCGGACTTACCACGAATGTGCTTAACGGTGACGACCGGGACAACGATCTCCTGCGGCATCGCGCCGCCGTGGACGAAGCGAGCGCCGCCGGCAAAGTGGAAAACGTTCGTCCCTTTCGGGATCCAGAACTCCATCTCGCCATCGACTCCCGCGGTCACACCCAATTTTCCGTGCCATGCCGCTTCACAATCTGGGAGATTCGGGCCGACTAGGTAACGTTTCCTGTCCAGGATCGTATTGTCGGGTTTGTCTTTCAGCTTGCTCTTGTCCGTCTCGACACGCGCGGTCTCCGTAAACAGGAAGCCATGATCGGCGGTGACGACAACATGGTGGCCATTCAGGTTGTTGACGATGTAACCGACAATCGCCGCGAGTTCATCAATCGCTCGCCGAACGGCCTCAAAGGCCTGCCCCTCGGTCTTGGAGTCGTCGCCAACCGAATCCACCGTGTTGTGGTAGATGTAGACGACCCGCTTTTCCTTCACGAACTCTCGACCTTCGTCCTTCTTCTTGGACATTAAGTCGTCGGATTTACAGGCCAGGCCCCCAACGGCTTGAAGGATGTAGTCCCGTTCGCTGGCAATACTCGACTTCCCATCCACTAGCACATCTTTCCCTTTGTAGGCGAGCGTCTTGTGCGGTAGCAGGCTTGCCATGCCCAACGCAGTATACGACGGCAGCACGCCAAGCTGGGACGACAACGTGGCCCCGAAGCGGTACTTGCCGTTAAGTTCCGTGGTGAGTTCCTGGGCAGCTTCGTAACGGAAGGCATCGCTGATGATCACGAAGGCTCGGCGATTCTCGCCCTCTTCCAGCCAGGGCTTAACGTTTCTGTCGTAAAAATGCTGCTGGTTGGGAATTCCGTCGATCTCCCACTTCGACAGCAACCCGTCATGCGGCTCAATGAACTTTCCCCAAGTCAGGGCGAGGTTGGTCAGATACCAGTTGACGTAATGAGCCTCGATGTCGGCACGCAGCGGTTTGAGGATACCCCAGCCGGCCGCCTCAGCCATATCCGCAGACTCGCAGAAGCGGCGATAGAGTTGATCGAAACGGTAAAGCTCCGACTCATAGGCCGCGTACATCGAAGCGGGGTTGGGATAGTCGAAGCCCGACGTGTGCTGGTTCCGGAGTGCGTAGAAATCAGCCGCCGCCACGAGCGCTTCGTAAACAGCATGGAGGGCCGAGCGCGGGGCATCTTTGGAGTCAGCCACGGAGAGCGAGGCCCAATGGCCGGATTCCCGGCGTGTGGCAATGGCTCGCACGTCGTCCGCGTTGATCGTCTCGGCGGTTGCCTGCACCCGTTCCCGTAAGCTACTCGCAATCCGCTTCTCAACGGCCAGGAACGTCATCACCTCAGCAAGTTGGTCGATCTCTAGGTTCGGCAAGTGATCTTCGATCTTGAGAGTCGTAGCGGCGTCCGCCGAGATCCGGTCGTAACTGGTTCCCTTACTGCTGCTGTCTCGCCATTGCGCCAGACACACGACGGCATTTGACCAGCCCGTCTTGGGCAAGAGCAGACCGCGGATCGCCTGGGGCACGTCTCCCTTCAGGTGATGTGCATAGTCCGTCAGCATGAGCCTGAGCAGGAAGTTCTTCAGGGTTGGATTCTCTTCTTCATAGCCGAACGTCGCTTTGACCATCTGCCAGAAGGGAACGTCGAGGTCGAACTTCTCGATCTGGCCGAACACAGCGGGAGGATTATCGAGATCGAAGTCGCTCCCAGCCTCGGTCCAGGCGTGGAAGATTGTCCGCAGCAGATTGAACAGCTCCGGCTGATCGGCCTTGGCGACGACGGCGATCATCTTTCGGTCCAGGTCAGCAGCGACATCGTCTGGGGCGACCAGATTCTTAATCTTCTGGAGACGGTCCTTGGCGTCGAAGAACTTGCGCCGGTCTGCAATGTGGGTACGCAGATGGAGATTCACCAACCCCAATTCTTGCAATAAGATGCTGGCTTTATCCGCCCGAAAACTTCGGCTGTAGAGGCGAATGTCGAGCAGCCAGTCGTCTGCGTAGTCAGGTTCTTCGGTCGGGGCATAAAGCAGGAATTTGGCGTCGGGTTCGTCCCGCTCTATACGGATTTTGGCTTCGAGTGCCCCCACCTGATCCAGCTGCAGGGCGGTCACGCCTTCGAGCATGACAAACGGTAACGTATTCTGGAACTCCTGTTCGGGATCGTTCCAAAAAACGATGCGTTGCCCTTCCTCGTTGAAAAGGCGTTCCAGTGCCGTGTTGATTTGGTTGAGGTCGCTCATTCGTCGTCCTTCACGCCCGTTATCGCCTTGGCTTCAGCCAGCAGGTCGCCGAACCTGCCGTAGTTCACCTTCACGCCGTCATCGAGGTCGAGGCCGATCTTCTGGTCTGCAGCGTGCTTCAGTTCTTCCTCAAAGATGAGCAGTTCGGCCTCCTGCTTCTTGAGGTCGGTCTGCTCCTTCTGAAGCTTGTTCCGATGGCTGGTGCTGGTAGCCTTGGACTTGTCACCTTCGAGCTGTTCGATGCGGGCGACGATCTGCCCCTGGAGCGGAATGACATACTGGGTACGCATACGAGCGAGCGTGCCTTCGTGGTAACGGTGCAGGTAGACGAGGCACTGGAAAGCCCGCTGCTTGCCGCTGGAGAATAGCCAGTAGATCGGCCGTCTCTTATAAATAGAAAGGTGATGCTTATAGAACCCAGTGGCCAGATAACGGCGGATCGTGTTTCGTGGCTGTTCGTTGCTGGTACGGCCAAGGCTGTCGGCGACGAACTCTAGGTTCTCCTCCAGGTGTTCCTTCGGCCACGCCACACCGATGAACTCCACGATACGGTTCGTAGCGTCGTCCCGGATGCCCCAATCGGTTTCGAGAACCGGAATGATGCCGTCGTCGTCGGCACGGAATGTCTTGAACTGGCTGGGGTCGAAGCCCTGGTTGCAGCTGTGGGCGTATATCAGCCCGGGCTCGTCGAGGCTGTAGCGGCCCGTCATGCAGCCGATGGTGTAAGAGAGCAGGCGTTTGATGTCCTCGGTACGATCCGAGCAGTAGAGTGTGATCTGGTCATCGGGAACTTCCGGCGAGAGTTCGTCTTGCAGTCCGTAGGCTTCGATGAAGAGACAATTATTTTCCTTTTCGAGCTCCTTCATGCGCGCGAATTGCCCCAGATACTGAGCATCTGCATTTTCCTGCGATTCTCGCAGTGTCGCACATTCGTGCTGGAGGACCGGAAGACTTTGAAAGTGCCATGATGTCTCAAAAGAATCCCAGTCCTTTCGAGCTATTGAGATTAGTTCGGTGACTAAGGGTTCGCTCGCAATACTCAGGGCCTGTCTCTCCTTGAGTATTGGAAGAAGCGAAATGTGACCAACTTCGTAGTTGACGGTCGGAGACACCGCTTCCAGGATTTTCATCGCGACAATGCTATTCAAAAATCCCAAAAGCAACACGAAATCGGCCTTGGATTCTGAAAAGATAGAGCATCCCGCAACGTCGAAAATGAATCCTTCAGGGAAATATCTAAGTGCTGAAATCCCCGCTGATACCTTTGACCAACTGATCGATTCCTTAAAGTATGACTCTCGATTGATGACTCTGCCCGACGACTTCACGTTGACGCCAGGAGTGTTGTCGATGTAATCGCATACGGTCTTCCCGTTATTCTCGAAATTCACAAGGAATGTCTGATTGCCATACCATCGGCGAAATTCGCCGCCTTTATTGTAGGGGAACCACTTCTTCCCGCTTGCGGCAGCGGTGTCTTGGCTCTTCTCAGAGAGGCCGACTTTCGACATGCTGACTTCAGCCCAAGAGCGAACAAACAATCCATTGTTGGTCGTAGCCATGCCCTGACACGTGTTGGCTATTTCGCCGATTGGAGTTGACACGACGAATGAGTGGCGAATGGGTCCGCTGACCCAATAGGCGACCGGACTGCCGGGGATTAACACAAAGTCAGCATTGCTCGGCGAGTAGGTCTTAACTCTGAAGAATCTCTCTTCGAGCTCCTCGTTGCTCGCTACGCTGCCCTGCTTGTCAAACAGGCGCCGATAACTGCCCCGATACTCCGATAGACAACGATTACGGATAGCAAAGGCACAACTGCCGAAATCTGAGCCGAAAACCCCACGTCCATTATGAATGAACGTGTCTATTGTCTTATTATTGAACAAGTCCCGACGAACACTTTCAAAGCTCGAAAGGAACATCCAATTTGGAATCGTAATCATACCCACGAAGCCATTCACTTTGGCAAGTCGCAGATTCTGAACGGTGAAGCACGAGTACAAGTCTGCTTTTGCACTCGTGTACTCCCTGTTTACGAATGTTTTGAGAGTCGGAGAGTACCACTTGCTTCCCATGTACGGTGGGTTCGCAACCACAGCGTCGTACTGCCGAGCCAGCAGCCGAGCCTGCTGCAAGAGCGGTTTGACGACATGAGTCGAGGCGTGCGTCAGGTCGCCATACTTCAGCACGTTATCAAGGCGTTTATCAATCTCTGGCAGGTTTGAGGCTAGTGCCGGTGGAACTTGGATAAGCGAGCCGAACGTCTTGGAGTTCTCGAACAGTTCCAGCAGCGTTGCGATATCCGATTGAGAGACGTGGCCCTCCTCCGCCATCGCCTTCTTGCTGAAGAGTCCGTCTTTATCATCCTGGATTTCCTCGAACAGATACTCGCCCGGCACGTCGTCTTTGTTGATTGGCGAGTTCAAAGCAGCGGTGATGTCGGCGGCGTTCATCCCCTGGCTCTCTTGGAGCGCCGAGATGTTTGGCTTGGCCTCGCTATCAAAGATCCGGCGGTCGTCGGCACGGGCTTTCATCATCAGAGCAAAAGCGGCCAGCTGCGCCGCCCGATCGTCAATCTCTAACCCGAACAGGTTCCTTTGCAGGATCAGCGCCGGGATGTCCTTGGCCCGATAGCCACGCTCCTGGTAGATCGCCTTGAACAGATCATAGGCTTCGACCAAGATGTGACCGGAGCCACAAGCAGGATCAAGGAGCGTTAACTCTTCCGGGTTCAGGCTCGTCGGTGTGATTACCTTCAGTTGTTCTTGAACGTCGGAAGTCTGCTCGACAGGCTCGATGTAATATTCCATCTGCTGTCGCAATGCGGACGTTGGATATGTTGCCAACCATTGCCGACCGAGCGTGTTCTGCACCAGATATTTGACGATCCAGTTCGGCGTAAAAAGCTGCGTGGCGGCCGGAATGTCCTCGCTGGCAACCACCTTGCCGATCACTTCGTCCTTTTTCTCCGAGATGTAGAACTGGTACAGCCAGCCAATGACCTCGACTTGTTGCCAGTCCGCTTCGTCAACGTCATTCACCAGCTTGCGGATCAGCGAATCGGAGTGCAGCAGATTATCGGGGACCAAGAGTTCTGTTTCGTCATCAATTCGCTCGAACAAGAACGGCATTGCCGTGTGCAGTGCGTTGCACTGTGCCGTGAGCAGCAGCCGGTAGAGTTCACTTTCCCTATTGCCGGCCACCTTCAGGTCGATGACCGTTTCTTTTCTCAGGCCGGGAAGTTCGACATGCTCAGCGTGTTCGAGGATCTCCGGCGTTGGCTTGCCTTCGGGGTGGCTCAAAACTCGGTAGCCGTGGTCCAAGTATCCATGCAGTTCCATGAATCGGATGGCGACCAGGCGGTTGAACCAAGTGTAGGCCATCGCCTCCATAGTTTGCTCGTAGCCATGTCTGTTGATCCGGGCTTCGAGCTGCTTCCGCTTTCCGGCGACGGCGCGGGGATGCTCCCGGCCGCCGATCATCGCCACATCGCCCCGTTCGACGACGGGTTCGATCTTACCGGCGGTCAACCCATAGAAGGCAGCACGATCTTTCATCGCCTGGATGAATTCCCGGCGAGCCCGCGGTGCGTAGTTCTTCAGATTTGTCCGGTTCATGGTCACGTTACCGGATCTGGATGCGTTCGTTGTTCGCCAATGCTTTCTCAAGCTCCTGCCGCAGGGCGTTGAGGAAGTCGTTCACGTCATCGGGGGTTTCGAGGTACGTCGTCTTCATGATCTCTGTCGGTTTGATGATTCGTTGCTTCTTGACGACAGGAGGCAGGGGTTTAGGCTCTTGAGAGCCTTCGCCTTTGGGCTGCTTCTGCTCTGCCAGCGCGTCCTCGATGCGGCTTACCGCGGCGTCGAACTCTTTCACGGCCTCGTTCTCTGCCTGGGTGATATGGGCGAGGCTGTTTTGCTTCTGTACCTGCTCCCGCAGGGCTTTGAGCGGCGCCAGGCAAGCTGCACGCAGGGTCGCTTCACCCTGGGCGGTGTCGAGATCTTTATTCAGCGTGGCGATGTGGACGTCAATCTTGCCAACTGCTTCCACCTTCCGCCCGCTGAGCAACGACGAGTTCACCGCATCGACAGCGGTGATGAGGGTGTCGGCTTCCTTGATCAGTCCGTATGGACTTGGAGCAGACAAGATTTCTTGCATTCGCTTGAGGGCAGGTCCGGCTTGGGGGTCCTTCTCCAGTTCCAGCCGGTTCAGTTGAAACGCAGCGTTCGTCTTGCGGAGCTTTTCCCAGGTCGGCTTCTGGTGATCGTAAAAGTGTTCCAAGTCATGAAACTGATCGGCCAGATCGAGCAGGTCCTTTTTCAGCGTGTTAAAACGCTCGATGAACTTTTTGCTCTCCTTGTCGGCGAGAAGGGGGCTAATCAGGATCAGACCACTCGCGATCTCATCGCCACCTGGATAGTTTCCCGTATCGGCCAACTGTCTAAAACCGTGGAGTGCTACCTGCCAACCCTTGAGCCTGGTTTGTAGATAAGTGGTGAGCCCGTCCTCGCCGTCCGGGCCCATTTCGGCGAAGAGGTCTTTGCCTAAGCTGCGGGCGTTCTGGATCGCCTTAGGATCGGAGGTCTCCCGTTTGCGGATCACGATCTTTCGGCGCTTCGACGACGTCGTTATTGCGTCATACACCTTGTCGATCGGCAGCAAAGTGGAATCCATCATCAGGTTGACCTCGCTCAATACGATGAGCCGGGCCAAGAGCAGAAGCACTTCGTCGTCGGGCCAGCCGTACGGCCGCAAAGCATAGCGTTTCTCCAACATGTCGTGCAGTACGACTTGTTGACTCTTCATTGAGCAGAGCTGGAGGTAGCTTCGGAGGTCTTCGATGGCTTCAGGATTATTTTCGCCAGTTGCAAAAAGCACATTCTCCTTGGCGATGTCATTGCTACGAAGAACGGCCTGAACCTCCTTTAGCGGCTCAGCTGAAAGATGCTTCAGGTAGCTCATTTTGCTAAATGTGTTCTTGATGAGGTATTCCATGGCCTCATCCAGTGCTGCCATCGGTGCGGAAGCTTTCACCTTCAGCAACTGGCCCGCCACGAAGTATTCGGCCTCCGCCAACATATCACCCAGAAGGCTGGACAGACGCTCGCGCCGCGTCCGATTGTCTTGGGCGCAGTCGCGCAAGATGCGTTTTGTCGATTCAGAGAGTGTACCGTCGTTCTTGTGAGCTAGATATTTCGCCGTTTGCAGGTATATTCGCAGTTCTCGGCCCAGACTCTCGTCGTTGCCCAGGCGGATCAGGATCTGGCCCCCTTCCGCAGCACTCTCCAGGATCGCCTTGCCCTTGTCATAGTTCTCGTAATCATCAGCAAAGGGCGAGATGATCGAGACGAGCAAAGCCCCTTCTTTCTGATTGCCGATGGGAAACAGGTCACAGCGGCGGTTGAAGTCGAAGTCCATCTTGTTGGCGCTGAAGCGGTGTTTGCGTTGTCCCTTCAGCACGTCTTCGAAAATCACTTCGCCCTGGAATTTCGCTTCATCACCGCTGGACAGATCGACCTGTTTGATCTCCTTGTTTATGTCGCGTTCTTCGTTGGTGAGGAAGAAGTAGTTGTCGCCGCTCCGGCTGATAAGCGTTTCCTTTTCGAGCCTCCCCAGGCTTTCTTCGATGCGGTGGCGCAGGGCCAGCCGATCCCCGTCGATCTGATCGAGACACAGCGTCACGAGGTTGTCCACGTTTCCTTTCATCTCGTCAACATACCGAATGAGGAAGAGAACCTGGATCAATTGGATGTCGAACGGTTCCAGGCTTGGGTTCGTCTCTGCCTGGTCGATGGTTTTTTTTACCGCAGTGTCGAGGAAACTCTCGATGGATGAGTAGAAGTCGTACAACGGCACTAAAATGCCGACTTCGTTAAGTGAAACAGTTTTCGCGGCTGCTTGGAATGCGTCGAGCATCGACCGCTCCCCACGAGCCAGATGCGTGCCAGTGGCGCCGGCTTTGCGGATCGCCTCGAAAATCTTCTGGATCAATTGGAACTGATACGGAGCGAAGGGATAATTCTTGATGAAATCGTCGCCGTCCTTGAACTGGCGAAACGTCATGCCGCAGTTCTTGAAGGTGAGCTGGCTTTTGAGGATGTCCCCGCGCTGCTTGAACACAGTTTCGAGTTCATCCTTCACCTCCGGTCGCTTGGCCAGCAAACGAGACTGGATCACTTCATCGACGTTGGCGCTGGATAGGGACAATGGGGGAAAGAAACGGCCCTGGATTTTCGAAAAATCCTGCTTCCGCGTCTTGCTCATATCGCCTAACACGGTATCCATATCTTCCTGAGACGTGACCACTACCCATGCCCGGCGACGGCAGATCGTCCCCAACTCCTCAGTGATTGTTTGCAGGTGAAGCATCAAGTGAGAGTCGTTGCCGATGAATTGACCGACTTCATCGACCAGGAACACGACCTTGTGCTGCGGACCCTTGGAATCCAGGTATTCCTTAACCCATTTACAGAAATTCTCGACCGATATCGAGAAGTTGTCTTCAGCCCCGTCGATCCACTTCTCGGCGGTGGCCTGGCTCTGGCCGAGGGTTTCGCTCAGCGCCTTGACGACCTCATCCCGGTTGAACTGGTACGCGTCCCGCTCTTTCAGCCAGTTGAGGCCAGTGTGCTTTTCGTAAGCGGTTTGGAATGCCTTCAGTTTACCCTTGGATTCGAGGTAGCGCTCCATGTGGGCGATCTGTGGGTAATCGCCGCTGTAGCCCTGCAATTCGTTCAAGACTTTGAGAAACACGCGCAGGATGAGGTCACGTCCTGTGCCGCTACCGTGGTCAGCCTTGCTGTCGATATTAAAAAGGATTACATCGGCGTCGGCGACGACCGCCCTCTGGATGTCTCCAAAGAGCATGGCGTCTTTGACCTTACTCTGGAAGAACTCGACTGCCTGTTTGCTCTCGCCGTTATGGGTGTGCGTGCGGTTGTGAAGAAGATATGAGAGAACTTTGAGGAGGTGCGACTTGCCGGAGCCGAAGAATCCCGAGATCCAAATGCCCATTTTGCCGTTGGGGTCTGGCTTCTTCTCATCCGCGGCTTCGAGATACCACGAGAAAAACTTGCGAAGATGCAGGTCGAGTTCTCGTGTAATGACAAATTCATCCAACTCTTGCCACACGGAGGAATCGTCAAGCTGGTCTGCTTTCACTACTCCGTTAATCGGCCGGAGAATGTCGCGTTCAAACAAGTTCTTTATAAGCATGGTTGCCCCAATCTACGGAACGAGCTTGAAGGCCCGGTAGTAGTTGTTGTTCTTGAGTTTTCCGAACAGACGAAGCGATTGGCCGTCATATCGGCCTGGGTAGAACATCACGAGCGGCGTCCTGCCCATGACCGGCTGGAGGTTGTTCAGCAGCGTGTGGGAGCGGAGCAGAGGCCAGACGCTACCAACGCCAGAAACGATTACGAGATCGTGTTGCTCTGGTTGAGTTGCCTCCGCGAACATGGTGCTCATCTTGCCCTCGTGCAGAGGGCCAGCGAGGGCTTTCTTTAAAGCCTCGTCCCCCTTATCGCGTTGCATCTGGATCGCCTTATCCAGAAGGTTTCGGCTTTTGAGGTATTCGATCACGAAGTCGAATAGATTTAGATGCCTTACCCGCAGCCCATGCTTCTGCTTTGGGATGTGGTCGATGAGGGTTCGCAGGAAATCCCGAACCCGCACCTCATCTTCGGGAGGGTAATCGAATATGTAGAAGGCAATTTCGTTACCGATGCCACTGCCACTCAGGAACGCATCGGAAGTGATCCTGGGCAGGATCTTGTTCAGGCGTTCGTTAAGGGTATCACTCATGGTGCCACCTGGATGCAGCGCAATACATATGTTTCGTTGTTAGTTCTTAGGTACTGAAGCACCTGATCGGAGATGTGGACAATTTGCAGCTTAAGGCTACGGGTGTCTTGGATATATCCCGCCTGGGAGAGCATCTGGAACACCGAGGAGCGTAGCCGCCTGCGCGTTGCCTCGCTCCAAAGGGGCATCTTGGAGTCACGTTCTCGGCAACCCTCGAGGTAATCGTCCCATACCCTGTTGGTCAGAGCCGGGCTGAACAGCCGGTACTGCTCGCCTACCGCGATTTCCAGAAAGTCGCCGAGAAGGTGGCTGTGCTTCACGGCGGCGGCGAATACCGCCTGGGTTGCCACTCCACCTTTGGCATCCCGGACCAGCGCCCATAGATCGGGCCCCATGGTTTCGAGCCGTCCTCGGACGAGTCTCGTCAGACGTCTGGCGGTGGCAGGATTACGGGCCTGAAGGACATTCTTCGTCACAATGGCGTCCTTCCAGGCGTCCGCATCGGCTTGGCGCAGGAGCAAATCAGCAATGATCCTGCTTTCTGGAAGCTTCAGTGCCCCAGCAGTAATGTCTGCGCTGTAAAAGTGTTCAGCTCCGTTTATCTTTTCCACTAGCGGCGCCGCGTGCGTTGACGTACACGTATACAGTGTACAACCCAGCGCTCACTTCGGTGCTTTCGTTCGGTTCTCGGGTGGGCAACTTGGGGGATCTGGCTTGGACGTGGCCGACCGTGAACGCAGCCACCGGTGCTCCTATATGGGGAACCAAATTCTTCGTCCTGGACGACGACTTTCAAAAGGGTTCTCAACCGCGCGCAGGCGTGAGGCAATCGTGTGACCAACGCCGATCAACAGGCCCGAATCCGCTTAAAAACGGTCTTGGTGATGGCGGTAGACATGGAAATTCAATGGATACCGTTGAATCTCTTTTGTTTGTAATCACTTGGTACCCAAGGTAGCCATGGTAACCATCATTCGTCTTGTTGTCTGCCAGGAAGAAGAATTCATCTTCCTATATAGGGACCACCTCCCATCCGGACGCGCGTCGGGGAACGTTGGTAGGCATGGTATGCATGGTAGCCATCGTGCGATGTTTTGGCGTCGTGTGCGCTCTCAACCAGCAGAAAACAAAGGCACTTTCCCGCACAAAAGCATTGACCTCCCGTGTTTGCTTTTGAGAGAATTGGAGCAGACGCAAAGTTCGTCGCTTCTGCGGCATGCGAGCGCCGGGACGCTCGTGAATCTCCTTCCCGCAGCGGTTCCTGCTACTCCACG
>OCZT010004856.1_pt1 | contig 13481 bp, 11 predicted proteins | sample 1539031 | NCBI WGS metagenome assembly OCZT01 (sample SAMEA3539308, study PRJEB22396) | soil metagenome | biome: tundra; feature: field; material: soil | place: USA | collected 2010-05 | depth 0.15 m | reverse complement strand
TGGCGTGACTGGAGTTCAGACGTGTGCTCTTCCGATCTGATGCGGCGTTACGGGGCTGCGACCGACCTATGGGCGAGTGCCACGAACCGGAGCGATGACGCTGAGTTGGAGCTGCGACAAGCTGGGACCAATGGCGCGGTCCGTCGAAGACACGATGCTGGTGCTCCATGCCATTAGCGGGCCTGATCCGACAGATGTAGCGAGTGTTCCGTGCAAACTGGCGTTCGATTCCAGCGCCGATATTTCGCGTCTTCGCGTGGGGTACATTCCGGCGTGGATGCAGGCCGCGCCTGCAACCGCGGTGGATCGTGCGGCGCTCGAGACCGTGAAGAAGCTGGGGATGAAGCCGGTTGAGGTGTCGCTGCCGGATTGGCCGTACGACTCGCTGAACATCATTCTGTTTGCGGAGGCGGCGGCGGCGTTTGAGGAGCTGACGCTGAGCCACAAGGTCGACGAGTTGAAGATGCAGGTGCCGGATGCGTGGCCGAATACGTTTCGCCAATCGCGGTTCCTCTCGGCGGTGGACTTTGTACAGGCGGACAGGCTGAGGCGCAAGGTCGCGATGGAGATGGAGCGAATCTTCTCGGAGGTTGACCTGCTGCTCGTGCCTTCGCTGCGCGACGAGTTTCTCGTGATTACAAACTTCACCGGGCATCCATCTTTAACCATGCGCGCAGGGTTTGTGGAAGTATCGCAAGCGCGGAGCGATTGGGCGCCCGACCCGAAGAACCCGCTGCCGAAATTCACGCCGCCTAGGCGAGTGCCGCATGGCGTGACGCTGGTTGGGCGGCTATTTGAAGAAGGAACTGTAGCCGAAGCGGGCATCGCGATGGAGCGAGAGTTCGATGTTGCCGCAATAAGGCCGACGGGCTTCTAACAACTCCGGTGTGGGCGCAAGATCGACTTGCCGCCGTAGTTCTTATACCGTTGCAAACGACCGTCCACTAAATGGGCGGGTAAAAACCGCGGCACTAGTACGGTCTCTCTTCTGCCGCTTGAAAGTGAGGACATCCTCACGGCGACCGTGGAGATTAGATTCATGTATCTGTGCTACTAGCGATGCCATAGATGCTGCTGCACTTGCCCTGGCTCCGTGTGACACTTTCGAGCGTTTTCCATTGATACAGAGCGTTAGAAAGCCTTATGATTCAACATGTGGTGAAAGCCACGAAACCCTTGATTTTAGCGGGAGAATCGCTATATCTGGTTGATTCCAGACGACATCGAAAATCCGACCTTAGAGAATCCCTCCTCCTCCGCGGGACCACAATTGGCAAGAATCACGTGATTCACGTCCATTGGTCGGAGCGGACCGCGGCGCAGCCGAAACTGTCACACTATGCCTGGCCAACCCCATGAGGACCGGCTGGACTCTACAAGTGCAAGGAAATGAATGAAAACAAGATGGCGAAGACTGCCAAAATGCTGTCCCATGAGGTGTGGGTTAAGAAGCAATCCACTTTACTTCCGTCTTCCTCCGACGGGTCCGGCAGATTGCCGGACAAACCATAGATATCCATGCCAATCGGTCTCTTACGGAATGCGGGCGGCGAGCCTAGCGGCCTTGGAAGCAGCTTGCTGGGGTTCGGGCAGGTTTGCGTACCCCCCAAGGTAACGACCCTTGCGAAAGATGCAGATTCCGTCCAGGTACGGCGCCTTCGCCTGGAACGCCTCGTCGCCAACCGGTGCAGGTGTAGCAGTGTCAAACCGCTCCCGGAGCTCCTTTAGGACCTCTGCGGCGGATTCTGGCGAGGACTCCAGCACGATAAACGCCTGTCCTTGCTTGTACTTCGCCACGTAGCCGCGCTTGAGCAGACGCAGGCCGAGCACGCTTTCCGGGACCAGCGTCGCGGAGGTGAGGTTCTCTTTGGGAAACCACTCCAAAGCCTCCGGGGCAGTGTCCCGGCCCTCAAGGCGCTCCTGCATCCTGATTACGAAAGCCTTCAGTTCCGCGGTATGGTCGCCGTTTGGATTGGGGTCGATTTCGACCATTTCGACGTAGTACTTACCCTTCGCGAAGATGGCGCTCTGGGGTTGGATCTGGCCGCCCATTCCGATTTTGGCGACAGGCAGGCGGGGATCACTGTTGGCGGCGAACATGCCGTATGCTGAGTCCGCATCGGTCATGTCCGAGACGTCGATCGTCAGCGTATTCCCGCCCGACTTGCAGTCGATGCCTTGCATGCGCACGAAGCTGAAGATAAGGTAACCTTCGGCGGCGCCATCCTTGTAGTCGTAGAGGTTGTCAGCTGTGTACTGACGTTTTGGCCCGGACTGTTCCCAGCCGGACACGAAATGGCAGTCGAGGTAGTCCTGGGCACGTGCCAGCCCCGCTGCCAGAAGGATTGTAAGCAGCGCCAAATGGGCGGACCTCATGCGAACAATTCCTGCGCCCGCGCCATCCGGCTCGATACCTGGACGCCGAAAGGACACTTCACCGTGCATTCGGCACAATCACCGCAGCGGACTGCAACCTGCTCGGAGGTCAGCTCCATAAACCTCTCCCGCCCCAGCGCGAACTGGCGATAGCCGTCGGCGTAGGTAAGGGAGCGGAGCACATCGGCGACCGGCAATCCCTTTGCGCAGGTACCTTCGCACTTTCCGCACATACGGCAATAAAGCGGCTGGATGAACTCCAGTTGCTCGGCCAGCAGCTTCTCGTCATTGGCGGAGAATGGATTCCCCATGGCTCTCAGGTTCTCCTCCAACTGGTCCATGTCGGTCATGCTGGGAATGGTCGTTGAGACGTTGGGGTGTTTGATGACCCACTTCAGCGCTGCCAACATGGCGCCATCCTGCGACAACTTCTGGCGAGTGGGATCGCCGGGTCTCAGGCTGCGAAATCCTCCAGCCATCACTTTCATCGCAACCACGCCCATACCGGCCTTGGCGGCCACCTCGATCGCCTGCTCCATGCCGGGGTCCATGGAGAAGTTGTAGGCCGACAGGACTACGTCGAAGACGCCCTTTTGTGCCATCCAGGGCAGTAGTTCCTGCTGGCCGCTGTGCGTGCTGATGCCGACAAAGCGGGCCTTGCCCTGTTTCTTGGCAAGCTGTTGCGCTTCGATCATGTCGTCATGAATATCGGCCGGTCGGCTTTTGCCATGGAGATACCAGATATCGACATAATCCGTGTTAAGTTCGCGCAGACTGGTTTCGAGCTCTTGCAGGGCTCCCTCCTTGTCATGAGCTTCCGTCTTGGTGGAGAGTACGACCTGCTTCCGTTTGTTCCCCAGGGCCGCGCCCACCATGCGTTCGTTGTTGCCGTGTTGATAGCCGCGCGCGGTATCGAAGTATGTGATTCCAGCATCGGCTGCGCGTTCAATCACGCTGGGGTCCGACGTGATCATGCATCCGAATCCCACGGTGGTCACCTTGAGGCCTGTGTGGCCCAAGGTTCTGTAATCGAGTTTGGCGGGGGAACTGGGAGTGCCTGGGATGGGAGTCTCGGACGACTGCCAAAGCCCCATTCTGGAAGTCGCGGTCACAACAGGAAGAGTCAATCCAGCAGACAAGAAGTCCCGGCGAGACGTGTTTGTTTTCATGAAGTTACCTCCATTGGCAAGTCGGCATAGGAGGGGAAAATGGCGACCTCGAACCGCTCCTAAGCCGTGCTTATCCCGTCGAATCGACGTTTACGCGATTGCTCTGAGGTCTCCATGACACCGTATAGCACAGTAGATAGCCGCTGGCAGGTGATGGGCATCACTGACCATCGCGGCACACGGACGAAAAATCGATGCTAGTTTTCTGCGTGCCTGTCGACGTTGCCGCAATGTTCGGGTTATGACGCGCGGCAAGAACCAGATGCGCCGACTGCGCTCCTGAAGGGATAAGGAGCGTTCTTGGTTCGACCCATGTTCGCTAGATTATTCGCTCGATTCCGGGTCGTCACGCTGCGACGCGTATCGCAGATATTCTTTCTTGCGTTATTTGCATTCCTTCTCCTCATGACGGAGTTTCGCGGGGCGGTTGGCCCAGGGAGCGAACTCCGGATGCATTGGCCGGTGCGCCTGTTCTTCGAGCTTGATCCTCTGGTGGCGCTTTCGAATGCGCTGGCGACCCATGCTCTCTATCGCGGCCTGTTGTGGAGCCTGCTGATCTTGCTGCCAGTGATGTTTTTCGGACGATTTTTCTGCGGCTGGATCTGTCCAATGGGCACCCTCCACCACTTTTTCGGCAGCCTGAAATCGGAGAAGAAGCGCGGCAAGCAGGGCATCGATGCCAATCGCTACAAGCTATGGCAGCGAACCAAGTACGTCATCCTGATCGCGGTGCTGGCCGCGGCTGTGTGCGGCACGGGCCTGGTGGGATGGCTCGATCCTTTCAGTCTGCTGGTGCGGTCCATGGGGCTGTCGATTCTGCCCGCGACTAACTATGCGTCGAATGCGACCTTGAACGCGCTCCAGCACAGCGGCGTCAGCGTACTTCAGGCGACGGGTACAGGTCTTCATGCTGTGCTTTCCGCGACCATACTGAACTTCAAGCAGCCTCATTTTCGCCAGGGCGTGTACCTGGGACTGATTCTTCTTGTTTTACTGGCGGCCAACCTGCGAGTGACTCGCTTCTGGTGCCGCGCGCTGTGTCCGCTGGGTGCATTGCTCGGGGTGGCATCGCGCTGGTCGGTCCTCGGCCTGCATAAGGATTCGGCAACCTGCGACCGCTGTAATCGCTGCCTGCTCCATTGCCAGGGCGGCGACGATCCGATAGGCGGCGTGCCATGGCACAAGGCTGAATGCCTGATGTGCATGAACTGCGTCGGTGCTTGTCCGCATCAGAGCCTCGAATTCCGATTCTTTCGAAAGGAGACGGAGGTCGCCGGGCCGAATCTGCCTCGCCGCAAGATGATCACCGGGCTGGTCACAGGGATTGCCGCGGTTCCGCTTCTGCGCGCCAATACGGCTCTGGGAAAGAGCCGTAATGAGCGTCTAATTCGCCCACCGGGAGCTCTCGAAGAGACGGATTTCCTTTCGCGCTGCATCCGCTGCGGCGAATGCATGAAGGTGTGTCCGAACAATTCGCTGCAGCCTGCGCTGACCGAGGCAGGACTAGAAGGCGTCTGGACGCCTGTACTGACACCGCGCATCGGATATTGCGAGCCGAGCTGCGTGCTCTGCTCGGAGGTTTGCCCAACCGGGGCGATCTGGAAGCTCACGCCGCAAGAAAAAGGCTGGGTGGTCGGTGTTGGCCAGGGCGACGCGAAAGCCGTCCGCCTGGGTACGGCGTTTTACGATCGCGGCAGATGTCTGCCGTGGGCGATGGCGACCGACTGCATCGTTTGTGAAGAGTGGTGTCCGGTATCGCCGAAAGCCATTTATCTGCAGGAAGTTGAGATCGTCGATGCGGACGGCAACAAGAAAGTGCTGAAGCAACCGCACGTCGATCCTAGCCGCTGTGTCGGTTGCGGAGCCTGCGAGTATGCATGTCCGCTGCAGGAGCATCCGGCCGTGTACGTGACCAGTATTGGGGAAAGCCGGTCGGCAGACAGTCAGATTCTGCTGACCAGAAGAAAGGGAAAGGCGCAGTCATGATCAAGATACAGAGGATGAAGAGAGCAGCGATGACCGCATTGCTAACGGTGACGGTACTGATGGGCGTGGGGTGCAGGAAGAATCACTTTCCTGCTTCGGGAGTGGTCACGGGATGGGAAAAAGGCGACAAGACACAAACGTTCGATGCCGCGAACCTGTGGCAGTACATCGACGGCGGAGCCGATCAGTATGTCAATGCCGGGGTGGTCACCACATCGACTTCGGACTACAAATTCCAAGGAAGTCTGGAAGCGGTGGTGGACATATACACCATGAAGACGGCGGCTGGCGCGAAGACGATCTTCGACGCCGATCCGCCGGTCGGCAGCAAGAGTGTGCAGTTGGGCGATGCGGCACGCCTGTTCGAACGGAGCGTGGTCTTTCGCCATGGGCCGTATCTTGTGCGTATTACGGCCTACGAAGCAGCGCCCGGGGAAGCCGACGCATTGCTGGCGTTGGCCCATGGTGTCGAGAGCAGACTGTAGGACAAGTGGCAGTGGACGCTGCACGGAGGTGCATTATGCAAAACCGGCGTGAGTTTGTTAAGGAGATGGTGGCAGGGGCCGCTGTCCTCGGAACGAGCACGAAGTTTGCATTGGGCCAGACCAGGACCACGGAAAAGTCGAAGGTAGTCATCGTGCGTGATGCGAAACTCCGCACCCCGGGGCCCTCTCCCGACGAGAAGCGCGTGGCTGCCATGCTCGACCATGCGATGCAGACGTACTTCAATACTCAGAATCCAGTCCAGCCATGGAAGCAGCTTGTTCGCCCCGGCCAGGTGGTTGGGCTTAAGTTGAATTGCCTCGGTCGCGCCTTGTCGCCGAATGTGGCGCTGGTGGCGACCATCTGCGAACGCTTGCAGCAGGCCGGCATCAAGCCTGGCGACATTATTGTGTGGGACCGCGGCAGCCGCGACCTGCAAGCGGCTGGGTACAAGCTATCGAGTGCGCCCGGCGCGGTGCGCTGCTTTGCTTCGGACACCGCCGGATATGAAGACGCGGCGGTGAGCCACGGTGTAGTCACGACGCGACTTTCGAAGATTCTCACCCAGTGCGATCTGGTGATCAACATGCCAGTCCTGAAGAGCCACAATCTAGCGGGCGTAACCATGGCGATGAAGAACATGTATGGCGTGATCAATAATCCGAATGCAATGCATGGCTCCGCATGCAATCCATATATTGCTGACCTCAACATGATTCCCGAGATACGGCAGAAGGTCCGCTTCGTGATTGGCGATATGATGACCGCGCTCTATGAAGGTGGACCCGGATACCGGCCCGAATACGCGTGGAACGAGGACGGCCTGATGGTAGGCGAGGATCGGGTTGCAATTGACCACACCAGCGCACAGATCCTTGAGCGCAAGCGCGCCGAAAAAGGCTTGAAAACGCTGGAGCAGGCGGGTACGCCATGCCATTACATCGCCACTGCGGCGGATGCGCAACACCAACTCGGGACGAACGATCCCGCACGGATTGCGCTGATCGAGCACAGCATTGCATAAGGAGGTGGCCAATGGCTTCCGACAACCCGGCTCCTGATGGCAGGATGACTCGCCGCGAGGCGATGCTGCAGTTGCTGCGGCTGACGGGCGCTGGCGCTGGCACTGCGGCTGCGGCCTTTTGGCTGTCCGAACGAAGTGTGCTGCCCGTCTCGACGATCGCGGCAAATGCTCGACGCGATCACACCGTTGAATCCAACGCAGCGCTGCCGGAGATGGTCGTGGTGCAGGGTGAAGATCCGCGTGCCCTCGTCCGGCGGGCGTTCGACGACCTGGGGGGTGTCAGCCGGTTCATAGCGCACAACGACGTGGTTGTGCTCAAGCCGAATATTGCCTGGGACCGGACTCCGGAACAAGCGGCGAATACGAATCCCGATGTAGTCGCCGAAACGGTGAAGCAGTGCTGGCAGGCCGGCGCGAAGAGGGTAGTCGTCACCGATGTGAGTTGCAACGAGGCTGAGCGATGTTTCCACCGCTCCGGCATCGCGGCCGCGGCTCGCAGCGAGGGAGCGGAAGTGATCCTGCCCGATCCAGCACGGTTCCGCGAGGTGAATCTGGGCGGCGAAATCCTGCAGAACTGGCAGGTATTTGAGCCGTTTCTCCAGGCCGACAAGATCATCAATCTGCCCATCGCCAAACATCATGCCCTCACTGGAGCCACGCTGGGATTCAAGAACTGGTACGGGATTCTTGGCGGCGAGCGCAACCGGCTGCACCAACAGATCCATCAGAGCCTGGTCGATCTTGCGGCTTTCATGCTGCCCACTCTGACCATGATCGATTGTTACCGGGTACTACTGCGCAATGGTCCGACCGGAGGCAATCTGGAAGATGTTGCCTTGCACAAGACGCTGGTTGCGGGCACAGATCCGGTGGCCTTGGATGCCTATGTCGCCAAAGCTTACTGGAATCTCGACGCCAACTCGTTGCCATACCTGAAACTGGCCGAGAAGCGCGGACTGGGACGACCGGATTTCGAGCATGTCCGCACCAAAGTCAGCCAACTCGGCTGAAATGGCTTTATGCATCTCCCACTTCGAGTACGGGATTGTCCCCGCGCATCCATTGGGAGGCTTCGGCTACGTTTGTATGACTGCGGAGCGGAACCTATATTGAGGTCCCCCGCAGCATTCATACTGCTGGTTTAGGTCTAGGCATTCTGTCTCAATGTCGGCAAATATTGAGCTGTGGGTTGCCAGGTGATGATGAGCAGATGTGCTGGTCGTCACTGAAACGTCGCGCCGATGGTAGTACATTATGGTTTGATGCGGCGCACTGAATGATGAGGACCCGTCTTGAAGGTAACCGCCGCGGGTTGAATAGTTTACCCGAGCGGTGAATGCCGTACCCTCCAACAGACCGATCCTGGGAAGTGGTTGCGCGTTCGGTGGAGAACCCCTATGAGCTCAATTCATAGCGCGAGTCGACGGGATTTCTTGAAGGAGTGTCTCACTGGCGCTGTGGTTCTGCGTGCAAGCGGCACGATGGGACTGCTCGCAGCAGCACAACAACGGTCGCCGCTCGCGAAATCCAGGGTAGTGATTGCGCGCGATGACCTACTGCGCGGCACGGGTTCCACAGTGGATTCGCGCCGGATGCTGAGTCTGCTGGATCGCGCCATGCAAACTCTCTTCGACCGGGATCATCCGACCGAGGCTTGGAAAAAGCTGGTTCGCCCGGGTGAGATGGTGGGACTTAAGGTGAATTCACTTGGTGGGCGCGGAATCTCCAGCAATCTACAACTCGTCGAAGCCGTTTGCGAGCGGTTGCAGGAGGCTGGAATCAAAGCCTCCGATATCGTGGTCTGGGACCGCGATACGGACGAATTGGAACGGTCCGGCTTCCATGTGTCGACGGGTGGGAACGGTGTTCAATGCTTCGGTACCGATCGAGTTGATTACGAACAAGACCTGGTGACGTATGGCAGCGTTGGGAGCCGGCTGTCCAGAATTCTCACGCAACGCTGCAACGTCCTGATCAATGTCCCTGTACTGAAAGACCATGATGGCGCCGGCGTAACCATCGCGCTGAAAAACATGTATGGCGTCATTCATAACCCGAATAAGTACCACCCCGACGGCTGCAATCCATACATCGCAGACTTGAACATGCTGCCGGAGATCCGAACAAAGATGCGATTGATCATCTGCGACGCGACCACGGCACAGTACGAGGGCGGGCCCGCGTATAAGCCGCAATACAGTTGGAAGCACAATTCCCTGATCGTTTCACAGGATGCTGTGGCGCTCGACTACACCGGCTGGCAAATCATCGAGCGCATGCGAGCCGAAAAAGGATTGAAGACGCTGGAAGGCGATGGCAGAGCACCACACTACATCTCGACCGCCGCCGATGCACAGCATCGACTGGGTACGAACGATCCCGACAGAATCGCGGTTTCTGAGGTGCAGACGCACGTGTGATTGGGGGTCAACATGTTGCATGAGCTCAAGGTGCAAGGCAGCGTGATAGTCCCGGCTTACGGCGAGGTGGAAAGCGAGAATCTCGGTATCCAAGATGAGCGAAGCCAGTTCTCGTGCCCCCTTGATCGCCGCTCCTTCTTGAAGGGCGCCTTGGCGTCGGGGGCAGCTTTGGGTGTCTGCGAATTTTCTCCTCCTCTCGTCGCCTCCCCATTGTGGGGTGGTTCGCCGAAACAGGATGATTCGCAATTCACCGTCGAAGCCAAGTTCTATCAGAAACTCGAAAGTAAGAAGATCAAGTGTAAGCTGTGTCCGCGCGAGTGCACGGTGGGAGATCGGGAGCGCGGTTATTGCGGTGTGCGGGAGAATCGCGGAGGAACTTACTACACGCTGGTGCACTCGCGGGTCTGCGCAGCGCACGTCGATCCCGTCGAGAAGAAGCCCCTGTTCCACTACCTGCCTGGGACGCTCGCTTTCTCGTTGGCCACGGCTGGCTGCAACGTCAACTGCAAATTCTGCCAGAACTGGGACATCTCCCAAGTGCGTCCGGAACAGGTCCCTGCCGAGTACACTCCCCCGCGACGGGTTGCGGATTTGGCGAAGCAGTATCGCTGTCCGACGATTGCATACACCTACAGTGAGCCAGTGATCTTCAGCGAGTTTTTGATGGATGCTGCCGATGCCGGGCACGAAGCAGGCATTCGCAGTGTGGTCGTGTCGAATGGCTACATGCAAGAAGAGGCGCTGAAGACTGCGTACGGAAAAATGGACGCAGTCAAGATCGATCTGAAGGCGTTCTCTGAGTCGTATTACAGGGATGTAGTTACCGGCCAGTTGAAACCGGTGCTGGATTCGTTGGTCACTTTGCGAAAGATGGATAAGTGGACGGAGATCGTCTACCTGGTGGTGCCGACTCTCAATGACGGCGATTCTGAATTACTCGGTCTGGCACGCTGGATCAAGACAAACCTGGGCTTGGATGTTCCACTACATTTCACGCAGTTTCATCCGGAATACCTATTGAAGAACCTGCCCATAACCCCAGTGCCTACTCTGGAGCGGGCCAAGGCCATTGCCGACGCCGAGGGACTCCACTACGTATACATCGGCAATGTCCCGGGACACCCTGCGCAAAATACCTACTGCCCGAAGTGCCGCCAAATGCTGGTGGAACGCATAGGCTTCACGGCGAGCAAGATGCTGATCCGCAAGGATAGCTGCCCATTCTGCCGGAACCCGATCCCAGGTATCTGGCACACCTGAGGGCGCAGAGGAGGTTAGCAAATGAATATCAAAAGTAGTTGCAGAATGTATTGGCTTGCAGCTCCGTTGTTCGCGCTGCTGGCGATTGCACCGTTGCAGTGCGTCCGTGGCGCAGATTCACCGAAGGTGAGACCAGCCGGAGTTGCCGGCAGCTTTTATCCGGCCGACCCAAAGGCACTTTCGGCCATGATCGACGACATGCTGGCGCATGCGAGCGCGCCGCCGATCAACGACCCCATCCTCGCCGTGGTTGCGCCGCACGCAGGCTATCAATACTCCGGCCCCGTGGCTGCCTACACGTATGCGGCGCTGAAGGGGCGCAAGTTTTCGCGTGTCGTCGTGATTGCTCCGTCGCATTACGAAGCCTTTGACTTCACGTCCATTTATGACGGCGACGCGTACGCAACGCCACTGGGGACAGTTCGGGTTGACAAAGTCTTTGCAAGACAGTTGGCCAAGATGAGCCCGACCATGCGACTTTCTAGCCAGGGGCACGATCCCACTCCGGCCGGGGCTGAGCATGCTATCGAGGTGCAGTTGCCGTGGTTGCAACGGGTGTTGGGTGAATTCGAACTCGTGCCCATCGTCATGGGAGATCAGAGCTACGAGAATAGCCGTGCTCTGGGTCTGGCCCTGGCCAAGCTGATCCAGGGTGCGGACACTCTGATCGTCGCCAGCTCCGATTTGTCGCACTATCACCCATACGACGAAGCGGTGAAGATCGATCATAAGACGCTGAATGCACTTGGGGCATGGGACTACTTGAGCATGTCGCGGAACTTCCAGTCTCGAATATGGGAAGCCTGTGGCGGCGCGCCTATCGTAGCCGCAATGATTGCCGCCGAGCACATGGGAGCCAACCAGGCACTGGTTCTCAGGTACGCTAATTCAGGGGACACCTCGGGCGACCGCTCGCGCGTGGTCGGATATAGTGCAGACGTCTTTGTGAAGACTCAAAATGGAAAGACGGTGGAACCGCCATTCTCACTGAACGACCACGATAAGAGCGAACTGCTCAGTCTGGCTCGCAAGTCGGTTGAGCATGCGGTAAAGGAAAAAGTGGAGTATGAGCCTGGCGCAGTCACAAGCGAAGCGCTCAATCAGGATCGCGGTGCGTTCGTGACCCTGCGCGAATCGGGAGAACTGCGGGGGTGCATCGGCTATACCTCCGCGATGAAGCCTCTCTACATGACGGTGCGGGACACGGCCACGTTCGCCGCCTTGCGCGATTCCCGATTCCATCCGGTATCGGCTTCAGAGTTGCCGCGGCTCGAATATGAGGTCTCTGTGCTGTCACCCCTCCGGCGTGTTGTTGACATTCAACAGATCAAGGTGGGCGAGGACGGTTTGCTGATGAAGAATGGCGAACACGAGGGCCTGTTACTTCCGCAGGTTCCAGTGGAAGAGAAATGGGATCGCCAGAAGTTTCTGGAAGAAACCTGCGGCAAAGCGGGTATGCGCTCCTCTTGCTGGAGGGATGAGGACACAGACATCTTCATGTTTACTGCTGTGGTATTTGGTGAGCACAAGCCGTAAGCGCTTATATCCGAGATTTCTTGGTCTCCAAGTTTCCTCGCATGGCAAGCAGAACCGGCGTCAGGTTTATCGCTGCAATGAGCCATGCAGTTCTCCATAATCCAAATACCGGAATAAGGTACGTGCTCAGCAAGAGTGCGCCCGCACATCCTCCCAGAAGATCGATGGCATAGAGCGCACCAAGTCCTGACTGGCCTTCGCTATGGTGAAGGTAGATTTCCGTCGCAATAGGGAATTGATATCCTCCCAGCATCCCCGAGATAGCAGCCAGAGCGGGGAAAACGCACTGTGCTGCCAACCACGTTGTCGCAATTCCAGAAACCTTTGCCAGCATGCTCACCACAAAGATCAACGCAGGACCGGAGAGGGCGAGCAGAAACTGGGTTGGTGCAAGGCTGCGGTAGGCGATTCCATCGCCCAAGCTGATGCGGCGAATACCCAGCCAACTTCCGAACGCAATACCTGCCATGCACAAGCCGATCAGAATTGCGAGTTGATGGTAGACGTAGCCATAGATGGACTGGAATGCAAGGAGCAGAACGATCTGCAGCGCCATCAGTGTGAAGCCAGTTGCAGCCATACAACATGCTGACGCGTAACGGGCACGCCTCTCCCGACCGCTCAGAAACACGCCAAGAACCGCCGCAAGGGACGAGATCATAAGCACTGCAGCGATGACTACTATGAAATCGATATGTGCTGCGGCTCGGAACCAGCTGGAATCGCCTAGATTAAATTGCTTACTCCATAGCACAAGGTCGAAGTAATAGGCGATCGGCTCGAAATCGCGATTGACGGGTGTCGATGCCAGCGGCCACAGTTGCTCATGAACCTGGGTCATGCGATCGGGCATCATGCGGAAAGGGATGAAGTATTCCCGGACGTACTGTGTCTTCAGATTCCGCTCGCGCAACCTTGCAACCAAGGTTTGGGGATTCTCCGTCAAAACATCGGAGCGCGTCGCGGCAAAGAAGTGGATTGTTTCGCCTGGGATGGTGACGACGTAAGGAAAGACTTCCTGTAGCGTGCGCTGAATGCAGCGCAGGAACTCTGCAAGGTCGGGGCTGATGGTTTCCTCCGACGATCGTAGTTGCAAGGCGAGCAACCCGCCCGGTGTGAGCTTTTCGCGAGCAGAACGAAAGAACTCAGCGGTATAGAAGCGGTTTAATTGTGCGGTCTGCGGGTCGGGCACATTAAGAATGATCACGTCGAATGTGTCGCCAGCCG
>OCZT010004854.1_pt1 | contig 13483 bp, 7 predicted proteins | sample 1539031 | NCBI WGS metagenome assembly OCZT01 (sample SAMEA3539308, study PRJEB22396) | soil metagenome | biome: tundra; feature: field; material: soil | place: USA | collected 2010-05 | depth 0.15 m | reverse complement strand
GTCGCTGTGAAAAAGCTCGGTATCGCCGGCGTGGCCAATAATGCGGTGCCCATTCGCCGACTCCTCATAAAAACCATGCGCCATCCCGTTCATGCGGTCGTCCGCACCAAAGGCCCGGGAGTGCATCAGCGTGGCGGTTTCCGGGCGCAGAATCTGCGCACTCCCAAATTGTCCATTCTGTAGATGGGCGATCATGAAGTTACCCATGTCCCGGGCAGTCGTGGAGACGCTCCCCGCTGGAAACGCTTCGACGAATTCGAAGGGTTTGGGGTCTGACGAGGCCCGATCATAGCCATTGGACATCATGGGCTTCAGGTCTTCGGGCAGAGGCTGGACGAAGGTGGTTCGCTTCATTTCCAACGGAGTGAAAATGTTCTCGGCAACGTATTGTTCGAATGGCTTACCGGAAACGCGCTGCACGATATAGCCCGCGAGTGTGGTCGCGTAATTCGAATAGGCGGGGACCGTACCGGGAGGGAAGATGCGCTCTGGAATGTGATTCTTGACGTAATACTCCAGGCTGTCCATGTGTTGTGCGTCCGCAACGAACAGATCCTTGCCAATTTCTTCAAAGCCCGAGGTGTGCGTCATGATGTTCCGCAGGGTGATGGGTTTTCCGAACGCGGGCGGAATCTTGAAATCCAGGTAATCATTGGCGTCCCGGTCCAGATCGAGCTTTCCCTGCTCGACCAGTTGCATCACCGAGGTCCAGGTAAAGAGCTTCGAAATTGAGCCAGGACGGAACAGCGTACTGTCCGGGGTTACGGGCGTGCGCTTGGACATGTCGGAGTATCCGTAGCCTTTGGCGAAAATGACATGCCCATCTTTGACCACCGCAATCACGGCGCCGGCGACATCTTCCCGTTCAAGCTGAGCGGGCATCAAGCCATCGAGAAAAGCTTCGAGGTCGACCGCGGTCAACTCGTGCGTGGTACCCGGCTGGGCTGGTACAACCGCTGCTGGAGCTGACGGCTTCACTGATGGAGACGAAGGACGCGATGGCTGCGCCCACATTCCGATGCAGACCAATGCCACCAGAAGCAGCAGGCCTGTGAGGATCGTCAGGTATCCGCGTGTAATGCGGTCAGAAAGGATCTGGTTAGAAATCATCATTCCTCCTAATCGAAGAGGATTGTAGTCCGTCTCCGAATGAAATAAGTGCCTCTTTCGAGTACCTTAGCGACGCAACCGGCTGACTCTTCAGAGTCTTTCTTCGGCAAACCCGGCACATTTTCCTGTCCCCTTCCGCTCCTCTGTATCAATCTCACCAAACCGGTATGCGGCGCCAAAGGCACGAACCTCATCCTCCAGCCGAAAGACTTGGTCTGGGCCTCGATCGGTGCATACTGTCAACATAGGGCATCATAATGGTGTATTGCTGTAGACCCGCCAGATACGCATCCCGTGTCGATGTTGACTGATGGCAAACCACAGGACAATCCCCTACTTTGCTCTTTCCGGAACGATAGGAAGGGTTACGTGCGAAGGGTGTTGCATGTCATGGTAGATAGTCTGATGAGCGGCCACCATGTTAGTGCTGCGACCCAACGGTTCGCCGGTGTTCAAATTTCGCGAGTACTTAGGAAATGCGGAGGATGATATCTCCAATCGAATACTGTGGCCGGTCTTGAACATCTGGCACGTGTTCCAGGCGTCGATCTTGTATTCGTAGACCGTCCCTGGGTGAATCAGGTTTTCCCTCTCCATTCCGTCCCGAAATCGTGCCCGCACGATGCCATCCGAGAGTCGCTCGGCGAACCCGGTCGGCCACACGTCGATGAGTTTCGCAGTGAAGTCGGTATCGGTGGCTGTAGTTGAGGCGTAAAGCGTGACGTTGATCGGACCGCAGACCTCAGTGGCGCTGGTGACGGGATCGCCAGTGTATACGAGCACATCGTCGCGTCGTTCGATGGCACGATAGTCATCCGGCCCGCCGATCTGTTGGAACGAAGGCTCCGTGATGAACGGCACTGGGTCCTGCGGATCGTACGTGAACAGATCCGACTTCTCGCTCTGCGGTTTATCCGTCGAGAGCTTCCCATCTCCATACAACGTGTTTGCGCGTCCCGAGCTGTGCAGATAGAACTCTGTATATCGTGTACGGGCGATCGGCCACTCGTGCTCGTCCACCCATTGGTTAGAACCCATCACGAAGATCCGTACAGGAGGCTCTAATTCAACGCCGTTGTCGATTCCTTTTAGCCATGCGTCGAACCAGCGCAGCATCGTCGCGTTGAGGTCGATTTTCGCGCTGGGACCAAAGTCCACGTCCCCCAGTTTCGATGTCGAGTTCACCGCGTGCGGCCACGGCCCCATCAGCAGTTTCTGGTGGTTCCGAACCGACGGCACAGCCTTCGTAGTCATCCCAATAAAATTGAGTGGTGTGCCGATCTGCTCATCGTCGTACCAACCGGAGATGTGCAACACGGGTGTTCGGACCCGCTCGAACTTGTTCTGGTAGCGCTCCGGTTCCCAGAAAGTATCCAGCCGCGTGTGTTCGAATTGCTCGCGCCACCCCGGCATAGCACGGCCAGTGGCCTCGTCCATGGTCAACAGCGGCAGATGTCTGATGACTGCGTCCCAAGCAACAGCATCCATGTTTTGCAGTACGTGACCGGAAGTGAGGTAGTACCAACTCACGTCGAGCGGGAGCGGGTCGCCGGTTGGGAACTCGACAAAAGGATCCGACGGGCTCACCAGCGCAATCATTGTCGTGAGGTGGGGGGGTTGCTCGATCGCTGTTAGCCATTGCGTCTTGCCGTTGTAAGAGCCGCCGATGGTCCCCACCTTGCCGGTAGACCACGGTTGCTCGGCACACCACTCCACCGAGTCGTAGCCGTCCTGTCCTTCGTGGCGATAAGGAACGAAGCTGCCGGGCGAGTCTCCCCGACCGCGCACATCGACCGCCACAAAGGCATAGCCGTGCTCTGCAAAGTAGCGTCCAAAGGTGAGCGCGTTTTCGCTGCTCTTCAGATAAGGAGTGCGATTCAGAATGCAATTAAACTTGCCGGGCAAGTCGGGGCGGTAGACATCTGCCGCGAGTTCGACCCCGTCTCGCATCCGAATCCGCTGATCGAAATAGATCTTGAACGGAACGGTCTTGTCCGACGCCGGCTCCGCCAGTTGTGCGGGCGCTGAAGCGCCCGCCAGAATTCCAAAGGCCAAGACAATTAGCAACACTCGTCGCGTCATTCTGCGCCTCCCGAATCGCCGGCAACAGCACCGTGTGGATTATGCAGCCCGTAGCTTCGCGATGAAGGCAGGATCGACATCCAGTCCAAGGCCTGGCCCTGGCGGCATGTAAACGGTGCCATCCCGGACTTCCATGCCGCCGATTACAGGATCGGTGGAGAGGAACAGAAAGGCGTCGAGATCCGCGAACTCGACGTTTTTCTGCGAGGCCACCACATGCGCCGCTGCCGTGAGCCCTAGCCGTGTCTCATCCATGCATCCCAACATGCACTTGATATTCGCCGCGTCGGCGACCTGCGCGATGCGCGCCGCCTGGAGAATGCCACCGCACTTCATCAGCTTGATGTTGATCATGTCCATTGCGTTTTCGCGGATCCCGACGATCGCGTCGTGTGCGACATGAACCGATTCATCGACCATGATGGGCGTGCCGACGCTCTCGCGGATAAATCGCAGACCGGCCCAATCCCAATAGAGGACAGGCTGCTCGCAAACCTGCAGTTGCTGTTCCGCAACCGCGCGCAATACGTGCACACAGTCCGCAGGCGACCAGCCCTGGTTCGCATCGATACGTAAGTTGATCTTGGGTCCGATCGCGTCACGTACGGCTCGGACCCGCTCGATATCCAGGGCCGGCGCTTCACCAACCTTGATCTTCACCGCCTTGAAGCCCTGCTGCACCACGCCTCGCGCCTTCTCGGCCATCACCTGGGGAGTGTCTATCCCCACCGTCAGATCGGTTTCGAAGGAGTCCCGATAGGCGCCCAGCAGATGGTAGACCGGCTGTCCCGTCACCTTTCCGCAGACATCCCACAACGCCATCTCGAACGCGGCCTTGATGCTGCCATTGCCGGGAGCAAAACTCTCCATCTCGGCAACGATCCGCGCCAGTGAAAACGCGTCTTTCCCCTTGAGGAACTGCTCAAGACTCTTGCCCATCGCGATGTCCGACTGCTGCGTCTCGCCGGTAACAGGAGAATAAGGAGACGCCTCGCCATAGCCGGTAACGCCATCTTCGGTGCGAAGACGAACGAGGATGTTATCGCAACCGATCTCGGTCGAGAGGGCGACCTTGAAGGGCTCTTTCATGGGCAGTGAGTAGGGAAACATGCCGATGTCCCGAATTCGCGTCGACTTGCTTGGCACGCGGGACTTCTCCTGGGCCGCCGCCAAGGAAGGAAGCGAGAAATCGCAGAGTGCGGCGGCGCCGATCGCGCCCGCGAAGGACTTTAAAAATGATTTGCGGTTCATGGTCATGGGAACTCCTGCCCAGAAAGGCTGAGAATTCGGCTCGCAAAAACTAAGGAGCCGCCGGGCAACTAAAACCCGACGCTTTACGTGTACAACACATGATGCATACTGTCAACGTTATTCATCATATGATGCATACCCTGGCCGGCCAACGTGGGACGCCGAGCCGCGGGGGAGACGCCATTTGCGGATGAGGAACGATGCGAAACATTAAACAGGAGTGTATGCAACGAGTGATGCATAGCTAATGACAGTCGCATCATATAGTGACATTTCTCTTGACATGCCTTGTGTCGGGGGCTTTAATCTAGCGCAAAAGTATTTGGCATGCGAAAGTCGCGAGTTCGCCCTGGCTTTGGGTTGAACGCGCGGGTTGAAGTTGTGGACTTGAGAGGAGCAGGACTCATGAAATCTTCCATCGTTCAACTCGTTGCATCTCTTTTAATTCTGCTTGCATCGTTGGCCCCTACCAGCCTCGCTCAGAGTTCGAGTACGGGCGCGATCACTGGCAGCACTATCGATCCCTCAGGCGCGGTTGTTGTTGGGGCGGAGATTACGGCAACCAACGATGCAACTGGAGAAGTGCGTACCACCGTCTCTACGTCCAGTGGTGTTTTTCTGTTGCCGCTTTTGTCCCCTGGGTCCTACACGCTCAAAACGTCCAAGGCCGGGTTTAAGGAACTGGTCCGGACGGGGTTGCTGGTCACGGTCACCGAGACGGTGCGTGCCAATTTGCAGCTCCAAATTGGCAAGGTGTCGGAAACCATTACGGTGACCGGCGAAACGGAATTGTTGAAGACGGAGGATTCCGCTCTAGGAGATGTGACGAACGCGCGCGCCGTCTTGTCGCTGCCATTGGCCTCGCGCAACTATACCCAGATTATCGGTCTGTCTCCAGGTGTCTCCTCGGAAGTCACCAACGCAACCGCCCTGGGGCGCGGGACCGGGAGTGATGCCGCGGGGGCTAATGGGTTCTCCGCTCACGGCGCCGGAACCAACGACAATAACTATCAGGTCAATGGCGTCGAAGTGAACGATCTTATGGGATCCGGCTCTCTCAGCGGTGGCGTCGCGGTCCCCAATCCGGATTCCATTCAGGAATTCAAAGTTCAGACGGGGCAGTATGACGCCTCCTATGGCCGAAATGCGGGCGCCAATGTAGACCTGGTGACCAAGACCGGTGGCAATCAAGTCCACGGTTCACTGTTCGAGTTTCTCCGCAACGATGCGCTCAACGCGAATGACTATTTCCTGAATCAAGCGAATCAACCAAGGGCGGTTCTCAAACAGAACCAGTTTGGTGGCAGCTTGGGCGGACACATTGTCAAGGACAAGTTGTTCTATTTTGGTTCCTACCAGGGCACCCGCCAACGGAATGGCCTTGCCGGCGGCCTCTGTGTGAGCACCGTGTTCTCACCTCCATTCACCAACGATCGTTCCGACTCAGCATTAGGAGCGCTCTTTTCCGGCCCGACCGGCGGTGCAATCGCTTCCGACGGTTCTAACATTAGCCCGCAGGCGTTGGCTCTTCTCAATCTGAAGTTGCCGAATGGAAACTACGTGATTCCGTCGCCTCAAAATGTCACGCCGGTTTCAAACCCTACGCTTCAGCAACTCTCGACTGAGGGCAAGTCCTCGTTCAGCAACGCCTGTCCCTTCACGGAAAATCAGTTCCTGGTCGATGCCGATTATTTGCAAACGGCAAAGAGCAGCCTCTCCGCCAGTTTCTTGTATTCCAACACGAGTCAGACGGCGACCTTGGCCACCAATGGCAATATAGCGGGCGCCAGCGTACCCGCTTTTCCAGGGACGACCGTTAACCAATACCGGGTCTTTTCGCTTCTCCATCGATACAGCTTTTCTTCAAATCTGATCAACCAAGCGAGCCTTGGCTATCACCGGTTGGTCGGAGATCTAATACAGACCGAGCCCTTTACCTACTCCGATATCGGTGTGAGCGCGCCCGCGTTTGACAACCCTTCTCCTGAGATTGGCGTGGCTGGATCTTTCCAAACCGGTGGCGTAGGAGAAGGAATCAAACTGGCCCAAAACTTCTACAGTTTCAACGATGCTATGTCCTGGACTCGCGGGCGACAATCACTGCATGTCGGTGGCGGTATTGAGCGCTCTCAGGTCAACCAAACGGGTTTTCATTTTTTTGGGGGCACACAGTTCCCCGATTATGAGCAGTTCCTGCTCGGAAATGCGAGTTTCGCGCTCGATGTTCCCGGCCTGTTCGATCGATATTATCGCACCTGGGACGGCAATCTATATGCGCAGGACAATATCAAGATAACGTCGAAGTTTACCGTGAATCTCGGACTTAGGTATGAGCGCCTCGGCGACCTGGGTGATACGCTGGGAAGGAATTCGAGTTTCAATTCGCTTCTGGCGGACCACACCGGCGAGGGCAGCCAGGCAGGGTACGTGGTGGCCTCGAATTTCTCTGGTGGCGCTCTCCCGCCTGGAGTCATACGATCGTCAAATGAAGCAGCCACGAACGGCCTGGGCCAAAACACCTGGGGACCGCGGGTCGGTTTCTCCTGGCAGATGCCCGGCTCGGACCGGGTCGTACTTCGCGGAGGCTATGGAATCTTCTATTCACGAACCACGGGGCAGCCTATTTTTCAGGAATTAACCTCGCCGCCATTCGGACAGATCCGACAACTGTCTGGCATTGCGATTCCATTCGCCAATCCCTTCCCCCCGGCACCGGTGCTACCTTCATTCCCAACCTATTCCCTGGCGACCTGCACTTCGGTTTTGGATCCTGGTTGTGTTTCTTTCGCCAACGTTTCGGTCAATCTCCGGCCCCCAGCCATCCAGCAGTACAGTCTGGAGACTCAGATTGCTCTGGCGCATAATTTTGCGCTGGAAATCGGCTATCAAGGTGCCCGCGGCACCAAGCTGCTGGAAGCGCGTACTTTCAATCAGGCCCTCCCGGCAAGCGCTTCCAATCCGGTCAACGGGGCGACGGACGACACCTTCTTTAATGTCACACAGCGCACGCCGGTGCCGGGTATTTCTACCTCAGCGTACCAAGTGGGTTCCACCGGTGCTTCCTGGTACAACGGACTCGCAGTTAGTCTGAACAAGCGTATCAGCAAAGGCCTCCAATTCCTTGCTTCTTACACTTGGTCGAGTTCGTTAGCAACCAGCCAGAATTTCGCCACCGGGAACACCTTGGGAGGCGTCGCCACCGGCGATCAGAATCATCCCAGTGAAAGATACGGTTGGGATCAGTTTGATCGACCTCAGCGTTTTATTCTCAGTTGGGTATACCAGCTCCCAGCGTTCGATCATCGTGCCCTTGCGATGCGGAAGGTTTTGGGAGGATGGTCGGTGGCTGGTGTGACCACGATTCAGTCTGGGCAACGCCTCACTGTGACCGCTACTAGCGTGCAAAACGTGTTTGGAACGCTTCCTGACCGTGCGCCTGCCTCCGCATCAGGATGCGGTACCCACTTCGTCAATTCCGGCTCCGTGCAAAACAAGCTCAACGACTACATTAATGCATCATGTTTTGATCTCAGCAATTACCCCGTAATTGGAGCAGATGGAATAGGAACTGGCTTCGGCAATAGCGGGATTGGCGAGGTCACAGGTCCGGATCAGAACAACTGGGACTTGAGCTTGCAGAAGGCAACTGCGCTGAGCGAAAGAGTGCAGCTACAGTTCCGGACGGACTTCTTCAATGCGTTCAATCACCCGCAGTTCGCGAATCCAAATCTCGATCTTGGTCTCAGTGCGCCGGCATTGGGACTGGTAGCGCCGGACCCAACCTTTGGCGCCATAACGGCTACCAGTACAAACCCGAGGATTTTGCAGTTTAGCCTGCGACTGGTTTTCTAGTGACGGAATTCCAGGGACCAGCGGGACTTGTCCACCCGACGCTGATCGAACCTCGCCACCAGATCAGCGCCGAGTCTGAGGGATGACGAACCTAACGCGGTAACCCGGCCTCGCCTTAGGATCTGTGGCGTATTCGTGTCTACCGTCGCGTTCATGATATTTGCAGCACGGAATGCCGAGCAGGCACATCACATTTCAACTGCGACTCCGGGATGAGTTTGAAAAGTGTTTGAAGAATGTTTTCGCGGCGAGCGGTTCGAATTACACCGCGAATTCGCGACGCATGTATGGGAGAGCTATGAAGATTGAGATGATCACGCTACGCGAGCTCCGCATGCGTCTTAAGTCCCCGTTTGAGACCAGCTTTGGCGTCACGCAAGAGCGCAGAATTCTGCTGGTTGAGCTGGTGGCCGGCGGGATCAGTGGCTGGGGCGAGGTCACCGCGATGGAAAGCCCGTTTTTCAATTCTGAAACCACGGATACGGCATGGCACGTCATCAGCGATTTTCTGGCGCCACAGTTGATCGGCAGGGAGCTGGCCAGCGCCGTCGAAGTGCCCGCACGGTGGGCCGGGGTCCGTGGACACGAAATGGCCAAGGCCGGCGTCGAGAACGCCCTTTGGGATGCCGAAGCCCAACACAAGGGATTGCCTTTGTCCACGTTGCTCAGCGGCAGGCGCGAGGAAATCACTTGCGGCGTCTCGATCGGCATCTGCGAGACTCCGCAAGCGTTGACCAGGAAGGTGGAGAAGGAAGTTCGCTCCGGATACCAGCGTATTAAGCTGAAAATCAAGCCGGGAAAAGATTTTGCGTTCGTCGCCGAAGTTCGCAAGGAGTTTCCTGACATTCTCCTCTCGGTCGATGCCAACTCCGCCTACGACCTCGGAGATAGCGCTCACCTGAAAACTTTCGATCAGTTCAATCTGCTGATGATGGAGCAGCCGCTGCAATGGGATGAGATCCACGCACATGCAAAATTGCAGCGCATGATAGGCACAGCGATTTGTCTCGATGAGTGTATTACCAATTCCAGACATGCTAACACTGCCATTGGGCTGGGGGCGTGTCGCATTATCAATATCAAGCTGGGACGGGTCGGAGGGCACTCCAGCGCCCGGCAGGTACATGACGTGTGCCAGAAACACGCGATCCCGGTGTGGTGTGGAGGAATGCTCGAGTCCGGAATCGGCCGCGCCCATAACATCGCGATGTCGACACTGCCAAACTTTACTCTGCCAGGAGACGTATCGGCCAGCCAGCGATACTGGCATGAAGATATAGTGGAACCGGAGGTTGAGGTAACACCGAATGGGACCATCCGGGTACCACGCGATCCCGGCCTGGGGTTCACGGTAAAACGAGGCTTCGTCGATCGACTGACAGCCCGCTCCAGGAATTGGAAGGAAAATCAGGCGGTGTCAATAACGCTGCCTAACAAAACCTTCGCTTTCGACAAGTAAGACACCTCGGCTGCGGAGCCGTTCCGAGCAAGTCCGAACGCGACCCAACCGCCGCCCTCAGCGGCAAGCGCCCACGGATTCAGCTTTCCGCGTGTAGTAGACTACGATGATCTGAAGGGTACTCAAAAAGAAATGGCGAAGACAGAGCTTTGACAGACACCGGGGACTAAGGAGTAGCAATGCTGGGCAATCGGTTCCAGGCGTTCGCCACCGCAGCACCAATCCTTCTATTTGTAGGCATAGCCATGCCACCGATGAAGGCGAATTTGTCGAGTTCGTCTTTTTCTGCGCAAGTTAAACCACTGGAAGCGGAGCCTCAGAGCCTGACCAGCAGCACTTATGATGTGATCATCAAGAATGGAAGGATAATCGATGGGTCCGGGAATCCATGGGTCTCAGGCGATTTAGCCATCCAAGGGGATCGGATCGCAGCGATTGGACGCTTAGACGGTGCCAAAGCCAAACGAGTTATAGATGCCTCAGGTTTGGTGGTTTCCCCAGGTTTCATTGACATGCTCGGGCAATCGGAAATGGCGCTGCTGATCGACAATCGCGCGTTGAGTAAGCTGTCGCAAGGAATCACGACCGAGATTACCGGAGAGGGGGCCTCGATTGCTCCTCAAGATGAGTTTACTCTCTCCGCTCTCGTGCCCGAGCTCGATCACTACCACCTGAAAGTTGACTGGACGACGCTCGATGGCTACTTCGCAAGACTTGAGAAGACAGGAACACCGCTGAATATTGGCACCTATGTAGGCGCGGCGCAGATTCGAGAGGCAGTTCTGGGCGATGCGGATCGGGCGCCGACCTCTGAGGAGCTTGAGACGATGAAAGGCCTGGTAGCTCAGGCAATGCAGCAAGGGGCCTTCGGACTCTCCACCGCTCTCATTTATCCGCCAGGCCACTACGCCAAGACCGACGAACTAATTGAACTGGCAAAGGTAGCCGCACACTATGGCGGTATCTATGGCACACATATGCGCAGTGAGGGGCAAGCTGAAATCGCCGCCATTGAGGAAGCGCTGCGCATAGGCCGAGAGGCGCATTTGCCAGTTGAAATTTTTCACCTGAAAGTAATTGGAAAGCGCCGATGGGGGTCGATGCCAAAGTTAGTAGCCATAATCCAAGCAGCACGAAACTCGGGGCAGGACGTATCCGCGGACATGTACCCCTACGTTGCCGGTGGCACCTCGCTGGCGGCCAGTTTGCCACCGTGGGTGGCAGAAGGAGGGCTAAACAAACTTCTCGTGAGACTGCACGATCCTGCCACGCGCTCAAAGATCAAGCGTGAAATGAGTGTCGAGCAGCTTGCCTGGGAAAATCTCTTCCTGGACAGCGGGGGCGCGACCGGAGTTCTCGTAGCGGGTATCGAAAATGCGCGACTCAAGAAGTTTGACGGTCAGACAATCGCGCAGATTGCCAGTGAGCAGAAGAAGCAACCTCTGGATGCGCTAATGGATCTTGTCGAAGAGGATCAAGCTCAAACTGGAGCCATTTACTTTATTGCCGGTGAAGACGATCTACAGTACGGCCTCAAACAGCCTTGGACCAGCCTTTGCCTTGATGCCAGCGAGGAATCGCTGGATGGACCCTTGTTTGAGCCACATAACCATCCGCGCGCCTATGGATCGATGCCGCGTTTCCTGGGCCATTATGTCCGCGATCTTCACCTGCTTTCTCTGGAACAAGCGATTCGAAAAATGACTTCACTTCCTGCGCAACGAGAACGCCTGCGAGAGCGAGCCCTGTTGAAAGAAGGATACTTCGCCGATATTACGATTTTCGATCCGGGTAGTATCCGGGATCGGGCAACTTATCAAAATCCTGCACAGATATCGGAGGGGGTGAAGTATGTATTCGTGAACGGCCAGCTCGAATTCGAAAATGGACGGCTAACCGGAGCCGCAAGCGGCAGAGCTTTGCGCGGCCGTGGCTGGAAACAACCAGATTGAGGCAGAAGGGCGGGCGAAGTCATAGGGACCTCCGAGTTCCTCTCTCGAGCGTGACCTCACGACGGTTTCCTGCGCTTGTTTCCGACTTGCTCTTCTTCCGTCGACTTCGGAGAGTACCATCGCGTCCTGAATCCCTGCTCTTTCCGGCGCAAGACAGCGAGAGATCTCTGCGGCTTGATTTGCGCACAAGCCAGGAGGAGCGTATTGATGAAGGCCAATGGTGCTACATAGGAACCGTGAAACGAAGGATTGGCAATCGACGCAATCCAAAAGGAATCGCAGAAGCGGGCAATCGGAGTCTTCTCACTGTCGGTAATTCCAAACGTCGGCACACCGTTTTTGTGCGCGATGAGCACCGCGTCTACTGTGTCTTGCAGGCACCGGCCAAAGCTTATGGCGACGAGCAGGTCCTTGGGTCCGAGTAGAAGGACCTTCTGATGCAGGTTCCCTGCGGAACCGATTGGGGCCTCCGCATCCAACCCGATCGAAACCAAGGCGTAGGCCAAAATATTGGAGAGGAAAGCAGCAAAGTCAATTCCCACCACCATAACTCGCCGCGCTCGTTGAAGCCGTCGGGCCAAATCCGCTACACGGGAAACATCCATATTCGAACGCAAGGCGTGCAGATTACGCTCGTCCATTTCGAGACTGTGGTGAATGCGGTCAGAGATGCTCCGTTTCTCGCGGGTCATGGACTTCATCACTGTATAAGGAGTGATCCGGCTGATGAAGTGTGACCTCAGGTCGGCAGCGAAATCGGCGAAGCGGTCGTAGCCGAGTGCCTGAACGGTCCGCACAATCGTTGCAGTATCTACCTCGTAGTGCCTCGCAAGGGCACGGGACGACAAGAAATAGGTGTCTTCGGGATGGTCTAATACCGCGCGAATCAGTCTCATGCGACTGGCACTGAGATTGGATCCCCTTGCTGCCACACGATTTTCTAGCATTGTTGTCCAAGGTTTTCCAATCCCGCTGGTTTCGGGCCCATTGCTTTCGGCCTTTCTCGCTTCAGACACCCGAGGAGCGGTCATTGCGGCTCACCCATGTTCGAAAAATCCTCTTTAAGCTGTTCCATTCGTCCACAAAACGGCAGGTCTATACCAAAGTGTTGCGGAAGGTCATCAATTCGCATTAGCGGATGCAGTGGATTGCGGCAATCAGCCGTATCTAGCGATTGACCTGCCAGACATTTATACCAGATTCGAGTCTGAGTTCTTGGTGAAGGCCAAATGGGAGGCCGTGAAGAATCTTCCGTCCCAGTTAAAGGTTAGCGCAGCTAATGAACGACTGATTAGCTACGATGTACCCCGACTGCAATGTTACGCTGCTCTTGCCGGCTTCGCGGGCTCTTCCCGCCGGTAGCCCGTTGGAATCGAATAGCCCAACATCTTGCGCACCGTCACACGCGCTCGTCCAAACCCTTCCATGTCGACCATACGGGACTGACACTCGAACCTGCGGCGGACGGACTCGTTGTGCTGTATGTCGCTCCAGACGCTCCAGGCGCGAGAGCTGGGCTTAAGAAATGAGATCAAATCATCTCAGTCGACGGCTTGAGCTTGCGCGCCCAGCGAGGAGACAACACAAGTCGATCAGAGTGGAAATATGGCGTTCCGGGCAAGGAATTGGTTCTTCAGCTCTCCGACGGCGAAGTAAAGAAACTGTCGCTCGCTGAGTATTTTTGATGCCTCGCAGGGCTCCGTCACCAAATTCAGTCCCGCCAAGTCTTAGGGCTGTATCTGGAGCGCCCGCTGGACAACCGGTCGCGGGTGCATGA
>OCZT010004853.1_pt1 | contig 13484 bp, 20 predicted proteins | sample 1539031 | NCBI WGS metagenome assembly OCZT01 (sample SAMEA3539308, study PRJEB22396) | soil metagenome | biome: tundra; feature: field; material: soil | place: USA | collected 2010-05 | depth 0.15 m | reverse complement strand
GATATTGGCGTGACTGGAGTTCAGACGTGTGCTCTTCCGATCTGGATCTGCTCGCACCGGTCGCGCGCGACCGGTGCGAGCAGATCCTCCAGATCGAAGCGGCGCAGCGCCTCGAGACTCGGACGGTCGGTCAGGTCGAAGTGGATCGGCGTGACTGCCACCCTGCCCGCCGCGACGGCAGCGAGATCGGTGCCGGGCTCGTCGTGGTAGCCGGGGTCGGAGCCGTAGATCCAGTAGCGGCGGCTGTTCTCTTCCTCACGCTCGAGCTTCAGCTCGTCGCGGTAGATGCGCTTGCCGAGGCTCGTGACCTCGACGCCGCTGGGCGCGCCCGCGGGGACATTGACGTTCAGGAGCGTCCTCGGCGGCAGCGGCACGTCCTCGATGCGCTCGACCATCCGCGCGACGAAGCCCGCCGCCGTCTCGAACCCGAAGCCGCCGTCGAAGCGGTAGTCCAGCGCCCCGGCCCGCGACTGCTGGGAGACGGCGATCGCGGGCAGGCCGAGCACGACGCCCTCGAGGGCGGCTGCGACGGTGCCGGAGTAGGTGATGTCGTCGCCGAGGTTCGCGCCGTGGTTGATCCCCGCGACGACAAGCTCGGCGGCGAAGCCCTCGACCAGGCCGAGGCTCGCCAGCCGCACGCAGTCGACGGGCGTGCCGTCGGTGGCGTAGCCGACGGTGCCGTCGGAGAAGGGCACCTCGGCGACCACGAGCGGCCTGCGCGTGGTGATCGAGCGCGCCATCGCCGAGCGGTTGCCGTCGGGCGCGATCACCGCGAGGCGCACGTCGGGCAGCTTCGCGAGCGCTGCGCGCATCGCCTGCAGGCCCTCGGCCTCGATCCCGTCGTCGTTCGTGAGCAGCACGTTGAGCATCGTCGATCTCCAGCATAGGGGCCTCTGCGGTCCCTGGGGTGAAGGGGCCGTTTCCCCGGCCTCCTGCTCACCGCCGCAAAGCGGGGACACCCTGGCGCCGCCGCGGATATGCTCCCCCGCGTGATCGGGGGAATCGGCGCGCAGCCGCGGGTGCGGCCATCCCAGGGACGCTTGCGCGCGCAACCGCCGGGGGCGCACCGTGAGCACCCAGCGGCTAACCGGGCCTGGCGGGTCCGGCGGGGCCGCCGAAGTCGAAACGTGCGGAAGCGGAAGCGAAAGCGAAGCGGGCGGTTTCAGCTGGAGCAGCAATTCGAGCGGCACCAGCTCAAGCAGCGCCGTAGGCAACGCTCGCTAGCGCCAGCCCATGCGCGGGCGCGGTGCGCCCGGCCTCCACACGCGGCCTGCCGTGGAGCAGCGCGGTGAACTCCTCCACGCTGCGCCTGCCGCCTGCGACGTCGAGCATGGTGCCGACGAGCGCGCGGTTCATGTGGCGCAGGAACTTGTCCGCCTCGATCCAGAACTCGAGCATCTCGCCGTGCTCGCGCCACTCCGCGAGGGCGACATCGCAGCGGAAGTGCATGTGCTCGGTCTCGGTGGGCGTGAACGCGGTGAAGTCGTGGACGCCAGCTAGCGCTGCCGCGCACTCATCCAGCGCGGCGCGATCGAGCGTTCCCGTCCACCAGAAGGAGCGCCCGCGCTCGAACACGCTGCGCACGCGCCGCGGCAGCACGCGGTAGCAGTAGGTCCTGCTCGTGGCGTCGCGGCGCGCGTCGAAGGCGGGGTCGGCGGGCTCGGCGGCCAGGACGGCCAGGTCGTCGCCGAGCAGCCCGTTGAGCCGCAGCGGGTCCACGGCCTCGTGCGCGTAGCTTGCGACCTGCGCCCAGGCATGCACGCCGCGGTCGGTGCGCCCCGCCACGACCAGCTTCAGCGGGCCCCCGTCGAGGCCCTCCTCGCCGAGCACGGTCCGCAGCGCGGTCTCGAGCTCCTCCTGGACGGTCCGCTCGCCGGGCTGGCGGGCCCAGCCGGCGAAGCCGGTTCCGTCGTACTCGATCGTGAGCTTCGTCTTCATCCCCGCGCGGCGCGCGCCGCGGTCAAATCGAGCGTCAGACGAGCTCGATGAAGACCATCTCGGTCGAGTCGCTGCGACGCGGGCCGAGCTTCAGGATGCGCGTGTAGCCACCAGGACGGTCCGCGTAGCGAGGCGCCACCTCCGCGAACAGCTTGTGCACTGCGAACTTGTCCTGGGAGAGCGTGGAGAGCGCCTGACGGCGCGCGTGCAGGTCGCCCCGCTTGGCGAGCGTGATCAGTTTCTCGATCTCCGGCTTGACGGCCTTGGCCTTCGCCTCGGTCGTCTTGATGCGCTCGTGCTCGATGATCTCCTTGCTCAGGTTCATGAGCAGCGCCTTGCGGTGCGCGGAGTCGCGGCTGAGCTTGTGTTTGGTCTTCTGGTGGCGCATGGGCTTGTGAGTTTAGGCCCTCGTCAGTCCGCGCGAAGGTTCAAACCGCGTGCATGGAGCGTTTCGATGACCTCGTCGATCGACTTTTTGCCGAAGTTGGGGATCGCGTTCAGCTCGGCCTCGGACTTGGAGATGAGGTCGCCCACCGTCTGGATGCCGGCGCGCTTGAGGCAGTTGTATGAGCGCACGCCCAGCTCGAGCTCCTCGATCAGGATGCCGAACTCCTCGCCCTGCAGCGCCGCGGGAGCACCCGCGCCGCCGACTGCGAGGCCATGGCCGTCGAGCTGTCCGCCGGGGGCGGCGCGCAGCTCCTGGATGCGGTCGGCGTCGGTGAAGATCGCCAGCTGGGAGATCAGCAGCTCGGCGGCCTCGCGCAGCGCGGCCTGGGGGTCGATGGACCCGTCGGTCTCGATGTCGAGCGTGAGCTTGTCGAAGTCGGTCTTCTGACCGACGCGCGCCTGCTCCACCGCGTAGGCCACGCGGCGCACGGGCGAGAAGATCGAGTCGATGGGGATCACGCCGATGGGCTGATCGGCCGACTTGTTCTCCTCGGCGGGGCGGTAGCCGCGGCCGCGGCCGATCGTCATGTAGAGCTCGAGCTTGGTTTTCTTCTCGAGCGTGGCGATGTGCAGGTCGGGGTTGAGGATCTCGACGCCCGCGGGCAGGTCGATGTCCTTGGCGGTGATCTCGCCGGGGCCCGTGACGACGAGCGGCGCCTCGACCTCGCTGGCGTCGGAGTGCATCCGGCAGACCACGCCCTTGAGGTTCAGGACGATGTCGGTCACGTCCTCCTTGACGCCCTGAATGGTGGAGAACTCGTGCGCGACGCCCTCGATGCGGACGCTCGTGACGGCGGCGCCGGCCAGAGATGAGAGCAATACGCGGCGCAGCGAGTTGCCGAACGTGTAGCCGAACCCGCGATCGAGCGGCTCGATCGTGAACGTGCCACGGTTCTGCTCCACGGACTCGCTTGTGATCCGGGGGATTTGGAAGTCGAGCATGAGAGTCCTAACGTCGTTTTGGTGTCGCACCGGCGTCGTTGGGACGCCGGCTCTGAAGTGCCGGAGCCCAGAGGGGCGCCGGCGCGGGAAAGTTGACTGCTACTTCGAGTACAGCTCGACGATGAGCTGCTCCTGCACCGGTGCAGCGACCTCGCGCCGCTCCGGCTTGCGCAGCACCTTGGCCGTGAGCGACTCGTGGTCGGCCTGAAGCCACGCGGGGATCTGTCCGGTGAGCTCGGTGGCGTCCCGGATCACCTGCATGGCGGGTGTCTCCGCCTTGATCGCGATCACGTCGTTGGGACGCACCTGGTAGCTGGGAATGTCCACCCGCCGGCCGTTGACGGTCCAATGGCCGTGGCGGATGAGCTGGCGCGCCTGGCGGCGCGAGGCCGCGAAGCCGAGGCGCACGAGCACGTTGTCGAGGCGGCACTCCAGCAGCGCGAGCAGGTTCTCACCCGTGATGCCGGCCTGGCGCGAGGCCTTGACGTAGTAGCCGTGGAACTGCTTCTCCAGGACACCGTAGTAGCGGCGTGCCTTCTGCTTCTCGCGCAGCTGCACCCGGTACTCGCTCTGTTTCATGCGCCCGCGGCCATGCTCGCCCGGCGGGTAGGAGCGACGCTCGACGCCGCACTTGTCCGTCAGGCAGCGCTCGCCCTTGAGGAACAGCTTCTGGCCCTCGCGACGGCACTGCTTGCACTGCGGTCCTGTATCGCGCGCCATGCCTAGACCCTCCGCCGCTTGCGCGGGCGGCAGCCGTTGTGCGCCTGCGGGGTGACGTCCTTGACGCCGGTGACCTCGAGGCCGGCGGCCTGCAGGGAGCGGATCGCGGTCTCGCGACCGGAGCCGGGGCCCTTGACGAAGACCTCGACCTTCTGCAGCCCCTGCTCGAGTCCCTTGCGGGCGGCAGCGTCGGCGGTGACCTGCGCGGCGAACGGGGTGGACTTGCGCGAGCCCTTGAAGCCGGCGCCGCCGGCGGACTCCCATGCGATCACGTTGCCACCTGTGTCGGTGAGCGAGACGATCGTGTTGTTGAACGAGGTCTTGATGTGGGCCTGGCCGATCGGGATGTTCTTTTTCGGCTTGCGCCGCCCACGGGCGCGTTTGGGAGCTGGAGGCACTACTTCTTACCCGCTTTCTTCTTGCCCGCGACCTGCATCCGCTTGGGGCCCTTGCGCGTTCGCGCGTTGGTCTTGGTCTTCTGCCCGCGCACGGGCAGGCCGCGACGGTGGCGCAGGCCGCGGTAGCAGCCGATCTCCTGCAGGCGCTTGATGTCCTGGGAGCGCTCGCGGCGCAGGTCGCCCTCGACGGTCAGCTCCTCGTCGATGAGGTCGCGCAGCTTGACGACCTCGTCCTCGGTGAGGTCGCGGATATAGGTGTCGGGGTTGATCCCCACCTGCCCGAGGATCTTGCCCGACGTTGAGCGGCCGATCCCGTAGACGTATGTGAGCCCGATTTCCGAACGCTTGTTCAGAGGGAGGTTGACTCCGGCGATGCGTGCCACCTAGCGGATCACCCCTGACGCTGCTTGTGACGCTTGTTCTGGCAGATCACCAAAACCACCCCGTGGCGGCGGATGATCTTGCACTTCTCGCACATCGGCTTGACCGACGGTCTTACCTTCATGATCCCTTTCGGCGGCTGGGTTCCGGCGACTCGGCTCTGGCTGCCGTTGCGGCCGCCGCTACCGGGTCGAGGACGTGCCTTCGCGCGCGAAACCGGCGCGCACTCAGGCAGGACACCGCATAGTAGCAAGTTCGCCTGGCCGAGAGCCGATGCCCGGCGCTGGAGCTGGCGCGCGCCCGGAGCACCGGCGACGCGGTCCCTCGGAGGGCGTCCCGCGGCGGCCTCAGCCGGGGCTCGCGACGCCCTCGGCGAGCTGCTCGGCGGCGGGCTCGGAGGAGAGGTGCCAGGGCGTCAGGACCCGGGGGCCGGCGGCGGTGACGGCGACGGTGAACTCGAAGTGCGCGGCGGGCGAGCCGTCCTGGGAGAAGATCGCCCAGCCGTCGCCGGCCACGCGCACGGCGGGGCGCCCGGCGGTGGTCATGGGCTCGATCGCGATCACCATCCCCTCCTCCAGCAGCGGCCCCTTGCCGGGCTTGCCATAGTTGGGGACCTGCGGATCCTCGTGCATGCTGCGCCCGACGCCGTGCCCGACGAGCGAGCGGATGACGCCGAGGCCCGCCCCCTCGGCGACGCGCTGGATGGCGCTCGAGACGTCGCCCATGCGGTTTCCGGGGCGGCATTCGGCCACGCCCGCGTGCAGCGACTCCGCAGTCGCGGCGAGCAGGTTCTGGGCCTCCTTGCTGATCTCCCCGACGGGAAAGGTGCGCGCGGCGTCGGCGACCCAGCCATCGAGCGTGACGCCCACGTCGATCGAGATGATGTCGGCGTTCTTCAGCCGGTAGGGGCCGGGGATGCCGTGCACGACCATCGCGTTGGGCGAGGCGCAGATCGACCCGGGGAAGCCGCGATAGCCCTTGAACGTGGGCGTGGCGCGACGCGAGCGGATGAAGCGCTCGGCGGCGGTGTCGAGCTCGGCGGTGCTGACTCCGGGGCGGATCATGCCGGCGAGCATGTCGAGCGTGGCCACCAGCACCTCGCCGGAGCTGGCCATCTTCTCGATCTCCTCGGAGGACTTCTTGATGATCACGAGGGGAGCTTAGCTCGCGGGGCCGCGCCCGCTAGAGCTTCTCCTCCAGGCGCAGCGTGGCCACGGTGGCACGGACGTGGGCGTGCACCTCATCGGCGCTGCGCAGCCCGTCGAAGCGCCGCAGCAGCCCGGCGCGGTCGTAGTAGCCGATCAGCGGCTCGGTCTGGGAGTGGTAGACCTCCAGGCGCCGGCGGATCGTCTCCTCCTTGTCGTCGTCGCGCTGGAGCAGGCGCGAGCCGTCCTGGTCGCAGACGCCCTCGTGCTTGGGCGGGTCGAAGTCCACGTGGTAGATGTGGCTCGGGTTCTTCACGCACACGCGACGGCCGGCCAGGCGGCGCACGAGCTCGTCATCGGGCACCTCGATCAGCAGCGCAGCGGAGAGGTGGCGCTCGAGCCCCTGCAGGGCCGAGGCCAGCGCGTCGGCCTGCTGCGCGTTGCGCGGGAAGCCGTCGAGCAGGAAGCCGTCGCGGGCGTCGCCGTCGCCGACGCGCTGGGTGATCATCCCCACGATCACCTCGTCGGGCACGAGCTCGCCGGCGTCCATGAAGCGTTTGGCCTCGCGGCCCAGATCGGTCCCCTCGGCGACCTGCGCTCGCAGGATGTCGCCGGTGGAGATGTGCGGCAGACCGAAGTCGTCGCGCAGGCGGTCGGCCTGGGTGCCCTTCCCGGCGCCCGGCGGACCGAGCAGGATCAGGTTCAGCTCGGACAAGACCGCGTCAGCCTACCCGCTCGCGGGTGGACATGGGAGAGTGCGAGCGTGGTTGCGCGCGCAGCAGCGCGCGCCGCGCGGCGGGCGTTGCTACTTCAGGAAACCCTCGTAGCTGCGCATCATCAGCTGCGCCTCGAGTTGCTTCATCGTTTCCAGCGCCACCCCGATCACGATCAGCAGCGAGGTGCCGCCGAAGGCGAAGTTCTGGTGGGTGCGCGCGAACAGGATCGCGGGCAGCGCGGCGACGGCGGCGAGGAACAGCGCGCCCGGGAACGTCAGGCGGGCGAGGATCCTGTCGAGGAATTCAGCGGTCGGGCGCCCGGGGCGCACGCCGGGGATGAAGCCGCCGTACTTCTTCAGGTTGTCCGCCTGGTCTACGGGGTTGAACGTGACGGCGGTGTAGAAGTAGGTGAAGACGATGATGAAGAGCGACTCGCCCACGATGTAGTGCCAGCCGTTGGGCGAGAAGAAGTCCGAGAGCTGCTGGCCCCAGTGGGTTTTCACGAGCTGACCCACCGTGGGCGGGAAGGCCATGATGCTCGCGGCGAAGATCACGGGGATCACGCCCGCCATGTTCACGCGCAGCGGCAGGTAGGTCTGCCCGCCCTCTGACATGCGCCGGCCGATCACGCGCTTGGCGTACTGCACGGGGATGCGCCGCTGGCCTTCCTGCACGAACACGATGCCCGCGACGACGGCGAGCACGAGGAAGGGCATCATCACCTTGAAGACCTGGTCCTGCGTGGTCCACCACGTCTGAATGCCGCTGGGCAGGCGCGCGACGATGGAGGAGAAGATCAGCAGCGAGATGCCGTTGCCGATGCCGCGCTGGGTGATGAGCTCGCCGACCCACATCAGCATGATGCAGCCCGTCGTCAGGCAGATGACGATCAGGAACACGTGCGAGACGTCGAAGTGCGTGACGACGGATTCGCCGGCTTTGGCCTGCAGCGAGTGGAACAGGAACACGTAGCCGATGGACTGCGCGAAAGCGAGCCCCACGGTCAGGTAGCGCGTGTACTGGGTGATGCGCGCCTGACCCACCTCGCCTTCCTTGGAAAGCTTCTCCAGGGAGGGAACGGCGACCTGCAGCAGCTGCAGGATGATCGAGGCGGTGATGTAGGGCATGATGCCCAGCGCGAAGATCGCGATCCGCGAGAGCCCGCCGCCACTGAAGAGGTTGAGCAGCCCGAGGATGTTGGAGCCGCCGAACTGCTTCTGGATGTTGTTGACCGCTGTGAGGTTCACGCCCGGCACGGGGATGTGGGACCCCAGCCGGTAGATCAGAAGCATCGCCGCCGTGAAAGCGATCTTCTTGCGGATGTCCGCGACCTGGAAGGCGTTCAGGATTGTGGAGAGCATGGGCTTTCAGCTCGCCGCACGCAAGCCGAGTGCTCGAGTGCCGGCGGAGCGGCCGATTCTAGTGGATGCGCACTGGGGCGCCGCCGGTGCCACGGCGGGGCTGCGCTAGCCCTCGATGATCTTGCAGGTGCCGCCCGCGGCCTCGATGCGCTCGCGCGCGCCGGCGCTGAATCCGTGCGCGTGCACGGTCAGGGCCTTGCTGAGCTCGCCCTTTGCGAGCACCTTCACGGGGATGCCGCGGCGGCTGGCGAGGCCGTTGGCCTTCATCAGCTCGATCGTGACGTCGGTGCCCGCGTCAAAGCGGCTCTCGAGGGCGTCGATGTTGACCGGCTGGGTGTGCGTGCGGAAGGGCTCGAAGGGCATCGACTTCTTCATGTGCGGCCCGCGCAGCTTTCGCATGCGCATGTGGATCGGCATCTGCCCGCCTTCGAAGGCTGCGCGGCGCTTGGAGCCCGAGCGCGAGCCCGCGCCCTTCTGCCCGCGTCCGGAGGTCTTGCCGGTGCCCGAGCCTTCGCCGCGGCCGACGCGCTTGCGCGGACGGCGGCTGCCCGGGTTGGGCGAGAGGCTGTGCAGCCCGATGCGCTCGGGCTCGTGCTCCTCGGCGGGGCTCACTTGCCCTCCTCGACCTCGACCAGGTGGCGCACTGCGTGCAGCATCCCGCGCGCCTGATCGCAGTCGTTGACCTCGACGGTGTGGCCGATGCGGCGCAGGCCGAGCGAGCGCAGCGTGTCGAGCTGTTTCTTGTTGGCGCCGTTGCTGGAGCGGCGCTGGGTGACGCTCAGGGCGCTCATCACGCGGAGGCTCCCTCTGCGGCGACAGCAGCGGCCTCGGGTGCGGCCTCGGGTGCGGGCTCGCCGGGAGTCTCGAGGGTGCCGGTCGCGACGTCGGAGGCGCCGCCAGCCTGCTCGCCGCCGCCGAGGCCGAGGACCTGGTTGATCGTCAGGCCGCGCAGCTTGGCGACTTCCTCGGGGGTGCGCAGCCCGCGCAGCCCGGCCACGGTGGCCTTGACGAGGTTGATCGGGTTCTGCGTGCCGAGGCTCTTGGAGAGGATGTCGTGGATGCCCGCGAGCTCGAGCACCGCGCGCACGCCGCCGCCGGCGATGACGCCGGTACCGGGCGAGGCGGGCTTCAAGAGCACGCTGCCGGCGCCGAATACGCCGGTCGTCTTGTGGGTGATCGTGGAGCCGTGCTTGGGCACGCGGAAGAGGTCCTTCTTGGCGCGCTCCACGCCCTTCTGGATCGCGAGCGGAACCTCGTTGGCCTTGCCGTAGCCGATGCCCACGACGTCGCGTTCGTCGCCCACGACGACGAGCGCGGTGAAGGAGAAGCGCCGGCCGCCCTTGACGACCTTGGCGACGCGGTTGATCTCGACGACGCGCTCCTGGAGATCCAGGCCGGCGGCGTTGACTGAGCGATCTACGGTTTTGGACATGACAGAGGGAGAGGGTAGCGGGAGGAGGCCGTGAGGACCGCTAGACGGTGATGCCCGCCTCGCGGATGGCTTCGGCGAACGCGCGCACGTGGCCGTGGTAGCGGTAGCCGCCGCGGTCGAAGACGGCCTCGGAGACGCCCGCGGCCTTGGCGCGCTCGGCGAGCAGCTCGCCCGCGCGCCGGGTGCGGTCGGCTTTGCCCAGCGAGCGCAGCTCGGGCTCGAACCAGTTGACGGCCGCGAGCGTGTGCCCGCCGACGTCGTCTATCAGCTGCGCGGAGAGCCCGAGGTTGGAGCGGAAGACGGAGATCCGCGGCCTGCCGACGGTGCCCGAGACCTTGGCCCGCACCCTGCGGCGGCGTTTGAGCCGGCGGCGCTCCTTGGTGATGACGCTCATGACGTCTGCCCTCCGAGGTCGCAGAACGCGCCCCATGAGCCCGTAGAGCAAGCTGAGCAAGGACGCAGGGAGCGAAGTGTGCTCCGCACACGAGCGACCGAGGACGCAGATCCAGCGCAGCTATACGGGCTCATGCGCGCTTGCCGACCTTGCGCTGGACGTACTCGCCCTCGTAGCGGATGCCCTTGCCCTTGTAGGGCTCGGGCGGACGCTGCTTGCGGATGATCGCGGCGGTCTCGCCGACGAGCTGCTTGGAGATGCCCTTGACGACCACGCGCGTGGGCTGGGGCACTTCGAATTCGATGCCCTCGGGTGCGGGGATGGGCACGGAGTGTGAGTAGCCCACGGCGAGCTCGAGGTTCTTGCCCTTCAGCTGCGCGCGGTAGCCGACGCCCTGGATCTCGAGGCGCTTCTCGTAGCCGTCGGTGACGCCCTGGACCATGTTGGCCACGAGCGTGCGCGTGAGCCCGTGCAGGGCGCGGTGTTCGCCACGGTCGGTGGGGCGGGTGACGAGCAGCTGCTCGCCGTCCTGCTTGACCTCGATGTCGCGGTGCACGCGCTCCATCAGTTCGCCCTTGGGACCGTTGACGCGCACGGACTCGGGCTCGATCGAGACGGTCACGCCTGAGGGCACAGGGATGGGCTGTCTACCGATTCTCGACATCGCTCACCAGACCTGGGCCAGGACCTCGCCGCCGACGCCGGCCGCGCGCGCGTCGTGGCCGGTCATCACGCCGCGGGAGGTGGAGACGATCGAGGTGCCCATGCCGCCGAGGACCTTGGGGATGTGCTTGGCGTCCACGTAGGTGCGCCTGCCGGGACGCGATACGCGCCGCAGCCCCGAGATCGCCGAACGGCGGTCCTCGGTGTACTTCAGGCGGAGCTGGATGATCTCGCCGGCCGCGCCGTCGGGCGCGGGCACGACTGACCAGGATTCGATGTACCCCTGCTCGGTGAGGATGCGCGCGAGCTCGCCCTTGAGCTTGGACGCGGGCACCTCGACGGTCTCATGCGCCGCGTGGATCGCGTTGCGCACGCGCGTCAGGAAGTCAGCTATGGGATCTGTCATTGACATGGCTTGGCTCTCGCGTCTGTTCCAGTTGAAAGAAGTTTGATCGTGCGGTTCTGAAGCTTGGTGTGGGTGGGGCGGGTGGGCTCGCGGTTCAAAGCCCGTGTCTGCTCGGCCGCTACGGCTCTGCTCGACGGGACTCCTACCAGGAGGACTTCGTCATCCCCGGGATCTGGCCGTTGTGGGCGAGCTCGCGAAGGCAGATGCGGCACACGCCGAACTTCCGGTAGACCGCGCGCGGCCGGCCACACCGGTTGCATCGAGTATATGCACGTGTCTTGAACTTGGGGGTCCGCGCCTGCTTGACGCGCAGCGATGTCTTGGCCATCAGTCGGTGCTCTCTTTCTCTGCGGTATACGCGTCCTTGGACTCGGGGGAGCCCTCCTGCCCGGCTGCGTTCGCGTCCTCGCTCGCCTCGGCCGCGATCTCCTCAGCAACGGCCTCGGCCACGATCTCCTCAGCGATCTCCTCGGCCACGAGCTCTTCGGCGATCTCCTCAACGATCTCCTCGGCAGCGGCCTCAGCCACGATCTCCTCGACGATCTCCTCGGCAACGGCCTCAGCCACGATCTCCTCGGCCACGGCCTCGGCCACGACCTCCTCCGCGGGAGGCTCCTCGGCGACAGGAGCGGTCGCGCCGGCTGCGCCCTTCTCGCCCATGTCGGGCTCATCGCCCGGCAGGTCGAAGCCTGCGGGGCGCCCCTGCGCGGCGAAGGGCATGCCGAGCGCGCTCAGCAGCGCGTAGGCCTCCATGTCGCTGGCGGCGGAGGTGGTGATCGTGATGTCGAGGCCGCGGATCATGTCGATCGCGTCGTAGTCGATCTCGGGGAAGATGATCTGCTCCTTGACGCCCATCGAGTAGTTGCCGCGCCCGTCGAAGGAGCGCGGGTTCAGGCCGCGGAAGTCGCGGATCCGGGGGATGGCGATGGAGACGAGCCTGTCGAGGAACTCGTAGCCGCGCTCGGCGCGCAGCGTGACGGAGACGCCCACGGGCATGCCCTCGCGCAGTTTGAACGCGGCGATCGACTTGCGTGCGCGGCGCACGCTCGGCTGCTGGCCGGCGATCGTTGCGAGCTGGTCGATGGCGGCCTTGAGCATCTTGGAGTCCTGCTTGGCCAGGCCCACGCCCATGTTGAGCGTGATCTTCTCGATCCTGGGCGCCTGCATCACGGAGCTGTAGCCGAAGCGGTCGATCAGCGCGGGGCGGATCTCCTCGAGGTAACGGGCCTTCAGGCGCGCGGGCGGGGCTGTGTCGGTGGTCGTGCTCATGGGATCAGTCGAGCCTCGTGCCGGAGCTCTTGGCCACGCGGAAGCGCCGGCCGTCCTCGCGCTCGATGCCCACGCGCGTGGGCTTGCCCTTGGCGTCGAGCAGCATCACGTTGGAGACGTGGATGGGGCCCTCGCGCTCGATCACGCCGCCGAGGGCCGCTTCGCTCTGGGCGCCTGCGACCTGGGAGGGGCGCGTGTGGCGCTTGATCATGTTCAGGTGCTCGACGAACACCCGCTCCCTCTTGGGGTCCACGCGCAGGACGCGCCCTGTCTTGCCGCGGTCCTTGCCCGAGATCACCTTGACGTGATCGCCCGAGCGGATCTTCAGCGTGCGGCGCTGAGGCGTGGCGGAGGCGCGCGCCATCACAGCACCTCCGGCGCCAGCGAGACGATCTTCATGAAGTTGCGATCGCGCAGTTCGCGCGCCACCGGGCCGAACACGCGTGTGCCGCGCGGGTTGTTCTGCTCGTCGATGATCACGGCTGCGTTCTCGTCGAAGGCGATGTAGGTGCCGTCGTCGCGGCCGATGGCCTTCTTCGTGCGCACGATGACCGCGGTGACGACCTCGCCCTTTTTGACCGTGCCCTGCGGGTTGGCCTGCTTGACGGTCGCGGTGATCACGTCGCCGACGAATGCGTAGCGGCGCTTGCTGCCGCCCTTGACGCGGATGCAGAGGATCTCGCGCGCGCCGGAGTTGTCGGCCACGCGCAGCCTGGTCTCGTTCTGGATCATCGCGCGCGCTCCAGCACGTCGACGAGCGCCCAGCGCTTGGTCTTCGACAGCGGCCTGCTCTCGATCACGCGCACCACGTCGCCCTCATTGGCGTCGTTGTTCTCATCGTGGGCGTGCAAGGTGCTCGAGCTGCGCACGATCTTCTCGTAGCGGCGGTGGCGGCGCGCGACGTCGATGCGGACGGTGATCGTTTTCTCGGACTTGTTGGAGACGACCACGCCCTGGCGCACTCGGCGAGTGCCCTCGACGGCAGCGTGCACCGGCGCGAGCGGCTCCGCGGGCGGCGCCGCAGCACGGCGCTCTGCGGCTTTCGCGCGTTCGCTGAGCCGGCGCGCGCGCCGGCTCACGGCCTTCTTGCGACGCTCCTCCACGCGTTCGGCGTGACGCTCCTCGGGGGTGCGCGAGGGGCGCGCCTGACCCGCGTGGGCGGAGCGTTTGCGACGACGGCGCTCCTTGGGCGTGCCCTCCTCGACGGGCTCCGCGGGCGCATGCGCCTCGGGCGCGGGCTCGGCGGCCTCAGCCTCGACGGCGGGCTCCTCG
>OCZT010004852.1_pt1 | contig 13485 bp, 8 predicted proteins | sample 1539031 | NCBI WGS metagenome assembly OCZT01 (sample SAMEA3539308, study PRJEB22396) | soil metagenome | biome: tundra; feature: field; material: soil | place: USA | collected 2010-05 | depth 0.15 m | reverse complement strand
CTTGCGACGGTCGTGGTCAAGGTCATGAGCCTGAGATCGCCAGGTCGCTATTTCATCAAGCTCGGCCTCGGGCCGCGTCACGACCGTCTCGCGCCGTCCCAGGTAGATGTTGCCGCTGTCGCCGTCGATGGTGATCCAATCGCTCCCCGAGATCGTTGTACCCGCAAGCTGCGCTCGGTCGGCGGCAACGTCGATCGTCATGCCGCTGCATCCAACGACACAAGGCTTCCCCATCTGGCGCGCGACCAGCGCGGCATGGGCGGTGCGGGCGCCAACCGCGGTCACGATACCCGCCGCGATAGCAAAGCCCGCGACATCAGCAGTGCTGGTGTCGGGACGCATAAGGATCACCGGGTCACCGGCGGCCGCCAGGCGTTGAGCGCTTTCGGAGTCGAACGCGGCGCGTCCCACTGCGATCCCGCCTGACGCGCCGATTCCCGCCAGGACCGGCTTGTCAGCCGAGACCAGGGAGATCTGGACAAGGGCGGCAAGATCGATTCCGGCTGTTCGCTGCAGCGCTTCCTGTCTCGTGATCAGTTCTTCATGCACGAGGTCGATTGCGATCCGCAGCGCCGCGCGTGGCGTCCGCTTCGCGGACCGCGTCTGGAGAATCCACAATTTGCCGTCCTCGATGGTAAACTCGACATCCTGAACGTCGCCGAATTCCTTTTCGAGCCGCCTCAAGATATCGCCGAGTTCGGCCGATATTGACGGCAGCGAGCGCACGATCGTCTCTTCCGTATCGGGCGTTCGGCGGCCCGAGACGACATCTTCGCCCTGGGCGTCGAGCACAAGGTCGATCATCGGCTGTGCCAGTCCGGTTGAGGGATCGCGCGAAAACGCGACGCCGGCTCCGGACGAAAGCCCGCCATTGCCGAATACCATGGCCTGAACCGTGACCGCGGTGCCCCGGAGATGGTCGAGTTTCTGGAGCCGGCGGTAGGCTTGCGCCCGCTCGCTCATCCATGACCGATAGACAGCCCGTGCCGCGCGATCGAGCTGCGCCGTCGCATCCTCGAGCCAGCCGTCATCGCGATCCTCGATCAACGCCTGCTCGTCTGCGGCGAGACGTTCGAGCGCCTCGCTGTCCAACTCGCGGTCATCAGCGACGCCCTCGCTGGCGGTCAACTCCGCAAGGCGCGCTGCGAACGGTCCGGGGTCGAGGCCCAGCACCGCTTCGGCATAGCTCTCGATAAGGCGTCGCCGGCAATCCCACGCCAGCCGTGGCCGGCCGGTGGTTCGGATCAGACCTTGCACGGCGGTCGATGTGCAACCGACGTTGAGTACCGTGTCCAGCATGCCCGGCATCGACCGCGCCGCGCCCGAGCGTACCGATACCAGCAGCGGCTGCCGGCCGTCGCCGAGGCGCTTTCCGGTCGCGCTCTCCAGGAACTCGATGCCCTCCTTCAGCCCGTCGCGCAGGTGGCGTTCGGCGTGCGCTTCGTCGTCGATGATATCAGCGCAAAGCTTGACCGGGAGCACGAAGGCCGGCGGTACAGGCAAACCGAGAGCCGCCATCCGCGCCAGATTCGCGGCCTTCGCACCGATCTCGTCGGCGGAATGTTGCTGGGTCGGCACACCGCCGATACGCACGATATGCATTGGCTGAATCCTTCCTAGGCCGACAGACCGGTCATGATGTGCCGCCGCAGCAGATGTCCGAATCCGGCCAGCCGGTCAGTTGCGCGCTCGATGGCGCGGGCAAGCTCAAGAACGCAGAGCGACGTCGCCACGTCGAAACCACCGGCAAACACCCGTGCAGTGACATCGCGTTCCCGCGAATCCGCGGCGTGCTCGGCATCTATCAGGCGGGTGACGGCGGCCAACGCGTCTTCGGAGTCGGCGCGGCGCCCCTCCGGGACTTCGACGGCGGCGGCAAGCCCCGACGCTGCGGCTTCAGTCGCTGTCGTGGCGACTGCGCACAACTCGGCAAGCGCCGACAGCAGCGCCGGATCGATCCCGGCCGGCGCCAGCGAGGCGATAAAAGCGGCCTGCTCCAATTCATCGACGGCTTCCTCGACGCGGTCCACCAGTTGCTCAATGATTGGGCCGGCGTTGAGGCGGGTCACCTCCTTGCGGGCTTCGATTGCGATGCGATCTGCCTTGCGCTCGATAAGGCCGGCACGGGTCGTCAGCAGCTTGCCGTCGACCGGCCGGCCCGCCCGCAGCGCCGCAATATGCTGGGCGATTGCGGCGGTCATGTCGTGCGCCAATCCGACCTGGCGCAGCACGATAGCGAGCAGCGCGCTGTCGACGCGCTCCAGATGCCTGACCAGATCGGCTTCAATTTGGTCGCGGACCAGCCTGACCGATTGCCCGGCACCCAGCGCTTCGGTCGAAACGCGCATCGCGGTTTTGAGGAAATCGACCGCGGCGTTGCGCCCGAGCGCCTGATCCAGCCGCTCACCGAAGCCGATGCGCGTCGGCGCTGCATTCCGCACCGCAGCGCCGATCAATTCATTGCCGCCGAGTTCAAGGAAGGCGCGGTGCCCAAACCGCTGCCGGGCGGCCCATTCGAGAATGCGCGCCGCATCGTCTTTCGCGACCCAGGTCCGCAACAGCTTGCGCGCCTTGTTCCAGTCGATCAGGAATACCAGCCCAGCGCCGATGCAGGTCAGGAAGGCGTTGCGATCCCCGGCGCTTTCGGCCTGATACTGCCCGGTGACGAGAAAGAAGACATTGTCGTCGCCGAGACCCGCCGCGACATGGCGATCGAGCCCACTCCATTTCGCCGGAAATTTCTCGAACAAGCCGATGAAGAACTTCGCGCGCGCCCGATGCACGTCGGTATAGGTCACGGTCACGGAATTCTTCTTGACCGCAATGACCACCACGTGGGCGTCGGTGGTCCCGATATCGTTCTGAATCAGCAGCCGGCCGCCCGACCGCGTCGCCATTGTCTCAAGGCCGGGATGGTTGAACTTCAAGGCGCGGGTCTCGTTGAGCCCCTGCATGAAACTTTCCACCGGTGAACGGTCGTCGAGGTGCAAACCGAAGACATGGGCGCCCGCGAGAATCTCCTCGGCGCAGTCCGTGGCCAGCCGGTTGAGCGCCTTGTGCAGATCCATCACCAGGCGATGCAGGCTGTCGGCGCCGTCCCGTTCGACGCCGGTCAACTTGGCGACACGTGCGATTTCGATTTCATTCGAAGCCTCAAGCGAACCGGCGGTGCGGATCGCGGCGAGCCGCGCGCTCGCGGTTTCGCCGTCGGACGGTTTGCCGGCGCTCACGGCCCGGATCATCGTCGTGACGTCGTCGTGGATTTCCTTCATCAGCCTGGCGAGATTGGGCGCGGCTATTCGACCGTCGCCGGCAAGATGGGCGCCACCGATCAGCGTCGCGAGCGCGGCAGGCGCAATTCCGGCGGCGCGACATTCGACGTGCAAATCGGCGGCCGGGCGATCCGGCTGCCGCGCATGATGTGCGGCAGCCTGGAGCGCGCTCATGCGAACCTTGATACGATCATTGGCGGCGAGCCCCTCCGTCACCAGCGACGGCAACAGAATGTCGGCTTGTCCGAGCTGTTCGATAATTTGAGATTTCATGACCTGCCGACCAAATGGGGAAACATAGATATGCCCAGCATTGGCGACAGTTTCATTGCGCCAGATCATTCATAAAAACGTCATGGAAGCAGCCGTTTAGCGGCCGGCGAACCAACATCAGGTATCCACTGGGGTGATTTCTTGTTCTTGATTTGTTCTCATGGCGTGTTATGTTGTCGCCATGAGTCGAGCATCCTCTCATGCCCTCAAGCACCCGCCGGTCACGGCGCCCTCCGAACCGGCGGGTGCTCTTTCTCCTTTTCCCGAGCTGGCGGTCGCGATCGAGCAAGAGCGGCGGCGCGGCCGCGGCGCGCAATCCAACGACAGCGGCCGCTTCGAGGCCGAAGCGCGCGTCGCGTTCGACGACGGCTGGCAGAGCCTCGATGAATTGCCGCCGTTCAAGACCACGGTCGCGGTGGATACCGCGCGCAAGGTCATTACCCGCAACGATTCTCCCGATATTGGCTTCGACCGTTCGATCAACCCTTACCGGGGCTGCGAGCATGGCTGCGTCTACTGCTTTGCGCGGCCGACCCACGCCTATCTCGGCCTGTCGCCGGGGCTCGACTTCGAAACCAAACTGTTCGCCAAGCCCGATGCGCCGGCGCTGCTGGAAAAGGAACTGGCGGCGCAGGATTACGAACCGCGCATGATCGCGATCGGCACCAACACCGATCCCTATCAGCCGATCGAGCGCGAGCGGAAGATCATGCGCGGCATACTCGAAGTGCTGGAGCGCGCCTCGCACCCCGTAGGCATCGTCACCAAGTCGGCGCTGGTGACGCGTGACATCGACATTCTCGCACGGATGGCGAAGCGCAATCTCGCCAAGGTCGCGCTGTCGGTCACCACGCTCGACGCCAAACTGGCGCGCACCATGGAGCCGCGGGCCTCGACGCCTGCGAAGCGGCTGGAAGCGCTGCGGCGACTTTCCGAAGCGGGGATTCCGACCACGGTGATGGTGGCGCCTGTCATCCCCGCGCTGAACGATTCCGAGATCGAGCGCATTCTTGACGCCGCGGCGCATGCCGGCGTCAAGGAAGCGAGCTATGTGCTGCTGCGGCTGCCGCTGGAGGTGCGCGACCTGTTCCGCGAGTGGCTGATGGCCAATTATCCCGACCGCTATCGCCACATCTTTACGCTGATCCGCGACATGCGCGGCGGGCGCGACTACGATTCGCAGTGGGGAACGCGGATGAAGGGCACCGGACCGATGGCCTGGATGATCGGACGCCGGTTCGAGATCGCCTGCGAAAAGCTCGGGCTCAACAAGCGGCGGTCGAAATTGACCACCGACCATTTCGCGCGGCCGAAACGCAGCGGGCAGCAGCTCAGCTTGTTTTAGGATGGCGCAAAGTAGCTGCGAGGATCTTCGCTAACAGCGGATTGAGCGTCACCCCTTGAATAGCGGGAATTGGGCGGAGTTCCCGGTTGCGTCGGCGGCCTCGCTTGCGCACGATCCCCGGCATGATTCGCGATAAATCCGGGAAAGATCCAGCCAGGCTGCCAAAAGGCGTGATTGCGGTTGCGCCGCCGAGCTTTCGCCGCGAGCGCGCGCTGATCAAGCGCGGCGTCTGGCCAGTGGCCGGCTGCGACGAGGCCGGGCGCGGTCCGCTGGCAGGTCCGGTGGTAGCCGCCGCGGTGGTGCTCGATCCCAGGCGGATCCCCAAGGGCATCGACGACTCCAAGCGGCTTACGCCGGAGCGCCGCGAGGAACTGTTCGAGGAAATTTGCCTAACCGCCTCGTTTGCGGTCGCCTTCGCATCGCCGGCGCGGATCGATCGCGACAATATCCTGCGCGCGTCGCTGTGGGCGCTGGCGCGCGCGGTCCACGCGCTGCCGGAAATGCCGAAACATGTGTTCGTCGACGGCCGCGACCGGCTCGATACGGATTGCGACTGCGACGCCGTGATCGGCGGCGACGGCCTGGTTCTCTCGATCGCGGCGGCCTCGATCATCGCCAAGGTCTCGCGCGACCGCCTGATGTGCAAACTGGCGCAGGATTGCCCGGGTTATGGTTTCGAGTCCCACAAGGGCTATGGCGTACCGGAGCATCTCGAGGCGCTCAATCGGCTCGGTCCGACGGTGCATCACCGCCGCTTTTTCGCGCCGGTCGCGGCGGCACGGCAAAGACATCAGGCGATGACGATCGAAACAGGCGTTATCGCGTTGGAAACGCAGATCACCGTCGAGGTTTCCGCTGGAATCTGACTGAGTTGCCTCAGCGGTCCATGCGCTTTATCACACGTTCGAGATCGAGTAGGGCCGGCTTGGGCATTTCGGACGTTTCATGCGTTTCACCTCCCTGATTATCGAACTGATCCGCGCCCGGCCGCGGCTGGTGGTCTGGCTTGTGGTGCTGTTTCAGGCGGCGCTGTGGCTGATCGTGCCGCTACTGCTGTATCGAAGCCCTCCCGGCGATCTTGCCACGGCGCTCGCCTATGGCCGGGAATATCAGGTCGGAACCGATCTCGGCCCGCCGCTGGCGTTCTGGCTCGCCGATATCGCGTTTCGCGTCGCGGGCAATCATATGTTCGGCGTCTATCTGCTGGCGCAGCTTTGCTCGATCGCGATGTTCTGGACGCTGTATCTGCTGGCACGCGCCGTTGTCGGCGGACAGCAGGCGGTGCTCGCGATTTTATTGACGCTGACGGTCGCGGCATTCAGTTCGCCCGGCGCCGAATTCGGCCCCCTTGTGCTAGCGCGCCCGCTCTGGGCGCTGCTGCTGCTGCATTCCTGGCAGCTGATCGGCCAGGGCCGGCGCAACGCGTGGTTCGCATGGTCCATCGAAGCCGGACTTTTGCTGCTGACAACCTCCGCCGCGATCGGCCTGCTGATGCTGGTAGCCGGATTTGCGCTTGCGACCGTGCGCGGACGGCGCACGCTGATGTCTTTCGATCCGCTGTTCGCGCTGCTGGTGATTATCGTGCTGGCGCTGCCCTATCTGGTTTGGCTGATCCGCGCCGATACCCTGGCGCTGCCGCAATGGCCAGCCATCGCGGATTTGAGCGGAAGGGCGCTGCACTGGGCCGCATTGCTCGGCGGCCTGCTATTCGCGCTATCCGGCATCGTGCTGTTGGTGGTGCTTAACTCTGGCCGGTTCGGCCGCAACACGGAAGAGGCGCCGATCATCTATCGGCCGCCGGTCGATCCGCTGGCGCGCGATTTTGTTTATTTCTTCGCCATCGGCCCCGCGCTCGCGGGAAGCCTGATCGCCGGCCTGTTCAATCTCGAAGGGGTCACGGGCGGGGCGGGCATCGCGCTGCTGATGTCGGGGCTGGCCGCGATCGTCGCGACCGGCGATCTGGTTCATCTGCGGCGTCAGCGAATCCTGCGTTCGGTCTGGGCGGCTGCCATCATCGCCCCCGCGCTCGCGGCAATCGCGACGACGCTTTTTCTGCCCTGGACCGGCAGCGGCGAAGTGGCGACGTCGCTGCCCGCGGCCGAGATCGCGCGTTTTTTTGGTGACAGCTTTGAGCGGCGTACCAACCACCCGCTGCGGGCGGTGACGGGCGACGCGCAGCTTGCGACCTTGATCTCACTGGACGTCGGGCGTCCGCATCTGTTTCTTGACGCCGCGCCGGAACGGACACCGTGGCTGAGTTTGTCGAAATTCAACGAAACCGGCGGCGTCGTGGTCTGGCGCGCATCCGACACGGTCGGCACGCCGCCCGCCGATATCGCGCAACGATTTCCCGGCCTGGTGCCGGAAGTGCCGCGGGCGTTCGAGCGGATGGTGACCGGCCGGCAGCCGCTATTGCGGATCGGCTGGGCCATCGTGCGGCCGCAGACGCCGTAACGCGCGGTACTCCTCATGGTGAGGAGCGCGTCTTCGCGCGTCTCGAACCATGAGGCCAAGCCGTCTCTCCTCCTTCGAGACGCGGCCAAGAGGCCGCTCCCCAGGATGAGGGCACCTGCTCCAGCGGTCAGGATGAGGAAGTCTGCGCCTGCTCCAGCGCTTTTGCGATCGAACGCAGATCCTGCCACGCCATGCGCTTGTAGGACGGCGAGCGCAAGAGATAGGCCGGATGGAAGGTGGCAAGCGCGCGGATCACGCGCGTGCCGGTGTCGTAGTCGAACCACCTGCCGCGGGTTTTCATGATGCCCTCGCGCGTCGACAGCAGGGTCTGGGTCGAGGGATTGCCGAGCGTCACCAGCACATCCGGATTGACCAGTTCGATTTGCCGCTGGATGAATGGCAGGCAGATTTGCGTCTCCTGCGGCGTCGGCGTGCGGTTGCCCGGCGGTCGCCATGGAATGACATTGGCGATGTAGGCACTGGAGCGGTCGAGCCCGATTGCTGATATCATCCGGTCCAGCAACTTGCCCGAACGTCCGACGAACGGCAGCCCCTCGATGTCTTCCTCCCGCCCGGGGGCTTCGCCGACGAACATGATGCGCGCCTGCGGGTTGCCGTCGGCGAATACCAGCCGTGTGGCGGTCGATTTCAGCGCGCAGCCGTCGAAGTTTTCCAGCAAAGCGCGCAGCACCTCGAGCGTAGGCGCGGTCCGCGCCGCTTCCCGCGCCGACAGGATCGCCACCTCGGGCGCAGGTGCGGCCTCGCCGCGCGCGGCCGGGATCGCGGCAGGGATTGTCCTGACAGGCTTGGGCGGCGCCGTTTCGCGGGGACCGGGGACGATGTCGGGATCGGACATCCGGTTGACCGGCTCATCCGTCAGCGCGCAGTCGACCCCGGCCTCCAGATAAAAGGCCAGCAATTGCTGAACGGTAGGGGCGGGATCAGGTGTCATGGCGCGATGTCACTGGCATCCCTTCAATCTAAGCCGTATCGGACCGCAGTGAAACGCCTCAAGGGGCATTTCCATGGTTGTTCTTCCCTGAAAAATCGGAAACAAACGATCTTTGGAAACGTTCTCAACCTGGCCGAGATCAGATCATGAGCACCGAAGAATTGCCGCCGCGCGAATCCATGGAATTCGACGTCGTGATCGTCGGTGCCGGGCCGTCTGGCCTCGCCGCCGCGATCCGGCTGAAGCAGCTCAATGCCGATCTTGCAATTGTCGTGGTGGAGAAGGGGTCCGAAGTCGGTGCGCACATCTTGTCCGGCGCGGTGATCGACCCGGTGTCGCTCGACAAGTTGGTACCGGATTGGCGCGAGGACGCCGACTGCCCGCTGAAGACGCCGGTCAAGGCCGACAAATTCTACTGGATGACCAAGGGTATCGCGATCCCGCTGCCATCAATCGCGATGCCGCCGCTGATGAACAATCACCATTGCTATATCGGCTCGCTCGGCAATGTGTGCCGCTGGCTGGCGCGGAAGGCCGAGGCGCTCGGTGTCGAGATTTATCCGGGCTTCGCCGCGGCGGAAGTGCTTTACAATGAAAAAGGCGCGGTGGGCGGCATCGCTACCGGCGACATGGGCATCGCCAAGGACGGCTCGCACAAATCGTCGTACACGCGCGGCATGGAACTCGTCGGCAAATACACGCTGTTCGCCGAAGGCGCGCGCGGCAGCCTGACCAAGCAGCTGATTGCCAAATTTTCCCTCGACGCCAGCAGCGAACCGCCGAAATTCGGCATCGGCCTCAAGGAGGTCTGGCAGATCGATCCGGCCAAGCACCAGAAAGGTCTGATCCAGCATACGTTGGGCTGGCCCCTGAACAATTCAACCGGCGGCGGCTCGTTCCTCTATCACTACGACGATAATCTGGTGGCGGTCGGATTCGTCGTGCATCTCAATTACGACGACCCGTATTTGTCACCGTTCGATGAATTCCAGCGCTTCAAGACCCATCCGGCGATCCGCACCCTGTTCGAAGGCGGCAAACGGCTCGCCTACGGCGCGCGCGCCATCTCCGAGGGCGGCTATCAGTCGGTGCCGCGCCTGAGCTTCGCGGGCGGCGCGCTGATCGGCTGCGCGGCGGGTTTTGTAAATGTCCCGCGCATCAAGGGCGTGCACAACGCTGTCGGCAGCGGCATGCTCGCGGCCGAACACGTTATTGCCGCGCTCGGCGCCGGCCGCGCCAACGATGAACTGGCCGATTATGAGAATGGGTGGCGGGATTCGGCGGTCGGCAAGGACTTGTACCGGGTCCGCAATGTCAAACCGCTATTGTCGAAGTTCGGCACCATCGTCGGCATGACACTCGGCGGCATCGATATGTGGTGCAACACGCTTGGTTTCTCGCTGTTCGGAACCCAGTCGCATGCCAAGCCCGACCGCAAGACGCTCGATCCGGCGAAAGCCCATGTGCCGATCGCGCCGCCGAAGCCGGACGGCAAGCTCACCTTCGACAGGCTGTCGTCGGTGTTCCTTTCCAACACCAATCACGAAGAGGACCAGCCGGTACATCTGAAGGTCGCCGACATGAACCTGCAGAAGACATCCGAACACGATGTCTATGCGGGCCCGTCCAACCGTTATTGCCCGGCCGGCGTCTATGAATGGGTCGAGGAGACCGCCGGACCGCGCTTCGTCATCAACGCCCAGAACTGTGTCCACTGCAAAACCTGCGACGTGAAGGATCCGAACGGCAACATCACCTGGGTTCCGCCGGAGGGCGGAGGCGGACCGAATTATGAGGCGATGTAACCACGATTGCGTGAGCCGATGCCTGCGGGTGCCGGCGGCGGCCACGATACGGCCACACTGCAAGCGTTTTCAGGCGAGGCGGCGTCCGTCGGGCCTTCCTGCCAATCGATTCGCCACTCCGTATCCTTGCGGTTGAACGCCAAACGCGGCATTGTCGGATGCCTTGATGCCGCCGGTTGGGTTCGCATTCGAGACGATCCGTAAAATCCTGGAGCTAGGGCGAACCGTGATGTTTTCCATTCGTTTCAATCGCTGGACGATCGCCGCATTCGCCTTCACCGCGCTGGCAGTGCCTGGCTCGCTTTCGGCACAGACGCCCGATCATCTGGCCGACAACTCGGCGCAATTTCCAAGCAGCCGCGATTTGAGATCGCTGACGATGTCGGGCAGCTATCTGGCCGCCCGGCACGCCAGCGTGGAGCGCGACGCCAGCTCGGCGGCGACCTTCTATCGCTCGGCGCTTCGCACCGATCCGAAGAACAATGAATTGCTCGATCGCGCATTCATTTCGTCGCTCGCGGATGGCGACATTGACGAGGCCGTAAAGCTCGCCGACCGTATTTTGACGATAGACAAATCCAATCGCGTCGCCCGGCTGGTGGTCGGCGTGCGCGATCTGAAACTGAAGAAATATGCGGCCGCGCAGCTGAACATCAATCAGTCGATTCGCGGACCGATCACGGATCTGGTGGCGACACTGCTGTCGGGCTGGGCCAGTTACGGCGCCGGCGACACCAGACCGGCGATCGCCAACATCGACAAGCTGACCGGTCCGGAATGGTATCCGATCTTCAAGGACCTGCATTCCGGCATGATCCTCGAACTCGCGGGCAAGGAAAAGGACGCCGGCGCGCGCCTTGAGCGGGCCTACAAGCTCGACGATTCCATGCTGCGTGTAGCCGACGCCTATGCGCGCTGGCTGTCGCGCAACAAGGATGATGCGGCGGCGACGGCTGTTTACGAAGCATTCGACAAGAAGCTGGCGCGGCATCCGCTGGTGTTGGAAGGCCTGCGCGACACCAAGGCCGGCAAGAAACTGGCGCCGCTGGTGGATTCGCCGCAGACCGGCGCTGCCGAGGCGCTATACGGTATCGGCGCTACGCTGACGCGCCGCGGCGGCGAGGATCTCGCGCTGGTCTATCTGCAGCTCTCGCTGTACCTCGCTCCCAATCATCCGCTGGCGCTGCTGTCGCTGGCCGATCTCTACGAGTCGGTGAAGAAGCCGGCGATGGCGATCAAGGTTTACGAGCGCATGCCGGCGAGTTCGCCGCTGAAGCGCAATGCGCAGATTCAGCTCGCAACCAATCTTGACGCCGCCGACCGCAGCGACGAGGCGATCAAGATTTTGAAAACCGTCACGGCGGAGGATCCCAAGGACATCGAAGCCGTTATGGCGCTCGGCAATATCGAGCGGGGCCGCAAGAAGTTTGCCGACTGCGCCCAAACCTACTCGCAGGGCATCGATGCATTGCCGGAGGCCAGCGAAAAGGCCAACTGGATTTACTATTATTATCGCGGCATCTGCGAGGAGCGTTCCAAACAGTGGAACAAGGCCGAAGTGGATATGCGCAAGGCGCTCGAGCTGCAGCCCGAGCAGCCCCATGTGCTGAACTATCTCGGCTATTCGTGGATCGATCAGGGCATCAATCTCGACGAAGGCATGAAGATGATCAAGCGCGCCGTCGATCAGCGCCCGGACGACGGCTATATCGTGGACTCGCTGGGCTGGGCCTATTACCGCATCGGCAACTACGAGGATGCGGTGAAAAATCTAGAGCGCGCGATCGATCTCAAGCCTGAAGATCCGACCATCAACGACCATCTCGGCGACGCCTATTGGCGCATCGGCCGCACGCTGGAAGCAAAATTCCAGTGGGCTCATGCCCGCGACCTGAAACCCGAGCCGGAAGAATTGCCCAAGATCGAGGCCAAGATCGAAAACGGGCTGCCCGAGGACACCTCCTCCGCGGCCTCCGCGGACAAGAAAAAAGAAGACGGCAAGGGCGGCTGATCGAAGGGCTGGTCGCCGATGGCTAGCGTCCCGGCTCTAACATCCGCATCCCGTTGTGGCTGGCTCGCTTGCGAATGTTAGAGCCAAGAGACGCTAGAAGAAATTACAATTCTAGTGCGGATTATTGGATTTGACATTCGCTATGACGACTGGTGGAAATACTGAAGCGAATGTCAAATCCACCGCACTGGCGCTGTTCGAGGACGGGCGTGCCAAGGTCAACCTGACCCTTCGGGTGGTTGGACGCCGCGTCGACGGCTATCACGACCTCGAAAGCGTGGTTGCGTTCGCCGATTGCGCCGACCGCCTGAGCCTGGCGCCCGGATGCAGGCTCAATCTCAAGACCACCGGGCCGCTTGCACGGGACTGCGGCGAGACCGCCGACAACCTCGTGTTCAAGGCCGCGCAACTGCTCGGCGAACGCGTGCCGGATCTGCGACTCGGCGAATTCAACCTCGATAAGGTGCTGCCGGTCGCAGCCGGAATTGGCGGCGGATCGGCCGATGCCGCCGCGGCGCTGCGGTTGCTGGCGCGGGCGAACGGGCTCGCCCTCGACGACACGCGCCTGATCGAGGTCGCGCAATTGACGGGCGCCGACGTGCCGGTTTGCCTGGCCTCGCGCGCCTGCGTCATGACCGGCGTCGGCGAAACGCTGCTGCCGCTGAGCCTGCCGAAACTACCGTGCGTGCTGGTCAATCCGCGCGTTCCGGTCGCGACCAGGGACGTGTTCGAGGCGCTCGGTTTGCGAAATGGCGAGCTGCTGGTGGGCGCCACTGACGTGCTCGGGGCGACAGCCTGGCCGGAAGCCGGGGCATCGGTCGAAGACTGGGTTGAAGTACTCGCGGCCGGTTCCAATGACCTTGAAGCGCCGGCAACGCGTATTCAGCCCGTCATCGGTGAAGTGATCTCGGCGCTGAGCGCCACGAACGGGGCCTGGCTGGCGCGGATGTCGGGGTCGGGCGCGACATGCTTTGCGATCTATGAGAATACCGCCGAAGCGCAGCGCGCGGCGCTGAAAATTCAGCTCGATCACCCCCTCTGGTGGGTGCATGCGGGGCTGTTGAGCTAGGCTCGCCTACGCGACTGCCGAGGCGCAGGCCAAGTCAGACCGGGGCCGGACGGCGCGCCAGCGCCAGCGAGATCCCGAGCCCGGCAATGAAAAGCCCGGAGCCCTGCCGCAGACGCTGAACCAAATGTGGCTTGCGCGTGAGATTGGCGCGCGCCGTAGCGGCCACGACGACTACGATGACGTCGGCGAAGGTGTTGAGCGCCACCGATATCAGACCCAGCGTCATGAACTGGAGCGCAGGGTATCCGGCTGCCGGTTCCAGGAATTGCGGAATGAACGCCAGAAAGAAAGCCGCGGTCTTGGG
>OCZT010004851.1_pt1 | contig 13485 bp, 8 predicted proteins | sample 1539031 | NCBI WGS metagenome assembly OCZT01 (sample SAMEA3539308, study PRJEB22396) | soil metagenome | biome: tundra; feature: field; material: soil | place: USA | collected 2010-05 | depth 0.15 m | reverse complement strand
TGCATTCCCTGTAGCCAAAACGAGTCGCGCAAGCCCTGCGAGACGGTCGAACCAGTCCGATTGGACCCATAAAACGTCAAGGTGAGGTCCTTGAAGAACTGTGAGCGGTCTGCTAGGACGCTTGCGCGGATTCCGTCGAATACCCCGATTGGCAGCCCGCCTGGATTGGCATCAGTCTTTAGCATCAGAGGCGGCACTGCGCCAATCAGAACAGCCTTGGCAACTCTTTTTGTGCCGTGTCGGCCAATATAGCGCGCCACTTCTCCGCCGCCAGCTGAATGGCCAACGTGGACCGCTTCTTTCAAGTCCAGCGTTTCAGTCAGCGTTGCAAGGTCGTCTGCATAGGTGTCCATGTTGTTGCCATCCGAGGGCTGGCTCGACCGGCCATGGCCACGGCGGTCATGCGCAATGGCACGATAACCATGAGAGGCCAGGAAGACCATCTGATCTTCCCAGGCATCCGCGCTGAGCGGCCAACCGTGACTGAAGACCACGGGTTGTCCCGTGCCCCAATCCTTGTAGTAGATTTTGCTGCCGTCTTTGGTCGTAATCGTGGGCATTGAGAACCTCCATGTTTCTGGTTATACCTGTCACTTACTTGGTTATTGCGCCAACCTGGACCACCAGTTTTCCAAAGTTCTTTCCTTGAAGCAGTCCGATGAAGGCATTGGGAGCGCGTTCAAGCCCCTCCACAACATCCTCGCGATACTTGATCTTCCCTGCGGTGAACCATTCCGACATCTGTTTTTGAAAATCGCCGAAATGCGGACCGTAATCGTCAAATATGATGAATCCCTGCACGCGTACGCGACGCTTCAGGAAGGTCCCCATCACTTCAGGGGTGCGATCCCTTCCTTGAGGAGCCTCACGGTCGTTGTAATGTGCTAACAGACCGCAGAGGGGAATCCGGGAGCGCGTATTGAGCAGGGGAAGAACAGCCTCAAAGACTACTCCCCCTACGCTTTCAAAATAGACATCGATACCCTTGGGACAGGCTTTTGCGAGCAGGTCCTTCAACGCGGGATCTCGATGGTCAATGCAAGCATCGAAGCCGAGGTCTTCGACAGCAGATCTGCATTTTCTCTCGCCTCCAGCGATGCCCACCACATGGCATCCTTTGAGTTTTGCGATCTGGCCGACTACAGATCCAACCGCGCCGGTAGCCGCTGCAACGACTACCGTTTCCCCCGCTACTGGCTGACCAATCTCCAGCAAGCCCATATAGGCTGTGAACCCAGGCATCCCGAGCATGCCGAGAGCATACGAAGGATGCTCCACTTGCGCGCCAAGGTTGAAGATGCCTTTTCCATCAGACACGGCGTACTCCTGCCAGCCATTCTGGCTCAGCACCCAATCGCCGACTGCAAAGTCGGGATGGTGCGAGATCTCGATCCGACTGACGGTCGATCCCACCATCACATCACCGATTGCGACTGGTGGCGCGTACGAGGGAGCGTCACTCATTCTGCCGCGCATGTAGGGGTCGAGTGACAGGTAGATGGTCCGCAGAAGCATCTGGCCTTGGGATGGGACAGGGATGGCTTGTGTCTCGATCCTGAAGTTATTGGGAGCCGGTGCCCCAGTTGGCCTGGAGGCAAGAACGATACGCCGATTTGCGGAATTGCTCATGCTTGAATCTCCAATTGGCTGTCTGTTTCAATTTCCGAGAAATGCTAGCTCTTCAGCGTCTTCAGGTCCAGCACAAAGCGGTACTTCACGTCGCCTTTGATAACCCGCTCCCAAGCCTCTTCAATCTTGCCGAAGCTGGTCATCTCAATATCCGAGACAATGTTGTGCTTGCTACAGAAATCGAGCATCTCCTGTGTTTCCTTGATGCCGCCGATATTCGAACCGGAGAAGTTCTTGCGTCCCTGAACGACGGAGAATGCGCTGACTGCAAGCGGGGTAGGGGGAAGTCCTACCGTGCAAAGTGTTCCGCCCCTCTTCAGCAGTGACAGATAAGGCGTGATGTCGTGTGCGGCCGAAACGCAGTCGAGGATGAAGTCGAAGGTGCCGGCGTGCTGTGTATGCCAGTTTGGCTCTTTGGTCAGGATTACTTCGTCCGCTCCGAGCCTCTTGGCATCCTCGATCTTCGCGGGAGATCTCGTAAACTGTACGGTCTTCGCCCCAAACGCATGAGAGAATTTCAAGGCCATATGGCCGAGTCCGCCTAAGCCTATGACTCCGATCATTTTTCCTGGACCTGCCTTCCAATGCTTCAGCGGAGAGTAGGTCGTTATGCCAGCACAAAGCAACGGCGCGACAGCCGCAGGATTGAGGTTGCGAGGCACGATCAACACAAAAGCTTCATCCACCACGATATTCTCGCCGTAGCCGCCAAAGGTGAACCTGCCATCTTTTCCCTTGGCGTTGTAGGTCATGACGGTTTCGCCCTTGTCGCAGTATTGCTCTTCGCCTTCTTTGCAACTGGCACAGACGCGGCAGGAATCGACCATACAGCCAACTCCCGCCAGATCTCCGACCTTGAACTTGGTTACCTCAGCGCCGACTCGCTTGACGGTCCCGATGATCTCGTGACCGGGAACCATCGGGTAATTGGCGTTGCCCCAGTCATTGTGGGCCTGATGGATATCCGAGTGACAGACACCGCAGAAGTCAATGGAGATATGCACGTCCTTCGGACCCGGTTCTCTCTGCTCATAATCAAATGGGGCGGGGACTGAGGTGGCAGACTGGACGGCAAAGCCATGCGTCTTGATCATGAACGGACTCTCCTGTTGTTCGTTGAGGTGAATAGTATCATCGCGACTCAATCACCAAGGCTATTTGCGAGGAGCGTGTGCATGATGCTCTCTATTGCTCGTCTCGAAGTATTCCTGAAGAGGTTTTCCACTTTTCGCGGCGTGCTGGCTTTCCAGAGTTGGATTGGAGGAGGTATCGAATTGATCAGCGTGTTGACGATACGAGATGGGAAACTTCACTCACCAAGTTCGCATTCGCCCGTTTTGAGAAGAGGAAAACTGAATGGCATACGAAAGTGTAAATCCGTATAACGGCAAAACCGTCAAGACGTTTTCAGAGTTGACCAATGAGCAACTTGAAAAGAAGATTGCAACCGCAGCGGCCTGTTACGAGATCTGGAGGACAACTCCTTATTCCAAGCGCGCAGTGATCGTTGCCAGAGCCGGGGAGTTGATGCAGGCGAATGTGGATAAGTTTGCCAAGCTCGCCACTCTGGAGATGGGAAAGCTGATCAATGAAGCGCGCGGAGAAGTGAACTTCAGCGCAAACATTCTTGCCTATTACGCGAAGAATGCCGAGCGCTTTCTTGCGCCTGTGAAGCTCGATCCAACGCATGGCGAAGCCCACATGGAGTCCAGCCCCATCGGCGTGATCTTCTGCATCGAACCATGGAACTTTCCCTATTACCAGTTGGCCCGCGTCGCAGGCCCTCACCTGATGGCGGGCAATACCCTGATGGTGAAGCACGCCAGCTGTGTGCCGCAGTGCGGCATCGAATTTGAAAAGCTCTGGACCGATGCGGGAGCGCCAGAGGGACTCTATACCAATCTCCTCATCTCGCATGAGCAATCCGATCGGGTAATCGACGATCCGCGGATCAAAGGTGTTGCATTGACTGGAAGTCTGGCCGCGGGGCAAAGCGTCTCGGCTAGAGCGGGAAAGAACCTCAAGGTTTCCTCAATGGAGTTGGGTGGAAGCGATGCATTCATCGTACTCGAAGACGCCGACCTTGATAAGACGATTCCGTGGGCGGTATGGGGCCGTATGTATAACGACGGTCAAACGTGCTGTGCAGCCAAGCGCTTTATCGTCGTCGATGCAATTGCCGATCAATTTCTCGCGAAGTTCAAGACCGCGTTAGAGGCTCTGAAGCCAGGCGATCCGATGGACGAGAAGACGACGCATGGCCCACTTTCGACCGAGGCCGCGCTGCTGCTGCTCATCAAACAGGTGGAGCACGCAGTCGCCAAAGGAGCAAAGGTTGCACTCGGCGGCAAGCGCCTCAAACACGCAGGCTCCTTTATGGAGACGACCATCCTGACCGATGTCACACCGGAGAACCCAGCATTTCGCGAAGAATTCTTCGGCCCTGTGGCCATGTTCTTCCGCGTCAAGGACGAGGCAGCAGCGATTGCACTGGCGAACGACTCTGACTTCGGTCTGGGCGGTTCGGTATTTACCAAGGATGTCGAACGCGGAAAGCGCGTGGCTACTCAAGTGAATACCGGCATGATGTTTATCAACAATATGGACTGGGCGGACGCAGAGCTGCCGTTCGGCGGCATCAAGGACTCCGGTTATGGGCGCGAACTTGGCAATATGGGCATTCAAGCGTTCGTGAACAAGAAGTTGGTGCGCACGCACGACATGGGCGCCCCTCTGGTTTAGAAGAACAGAAGAATCCAGCGGGTTTGATTTCGTTAATCAGTTCTTCAAGGCGTTTCTTGCGCCGCGCTGGCAAATCGCGGGAAAGGGAGTGATTCCAATCCGCGCCGAGTAGAAGAAATCGATGAAAATTTTGGTTGTCTATCACTCAATCTATGGACACGTTTAGACACTTGCAAAGGCTGTCTGCGAGGGTGTTCAGGAAGTTCCGGGAGTCGAGTTGGTGCTGCGCCGCGTTCACGAATTTCCTGAGTTTGTGCAACACATGGAGCAGGAGAAGGGCTTTTCCTATCAGGTTTACAAGGGATAGCAGTCGATCCCTGAGTGTACAGTGGACGATCTGCGCGAGGCCGACGGTGTTCTGTTCGGCAGCCCACGCGCTTTGGCAATATGACGGCCCAGATGAAGGCTTTGATCGACAGCACAACGCAACTGTGGCTGAATGGCCAGATGGAAGGCAAACCGGCGGGCGTCTTTACCTCCACTGCTTCGACCCACGGCGGCCAGGAGACGATGTTTGCTCACGATGATGGTTCCCTTGCTCCATCTGGGCATGGTGATCGTCGGTGTCCCGTATTCCACACCCGGCATGATTCATACGGAAGCTCGTGGCGGCACGCCCTATGGGGCTTCGACCATTGCCGGTGCAACAGGTGAGCTTCAACCGACGCCCGGGGACTTGGCGATCGCCAAGGTACAAGGTAAACGCGTGGCGGAAGCCGCTTTGGTCCTGCGCTCAAAGAGGTGATCCCCCTCGATGTAGCGCTTTCCTCATCGCGCCATGGCGCCTCGACGCCTCGGCTTCATTCTACGGCATCTTCTCCGGAAGGGCGGTCAGAACGAGGCCGCAGGCGCCGCGGCCGCTGCGTCGTGGGCTGCGGCACTAACACTCACCCGGGCACAAAACATCGGGCAGACTTCCTCGCTGGTTCCGCCTAGGTGATTCCGGGGCAGAAGCCCCAACATCACCTAGAACGTGAGTTCGTAGACAAATGCTCAAAGAGCACGCATGAAAACCACGAGATCCTTCTTCTCTTGATCGGTCAATTTGATGCCTAAAACCAGATTGAAGTATTCCACCGTGTCATCCATGGTCAGCAACCGGCCATCATGCATGTAGGGCGGAGTGTCCTTGATGCCGCGAAGCGGGAACGTCTTGATTGCGCCGTCCCGGGCCATCATCATGCCATTCTCCATGTGCCGCTTGTAGAAACGTTCCGCATGGAGATCGTGCATCGTGTTGTCGGTATAGTACGGGGTTGAATGGCAGCTTGCGCACTGTCCCTTGCCGAAAAAGACATCTTGCCCACGCAATTCGGCTGCGGTCGCCTTGGTGGGATCGAGTTTGCCGTTCCATCCAAACTTGGGTGCCGGAGGAAAGTCGAGAATATCCTCAAATTCCGCCATGGAATGCACCTGGCTTCCACGCTCAAGCGGATTTACACCCTTCTTCGCCGCTATCACCTGGTCGCCGTCAAAGTAGGCGGCTCTCTGTTCGAACTCCGTAAAGTCCTCAATCGACTTCAAGGCCCTCTGCGAACCGAAGAGGCGCTGAATGTTCACGCCGCGCAGGGCCGGAGTCTCAATGCGATGACGGAACTCCTGAGGCCGGATATCGCCTACCAGATGGAAGGCGCCATTGGTGCCCCCATTCGCATGGCAGTCCAGGCACGCAACCCCGCGGCTCGGCTTCTCCGAGCGCCGGTCGACCGTCTCATTGAACTGCTGCTGCGCAAACGGAGTCAGCAATAGCCGCAAGCCTTCAAGCTGCTTCGGGTTCAGAATGCCGCTGAACAATTCGTAGTAATTGCTCATGGTGACCAACTGCCCCTGAGACACGTCGCCAAGGTCCGGCCGCGTCGTCAGGTACATTGCCGGAGGAAATTCCGGCAGAAAGCGCTCCGGAATGTCGAAGTCCAGATCGAAGCGCGTCAGGTCGCGGTTCTCCTGTTTCAGCAGTTCCTTGATTTCCTGTGCGGGAAATACCATGCCGCCCTCGGGATGATTGGCATGGGGCAGCGGCAGAAAGCCCTTCGGGAATAGGTCCTTGTCGCGAATCTCATCGGATGTCATCCTGGCAAGCGCGTCCCACGTTACACCGGCCGGCAGTATCACTCGTACGCCTTCCTGAATGGGCTTGGTACGATCCATGACCGCATCCTTCGACGGGCGGTCTCTCAGATCGTAGCGCTCCTGTAGCAGATCCATCTGCCGCTTCATGATCCCTGCTTTCGCAGCGGCCATGCGGTTATGCACCGCAGCGAAGCTCTCCTTGTCATCCACAGGCATATAGCTGTTCTTGACTGGTTGCGCTTCCTGGCCCGCAGCTGAAATCACGCGGATACCCAAGAGGCAGATTCCGATGATGCCGACGCTCACCACGCAAGCAATCATGCCCAAGCGTCTGAAATCGTTCATAGCTCTTCCTCCACTTCCGGTTATGGATTAACCACGCACCTACATCCTCCATTGCGTCTGAACCGGAATTTCCATTTTGCCTCTCGGCTGCGAACCAATATACCACCGGTTGCCTCTGCTGGCGATCTTTTTCGCATTCGTTCCATAGCCAAAGAACCGGACGCGCCCGGCAGGGCTTTTTGGCCTGGGCAGAGGGCCCGCGGGGCAGGAAGGGGGCTTTGCCGTTGGAACGAATGCGAAAAAGGTGGCGAGCCGGGCACTCAGGGATGTATTCTTTCGTCGCCGGACAAGCAAAATGGAAATCCCGGCTAAATAGCCTGGGGTATACTGATTTCCCTTTGGGAATGTAAGCTTTGTCGCTGCGAATCAATTGTGTCCGTGGAGCGGGTATGTGTCCGTGAAGCGGCTTGCGTATGTTTGACGGCTGCGGTTGAAGCAAGCATTGAGCTCCAACGGAGATGAGCGAACGCCTGAAGGGCCGATGGACGCAGGGAAGTTCATTGTTGTAGCCAAAATCCGGATGTACACTGTCGTTAGAGCCACTGTCATTTGTAATTATGCAAACCCGTGAGAGGGCATGAGAAAAGAGTGTTTAGATCGGTCTTTGGGCTGTGATGACACCCTAACTACTTATGGGAGGACATCTTACGTGGCCTCGACTCGAATCTCAGGCTCCCTTAGACAGCAGAAAATCAGAAATTTACAATGCCTTGATTTTGGCTTATCATATTCTTCTTTACGGGGAAGCTTGCGTCTGCGGTGCCCCCATGGGCGGTTTTCCGCTTGCGATGGCCGCCAGGACCAAAGGTGCAAGGAGTTCCTGATGCATAACGCATCACGCGTTGCGCCTGTCGTTCACGAAGGGGAGCTGCCGATCACTAACCCAGCGCATTCTCAACACCAGCAGCATTTTGGAGAGCCATCATGACCATGAACCGAATACGTCAGAGCATTATCTGTCTGATGATCCTCACTCTGGCCGTGTGTTTGGGCACAGTTGCCCTGCACGCGCAGACTTCCACCGAAGGCGCCATCGCCGGAACAGTTCTTGATCCTACCGGAGCCGTTGTCCCCGGCGCCGCCGTCACCATCCACAACATGGGGACAAACGCCGAAATCAAGCTCACCTCCGACGCCAGCGGCTTTTTCAAGGCCCCATTGCTGGAACCCGGCACCTATCGGGTGACCTTTGCCGCTCTCGGCTTTGCCACCTATCACGCCAATAACGTCATTGTCCAGGTCGGCCAGCCTACAGATGTTTCGCCACGTCTGACGGTCGGCGCGTCCACCACCTCCATCGAGGTCAACGAACAGGCGCCGGTGCTCAACCTTGAGTCGCCCGACTTCCAGGGCACGCTCAACATGAATGCGCTTCAGTCCATCCCCATTAACAACCGCCGCTGGTCGGCTCTTGCCCTCACCACTCCTGGCGTCACAGTTGACTCTTACGGCTACGGTCTCATCAGCGTCCGCGGCATCAGCACACTGCTCAACAACGTCGAGATCGACGGCGCCGACGACAATCAGGCCTTCTTTGCTGAGGAACGCGGGCGCACCCGTGAAGCCTATTCCACCGCCGGCAGCGCTGTCCGCGAGTTTGCCATCAACACCGGCGTCTACTCGGCTGAGTACGGGCGCGCCGCCGGCGGCGTCGTCACCTCGGTCACCAAGAGCGGCACCAACCAACTCCACGGGCAGGCCTATTTCTGGGATCGCGAAAGCAAATGGGCGGCCATGAACGACTACGCCTTCGTCACCACCCTGGTGAGTGGCGTCAATGTCAGATCGCACATCAAGCCAAAAGATCTGCGCAAGATTTATGGCTTCACGGTCGGCGGGGCGCTGATCAAGGACAAGCTCTTCTGGATCTATACCTATGACCAGCACACACACGTCTTTCCTGTGCTTGGCGTTCCATATGATCCCCAGCAGTTCTACACTTTGCCTCAGACCGCGCTGACCACGGGAGAAACCTGTAACACCACAACCGGCGAGTTGGTCGGCGCTCCCAGCACCGCCATCAACGACACCAATGCCTGCGCCTTGGCCGCGCGCCAGGGCATCAGCTACGCTCAGGCCTCCTACGACTGGGCTGCTATGCTTTACGGCAACGCCAACGTCACCGTCGGCAGCTATACCGGCGCAGCCCCAATCACCGATCTCGGCCTCGGCTCCAGCTCCGAACTTGGGCTCTCGCCGCGCTTCGGCTACCAGGAGATCAACACCCCCAAGCTCGACTGGCAGATCACACCCAAGGAGCATCTGAGCGTGCTGTACCATCGCCTGCGCTGGGATTCACCCTCCGGCGTGCAGACCGCTAACCCTGTCAATTACGCGATGGACACAATGGGCAACGACTTCGTCAAGCTCGATTACGGCGTAATCAAGCTCACCAGCCTCATCTCCAACAACCTCAGCAATGAGCTGCTCTACCAGTACAGCCGCGAACTCAACTACGAGACCCAGCAGGCTCTCACCCCTTACTCCAAGGCCGACATCACCGCTAGCAATGGGAACGTTCCCGAACTCGAGGCAGGTGATAACTACGGCTTCAATGCCGGCTCAACGTACTATGAGCACCGCACGGCCTATCCCGATGAACGCAAATGGCAGGTCGGCGACGTCCTTTATTGGGGCAAGGGGAGCCACAGCTTGAAGTTCGGCGTAGACATGGTTCACAACTTCGACCTGATGAACAACACCTACCATAGCAATGGCGACTTCACCTACCTCTGGGTCGGCAACTACTTTAACGACCTGCTCAACATGAAGCACGGCGTGACCCCTTCAAGCTCCAATCCTAAAGGTTGCGACTCGAACGGTTCGCAAAACTGGGACGATAACTCCGCTAACGTAACCGACGTCTATCCCTGCTACGACGGCTTCAGCCAGGGATTCGGGAATCCCGTCTATACCATCTCCACGATGGATACCGGCGTCTTTGCCCAGGACAACTGGAAGGCTACTCCGCGCCTGACCCTGGAACTCGGACTGCGCTGGGATCATGAGACGATCCCGCCTGCCGATCCCAACCTCACCACGGCCACTGGCACCTTTGTAACCTACAACGGCATAGCCAACAGCCCGAGCAGCAAGATGAACTTCGGTCCTCGCATCGGATTTTCCTATGACATCACGGGCAAGGGCAAGACCGTTGTACGCGGCGGCTGGGGCATGTATTACGGCCGCGTCAACAACGGCAATATCGAGAATGTACGCCTCAACACGGGCAGCCCGCACGGCCAGTTCAACGCGACATGGAACAGCGACACTACCGCCGCTCCCGTGTACCCGAATATCTTCGCCTCCGGCTCGGCTTCTGGCCAACCAACCTCCTATTTCATGGCTCCGAATTTGAAGCTGCCTGAAGTTCAGGAGTATGATCTCCAGGTTCAGCAGGCTCTGGGCAAGGGCACATTCCTCTCCGTGAGCTATCTCGGCGCCTTGGGTCGCGATTTGCCCAACTTCCTTGATGTCAACCTGAATCCAACCACCACCACCAAGACGATTACGATAGCCGGCGACCCGAACGGCAAGGGCCCCTTGGGCGCGACTGGAACCACGGTAACCGTCCCGGTCTATACCGGCTATGGCAACACCGCTCTCCTGGGATCGGGAGCCTCAAGTTTCCGGGGCATTTCCGAGCTGATCAGTAATGTCAACTCCAACTACAATGCCATGGTGCTCGAGATTCTCAATCGTTCGAGCAAGAGCCTTCAGTTCGACGTGAACTATACCTGGTCGCACGCGCTCGACTTCGCACAGAGCGCCAATACTCAAGGTGTGGCGGAAGCCTGGTATGACCCCTACGTCAATCCTCGCATCAACTATGGCAACTCCACTTGGAACATTCCCAACAGGGTTGCGGCCTATGCGCTCTATAACTTCCCGAACGTCAAGTCAACCGGTTGGGTCAAGTATCTGGTCAATGACTGGAGCCTGAACGACAGCTTCCAGATGCAGAACGGCTTGCCCTTTACAGCAGGCACCTCCTACAAGCCAGGCGGTGCAATTTCCTACGGTTGGAATGGCAGCGGCGGTCCTACCATCATTCCTAAAATTGGGTACGACACCTATCGTTACCCCCGCCGTATCGTGGACGATGCTCGCTTCCAGAAACAGATCTCCTTCAACAAGGGCCGCAATCTGCAACTCATGTGCAACGTCTTCAACGTTGCCAACCACCAGAACATCACTGCCTTTTCGACCACCTACCTGTATTACGAGTCGGGAACCACGGCGACATATACAGGAGTGGACGGGACCGGAAGCAAGAACTTCATGGTGCCCAGCAATTCAAACAGCAGCAACTTCACCTACACTCCGCGTAATATTGAATTCACCGCCCGCATCAACTTCTAAGGCGGCATGATTCCCTAACCAACGCGGCGGCTTCGGCCGCCGCGTTTTTTTGGTGCGCCCAGCATGGGCGCACTCTTACGGGTGGAAGTCCCGTCACAAGCTGGTCACAGTGAGTGAAGTGAAGCGCAACTGCATGAGGGGGACCGAGTGTGGGGAGGAAGCGTGGATGGAAACTGCGGGCCGATGAACAAGAATCGGATAAAAGGCGGTGCCGAACAGGGTGAGCGGGCCAATGGCCGCGAAGCTCTTGTGACCAAGTTTCGGTGGCGTAGATCCGGCGGTCGTGCAGTGAAGTAGTGCGTTCTTTGACCTTGCCCTCAGAACACGTATCTCTTAACCGGCCGGGTTTGGGAGAAGTTTAATCATCCCCGTGGTCGTCGTGGCGGTGGAAATGTGGGAATCGGATTTATCGATTTCCAAGGTTTGTGGGAAGGGCGGAAAACAGCACCATCGTTTTCCGGGCTTTCCATAAACCGTCATTTCCACGGCCTCACTCTGTCGTCGCCAACTTTCAAGCGGCGATCTTCGTTATTGCATCGGCCCAGTCTCGTTCGAACTGCATCGGGCTGACATAATTCAGCGTCGAGTGCATTCGTGTCTGGTTATACCAGAGCAGCCATTCGATGGTTTCATCCTTGGCCTCGCGGATCGTTTGAAAACGCTGGCCATGCAGTCGTTCCACCTTCAGTGAACCAAACAACGTCTCCGAGCAGGCGTTGTCCCAGCAGTTGCCCTTGCGGCTCATCGAGGGCGTGATTGCGCAGTGTTCAAGCACCTTTGCGTAGTCCTCACTGGCATATTGGCTGCCGCGATCGCTGTGAAAGATCAGCCCTGCCTGCTTGCCTGGGCTGCGTTGATACCACGCCATCTCCAGCGCGTCGATGACCAGATCGCGATGCATATTGGGGCGCATCGACCAGCCCACCACTTTGCGGCTGAATAAGTCAATCACCACGGCCAGAAACAGCCAGCCCTCGTCGGTGGCGATGTAAGTGAAGTCACCAACCCACGTCTGGTTGGGTGCGACAGCGGTGAAGTTGCGATCAAGCACGTTGGGCGCAATCGGAAGATCATGTTTGCTGTCGGTGGTCATGACGCGAAACTTACGCTTGCCGCGGGCATGAATGCCGTGCTTGTTCATCAGCCGCTGCACGCGCTGCTTGCCCACGCGAATGCCTTGCGCCCGCAGTTGCCTCCAGATGCGCGGCCATCCGTAGGCTCCGCGATTCTCCGCATAAACAGCGCTGATATGCACCAGCAGTGATTCATCGCTCAGATGGCGGTGTTGCGCGATCTGCTTGCGCCGCGCCAGATGTTGGTGATAACCGGAGACGCTCACCAACAGCACCCGGCACTGCACACAGATCGGCCAGACCAGCTTGTGGCGTTGAATGAAGGCGTACTTCATCGCTGGACCTTTGCGAAGTACGCCGTCGCTTTTCCCAGGATGTCGCGCTCCATCGTGACCCGCGCCAACTCCGCCCGCAGACGGCTGTTCTCCATCTGCTCGGCTGTCACCTGCGGCTTGCTCGTGGAGCCTTTCAAGGTTCCAGCACGATGCTCCCTGACCCAGTTGCCTAAGGTCTGCTCGACCACGCCCAGGCTGCGCGCCACTGCCGCCTGACTCTGGCCCGACTCAACAAGCCGCGCCGCCTCTTGCTTGAACTCAAGCGTGTACCGCCCCCGCTTCGACTTCGTCATCTTCGCTACCCTTTCGCATTAGAACAGCTTGCTAAGGGATACGTTTTGCGGGGGCAAGGTCAAACAGTATGAACATTGAATTGTTTATGAAAGATTTTCCAAAGGGACTCAGCAAGGATGAGTCCTTGCTTCTCACCAACGGTAGTGACGCCAGCACGGGCACATTCCTGCTTCAGCATGGCAAGCTGGCGTCACTACCTTGTGCCGCCCTCAGCAGTCGTGACGACTATGGTGTGCAAGATTTGCCTTACTTTATGCACATCTACGGACCGAAGACGCGGGTGAAGCTTGAAGAGTACCTCACAAAGTATTCACGGTAATTCCATAATCCCCGGTCCCACGCCAGCGTATGAGTGTGAAGCCGGGGGTCAACCCCCACTGACTATGCGTGGCTAACAGCTTCGCACCTAAGCACACCAACTACGTGCCCGGTGAAGTGTTCAAGGGCAGGATGTCGCCATGTAGTTATGTGGACGGGCAGCATAGAGGCACCTACGGGCGTGTTATACCGTCGCCGACATTGGGCTGCTTTTCAATTTTTAACTCAATCAAGGCCGGTGCAAACCACCGACCACAACCGCCAGCGGATATGGCTGGCGAAAGCCCAAAGGAGGGCAGAAGTATGACGAAGCGTTA
>OCZT010004850.1_pt1 | contig 13491 bp, 16 predicted proteins | sample 1539031 | NCBI WGS metagenome assembly OCZT01 (sample SAMEA3539308, study PRJEB22396) | soil metagenome | biome: tundra; feature: field; material: soil | place: USA | collected 2010-05 | depth 0.15 m | reverse complement strand
CGTTATCGCAAAAGTCAACCCTCCAAAAATCGCGCTCTTATCTAAGCGCCATTCGGATCAGACACCCCGCCGTCGGCGTAGGGATTGCCGTCCACGTAATCATACCCACGCGTCGCCAGGGGCATGGTGGAAGTGGCGCGGAGGGCGGCAAAGACGCGGTCATCGCAGGCATGGAAATAAGCCGGTTCACCCATATGGCAATCCGTCAGCACGATGAGGAAGCGCGTGGGCGCCTTTTGCAGAGCTTCGACTGAAAGCGGAATATGCTTTCGGAAGACCTGATCGACCAAGTACGCAAGGTCAATGATGGGTTTGCGGCGAAGCAAATTGCTTTTGCGCACCACCTTGCAGGCTTGTTCGCGCCAGATGCTCAGGCCGAGTTCATACATGCCCGCGACAAAATAGGCCGCCGAGCACGCGCCGGAAGAGGCCGCATAGACGAAGTCGTATTGCCGCCGTCCCTGCTCATAAAGGAAGGCCAGCACACCTGCCGCCCAGGCCCCGCGCATGGCTCCGCCTTCCACAATCAGCGCGGTCTTGCGGCGGGTGTCTGACTCTAGCGTTCCAGTTGCCGGCGGCGACATTCGGGTTCCATTCACCGTTGGGCTGGCTCAGCGCAATTCGATCCTCGAACTCCGATTTCCCCGCCCCCCGGCTCTCAAGCCTGCCGCAACTGCCGTTCGGCTTCAAACCAATGCGCCTGGCCTTGGCCCTGTTCTTGTCCCCGCGACATCCATATCTCGTAGGCCTTTATCCCGATGGCCTCCTGCGATGGGGCCGTTTTCTCCGTGTCTAGCGGCTTGAGCGCGGCAGTCGCGGCAAGGGCATTATGCAATGATCTCGAGGCTCCCTGTTTGCGGGATACTGGAGGCGGAGTTTTACGTGTGGATATTGTCATAATTGTGTTCTTTCTGGACCTGTTTACGTTTGTTTCGGGGCCGCCAACGCGGCTCCGGCATTGCAGTGCAGGGGATAGGAGGGGAAGGAAGACCCCATCGGGGGGAAGTCGGACACCTGGTAAACGATGCTCCGTTAGCAAAGCTATCCTACACCCGAAACCGGGATGTGCAAGCCTAATTGGGATAAATCGAGGTGGGTCGGTGACGGCGGAGCGCAGCACATTGCACTGCCGGGCGGAGGTGTGGCATTTCCGAGCGGCTGACCGGCGAGGGTGCCCGGGCATGCCGCTTGGCGGCGGATCACCCGGCTGTAACCATTTCCCACTGCCAGCGTCTTGTTTCTTAGAATGAAGACCAGGATATCCCAAGTGAATATGTTGGCTGCCGTGGTGCTGGGCGGCCTGCTGGTATGCTGCCCCGTGGCGACCCAGGGCGCGAAGCTCGCCCATCCGGCAGGCGGAAAGGGCGCCCCGGCCAGGGAGCGCTTTCAGGACATCGCGGCGCAGTTGCAGTTGACTGAGCAGCAGAAGCAACAGCTAAAGGCCGTGCTTCGAGACGAAGCCCAGAATCTGAAGAACCTGCGGGCGGAGACCGGCGTCGCAAAACGACAGAAGCACGCGCAGCTCACTCAGGTCCGCCAGGACTTGGCGGCCAGAATCAAAGCCATCCTGACGCCGGAACAATATACCAAATGGCAGACGCTGCGCGGAGCACTACGCGACCAGCGCCACATCAAGGGCCAATCGAAGGCGCTTGGGCTGTGAATCGGGCGCGGTAGAGTGTCCGCACGGGCTGGAGAGGCAAGGGATGTGTAACGGAGGTACAACGGATATTCAGCGGATATTCAACGGATGCACAAGGGAACAACACCGTAGCAACGCCGTAGCAACACCCTCGCAACACCGTATCCCCTCGCTTTTCCCGCGCTCCCCCCACACTCACACAGTCGCGCTTCCACGCTCTCACGCTACCGCCAACAGCACCTTGCCCATCGGCCCCTGGGCCAGTCGCTCGAATGCCTGCGGGAGTTGGTCGAAGGGGAACACCTGGTCCACCTGGGGACGGGCGTTGGCGCGCGCGAGCAAATCCACGACTTGCTGCCAGGCGGCCCTGCTCTCGGCGTTGCTCCAAGCGCCCACCGCCACGCCGCCCAGCCGGAGCCGGCGGAAGAACAGCGTGGCGGTGTTGAAGCTGGGGACCGGCCCGGCGAGCCGCCCGACCAGGCTGACTCGGCCAAGTTCGCCCAGGGTGTCGATGACTTGAGGCAGCAGCTTGCCGCCGATGCTGTCGATGGCCAGGTCAACCCGACGCGGCGCAAAGGTGGTTTTGAGGGTCGAGCTCCATGTGGGGTCTTCGGGATTAAAGGTGACGGTTGCGCCGAGTTGCTCAAGGCGGCGGCTCTTCTGCGAGTGGCGGGAGAGTGCCAGGACCTTATATCCCATCGCCGCCGCGAGTTGCACGGAGGCAACGCCCACACCGCCTGAGGCGCCCGTCACTAGCACCACGGCTGACGGCGGCAGCGGCCCCCACATCGTCAGGGCTTGGTAAGCCGTGAGATAGACGAGGCTCGCGCCGGCGGCTTCCGGCTCGCTCCACCCAGCGGGAATCTCAACCAGGTTCCGCGCCGGCACAGCGACGCGCTGGGCAAACGTCCCGGGGCGGTTACCGCCGACCTCGCCGCGCAGGATGGCCCGGCGATCTCCCACGCGAACTTCTGCCACCCCGCTGCCCACTTGCACCACGGTCCCCACGCCATCGCGCCCGAGGATATGAGGCAGCCGAGGTTTGGCGGGGTACAGGTTTTCCGCCAGGTAACGATCGGCGGGGTTCAGGGCGGCGTAATGGACCTCCAGGATGACCTCGTCCGGTTGCGGCACAGGATCGGGTGCATCGGCCAGTCGCAGGCCGCCGATGCCCTTGAAATCGTCCATAAGCCAGGCTCGCATACCCCCAATGACAGCCGCAGGACGGCAATTGTCAACCGGCAAGATGCTTCAGGAGATTAGCGCAAAGACATGGGCATACCCGGTTACGCTTATCACGTCCAGCGAACCATCGCTCTAAACGGCACGAATACTGCTTTGTCAGATGCGGGCACGTGCACAGTCAATGCTACCGCAAAGGGCGCATTCACCGATACGAGCCCACCGTTCGGCCAGGCGTATTATCGAACAAGCTGGCCATAAGTTCTGAACCAAGCTTTCCAATATGAAGCGGCAAATCGTAGTTTTCTCGCTGGCGCTGATGATGGGCTGGACTGCCCAGGGCGGCATCATCTATAGCACGTTTGCCGATAGCGGGAACATCCCGGACGGCAGCCCGTCGGGCTCAGGCGGCACTGCCTCGGTGAGCGGCTTCCTTCCGAGCATCTCGGACATCAGCGTGAAGCTGAATATCTCCGGCGGCTGCAATGGCGATTTGTATGCCTGCCTGAGCTATGGAGGCGTGCTGGTGCCGCTGTTGAACCGAGTGGGGGTAACGGGGACAGGGACTGGCGATGCGTTTGGGTACGAGGACACCGGTTTCAACGTTACGCTGGGCTCGGCGGGCGCCCACGACGTGCATTTCTACGGGGACTACAGCCCGAGCATCAACGGCAGCGGGCAGTTGACAGGGACGTGGCAGCCGGACGGTCGGGCGATTGATCCGCTGTCGGCGCCGGGGAGTTTTGACTCGGCCAGCCGCGTGGGCTTTGGGTCGTTCAATAGCATGAACCCGAACGGGTCGTGGACGCTGTTCGTTGCTGACCTGTCGGGTGGCGGCCAGAGTCAATTGGTAAGTTGGGAGTTGGACATCACCGCGGTGCCAGAGCCAGTGAACCTGGCGTTGGGAGTTTTTGCGGGAGTATTTCTGGTCGTCATCCTCGCCAACAGCCGGGGGGTGCGAAACTGGCTTCACCGTTGGCGGGGCGCCTTTGTGCAATGGGTTAACGCTGTTTAATCGCGGCCCAACTCCCGCTCCTGCTGCTTTGCACAAACAGTCGCTCTGCGACAAGCGTGCCGCAAATCCTAACGGAGTTGCCTCCGTCAGAAACCTCTGTGCCATTGGCCAACAGGTTTCAATGGTTGCTGCAGAAACCGTTGCCTGCAGAGCGTAGCGCTACTCGCCAATGATCTTGACCAGCGCCCGCTTCCGCCTGCGACCATCAAATTCTCCGTAGAAAATCTGCTCCCAGGGACCGAAGTCGAGTTTGCCTTTGGTGATCGCAGCCACCACTTCGCGGCCCATGATTTGCCGTTTCATGTGCGCGTCGGCATTGTCCTCGCCGGTGCGGTTGTGCTGGTATTGCGACGTGGGTGCGTGCGGCGCCAATTTCTCCAGCCAAACATCATAATCATGCAGCAGCCCATCCTCAGCGTCATTTATGAACACCGACGCCGTTATGTGCATGGCATTCACTAAACAAAGCCCCTCCTGGACGCCGCTCTTGCGCACAAGACCTTCCACGGTTTGCGTGATGTTCACAAAGCCGCGACGGTTTGGCACTTCAAACCAGAGATGTTCAGTAAGACTCTTCACGCCTCCTTTATGCCATACGAAGTGACGCGTCGGCAACGCAGGATATTGAGACGCGCCGGAATATCAGCGCCAATTCATGAGACCAGGAGACGACGTGAGGAGTCTCTGAGCTCCTGTTTATTGCGGAATAATGATACTCCTCACGTCGTCTCCTGCCTGATGAATTGGGCCTGCCTTCAAGGGGTGCATCTTGTCCGCACCACCACGGCGGCTGCTGACTTCCACAAACGCTTGACTTTATTGGCCTTCGGCCTCAGTGTTTGAGTTGGATGGACTCCGAAGCAGCGTTGTTACGGCAGAAAGCCTTGGCTGTTCCCAAGGCGCGAGGCAGCTTCCCTATGCATCCGGCAATGACAGAGGTTTATGATGAAAAACATATCATGGCGGTTAGGTCTGGCGGCGGCGTGCGCCGTCTTCACATTGTTCGGCTCGGCAAGCCCGGTCAGTGCGGCTGAGCCGGATCAGACCACGCCGGCGGACCGGCTCGAACGGCTGGAGGGGCGCGTAAACGAAATGGCCCAGCACCAGGAACAACTCATGCAGCGGCTGGGCGCTCAGCAGGAGCGCGGAACGTCGATGGCCACGCCTGATCGCGAGAATATCCGTGCGCGGCAACCCCAGTCGGGTCACGCTGGTTTCGGCCAGCCCATGTCACCCGCGGGAGCCCCCGCACTCGCAGAAGGCCCCGCGCCGGCAGGCTCGCCCGCCCACGACGCCAATGCCCACAAGGATATCGCCGGCCTGATCAAGCTCTGTTTCCTGGTCGCCTTTATCTTCAACATCCTGGTGGCCATTTGGATCTTCACCGACATCCGCAAACGGGGTGAAGGCTCTGGTATCTTCATCGTGCTGGCGCTATTGGCAGGCGTCCCGGCCGCCATCATCTATGCTCTCGTGCGGATTGGCGATAAGCGGCCGTAGTCCGCATAATTCATGCTCCGCACGAAATGCCGACAGGCCGGAGCGCCGGCATGTTGCCGGCTTACACGGTCCGAATAGTCTCAGAAATGGCGTGAGTCCTATTCCCCCTCACCCCAGCCCTCTCCCTTGGGGAGAGGGAGAACCCTGCGCCGCGCTACAACAAGTCGCGGCGTTCAGCCATTCCCAGCGACGGACGGCGGGGCACCCTCTCCTTCGGAGAGAGGGCTGGGGTGAGGGGGAATGAGGCGCGCGACGGGAAGGAGGCTCTGCCCAATTCCACGCCACTCCAATATCAGGCAGCGGGTCAGGAGTTCTGAGTTTAAGCCACTTGCGCCGCCAGTTCTACAAGGCCGGGTAGTCCGTGTAGCCCTCTGGACCCGAGCCGTAGAAGGTTTCGGGCACGGGAGCGTTGAGCGGCGCGTTCAACGCGAACCGCCGCGGCAGGTCGGGGTTGGCGATGAAGAGCTTCCCGAAGGCAACCGCATCCGCCTCGCCGGCCCTTAACAACTGCTCCGCGCTCTCCCGGGTGTGCGCCTCGTTCGCGACATAGGTCCGGCCAAAGGCTTTCTTAAGTTCCGGCCCGAGACGATTCGGCCCCACAGACTCCCGCGCGCAGATGAAGGCGATACGGCGTTTGCCCAGTTCCCGGGCGACGTAACCGAAGGTGGCGGCAGGGTTTGAATCACCCATGTCGTGCGAGTCGCCACGCGGGGCCAGGTGCATGGCGACCCGATCAGGACCCCAGACGCCGATGGCGGCGTCGGTGACTTCCAGCATGAGCCGGGCGCGGTTTTCAATGGGGCCGCCATATTCGTCGGTGCGGTGGTTGCTGCCGTCCTGGAGGAACTGGTCGAGGAGGTAGCCGTTGGCGCCGTGGATTTCCACACCGTCGAAGCCCGCGGCCTTGGCATTCTGTGCGCCTTGGCGATAGGCCTCGACGATGGCTGGAATCTCGCTCGTCTCCAGTGCGCGTGGGACTACGAAGGTCCGTTTCGGAAGGAGCAGGCTGACGTGTCCGCGAGGCGCGATGGGACTGGGCGCGACCGGCAGCGCGCCGCCCAGATAGCTGGGATCGGAGACGCGGCCCACATGCCAGAGCTGAAGGAACATCTTCCCGCCGGCGGCATGCATGGCGTCGGTGATCATCTTCCAGCCTTGCACCTGTTCGGGCGACCAGATGCCAGGGGTGTCCGGGTAGCCGACTCCCATCGGGGTGACTGAGGTGGCTTCGCTGATGATCAAACCCGCCGAGGCGCGCTGCACGTAATAATCGCGCATGAGGGTGTTGGGGATGCGCCCGGCGCTGGCCCGGCAGCGAGTGAGCGGCGCCATGAAGACCCGGTTGGCGAGGTGCAAGTCGCCGATGGTGAGCGGTTCGAGGAGTCGGGAAGGTTCAGTCATGTCAGGTTCGGAAGGAGGAGTTCGACTACAGGTGGACACAGTGCGCGGCAAAGCGGCAGCCAAAGTCACGCGACGAACGATCCAGTTCACCGATGGCGGCCCGTCCCAGCTCCCGAATTGGCAGACCGCTCCCTGGGGCCGCCATTCGGTGCAGCGCTTGGTTGGCCTTCATTTGGTCGCTGGCGGACTCGACGTGATGATGTACTTCCGACCGCTGAAGGTCTCGGTCTTCTGGCCGGTTACGGCCTGCTTGCCAAGCTGTTCTGCCTGTTCGACCACTCTGGGCAAGCCTCTGGCCTGTTCAATGCAGAATACCGTGATGCGCCATGCAATATTGGTGTCGGCAACTGGAATCGTCTGCGCAACCGTCGAGTTCGGAGGAACCAGAGGCATTGTCACGGCTTCGGTCGGCAGCTTCACCGCCTTCCAACTGCTTCCTGTGCCGTACTCCATGGACTGCACCGAGACGAGCGTCGCATAGTGTGAGGAATTGGTATATTGAAACACCGCCGCAGGCCCGCCTGTAATAGGATTCGTCACTGTGATATTTGTAGGGCCTAAGAATGAAGTCCGGGGGCCAAAGATCGTCCGGTTGGTTACGGGCATGAGCGTAACAGGATAAACAGACACATGCGGCTGCCCAGTGTCAACGAATCGCAGCAAGTACACGGAGACGCCGGGCATTTGAGCGTCCGCGTTTGCGTTGGGCTGCGCATCCACCGCGTGCGCATTTGACAACAACGTCAAAGCAACAATCAGAGCAACCTGCTTCATAATGTGACTAAGGCCGAACTATGATTCTGCGACGGCCAGTCGTTTATCCCAGGCGGGAATTCTCCAGTCCCCTTCTGCGTAAGCTGTTGATTTTCCGCCACAGTTAACTTGAATATACGACGGCCAGTCGTTTATCTCAAGCCCAAAAGGCTTGCTGTTTTCCCCGGAGCCTTGGTCAGCTTTTGTCCACCCCCCCGTGCTAAGCTTTTCCCATTAAGCCATGAATACAGCACAAGCAATCCGCCGGATGCGCGAAGTCATCCGGCGACAACACAAAGCCCTTTCCACAGAAAAGGGTTACGTTTTCTGGCTGCGCCGCTACCTGACGGCGTTGCGTGAAATGCCCGAGGGCCTTTCCAGCCAGAAGAAGCTGGAGCAATTCCTTACCGACCTGGCCCGCCGCCGCGATGTCTCGGCCAGCACCCAAAACCAGGCTCTGGTCTTACGCCGGAATCCGGCAGGTTCTTCCGGGGCGCCAATCGCGCCGTCCTCCCGGAACCCACCGACGAGGCCAACCGTTGCAATCTGAGGCACGTAACGCCAAAAACGCTCCAGAAAGCGCTATATGTGGGGTTCTCCCAAATCAGCCGACCCCCCACAGGTAGTGTACTTTGGAGGATCCCAATTCCCAATCCCACAAGCGCGCCTCGCAGGGTAGGCCGGACCAATCTACCGTTTGACGCCTTGCGGTTGTGGAGAAGTCCACCGCCTGGCTGATCGCCTCCTTCTCATCCTTCTCGCAAGCGCCCATCCTGTAGTGAATGAGGTCAGCGCCAGCCAGCAACTCGCCCGGCGTGACCGCCACTTCTTGCACGCAGGCAACAACCCCGAACGGGACAACGCCGCCCAAGCGCCAGCCCCTCTTGGGGCAAATCTACGGTTTGACCCTTTTCCCGGGTCGTCTTGTGGGTTGGCAGGGTGGCAGTCTTCTGCCCGCCCCTGCTTGAGCAACTGATACTGATAAGAATTTGCTTTTCGCGCCCCCGCTTGTACTGGACGCTGCGCGGGTGAATTAAGCTCGACTTTAGGCGGTGGTTGGTGGACGGTTTATGCATAAACTTAAACCCCAGGAAAGCGCTTATGAGAACACGCATTTGGTTTCTTCTCACGTTAACACTCCTTGCCAGCACCGACCGCCTGCACGCCCAAGGAACGGCCTTCACGTATCAGGGCCAGCTCCAGAACAACGGCAGCCCGGCCAGCGGCACATATAACCTGACGTTCTCGCTGTTCAATGTCAGCAGCGGCGGCAGTGCCGTGGCCGGGCCGGTCACCACCAACGGTGTCATTGTCACCAATGGACTGTTCACGGTGCTGGTTGATTTTGGGCCCGGCGTGTTCACCGGCCAGACCAACTGGTTGGCGATTGGCGTGGAGACGAACGGCGTCAGCAGCTTCACCACACTGAATCCACGCCAGGAACTGACGCCCACGCCGTACGCCATTCTTGCCAACACGGCGAGCAATCTGCTGGGCACGTTGCCGGCGGCGCAGTTAAGCGGCACGGTTCCCTTGGCGCGATTGTCCGGCATTTCGAGCGACCAGTTTGATGCTCCGACGAAAGCACAGTTGGCGCTGGCGGGCACCAATCTGGCGAGCGTCGCGAGTGCGGGGCTGGCTTCGTCTAACCTGGTCGCGCACGCTTATGCGGTGCCAAGGGTCAATTTTCTACGGCGCCCACCGATGGGGTTCACGACGTATCCGAGTGGTAATTCGATTTACGAGGGGCAGGTGCTGACGGTGGCGAGCAATATGCAGTATTACGGTTACGTGGCTGCGGGCTATGACATCCTGGAGCTGGAGGACGGCTGGGGCAATACGAACCGCGACGCGGCGACGGGCAAGCTGGCGTGGGCAACGAATCGGTTTCCGAATGGTCTGGCCTGGCTCAACACGATGGTGCGCACGAACTACGGTGTGACTCTGGGGATTTATATGGAGGGACTCGGGGAATCAAACTCGACGGTGCATCCGGACAGCGTGAACGGCAGCATCCCGACAACTGGGTTTGACAACATCGAACGGGACGCGAACACGGTGTGCGGGGAGTGGGGCATCTCCTTTGTCAGGATGGATTGGTTCAGCTTCAATGACTGGGACACGATGAGGTGCTATGTCGAGCGGTTTTGCGCGGCGGCGGATTATGCATCTAAAACAAACGCCTGCCCGAAACCTTTTGTGATTCAGTGGTATGCGAACTTGCCCTATTATTGGGGCAACGAATGGGCGAGCCCAATTCCAACGGCTCTCGTTAATCAACTGAACGTGATGCGCGTCGGCACGGATAACGAAAGTGAGATGAAGCGGCTCTTCACCATCGACTTTCTGAAAGGGAACAGCTACGTGGTCGGGCCGGGACATTACCTGGGTGTGGACTCGCAGAGCACGCCGGGGGTGACGGGAGCTCCATTGAGCGCGACTCAGATGCAGCGGGACGCGGTTTTGGAGGCGATGATGAGCGCGTCGCAGTTTTTCACTTGGAACGGGCTGGCGAGTAGTCCGCTGCAAGATCGGTTTCCTCGTGAGGCCATAATCACTAATACCAGCTTGAGGGACATCCGCAATGATGTGTTGGCGTCGCCCGCGGTTAGTATTTGGACGAATGTTTTGGCGTGGACAAACTGGGTGACAATCGGGACCAACGCCCCAGTGGAGGTGGTGTCCACGGATGCGGGCGAGCTGTGGACGAAGGCATTGGCCAATGGGGACTATGCGGTCTCGCTGTGGAACCGGGACGCGGTGGGCCTGATAGACACGAATACGATTACGGTGGCGAACGCGGTTTATACGGGCAGCGACCCGATCAATGGGACTTATGTTTTTGCCTGGGTCACCAACGTGAATAACCTGGTGTGGACGAATCTGAACGGGCTGACCTGGTGCGTGAACTCACCCTATGCGACCAACACCTACGCGGGGCACTCAGGGGCGAACTGGTATTTATTATCGGTGCAGTGGCCGTCGGCGGGCTTCTACTACAACCGGGCAGCGCTGACGAATGCCATCACGGACCAGACGATCTGGGTGCCGTATGGAGGATACGTCAACCAGGGGAACATGATTGTGTATTACGCCAACGGGCTCGCGCGAAGCATGTCGTTTGGGCTGACGAATCTGCCGCCGGGTTTTCCGATGGTATTTAGCTGGCGGGACGTGTTGGCGCAGACCAATGCCGTGACTACGAACAGCTTGACCTGGCTGCTGGCGCCGGACGAGGCGCGGCTGTTTCGGGTGAAGTATCCGGGGCCGTGGTAGATGGCAGATGGCAGATGGCAAAGCCTGCAAGGGAAAAAGCTGAAAGACCGATGGGAGACGAGCGCGTGCAAGTGTCAGGACTGACACTTGCACGGCCCACCGGTCCCGATAGGGAAGAAGGTGCTCAGTTCTAACGTGCCCGGGGCAATGATGACCAACAGAGCAAAGATACCAAGACTCACAGGAATGAGTGGGTGAATGCATTTAAGAATCGGCTTCATCGTGCCCTCTAACGCTGCGGGTCAGTGGCGGCGGGCCGAGGGCGCGCAGTATGAAACGGACGGCGAATCCCGCCGTCCACTGCACCCGCCTCGTTAGCAAGCGATGGGATCATTCTTGTGTCAGTAGAAAACCCGCACCTGTGGTCGCCATCGCGACAACAAGCACTCCTCCACAGATTCGGATGAGCTTTCGCTTTCGGTCTGCTTCCGACCCGGCACTTTTCACGAAAATGTGTGGCCCCACCAGTGCCAAAGTTCCGAAACAAATCCAGAACAAGAAAGGGTATAAACCCGTTGGTATTTTCATAATGGCGAATGCTGCTAACGACCCGGCTCAGGCAGGCCGGGCAAGTGATGTCCGGTTGTCAACCAAAACGTGCTCCCGGCCTTGCCTGCAGCCGGATGGTTCGGCATTATTTCTTGTGGTATCCCAATTCATTTGTCCCGCCACGACTATTCAGAGTAACCAGCTTGTAGCGACCAACGCTGACAACCTTGTTGCTCTCCACCTGCACCGTGGCATTTGCATTTGTGAATGTCCCGATCATAAATCCGCCTTTGACGTACCACGTTCCTTCAGCCGTCACCGCGCTGCCGCGCCAGACCACGAAGCTGCCGTCTGCCTTGTGTTCCACCGTGCACAAGGCATCCGAATCGGCTATCCAAGTGCCTATCAGCTTCTGGCGTATTTCCGAGTCGGTTAGACTCATGTTGCAGCCTGTCAGCAGGATACTCAATGCAATTACCGGGCACGTGAGTCTCACAAAGGTATCTGGCATGCCGAACGTTGTGGCTCAGGCACGGGGCGCCCAAGACGTCCAGTATGGAACGGGATCGTTGTCGCGCCGTTGCCTGGAGCCACCGGGTTAGCTCTTTTCGTGTTGAAAGCGGAGTCGGATCTCATCAGCAGGAATTTCCACGTCCGTCTTTGTGAACATCACATGTAAGCAAAACTTGGAGCGGCTGCCGAGGTGGAACTCATCGGAGTGCCACCACTCCTTCTTGCGCGGCAGTCGCGCTGGACAACGACGCACGCCAGTAAACGTGATGTGGGCATACCGCTTGGGCAAAGGCATTATCGCCCCGGCGGTATCCAAGATGACGTGCAGCTTTTGTTCTCTCCAACCGCGCTCGATGATCTCGCAATCGTGGAAACCAAATGTTGAGAAGCGGATAGCCGACGCTGGGAGGAAAGGTTGGATAAGGCGGAAATACCTCTTATAAAGCTTGAAGTTGCGGCCGTATTGCATTGCCGCCAGTCGCGTCCAGCCAGAGTCGTCCTGGTAGCCCTCGTGCAGTTCGCGCGTAAAGAAGATCATAGGGTCGCAGCTAACGACCCGGCTCAGGCAGGCCGGGGCAATGATGTCGGATTGCCAACCGAAAGGGGATCCCGGCCTTGCCTGCAGCCGGATGGTTCGGTAACTGAGTGACTGTTCTTTTGGATAAGCTCAGAGGGCAACTCTTCCCAGCCGACATATGGCGATGCCGAGTGATTGATAACCAGGAAACCTTTCCTGCCAAGCAGATAGGAGGGGGTCAAATGCGGGGCGACGCTTTACGGCGAGCGCGTTGCCGAGCGGCCCGGCCGAGGCCCAGGCCTAGGCCGACCAGCGCCAGAAGGGTCAGAGTCGCCGGTTCGGGGACGACCTGGATGGCCAGGTCCGAAGAAGTGCTCGGAAACATTCCGAATGGATCAATCACCATCGATTCCGGGGCCATGTAGATCTGGCCGGAAGCCAAGTTGGCCGTACCGATTAGCAGATCTCCCTCGTGATAAAACATCAGGCAACACAAGGTCGGCGTCGCGACGCTGAGGTCGGTGTCGAACCACAAATCCGCCGAAACACCCACTGCCACGGTAGCCGGAGAGAGGTCGGCGGTGGTCCAGGTCTTGGTGCCGAAAGTGAGGCTGGAGGCGGTGATGCCCGAGGCCGAGTATCCGTGCCATTCCCCCGTGGTGGTGTATCCTCCCAGCGCTGCGCCAGCGCCAAAGAAGAATGGGTTCGAATTCAGCGAGGTATCGTAGGTGATCTCGTAACTGTAAGGAACTGCCGTCCCCGAAAGCCCAAACACAGTGCCCCGCCGGGTATCGTAGGTTCCGGAGAACGATAGTTCGACGATGGCCGCATGGGCCGAAACCAAGCCGAAGAATCCAAGCAGGGCGGCCGCCACGAAGCGCGTGCGTGGCAAGCACCGGGAAATGCAATAATAAAGTGCCATAAGGTGGTAAGTGGATGAGGCGGGCGTTTGGCGTTTGCCCGGGACAGCGAACCGAGTGTTGCTCACTATAGTCTTCGCCATATTCGGACCCGATTATTCAGGCGGGCTGGAATATGTCAAGGGGAAAGAGCCCGCCATATTCCTCGCGCGAGAAATAGTTAAGCTCTAGAAACTCAAGCTGGACGGGCGTTCCGCACACTTTGACGTTCCATACAGGTTCTATGTTGGCACGAAAACTGAGTTCTTTGATTCTATTGAGCAAAGTCGCGCTTTTGATTCCT
>OCZT010004848.1_pt1 | contig 13495 bp, 14 predicted proteins | sample 1539031 | NCBI WGS metagenome assembly OCZT01 (sample SAMEA3539308, study PRJEB22396) | soil metagenome | biome: tundra; feature: field; material: soil | place: USA | collected 2010-05 | depth 0.15 m | reverse complement strand
TGGGAGCGATGAACGGCGCGACCTTCTTGTACAGATCGTGCTTCCAGTCCATGCGTTCGGCGATCGCCTCGATCACGAGGTCGCAGCCTTTGAGCGCTTCCAGGTTATCGTCGTAGTTGCCCACTTCGATGTAGGCGGCATCGTCCTTGTTGCCTAGCGGCGCTGGGGAGAGCTTCTTCAGATTCTCGATGGCGCGCAGCACGATGCCATTCTTCGGGCCGTCCTTGGCCGGCAGGTCGAACAGCACCACGGGCACCCGCGCGTTGACGCAATGAGCAGCGATCTGCGCCCCCATCACGCCGGCGCCGAGGACGGCGACTTTCCTGACGATGAAATTGCTCACGGTAGTCCTTTCCTGTTGGTGCTTACGCACAGTTGCGATGTTGCGCGGACGAGAACCCGTCCGCGCGGATCACCGATTGGGCACGGATGAAAAGCACATCCGCGCCCAATCGGCGATCTTGGGTAAAACCCCCGCGCTGGGTTTGGTGTTAACCATAACCGTGTTTTTCGTGCGGATGCGCTTTTCATCCGCGCGGAAAACACGGTTGGCGCGCGCAGCGCGCAAAACCGCTCCTGGCATGCGACGCTGTCTACGACGCCGTACATAATCCGGACAAGTCGGAAGCCAACAGCCGCTTAAAACAATTCGGCTTCGAGATCGAGCAGATTCGCGGCACCCGAGCGCGCCTGGCGGATCAGCATGGCGGTTTCCGGCAGCAGCCGGGCGTAGTAAAAGCGGGCGGTCGCGAGCTTGGCCTTGTAGAAGCCGTCGCCGGAATCGAGCTTCGCCAGCGCGATCTTCGCCATGCGGGCAAAGAAGTAGGCGTAGACCAGGTGACCGACCACGCGCAGGTAGGGGACGGCGGCGGCGCCGACTTCATCCTGGTTCCGGAGCGCCTTCATGCCGATTTCCATGGTCAGCTTGGTAAGCTTGCCGCCGAGCTCGCCCAGCGGCGTGACGAATTCGCTCAGCGCCTCGTCGGTGCCGTTCTCTTCGACGAAAGCCTGGACCAGCGCGCCGAATTTCTTCAGCTTCGCGCCGTTGTCCATCAGCACCTTGCGCCCCAGCAAATCGAGCGACTGGATGGTGTTGGTGCCTTCGTAAATCATGTTGATGCGGGCATCGCGCACGTACTGCTCCATGCCCCACTCCGAAATGTAGCCGTGACCGCCGTAGACCTGCATCGCTTCCGAGGTGGCGATCCAGCCGTTGTCGGTGATGAACGCCTTGACGATCGGCGTCAGCAGCGTGACCAGGTCGGCTGCGTCCTTGCGCGCGCCTTCGTCCGGATGATGCAGTTCCCGGTCGATCTGCAGCGCGACGAACGAGGTGAAGGCGCGACCGCCTTCGGCGTAGGCCTTCGCCGTCAGCAGCATGCGGCGCACATCCGGATGCACGATGATGGGATCCGCCGGCAGGTTCGGCGCCTTGACCCCGGAGAGGCTGCGCATCTGGATTCGGTCTTTGGCATAAACCAGGGCATTCTGGTAGGCGACTTCGGTCTGGCCCAGCGACTGCATGCCGACGCCCAGCCGGGCGGCATTCATCATCACGAACATCGCGTTCAGGCCCTTGTTCGGCTGCCCCACGAGCCAGCCGGTCGCCGCGTCCATGTTCATCTGGCAGGTCGAGTTGCCATGGATGCCCATCTTCTCCTCGATCGCGCCGCAGGTGATGGCGTTGCGCGCGCTAGGGGCTCCGTCGGCTGCGGGAATGAACTTCGGCACGAGGAATAGTGAGATTCCCTTGGTGCCGGCAGGGGCGTCCGGCAGGCGCGCGAGCACCAGGTGGAGAATGTTGGCGGCCATGTCGTGCTCGCCGGCCGAGATGAATATCTTGCTGCCGGTGATCTTGTAGGAGCCGTCGGCCTCGGCTTCGGCCTTGGAGCGCAACAGGCCCAGGTCGGTGCCGCAATGCGCCTCGGTCAGGCACATGGTGCCGGTCCATTCTCCGGAAACCAGTTTGGGCAGGTACAGGCGCTTTTGATCTGCCGTGCCGTTCTCGTGCACGCACGCGTAGGCTCCATGCGACAGGCCGGGATACATGTACCACGCCTGATTGGCGGCGTTCAGCATCTCGGAGAAGGAGTTGTACACGACTACAGGCAGGCCTTGGCCGCCGTACTCCGGATCGCAGGAGAGCGAGGGCCAGCCTGCTTCCACGTATTGCTGATACGCCTCCTTGAAGCCCTTGGGCGTGGTCACGGCATGGCTGGCCGCGTCCAGATGACAGCCTTCGCGGTCACCCGAATGGTTCAGCGGGAACAGCACTTTCGAGGTGAACTTGCCGCCCTCCTCCAGCACCTGATTGATGGTGTCTGCATCGATTTCGGCATACTCGGGCAGTTGCTTCAACTCAGCTTCGACCTGCAGCAGTTCATGCAGCACGAATTGCATGTCGCGCAATGGAGCGACGTATTGACTCATGATTTCCTCCGTCGAATTGACTTCAATGGCTGCCCCTGCAGCAGAGTGTGGTTTCACCTTAAGCCGCTTGCCGGATGCGCGGCCGCTTGGTCGATTTGGCGGCAGCGGGAATGCGCACGCGGGTATCGATTTCAGCCATTGGAATACACACGTATGTTTCAAACGAGTGTTTGAATGATACCCCAAAATCCCGGCCATGTGAACTGGGTGAATTATTTCATGCTTGCAACTGGTGCCGGTCCGCGCCGGAACCGGAGCTGCTCTTACCTGCCCCAGCGGAGCACCACCGGATCGAGCGCGCGCGCAAGCTCCAGCAGCCCGGCACGCGTTGCCGGATGCAGGGGCTGCAGCGGATGCCGCACCGCCTCGCTCTTGATTACGCCGCCTTCGGCCATGACCGCCTTCGCCGCGCGCAAGCCGCATTGCCGGTTCTCGAAGTTGATCAGCGGCAGGATCCGGCCATAGGCCGCGGCCGCTTCCGCGCGCCGGCCGGCACGATGATGCGCGAGCACGGGTTTGATCAGATCGGGCAGCAGCGCGCTTGGCATGGTGCCGGTCGCGCCGGCGTCGAGGTCGGCCATGAGCGTGATCGACTCCTCGCCGTCGAACGGACCGGAGATTGTCTTGCCGCCCGCCTCGATCAGGGCGCGCAACTTGGCTGCCGCTCCCGGCACTTCTATCTTGAAGTAACGCACCTGCGGCACCTCGCGCGCGAGCCGCGCCAGCAGCGGCACCGACAGGTTCACACCCGAGAGCGGCGCGTCCTGGACCATAATCGGTATCGGCGCCGCTGCGGCGACGCGCGCGTAGTGTTCGACGATGCCGGTCTCATCGGCGCGCAACGATACGCCGTGGTAAGGCGGCATGAGCATGAGCATGCGCGCGCCGGCCGCTGCTGCCCTTTGCGCGCGCGCCGCCGCGATACGCGTGCTGAAATGACTGCAACTGACGATCACCGGCACGCGGCCGGCGACGTGCGTCATGCAAAGATCGAGCAGCACGTCGCGCTCCTCATCCGAGAGCAGGAACTGCTCGGAATAGTTCGCGAGTACGCAAATGCCGTCGACTCCCTGATCGACCATGCAGTCGAGCACCCGTCGCATCCCCGCGAGGTCGAGATCGCCCGATTCGGCAAACGGCGTCGGGGCAATGGGGAAAACGCCGGTGAAGGGCTCTACAGCTATTGTTGTCATGGTGCATGGCTCCTGAATCGTCGACTTTAGACCGAGAAATTTTCCACGGCGACGCGCTCGCCGCCACGCGCAGCCGACCGGATCGCGGCCTCCATTACCGCGATACCGTGGATGGCGTCTTCCACCGGCACCGGATAGCTTGCCGCGCCCGCAACGGCGTCCGCAAATGCTTCCAACTCGGCGCGTTCGATGTCCACCTGCGGGTACTCGACCCCAGCGGCCCAGACCAACCATGGCGACATTCAGCATCGGTAACAGTCCATGTGTGATTTGGCGCGCTTTCCCGAGTCTGCGAGGCAATCGGCCTAGGCCAAACGGTCTAATGCTGGCGTGGCCTGCCTCGATAATACTGCGATCGGCCTGGAACGCTCAAACAATTGGCATACCCGAAATCACGGATGATCTGCCTAGGGAAAATGGAGGTGATCTAGAAACTTGTCCACAGGATTATCCACAAATTTTGTGGATAATTGTGATCGCGACGTGATTCGCGCTGCCGGGCTCCGCTCAGAATCCGTACTGCCTATAGATCGCGTAACGCGTGGGGCAGGTGCAAAGATAGCCGGATCCGAAATCAACGTAGTAGGGACGCCGGCGAGATCATGCACGGAGAAGGAGAAGTCGCACTCCCGGTTCTCCTCGTAAGCACAAAAAACCATTGCCAACTTCTTGTTTTTGAGTAATTATTGTCGACTGGTCATGCTGACTCGGGCGATCCATGCAGTTGCCGCCTGGCCAGCGAGGGGGATCGATGGCAAGAATTGTTGTGTTCAACCAAAAAGGCGGTGTCGGCAAGACCACGACCACGCTCAATCTGGCAGCGCTGCTGGTCCGACGCGGTCTCGCGCCTTTGGTAATCGACCTTGATCCGCAGGCACATTTGTCGACGATCAGCGGTGCCAGCGCGAGCGATGGCCGCGACAGCCTGTATGCGTACTACCAGGAAACAAAGCAGCTGGCGCAACTGATCCGCGCAAGCGCCTGCGGCTGGTCCATCATTCCCTCCCATCTTGATTTGTCGAAGGTCGACACTCAGTTCGGCAAAGGGCCGCAGGCGCTGTACCGGCTCAACGCCGGCATCGTCAGGGAAAACCTCAACACCGACCGGCCCATCCTGATAGACGCCTGCCCGCAGCTGGGCGTGTTGTCCTTGAACGGCATTTTCGCCAGCGATCGGGTGCTGATCCCGATTTCCGCCGACTATCTCGCGGTGAATGGCGCGTGGCAGGTCGACCGCACATTGCGCGCCTTGGAGCGCGTTCTAAAAAAACCGCCGATGCGGCGCTTCGTGATGACCCGGTTCGATGCGCGGCGCAAGATGTCCTGGGAAATCGACCAGAAGCTGCGCGAGCGTTTCGGCGCGGAAATGTGCGAGACGCGAATTTCGGAAAACGTGAGCCTGGCCGAGAGCCCGGGGCAGAATCGTGACGTGTTCACCCATGCGCCGGAGAGCCGCGGCGCGCGCGATTATGCCGCCTTGCAGGAAGAACTGGAAGCCGCGGGCTTTTTCAACTAATTCTTCGCCGGCAACCCCGGGCCGGATTCCTCGTTGATCAGATTGATCGCACTTTCCAAATCGAACCCTTCTTCTTTGATCGCCCGCTGTAGTTCGCGGCAGTCGAGTATCTCGCACTGATGGTAAATCTGGGTGACTTTGCGCTCGGCGTCAACGCGATCGCGCGCCGCGAACATCAGGTTGTCCACGACCGTGCCGCTGCGGGTCTTGATCTTGAAGCCGAACTTGATCACGCTGGTGGCATCCGTTCAGGTGCTATGGCGGATTATCATACCCCTTCAGATTATTCGGGCTCAAGTGAATTCTCCTTAGATTAGCTATTTGAGAGGCGGCAGCGGCGGCTTAACGCCGGCCGGGACAGGCGTACGGTCGACGTTAAGGACCATCGAGGTGAGCGTGTAATAGCCGTTGACGGCGATGAGGTCCATTACACCCTGCTCGCCGAACTTGTCCAGCACAGCTTTGTAGGTTGCATCGCTGACCCCGTGCGTCGTGTGCAACTCATGCGCGAAGTCGTAGACCGCCGCCTCGTCAGGCTGCATGTTTGCGGGGCGCTTGCCTTGGGCAAGATCGTCCGCAACAGCCGGGTTCAACCCGGCCTTCAGCGCGAGGCGATGATGCGCGAACCACTCATATTGAGCATCCCAGTAGCGCGCAGTTATCAAGATCGAAAATTCATTGAGGCGTGCCGGAAGCGAACTCTTGAAACGGATGTGCTGGGCCGCCTTGAGCAAGAGCTCAGCCAGCTCCGGGCTGCGCAGATAGACGTTGTACGGACTGCCGACGGTCTTTGCACCAGGCACAATCGCTGCGCTGCCCGTTTTGGATGCCGGACCGGACATGACACCTTCTGCGTAAGCGCGCTGCGCCGGTGTCATCTCGGAAAATGGCATGAGCTTGAACCGGCGCAGCTCTTCCTGGGCTAGAGTGCTTCCTGCTGCGCTAGCCACGAGAGCTCCTATTACTAGCCCTGCTTTCCAATGTTTCATTGCTGTACTCCTCCATGCAAGTTGTTAATTCGACGTCTACGTTGTCGTCGCTTAGTTCCATTCCGCCTGGGTTAGCGTCAAGCTAAACGAGCTGAGTGCGGCTTGTTGGGCGAACGTCCAACAACCGGTTTCAGTCCGGTTTGGCGCCGGATTCCTTGATCACCTTGGCCCACTTGAGTATGTCGCGCTGGATCAGTTCGCTGAATTCCGCTGACGAGGAACTCTCCGGTTCAAAGCCCTGAGCGCTTATTTTGTCGCGGAATTCCGATGTTGCGACAATTTCGACAATTGCCTTGTTGAGCTTCGCAACGACGTCGCTGGGCGTTCCCGCGGGAGCTAGTATGCCGTTCCAGGCAATCACTTCGTAGCCGGGCACGCCCGATTCGGCGATGGTGGGGATTTCCTTCATCGCCGGGACTCGTTTGGCAGTGCTGACGGCAATCGCTTTCAATCGACCGGATTTAACCAGTGGTACGGCTGGCGACATGCTGCTGAACATAAGGTCAACATGCCCCGCCATTACGTCGGTGAGAGCCGGTGCACTGCCCTTGTAGGGAACATGCAGCATGTCGACACCGACCATGTTTTTGAACAGTTCCCCCGCGAGATGCGCCGGACTGCCGGTTCCGTACGACGCGAAAGTAATCTGACCGGGCTTCGCCTTCGCTAGAGCCATGAGATCTTTGACGGAATTGACCGGGAGGGCGGGGTTGGTTACCAGCAGCAGCGGCACCATTGCAATCAGGGCAACCGGCGCGAATTCCTTGATCGAATCATAGGGAAGTTTGTAGAAGCTTGGGTTAATCGAAAACGAAGCTGGCACAAGCATCAGGGTATAACCGTCGGGCGGCGATTTAGCGACATGTTCCGTACCGGTAATGGTATTGGCACCGGGATAGTTCTCGACGATCACCGGCTGCCCGATTTTCGGGGCCAGCGCGGCCCCTAACGTACGCGCAAGGATGTCGGCGCCGCCGCCGGGCGTGTACGGGACTACAATTTTTACGGGCTTCGAGGGGTAAGTGTCGGCCGCGGCCGCATTGAACACCGCGAAAACAAGCGCTCCAAGCACCCACAGGATTCTTGCGAACTGAAATTTCCCATCACGTACCGTCATCATGTCGACCCCCTCCGATTGATAGCGAGCATTGCTCCATCGAACGCCAATTTATAAATTTCCTTAGATCAGGCAGATGGCGCGGTCTGCCGTAAGAGTCAGGAACCCCGAACCCGGCCCGCGTGGCGCGGTTTGTTGCCGGCGCCATGATCACGGCCAAGCTGTTTCCTCTTGCGCGTTCCAACGCTGGAGTATGGCGAGACACCGCCAAGGTCCGAAGTGAGCGCGGCCGCGCTGCGCTGGATTGCGGGCAGGAACTTCTGTAAGACTGCGTCCGAAAACCGGTACAGCGGTATGACGAGAGACATCGCCCCAAGCAGGTGTGCGCCGTGGGCAAATACTGGGCAGGCCAGTGCAGCGCTCTCGGGGTCGCGTTCCTTCTGGGTGATGGCGTAACCCTGTCGACGAATCTGATCATAGGGCGCGCCAGGCGTGCCTTCGTCCAGGGCGAGAATGACCCGCCCTGCGGCTCCTCGGTCAAGCGGAAACATCTGGCCTTCGAGAACGTGGCTGCGCACGGAGCGTTGCGGCTGCACGTGGTGCAGGCAGATCCGTTGCTTGCCTTCCCGCACATACAGCCCTGCACCTTCCCCGGTTTCCTCAGATAACTCGCGCAGCCTGGGCAACACGTAATCGGCCAACCTGAAGGACCTTCGGTACATCTCACTCAAGGGCAGCACGCGGGGGCCGACAACGTAGCGGCTGTCTACGAGCTTTTTCACGAATCCTGCGTTTATAAGCGAATCCAGCAAACGCAGAATTGTGCTCGCGTATAAACCGGTGGTTTTAGCCAACGCCGCGAGCGTCATACCGTCCGGGCTTCCTTCAAAGGCGCTGAGTACCGTTAGCGCGCGGTTTGCTGCCGCAACGCCCTCCGCTTTCTTGGGTTTGCCTGTCGGGATCATATGGCCTTTGCTTGACACGGAAACACAAGTAAATTCTAATACAGATAGAAATAGAATGTCATTCTAAATACAAACGCCGACACAGTCGAGTCTGTGAGCGTGGTCGGTTTCAGTGGATGAGAGAGTGATTAATGAGGACTGAAAACTGCGAGGCTGATGCATGACCATCAATGGCAAGGCTTATATTGTCGGCGCGTTCGAGCACCCAACGCGCAAGGCTGCGGACCGCTCCGTAGCGCAGTTGCACGCCGAGGTTGCGAAGGGTGCTTTGGACGACGCGAGATTGTCCAAGGACGACATCGACGGCTATTTCTGCTCTGGGGACGCACCCGGCATGGGCCCCACCTCCATGGTCGAGTACCTGAACCTGCGGCCCCGGCACGTGGACTCAACTGACATAGGCGGCGCTTCGTACATCACCCTGGTGAGCCACGCGGCGCAGGCTATCGCAACCGGCAAATGCAATGTAGCCCTGATCACGCTTGCCGGGCGGCCGCGCAGCGAAGGCGTGGCGACCGGAACGACGCCGCGCGTGCGCAATCCCTCCCAACCGGATTTCCAATGGGAGTATCCCTCGGGCATCGCGAACGTCAACGGGTATGCCATGTGCGCCATGCGCCACATGTACGAGTACGGCACAACCAGCGAACAGCTTGCCTGGATCAAAGTGGCCGCTTCCCACCACGCGCAGCACAATCCAAACGCGCTGCTGCGCGATGTACTCACGGTCGAGGATGTGCTTGCCTCTCCAATGGTTGCGGACCCCCTGCATCGTCTCGATTGCTGCGTCATCACAGACGGCGGGGGTGCATTGATCGTCGCGCGGCCGGAAATCGCAAAGTCGCTGCGTCGCCCGCTCGTCAAGATCAAAGGCGCGGGAGAGACGGTCAAGCACCAAAGCGGCGGGCGCTTCGACTTGACGTATTCGGGCGGGCGCGCCTCTGGCGCCCAGGCGTATGCCGAAGCGCAGGTCGCGCCCGCGGACATCCAGTACGCGTCGATTTACGACAGTTTTACGATTACGGTCCTGATCCAGCTGGAGGACCTCGGGTTTTGCGCACCGGGGAAAGGCGGCTCCTTCGTCGCCGACGGGAAACTGATCTCGGGCGTGGGTAAGCTGCCAGTCAATACCGACGGCGGCGGCCTGTGCAATAACCATCCAGCAAATCGCGGCGGCATGACCAAGGTGATCGAAGCGGTCAGGCAGTTGCGCGGCGAAGCCCACCCGGAGGTCCAGGTTCCCAACTGCCGGCTCGGTCTGGCACACGGCACGGGAGGCATGCTCGCCACCCGGCACGGCAGCGCCACTGTAATCATGGAACGGGAGTAGATCGATGAATGCACAGGAGCGCGTCATTCCGTCACCGGTGCCGACCGAGGACACCAAACCGTTTTGGGAGGCGGCAGCGCAAGGCCGTTTCCTGATCAAGCGCTGCCTCGCCTGCGAGCAGGCACACTGGTATCCGCGCGCCCTATGCCCGTTCTGTTTCAGCGAACGCACCGAGTGGCAGCCGGCTACTGGTGGCGGTGTCATCTATTCGTATAGCGTGATGCGACGCGCCACCCCGCCGTATGTCGTAGCCTTCGTGACGCTCGACGAAGGCCCGACGATGCTGACCAATATCGTGGCGTGCGATCCGGATTCGCTGGTTATTGGGCAAAAAGTGCGCGTTGTCTTTCGGTCGACCGACGGACCGTTGCTGGTGCCGGTATTTCAGCTGGCCGAGGCCGGTTGAATCATTTATGTTCCGTAGCTGAAGGAAACAGATGATCAACAAGGTATTCCCGGGCTTGGCCCAGGCCGTGGCGGATATTCACGATGGCGCCACCCTACTTATCTCGGGTTTTGGCGGAGCGGGGCTGCCCACCAGCCTGATCGACGCGCTCGCCGCGCAGGGCGCAAAGAATCTCACCATCGTTAGCAATAACGCGGGAAGCCGCGGCGTCGGAATCAGCAAATTGGTGGCCACAGGACAGGTAAGCAAAGTCATTTGTTCGTTTCCACGTCAACCAGGCTCCAACGCCTTCGACGATATGTACCGTGCCGGAACGCTGGAACTCGAGCTGGTTCCACAAGGCACACTGGCCGAGCGCATTCGCGCCGCAGGAGCCGGCATCGGCGCGTTCTACACACCCACCGCGGCTGGAACGGAGCTGGCCATCGGCAAGGAAAGCCGGGTGATCGGCGGCGTCGAGCACATCCTTGAATATCCAATTCACGCCGATTTCGCGCTGATCAAAGCCAATGTGGCCGATCGCTGGGGCAATTTGACCTATCGCAGGTCGGGCCGCAACTTCGGTCCGGTGATGGCGACCGCCGCGCGCTGCACCATCGCGCAAGTCAACAAGATCGTCGAACTGGGAGCGATCGATCCTGAAGCTGTCGTGACGCCTGGTATCTATGTGAAGCGCGTCGTATTGGCGGAAGGGCCGGCATCATGACCAAGGGATACACACCCCGCACCATGGACGAGATCGCACAACGCATCGTGCGCGACATTCCGGACGGCGCCTACGTCAATCTCGGCATCGGTCGTCCGATGACGATTTCGAACCATCTGCCCGCCGACAGGGAAATCATCATTCAAAGCGAGAACGGTATCCTGGGCATGGGCCCGATGGCGACCGGGGATGAGATAGACACGGAGCTAGTCAATGCGGGAAAGCAGAACGTCACGTTGCTTAAGGGCGGTGCCCTCTTTCACCAGGCTGATTCATTTGCCATGATCCGCGGCGGGCACATCGACATCTGCGTGCTGGGAGCATTTCAAGTTTCTGTTAAGGGCGATCTTGCGAACTGGCGCACGCTCGATCGCGATGCCATTCCGGGCGTCGGCGGCGCCATGGACCTGGCTTACGGCGCGAAGCGGGTGTTCGTGATGATGGAACATCTGACCAAGTCCGGCGAGTCCAAGTTGGTCAGAGAATGCAGCTACCCGCTCACCGCGGCTGGGGTCGTCGACAGGATATATACCGATCTGGCGACGCTAGAGGTAACGCCGCACGGCTTGCTTGTGCTCGATCGCGTAAAAGGACTTTCGCTTGACGCGCTTGAATCTATTTCACAACTGACTCTGCTGAGGACAATAAATGACTAGATTTCGCCTAAAGAATATGTTGGCGGCGGAAACAATGCCCCCTTTTTTGGCATTTTTCCATAGAGAAAAATGGGGGGTGGCCAAGGGTGGAATTGAACCACCGACACGCGGATTTTCAGTGAAGTGCACAGCACCGATGAGCCCGTTACACTCATGCACGGCCGCGAACTTTGCAGTGTAGAGTAGGCAATGCTTACCGCTTCGCGTGAATTCCAGGTGATGGTGAAACCGATAGGCGCGGTGTGCAACCTCGGCTGTCAATATTGCTACTACCTCAAGAAAAAGGATCTTTATCCCGGCGCCGGGCAGTTTCGCATGGCCGACGATTTGCTCGAGCGCTATATCGCTCAGCACATCGCGGCTAGCCCAGCAGAATCGATACTGTTTTCATGGCACGGCGGCGAGCCTACGGTCCTGGGCCTGGATTATTTCCGCCACATCGTAGAACTGCAGCGCAAGCATCGGCTGGCGGGGCGCGAGATCCTCAACGGCATTCAGACCAACGGCACGCTGCTCGATGAAGAATGGTGCCAATTCCTAGAGGCGGAGAAATTTTTTGTCGGCCTCAGCATGGACGGTCCAGCGCAGCTGCACGACCGTTACCGCATCGACAAGCAGGAAAGAGCAACGCACAAAAGCGTGCTGCGGGCATTTCACCTGCTGCAGCGCCGCCGGATTCATTGCGACGTGCTGTGCGTCGTTCATAATCAGAACGCGCGCCAGCCGGCGGCAGTGTATCGTTTCTTCAGGGACATCGGCGTCAAGTTCCTGCAGTTTTTACCTTTGGTGGCGCGCGGCGAAGATCGCGACGTCAGCGCGGAAACTGTTTCGCCTGAAGCTTACGGGACCTTTTTGTGCGCGGTCTTCGACGAATGGGTGCGGCACGATGTCGGCAAGGTCAATATTCAAAACTTCGATGAGGCAACCAGACCGTTTCTGGGGATGGAGCACGCGCTGTGCGTATCCAGCCCGATCTGCGGCAATATCGTCGTGCTCGAGCACAACGGTGACGTGTATTCCTGCGACCACTTCGTCGATCCCGAGCATCGCCTCGGGAATATTCGCCAAACGCATCTGGCCGAACTGCTGGAGAGTCCGGCGCTGCTCGAATTCGGACGGAACAAGCGCGAGCGCCTGCCGCGCTATTGCCGGCAATGCGAGGTCCTGGCCTTGTGCAACGGTGGCTGCCCGAAGGACCGGCTGGGCAAGACACCGGAGGGCGAAGAAGGCCTGAACTATCTGTGTCGCGGCCTGAAGGAATTTTACACCCACAGCCGCCCCTACCTGCAGAAACTAGCGTGGCACCGCCGCTCGGGCGAGTCGATGGAAAACTTTATGCGCTCGCTAAAGTCCGAGGTCGCCCCAGCGCCTCTGGCCAGCCGCAACGATCCCTGCCCCTGCGGCAGCGGCAAGAAATACAAGAAATGCTGCCTGTTGCGGCGGCTGTCGTAGCGTCGGCGCGAATCTCAGCCCAGGTTCTTCTTCAGGAATTCGAACGTTCGCTTCCACGCCAGATCGGCGCTCGGCTGGTGGTAATTGGGACCGCCGATGCGGGCGAAAGCGTGGTTCGCCTCATAAATATGGATTTCGCCGGGTTTGCCGGCGGTCTTCAGAGCCTCGCGGAAGCCCTCGGCCATGGCCACGGGGATGCCTTGGTCGAGACGCCCGAAATGCCCCTGCACCGGCCCCTTCAGCGGCGCCAGCTCGCCTGCGCTCTTGTTGCAGTTGCCGTAGAAAATCACAGCCGCTTCCAGGGGCGTAGCGAGCGCAGTGTTGAGCGCCCAGCCCCCGCCCATGCAAAAGCCCAGCGCGCCCACCTTGCCATTGCATCCCGCGTCGCTGCGCATCCAACCGGCCCAGCCGGTCATGGTTTCGGTCGCTTTGGCGGCGTCCAGGCCAGTCATCAGCGCACGCGCGCCGGCCGGCTCGTTCGCTACCGCGCCCTCGAACAGGTCGACCGCCAGCGCGAGAAATCCCGCGTCGGCCATGCGTGCGGCGACCGCGCGCATTTCGTCGTTCAATCCCCACCATTCGTGAATCAGCAACAGCCCAGGTGCTTCAACCGCGGCCGGCCGTGCCAGCGCAGCACGCACGGAGCGGCCGGAGACCAACTTGAGTTCGATATCGCTTGTCTTCGATGCCACTTTATTCTCCTCTGATCAAGTAATGAAGTTTACGGCGCCGCAATGATCCCGTCCTGCGCCAGCCTGTCGATCTCGGCCTCCGCATAGCCGCAGTCGCGCAGCA
>OCZT010004847.1_pt1 | contig 13497 bp, 10 predicted proteins | sample 1539031 | NCBI WGS metagenome assembly OCZT01 (sample SAMEA3539308, study PRJEB22396) | soil metagenome | biome: tundra; feature: field; material: soil | place: USA | collected 2010-05 | depth 0.15 m | reverse complement strand
GGGCGGGGCTGTGGCCGGCGGGGCTGTGGCCGGTGGGGCTGTGGCCGGTGGGGCTGTGGCGGCCGAGGGCAGCTGGGCAAACTCCTCGGCGAACATCCAGACGCCCTGGGCTGGAGCCGATGCGCCCGGGGGGGTCCACGACTGGCTGGTGGCACTGCCGATCCCCAGGTCGGTGTAGCTGGGGTCGAGGATGTTCTGCTCGTGATCGGGGCTCTGCATGAAACTCTGATTGATCCATTGCGCCGCAGCGTCCGCCGACCCCTCGTTGTCCACCCACCCGACGTTCTCCCCGGCCGACTGGTAGTGGACGCCGAAGGCGCTCATCATCGAGAAGACGTACTGATTGCAGGGGGGGATCGCGTGAGCGAAATAATCGCGGTTGATCATGTCCTGGGCTCGGCCGTCGATGGTGCCGGCACCGGCGCAACCGCTGTAGGGGGCGGCCTCGCCGATCGAGTCCAGGGTCGAGTCGTCCGCCAGCGCCGCCACGCCGTTGCTGGTGCGGTCCTGGTTGGTGAGGGAGAAGAGGTCGGAGTCCGCGGTGCCGTCGGCGGCGGCCGGCTGCCCCTGGAGATGGCTCCCGGCGAAGAGGGCGGCTCCGAGCATCGCGCCGGCGAGGACTACGCGGCCGGGAGTCCGGCGTCGCCGCCGAGCAGGCGGGTCACACGCCCCGTCGGGGTCGGCCCGGACGGCGGCAGCCGTCCGGCACAGCGCCTCCCACCCTGCTTCGGAGGTGGACACGCGCGCGCTGCTCTGGCTCACGGGAGGATGACACCGCGCCGGAGGCATGCCACGCGCGCCCGTCATGTCTCCGTTACAACCCCGTTGCAGAGCGACCGAGTGCGAGCCGGGGGGTCGGGGGACGATGCCGGCAGCGGCGCAGGCCGCCAGCCCTTGACACGATCGTTGCAATCTGTGAATTCGATGCAATAGGTTCGGGTGTAGCCTGCGAAAGACCGTCAGGCAGAGCAAACCGACGGAACGAGATACCTTAGACAGGTAGGCTGGAACAGAGGATGTCGCTTCTCGACCGCGTCCAGAGGAAGGCTGAGGATGCGTCGCCAACTGGTGGCGTGGCCGCGCAGCCCGCGACCCCCCCGACGTTTGCGCTGCCGTCCGCCGGATCCCCGCCGCTCGCCTCGCCGGCCGCGCTGCCGACCTGGTCGGTGCGTGCCTCGCCGGCCAACACTGCGGCCCCGGTCGCCCCGCCACGGCGAGAGCTGGAGCCGGCGCAATTCGGGCGCCCCGCGCCCGCTCAGACCTCGCCGCTTCCGTTGCGGGTTCGGCCCACCGAAACCCCCGGACTGGGCGATGCCAACCGGCCGGCGTCCCTGCTCAGCCGCACTGGTGACTCCGCCGGTTCGGCCGACGGCACCCGCGCCTCCTCGCTGCTGAACCGTACCGGTGAGGCCGGGGGCTCGGCTGATGGCAGCCGTCCCACGTCCCTGCTCAGCCGCACCGGGACCCCCCCCCGTCCCGGGCAGGGCCGGGGAAACCTCGGCGCCATGTACGCGCAGCTCCGATCCCGGGTCCACCAGCGCCTCGTCGAGGAGCTTGCCGGTAACACGGACTCCGCGCCTGCCGATGTCATCCGCCAGCGCATCGCCGAGCTCGTGACCGAGGTCATCAACGAGCAGGGTCTGACCATGAGCCGTCAGGACCGCGTGCGGGTGGTCGACACGCTCATCCATGACGTCCTCGGACTGGGCCCGCTCGAGGACCTGCTGGCCAACCCCGACATTGCCGAGATCATGGTCAATGGCCCCAACCAGATCTACGTCGAGGAGAAGGGCAAGCTGATCCGGAGCCCGGTCACCTTCGAGAGCACCGAGCAGCTGATGCAGGTGATCGATCGCATCGTCTCCTCGATCGGCCGGCGCGTGGATGAGTCATCGCCGATGGTCGACGCCCGGCTCAAGGACGGCTCCCGAGTGAACGTCATCATCCCTCCCCTTGCCCTTCGCGGTCCGACGGTGACGATCCGGAAGTTCTCGAAGGAGGCCTTCACCATCGAGGACCTGGTCAGCTTCGGCACCCTCACCGACGAGATGGCGAGATTCATCAGGGCCTGCGTCAGAGGCCGCCTGAACCTCGTCGTCTCCGGGGGTACCGGGTCGGGCAAGACCACGACGCTGAACGTGCTCTCGGGCTTCATCCCCGAGGACGAACGGATCGTCACCATCGAGGACGCCGCCGAGTTGCAGCTTGTCCAGGAGCACGTGGTCACCCTGGAGGCGAGGCCGGCCAACGTCGAGGGCCGAGGCGCTGTCTCCATCCGGGAGTTGGTCATCAACGCCCTCCGGATGAGGCCGGACCGCATCGTCGTCGGTGAGTGCCGCGGCGGCGAGGCACTGGACATGCTCCAGGCCATGAACACCGGGCACGACGGCTCGCTGACCACGCTCCACGCCAACAACCCGAGAGACGCGGTCAGCCGCCTGGAGACCATGGTGCTGATGTCTGGCGCGGAGCTGCCGTCACGAGCGATCCGTGAGCAGATCGCCTCGGCGGTGAACATGATCGTCCATCAGTCGCGTCTCCGCGACGGCACCCGGAGGATCGTCAGCATCACCGAGGTTCTGGGCACCGGCCCCGACGGCGTCGTGATGCAGGAGATCTTCGCCTTCAAGCAGACAGGGGTCGATCCCGAGACCGGCAAGGTCATGGGCGAGCTGGCCCCCACCGGCGTGGTGCCTGAAGCACTGGAGCGTCTGAGCGCCGAGGGCGAGGCGGTTTCCGAGGAGATGTTCGCCGCCGCGTGACCCCTCGCGCAGCGCGCCGCACCGGACCGGGTGTGAAGGATATGCCGAGCGGGTGACGGCCTCCTGACCGATCGGTTTCGGTCAGTGTGTCGGGTCCCACCCCCGACTCTCCGTCCATACACTCGTGGCGAAGTGTCCTCGTCTCCGACCGCTGGCGCCGCCTCCTCTCCCGACGCCCGGAGCCGCCGAGCGGCTGGGGTCCTCCGCGTGCTCGTGTGCGTGGCCGACGCGTCCCCGATCACCGGCGCACTCACCCGTCCGGGGGCCGCCCCCGCTATCGAGACCTTCGCGGTGCCCACGCTGGCGTCGCTGCCCGAGGACCTGGCAACCCGATGGGACGCTGTGGTCGTTGAGGACGGCGAGTCTGGTTGGTCGGCCCAGACACTTCTCGACCACATCCGTGCGTGCGGCGGGAGCATCCCCGTGGTGGTCGTTTGCGCCCCCTTGAACGAAGCCGCCGGGATTGCCCTGGTGGAACGCGGTGCGGCCGACTGCCTCGCCTCCGACCGCTTGGCACGCCTTCCCGTGGCCGTCCGGGCGGCGGTCGAGAGGGAGGCGCTCGGCCGGGAGCTGATGCGCGCCGAGGCTGCCGCGCCTGGTCCTGACCAGATGCTGCCGGCCGCCTTCCAATCTCTGGCCGCGATCACCATCGATCCCGCTGGATGCGTGGCCGCCTGGAATCCGGCAGCGGAGCAGATTCTGGGATGGACGGAGGCGGAGGCACGCGGCCAGCGCCTCTGCGACCTCGTGGGAGGCGACGACCGGGAAGAGCGGCTCGCCGGCATCATCGCCGAGGCATCGGGGGAGCGGACGTTGGGCCGGCCGATCGTTCAGGTGAAGCTGCGTAGGCGTGACGGGCAGCCGGTGCATTTCGAGGTCAGAGCCACACCGCGCGAGGGCGACGTCCCCGGAGCCGTCCTCTCGTTCAGCGACGTCACCGAGCGCTGGCGAGCGGAGTTCCTGAAGGACTGCCAGCTCGCGTTCCTCCGGGCCCTCGGTTCGCCGAATGAAGATGTCGCGCTCCTCGGAGCGCTGGAGCAGATCGGACTGAGCGTTGCCGGCACTGAGGTCAGGCTCTGGGAATCCGACGCCCGGGGGGCGGTGCAGCTTCGCGCGGCCTGGCGCCGCGCGGGCTACGATGCGGCCGCGGAGCCCCCACCGCAGGCTCTCCCATCCGCCTTCGTGACGAGGGCGATGAGCAGTCGGGGGCTGTCCTTCTCGGAGGCGGGACCCGCCGGCCCGGTGGGGGAGTCCCTGGGCGTTCCGGTGCAGAACGGCGACCGCGTTCTCGGTGCCATTGAGATCCACGCACCGGATTTCGCAGGCTTCGATGACGCTCACGCCGCTCACCTCACGGGGCTTGGCAACTATCTCGGCATCTACTGCGCCCAGCGGCGGAGCGCGGCCGATTTCGCGCGCAGCCTGGAGGAGCTGAATCGAGTCAGCGGCGAGCGCCTCCGGCTGATGCGCCTTCTCGTCGATGCTCACGAAGATGAGCGCCGGACCATCGCCGCCGACATCCACGATGACTCCCTCCAGATCCTGGCCGCCGTGGGGCTCCGGCTGCACACGCTCCGGCGGCGGGTCGACGACGAGGCGGCCCGGGGCACCCTCGATGCCGTGGAGCAGATGGTGGGGACTGCGGTCTCGCGTCTCCGGGGTCTGATGTTCAACCTGCGCCCTCCCGGGCTTGACCACGGCGATCTGCTCGGCACGATTCGCGACCGTCTGATTCAGGTACAGCAGGACGAGGGCATCGAGTACAGCCTCGCGGGTTCGGAACCGGGAGCGCTCACGACCGCGGCGAGAGTGACGCTCTATCGGGTCGCGCAGGAGGCCATCGCCAACGTGGTCAAGCACGCCTCGGCGAGCCACATAGGCGTCTCCGTGGAGGAGCGGGACGATGGCTGTCTGATGCGGATCACGGACGACGGCGCCGGGCTCGGAGCAGCGGTCGACAACCCGCCCGGCCACCTCGGCCTGCCCAGCATGCGCCAGCGGACCGAGGTCGCCGGGGGCTGGCTGCGGGTCGAGTCGGGCGCCCCCCGTGGCACCGCGGTGACCGCTTGGGTACCGCTCCTGGTCGGGGCGCGGTCCGGCCCCGGGTCAGCGTCATGACCCCCCCTGTCGTCGCCCGGATCCTGATCGCGGACGATGACGCCAACATCCGGGAGGCGCTCCGAGAGCTGCTCGAGTCCGAGGACGGCCTCGAGGTTGTCGGGGTCGCGGTCGATGCCATCGAGGCTGTGGAGATGGCCGCTCGCGAGCGTCCTGACGTGGCCATCCTCGACGTCAAGATGCCGGGAGGTGGTGGGCCCCGCGCGGCTCGCGGCATCCTCGCGGAGAGCCCGCAGACCCGGATCGTCGCCCTCTCTGCCTACGGTGACCGGGCCAGCATCCTGGAGATGCTGAGCGCCGGCGCGGCCGCATATCTGGTCAAGGGATCGATGCCGGACGAGGTCACCCAGACCATCCAGCGCGTCCTCCGTGGCGAATCAGCCTTCTCCGCGGAGGTGGCCAGCACGGTGGTCCGCGAGCTGAGCGACCAGCTGGCCGGAAAGGAGGAGGCCGAGGCCAAGCGGGCCCGGGTGCTCTCCCGGGTCCAGGAGGTGATCGAGCACGGAGGCATCCATCCCGTCTATCAGCCGATCGTCGACCTTGCGAGGGGGAGGGTCACCGGTGTCGAGGCGCTCTCCCGCTTCGACACGGGGATGCCTCTGCAGTGGTTCGAAGAGGCGTCCGACGTGGGCCTCCGCGAGGACCTGGAGGCGTCGGCGCTGGCAGTGTCCCTGGCCGGGCTCCCGGCGCTGCCCACCGACTCCTATCTCTCCCTCAACCTGTCGCCGTCCACGCTGCTGCGCCGTGATGTCGCCCGGCTGCTGGGGGCGGTGCCCCTCGAGCGCATCGTCATCGAGATGACCGAGCACTACGCGGTCAGCGACTACGAGGCACTCAACCGGGCCCTCCAACCGCTTCGTCAGGCGGGTGTCCGGGTGGCCGTCGACGACGCGGGAGCGGGCTTCGCGAGCCTTCGCCACATCCTGTTGCTGGTCCCGGACATCATCAAGCTCGACATCTCGCTGACCCGGGGGATCGACGGCGACCGGCCGCGCCGGGCCCTCTCCTGCGCCCTGGTGGCGTTTGCCCGCGAGACCGGGACGACGATCGTCGCCGAGGGCATCGAGACCGACGCTGAGCTGCGCACCCTGAAGGAGATCGGCGTGACCCAGGGCCAGGGTTTCCTGATCGCGAGGCCGATGGTCCCCCCGATCGACGAGCGCCGCATCCTCGAGATCCTGGGGGTCTGAGGCGCCGGATCCGGGTGCGCGGGCGCGCCGGCAGGGGGTCACGCCGCGCCCAGTCCCCGGTGGAGGAGCGCCGTTCAGCGGCCCCGCGATCCCCCGGGGCCGCCCAGCGGCATCCCCATCCCGGGAGGCATGCTGGGCGGCATGCCCAGGCCGGGAGGACCACCGAATCCCGGCGGCTGCTGTGCGGGCTGCGCGGCGCCGTTGCCCATCTGCCTGCCCGCTGCCGCCACCAGAGCTTCCTGCTGAAGCTGGCGCCGATCGGGGAAGAGCTGCGCCAGACGCGGCGGCAGGGGAACGCCCATGTCGAAGAGCCGGTCGATGATCTTCGGGCGGATGCCCGTGGAGGTGAAGTCACCCACGATCTTCCCGGTCGCGGGATCAGCGCCCCTGGACTCGAACTTGAAGATCTCCTGCATGGTGATGGTGTCACCTTCCATCCCCACCACCTCGGTGATCGAGACGATCTTGCGCGAGCCGTCCTTGAGGCGCGACAGCTGGATCACCAGGTTGATGGCGCTGGCCACCTGCTGGCGGATGGCCTTCAGGGGCAGGTCCAGACCGGCCATGAGGACCAGGGTCTCGAGCCGGGAGAGGGTCTCACGAGGACTGTTGGCGTGGATTGTCGTCATCGACCCGTCGTGTCCGGTGTTCATGGCCTGGAGCATGTCGAGAGCCTCACCGGAGCGGCACTCGCCGACGACGATGCGGTCGGGGCGCATCCGCAGGGAGTTGACCACGAGGTCGCGGATGTTGACGCGACCCTCCCCGTTGACGTCCGGCGGGCGCGACTCCATCCGGCACACGTGTTCCTGGTGGAGCTGCAGCTCGGCGGCGTCCTCGATGGTGATGATCCGCTCGTCGATTGGGATGAACCCGGAGCAGACATTGAGAAGGGTCGTCTTCCCGGTGCCGGTGCCACCGGAGACGATGATGTTGGCCCGGGCCAGGACGCACGCCTGGATGAAGGAGGCGCCCTCCTGGGTGATGGTCCCGAAGCCGATCAGGTCGGAAACCTGGTAGGGGTCCTTCGAGAACTTCCGGATGGTCAGCAGGGGGCCGTCGAGGGCGACCGGCGGGATGGCGGCGTTGACACGCGATCCGTCCAGGAGCCGGGCGTCGCAGAGGGGTGTCCGGGCGTCGACCCGCCGGCCGACCGACGAGACGATGGTGTCGATGACCCGCATGAGATGGGCCTCGTCTTCGAAGCGGATGTCGGTGAGCAGGATCTTGCCCTTGCGCTCGACGTACACCATCTCCGGACCATTGACCATGATCTCGGTCAGGCTGTCGTCCTCGACCAGCGGCCGAATCGGCCCCAGGGCCTCCATGTAGCGGTTGTCGAGGCGGGAGTTGGCGGTGACGCTCACAGATGGGACTCCTCTTGGGCACCACGGACGGCCATCAGGCTGAGGGACCGCCCAGGGCGATTCTCGCCCGTCCTCACCGATGGTAGGGCAAGGCAACACATTCGATACACGATCTTTTCCTGGCCGCCGGGCCGGCCCCGTCTACCATGTGCTCCTCAGCACCGTTCACGGGAATTCTGCATGAGCCCAGGCAGCCCAGCCTGCGAGGGGAGGCGGGTGCGGTGACGCCGCCACTCGAATTCCCCGCGCCGGCCGCCGACGACCTCCTCGGAGAGGACTGGTTTGGCGAGGGCAGCGTCTTCGACACGGGCGAGGAGCTCGCGACCGCCCTGGTGGCGCTGGGGAGCGGCCAGATGGTCTGGCCGGTCGATGCGCTCGAGCTCTCCGGGGTCTCCGCCCCCTCTCCGGGGCCAGCCGGTGGCCCCGGAGAGGGGACGGCCGAGTGGCCGCCTGCCCGACCGACCACGCCGCCCCAGCCGCCTGACGAGTTCCAGGTCGCGACCATGCCCAGCTCGCGCGGTGGCCCACCCACCGGATGGGGCCGCCGTGCCGCCGTCTCCATCAGCCGTCCGCGCCGGCTCGCTGGAGGGGCGACGCCCGAACGCTCCGGCTGGTCTATCCGCCAGAGCGTTCAGATGCTCCGAATGACCGAGGACACGCTGTACCGGTTGCGCGAGGAGGCTGCCCAGCTCACCTGGCAGCTCGCCGCGCTCGCCCACCGGGAGATTGACGCCTAGGGTTCCCCGGCATCCGCGGCAGCATCGGCACTCTCCCGCTGGTCCATGAGGGTGTGGACCGCGTCGAGCGTCGGAGACTGACCGGAGCGAATGAGTTGGATCACGATCTCCGGGTCGATGCCGCCTGGAGCGGCGAGCGCTGCGGTCCGGGCCGCCTCGTCGGCGGCATCGCGGGCTCTCCGCAGCTGCATCCGCATTTCGTCGTTGCGGCGGAAGAGCCATGCGGCGAGCACCCCCTCGAGGATTGCCACCACAGCCAGCAGGATGGCGGCGTGCCCGGTGATGGCACTGAGCACCGAGTTCACGGTTGAGCCTCCAGGTTGGCCGTCAGAGGCCGCTCAGGTACTCGGCGGCGTGGTAGTGCATCTCGCGCGCCATCGCCTGGACCACCGAGGTCTCGAAACCGGGCAACGCGATGTGCTTGATCGCCTCGATGGTGGCCATCACATCCTGGATGGACGGCCGCGTCCGGCGGATCATCTCGGCCACCGGGGCCACGCCGTCCGTGCCCAACCATAGGGAGCCGATCTGGATCAGGTCCGCCTTCATCCCTTCGAAATCGGCACTCGCGTCGGCTGCCGCCAGGGCCTCGAGGGCGGGCGACGACTCGAACTGCGGGAACTGCGCGGGGAACGTGGGGGCGGCGCTGGTGGCGGGTGCCTGGCTGTACGTCTGGCCCCACGCGGTCAGCGTGCCCTCCTCCTCCTGGGCGTCGGTGAGGGGGATGGGGGGCCACGCCGGGTCTCCCGAGGCACCCCCGAGGTCCACCGGGACGGTGGGGACCGACTCGACCGGGAGCGCGGGCCATGCCACGGGAGCCGCCTCAGAAGAGGGCTCGGGATGATCCGAGGTCGGAGCGGCGCGCCACTCCGCAGGAGCCGGCCGTTCCGAGGAGGTGATGAGGTCGGTGGGGCCCGCCCGCTTCATCAAAGATGCGGGCTCGGATTCGGCCATGGGATGGGGGTGGGTCGCCGGCGGTGCTGCCACCGGGTCTGCCGGAGCCCTGACCTGGGCGGAGACCATCAGGTCCGCGGGCATCACCAGCTTGGCCGGCACCACGAGCGGTGGGGTGGGGGGCTGTGCGGCACTCGCCGCGGCCTCGGCACCCTCGGGCTCCTCGGCGAACCGGGGCTCCTCAGCGGAGAGCTCGGGCTCCTCGGCGGAGAGCTCCGGCTCCTGGGCGGCGAACTGGGGTCCCTCGGCCGTGAGTTCGGGCTCCTCGGCAGCGAACTCGGGCTCTTGGGCGGCTATCTCGGCCTCTTCCACCGCAAACCCCGTCTCCTCGGCGGTGAGCTCGGGCTCCTCGGCCGTGAGCTCCGGCTCTTGGGCGGCCGCCGCTGGCCCGGTTGGGTCTATCGCAATGTCCGCGGAGGTCGCATGCCGGGCGTACGACGTGATGGCGGCGAGCGCTTCGGAGAGCGGTGCCGGCGCCTCGGTGGCGTCCTCGACAAAGGCGTGGTAGGCGGTCTCAGGGAAGTGATTGATCTGCCGCTCTTCCGGGCTCTGGCGGAGGGTGACCCTCGCCCTCGGGTCGCGCAGCAGCTCGGCCAATCTCCCGGGCGACGCCACCGGTTGCCGGTCGGTCTCCGAGTACACACCGAGCAGCTCCCCGCCGGCCACCAGGGCCACCCCGCGGACGCCGCCGGTCACCACGATGGCGCTGTCGCGGCGGCGCCCCTCGAGGTCTTCGAGGAGGCTGTCGGCGTTGACCCAGGAGGCGGGCATCTCGCGGAAGACCGCCCGGCAGCGCCAGAGCATTGTCAGGGCCTCGGCGAGCTTGGGTGTCTCCAGCCGATAGCCGGAGACGCTGCCGTCCCGTGCCCCCATCAGGGCCATCGCGGCGGCCTCACCCACCATGCGGTCCTCCTCGTCGACCCAAACAGCGTCGATGACCTGCTGGCGGACGACGACGGCCGCCGCGCGCAGCTTGGGCCCGGTGAGGACGACCAGCGTGTCCGGCAGGCTGGGGATGAGGACGTCGAGATGGACGACGCTTGCCGAAGCGTCAGCCCAGAGCGACGGCCCGAGGGGGAGCAGCGGAAAGTCCGCGAGGCCGAAGTCGGTCTCGGGCGCCGAGCCGCCGTCGGTGGCTCCCGACCCGCCCGAGCCAGGCGGGGACACGTCCCCCGGTGAGGCGGCGCCGGCCAACTGGGCAAACGGTTCCATCAGCTCGTCCAGGGTGCAACTGAGCGACTCAGTCCGCACCATCTCCTTGCGCCATGGGGAGAGCTCGAAGCGGGGTGGCAGCTGCGTTACAAGTGCCGCCAGGGCCTCCGCCCCCTCCAGCCGGCGGCCGCCCGCCTCCATGACCGCGTGGTTGGGCTGTCCGAATACGAGAAAGAGGCTCGCCCTGCCGCCGTCCCAGGTGACGTCCAGCGCACCGGTGCGATAGTCGTCTTTGGCTGATGCGAGTTGTCGCAGGAGTTTAACAAAGGGTGCGGCTGTTCCCATCCCGAGATATTCTACGTATGTGGCTGCCGAAATAATCACAATCGCGTCACTGAAAGGTGGCGTTGGCAAGACGACCACCAGCTACGCCTTGGCGGCAGCCGCGGCAGCCAGTGGCCTGCGCGTCGTCGCCATCGACCTCGATCCCACCGGGGGTCTGAGCAACGCTCTCGAGAGGGCCAAGCGTACCACGAGCATCGCTGACGTTCTTCACGGCCGCGTCACCCTCCGCGAGGCGCTGGTCGATCACCCGCTCGGCATCAAGACCGTTCCCGGACACCGTAGCCTCAACCACGAGCCCCTGCACGAGCAGCAGCTTCGCGGACTTATCGAGCCTGTGCTTGAAGATGTCGACGTGGTCTTGATCGATACCCACCCCCACGAGCCGTCGCTGCTGGGCCCTATGTCGGTGGCCGATCGGATCGTCATCCCGACTGCGCTGGACCTGCTCTCGCTGCGGGCCGCCGCGCTGACCGTCGGACTCGCCGAGCAGCTGGGCGTGCTGGAGAGAATTCGGGGCATTGTTGTCAGTAACGCGAAACGGCCGCTCTCCCGCATCACCGACTCGCTGCTCAACGGTCTGATCGTGAGCGGGCTGGCCTTTGAGACCGTGCTCTGGTTCTCGTCGGGATGGGTGGTGGCCACCTCAGGGAAGGGTGAGCTGCCCGACCCGCAGCTGCTCGACGAGGCCAAGAGCCTGCTCCACGAGGTCGCCACCCGGCCGGTGCCTGCGGCTGCCCTCCGGCAGTTCATTGCCATGGCCCAGGGGCGGCATCCCGCGGCGACCGCCTCCGCGTAGGGAACTCAGCGGCTGGCCTCAGCGGCGCCCGAAGCGCCAGAAGCCGCGCTGGTCCGCAGCGAGCTGCTCGCGCAGACTCTCGATCTCGAGCTGAGCGCCGTTCAGGGCGGCGATCGCGTCGGCGAGCCCTCGCTCCGCCTGCTGGCGGGCCGCCTCCGCCTCTCCGATCCGGCGGGTGAGGTCTGCCACCATCGCACGAGCGTGCCCGTCGCGGGTCGCCAGATCGCGTTGGGTGGCCTCCGCGCGTTCCTTCCACCCTGACGCCTCGCGCTCCAGGGCGTGGTGGCGCTGGCGCAGGGCCTGCTCCTCGGGGAGACGCTGCTGCTGCAGCGCGGTGAGGGCGCTGAGAGCGTCTCGGGACCTGCGGGCTTCCTCGGCGGCCGCTGTGCGCGCCGCCTCCGCGGAGCGCAGCTCTGCGCGGAGGCGGTCGAGGTCCTGGCGCAGGCCGTCCACCTCGGCGAGCCCAGCGGCGGATGCATCCGCCTCCTCGGCGTCCTGGATCCCGGCTCGGAGCTGAGCCGCCTGCTTCTCCACCAGCCGGTCCAGGAAGTCCCACTGCTCGAGGAGCTCTTCCTCGGAGTGCTCAGCCGGCTTGGGCTTGGGGGTGGTCACGCGGTATTCATCCCAGGTGACGGTTGGGGTAGCGACGATCCTCTCAGACGGGGCCGGCGAGCCGCGCGGGATCGACTCCGTGCAGCGCCGAGAGTGCGGCCCTCCGCTCGAGCCCGAGGGCGTCCAGCAGGTGGCGCACCGGCGTCATCGAACCGGAGAAACGGAGTGGCACCGAGTCGGCGCGCAGCGGCCAGTCGCGTGGCGGCCCGGGCAGGGTCTCCGGATCCCCGCTGGCGAGGAGGAGGGCGATCTCCGCCTCGGTGACGCCGGCGGCGATCAGGCGCGCTGCCATCTCGATCATCTGACCAGGCTGCAGGCGGGGCAGCGCGCTCCAGACCGCGACCAGGGTGGCCTCCGCCTCTTCGAGCTCCCGGACGATGGCGGGGACCTCGGTCAGACCCAGCCGGCGAGCCACCTCCAGCCGGCGGGCCCCCAGCACCACCTGGAAGCGCGACCCCTCGACCGGGCGGAGGAGCAGCGGTTCCACGATGCCGCGATGGCGGATGCTGCGGGTCAGAGCCAGCAGATCGCCGCCGGGGGGGTCGGGCCACGGCCGGGTGTCAATGTCGCTGCAGGCGATCCGCTCCAGCCGCGACTGTGAGGTCGGGGCCAGCCAGCGGGCGAGGGGACCGGCGTGGAGCGCCAGCCTGGTGGGATCGCTCGGGGGCCCCTCGGCCTCGGAAGGCTCAGACAACCTGCAGGACCTCCTCGGCCAGCTGCCGGTACGCTGCCGCGGCCTTCGAGGTGGGGGCGTAGGCGACGATGGGGACACCGGCCAGGGATGTCTCCTGGAGCTTCACGGTCGGAGGGACCAGTGTCTGGAAGATGCGGAGCCCGGCCAGGTCGGCGAGGCCGCTCAGGAGCTGCTGGCTGAAGTTGGTGCGGAGGTTGACGAAGGTGGGAACCATGCCGAGCACCTGCAGCTCTGGGTTGAGCCGGCTGCGCGCGAGGTTGATCGCCCGCAGCACCTCCTTGAGCCCGCGGACGGCGAAACCGGACATCTGCAGCGGGATGATCACGTAGTCGGTGGCGGCCAGGGCGTTGATGGTGTGGAAACCGAAGTTCGGCGGGGTGTCGTAGAGGATGAAGTCGTACGCGGCGGAGGTCCCGTCCCGGTCCAGGGCGTCGCGCAGCAGGGTTTCCCGATGCAGCCCCGAGGGGAGCTCGGCCTCGGTCGCGGTGAGGTCGGGCGTCGCGGGGAGGACATGCAGGTTTGCCCACTCGGTGGCGACGATGGCCTGGCCGGCGGTCGCCCGACCGATGAGCACGTCGCCCAGGCTCGACCGGAGCTCGTAGGGGTTCAGCCCCAGGCCGCTCGTGAGGTTGGACTGGGGGTCGCAGTCCACGGTCAGCACGCGCCGGCCGCGTTCGGCGAGAGCCGCCGCCAGGTTGATGGCGGTGGTCGTCTTGCCCACGCCACCCTTCCCGGACACGCAGGCGATCCCGATGCCCATGCTCACCTCC
>OCZT010004846.1_pt1 | contig 13498 bp, 12 predicted proteins | sample 1539031 | NCBI WGS metagenome assembly OCZT01 (sample SAMEA3539308, study PRJEB22396) | soil metagenome | biome: tundra; feature: field; material: soil | place: USA | collected 2010-05 | depth 0.15 m | reverse complement strand
GAGATATTGGCGTGACTGGAGTTCAGACGTGTGCTCTTCCGATCTGTGTGCCGCCGTGGGGCGTGGCCGGAGTGCGCACCACGTAGCAATTGTGTGCCGCCGCATGGCCCGGTGTCGTGTAGGCTGTGATTTCGATCGGACCAAAATTTTCCGCCTCCCCCTCCCCCATCTCGCGACCGCACGGCGCCTGAGCGCCCCGTGGGATGAACGCCGACGATACACCGAAGCGCGCCACGACATCGCAAAGACCGCCCGCATGCTCGGCCTCGATGTGCGTGAGAAACACCGCGTCGAGCGAGTGGATCGCCTGCGGCCACACTGCCTCGAGCGCCATCAAGCCCGCGCCCGTGTCGAACAGCACCGCTCGTGAACTGCCGCACTCGCCGACCAGGTAGGCGTTCACGACGCCGATCCCGTGCGGCATGCGCAGCGGCCGCACGCAAAACGGCAGCGGCCCAATCTCCGGCCGCGGATAACTGCCGGCGGCGAGCGCGCACAGGCCGACTTCGTTCAAGTCCAGCGCCGCGGCGAGCCGGCGTAATTCGTCCGCGGTGAGCTCCGGGCGATAATCGATCGCGTCGAGGATCCGGCCGGCGCGCACGCCGGCGCGCTCGGCGAGCGACTCGTCGGTGAGGCCGGCCCGGCGCATGGCCTTGTCGAGCACGTCGCCGAGTTCATCCTCAAGCGGCACAAGCGTTGTGGTCTGGTTCGCCATCGCGCGATGATGCTACACTGGCAATCGCGCCCGATGCAAAGTTGTTTTGACCGCCGCGCTTTGCTCAGTTCGTCGCGTAGCGCCGGAAAAATGAATACGGCTTCCAGTGCGGACGCCCATTGGCATTGGCCAGCTCCACGACCAGCGAACGCAGGATGTCCTCATAGAGCGCGGCGGCGGCAAAATCGACAGGCTGGTTCAAGTCGTCGGACGGCGCGTGGTAGCGCTGCGTCCGCCAATCTTTGATGATTTTCTCCTCGGGCGAATCCGAATCGAAGCCGAAATCGATCTTGACCGCCGGGATGCCGCGACGGACGAAGTTATACTGGTCGCTCCGGACAAACGTGTTCCGCAGCGGTTCCGGGTCGGCCTGGACGCGAACCCCAAAGCGCTCCGCCGCCTCGCGCGACCGCTCACCGAGATCGGACTCGGCGAGACCAACGACTTTCAACACCTTCAGTGGCATGATCGGCAGGAACATGTCGAAGTTGATATCCGCGATCATCGAGTTCACCGGCACGGTTGGATGCTGCGCAAAATACCTCGAACCGAGATCGCCCTTTTCCTCCGCGGTCACGAACACCAGCAGCACCGAGCGCCGCAGCCTTTCGGGATGGGCTTTCCAAGCGGCGACAAAATCGAGCAACAGCGCGACGCCGCTCGCATCGTCCATCGCGCCGTTGTAGTTCTTGTCGCCGTTAATCGCCGCGCCGATGCCAAGGTGATCGGTGTGGGCGGAGAGCACGACATATTCATTCTTCAGGGTGGCGTCGCTGCCGGGCAGGCGTGCGACCAGGTTGGCGCACGCGACTTTCGTCTCGCGAATCACGGCGCGCGCCTTGAGCGAAACCGCGAGGGGAAAATGCGGCAGCACCTGGCGGTCTTTCCCGAGGAGGGCGATCTCGCGAAACGTGTGGCCGGAGCCGGCGAAGAGTTTCTCCGCCTGCACGGGATTGAAGGTCAGTGCGACTTTCAGACCCGCCACCTCGTTGAACTCCGGGTCAGCGAGATCCATCGTGGGCGAGGTCCGGTTCACGCTCATCCGAGCCCAAGGGATGTCCATCGAGGCGGGATTCGGAATCGAGATCATGCCAATCGCGCCAGCCGCGCGCAGCACCTTCCACCGTTCGCCGATCGAGCTGTAGTGGCCGGTGAGCGCAGCCGACAGGGTGGCGGGCGAACCGGCGAGCAAGACGACAACTTTGCCCTTTACGTCGAGGCCCGCGAGATCGTCGAGGTTATTTTCGGGGACGCGGAGCCCGTTGCCGATGAAAACCAGCGGCGCAGAAATTTCGTCCGTCGCACCTTCGACCCTCGTGCCAAAGTAAGCGTCGCCGCCGAGATCGAGTGGTTCGGCGGTCCCGTCGCGGACGAGCGCGGCGGAAGACTGGCTCTCGTCGATTTGGTGCTGGAGAAAGTGAACCGGCTGATAAAACCCGTCGACGCCCGCGGGCTGTGCACCAAAGCGCTGGAGTTGCTCGACGACGTAGGCTTGGGCTCGGCGCAGGCCGTCGCTCCCGGTCTGGCGACCTTCCATGTTGTCGTCGGCCAGCACCTTGATGTGTGACCACCACGAGTTGCCATCGAAATGGCGTGGCGGCGTTTCACAGCGAACCGCAACGGGCAACACGAAGGCAGCGATGATCAGCGGTAGTTTGGAGAGCATGGCAGGGCAGCTTGGCGGCAGGGGTGAATTTGAAAAGACGGAAGTCCAACCGACCGATAATTTGTTTTTGTTTTTTTACGCGCGCAGCGCAACGTCGGCGCATGGACGTCAGCCAGCAGGAAATCCTCGACATCTTCACGCGCACGCGGGCGCTCTTGCAGGGACACTTCGTGCTCCGGTCGGGCCTGCACAGCGGCCACTACTTCCAGTGCGCGCAAGTATGCCAGCGGATGGACGCCGTCGAACGGCTGGCCGAGTTGCTGCTCGCGAAGGTGCGCGCGCAAGGGCTGAAATTTTCCACCGTGCTCGCGCCCGCGATGGGTGGACTGGTGCTCGGCCAGGAGGTCGCCCGCCAGGCGCAGGCGCGCTACATTTTCGCCGAGAAGGAAAACAATGTGCTTGTCATGCGCCGCGGCTTCACGCTCGCGGCGGGCGAGCTGGTGCTCGTCGTGGAGGATGTCGTCACACGCGGAGGTCGCGTGCTCGAGAGCCTCGACATCGTGCGGAAGGCCGGCGGCACGTCGGTTGGCGTCGCGATGCTGGTGGATCGCAGTGCGGGTGCGGCGCGGTTCGACGTGCCGGCGGTCTCGCTGCTCGAGTTGAGTTTTCCCACCTACCCCGCCAACGCGGTGCCCGAATGGCTCGCGAAGATCCCGATCGAGAAGCCCGGCAGTTAAAGAAGCGTGCCGCGACCGGCGCGCCTTCAGGCGTAATCGCCAGCCATCGCCGTTTAATTTTGTGGAATAGTGATGGCCACAAAACGAGCGGAGCCGTGGTAGTAAACCGCAAAGAGATTGCGCTGGCCGGGCGGATTCAACACGGCTTTAGCCGACACCAGATCGCTGATGGGCGTCCGGTTGATTTCCATGATGACGAGATCGGGCACGAGCCGTTCGCGGAATGGGGAGTCCTCCGCCACGTCGGTGATGGCGAGGCCGGTGACGCGCGCGTCCGAAATACCGAGCTTGCGGCGCAGGTCGGGGACGAGCGGCGTGACGTTCACGCCAGAAATGAGTTCGTTGGGATTGTCCACGAGCTGGCCGAGCGTGACCTCGACGGTCTTGTCCTTGCCGTCCCGGGAAATTTTCAACTGCGCAACGGAGCCGGGCACCATTTGCGCAATCGTCAGCCGCAGGTCGTCGAGCGTGGTCACCACGTGATCGTCGATGCCCAGGATGACGTCGGTGCGCTTGAGGCCGGCCTTTTCCGCCGGGCTGCCTGGATCGATGTCGGTGAGGACGACGCCTTTCGAATCCTTGGGCAGGCCGAGTTGCTCGGCGATGTCCGGCGTGAGCGGATCGGTGCGAATACCGAGGAAGCCGCGCGCGACTTTGCCGGTCGCGATCAGGCTGCTCATGATCGATGAGGCAAGGTTGGTCGGGATGGCAAAGCCGATGCCAATGTTGCCGCGCGTGGGTGAGAGAATGGCGCTGTTGATGCCGACGAGCCGGCCCTTGGCGTCGACGAGCGCGCCGCCGGAATTGCCCATGTTGATCGCAGCGTCGGTCTGGAGAAAGTCCTGGTAGGCGACGCCGTCGTCGGCGAGACCGGGGATGGCACGGCTTTTCGCGGAGATGATGCCCATCGTCACGGTCTGGCCGACGCCCAGCGGATTGCCGACGGCGAACACCACGTCACCCACGCGCGTCTTGCTGCTGTCGGCGAGCGTGATGACAGGAAGTTTGTCGGCGTCGATTTTCACGACGGCGACATCAGTTTTCGGATCGGTGCCAATGACTTTCGCGACTAACTCGCGATCATCCGACAGCAGCACCTTCAACTCATCCGCGCCTTCGACAACATGGTTGTTCGTGAGAATGTAACCGTCGGGCGAAACGATCACGCCGGAGCCAAGGCCCTCCTGTTTGCTTTCGCGCTCCTGATCGGGGATGCCGAACTGGCGGAAGAGCGGGTTGATCATCACGCGCTCTCTGACGGTTTTCGTCGAGTAGATCGAGACGACGGCTTTTTGCACGGACTCGATCACGTCGGCGTAACTGGTGACGACGGCGGACTTGCCGTCGGAGACCGGCGTAGAGTCGAGGCGCAGTTCGGGTTTCTTGTTGGGCGTGACGGCTTGCTTGGCGTCTTTGGTGTCCGGGACGGCCTTGGCCGCGAGGGCGACGCCAACGGTGGCAGCGAGCGCCGCCAGAATCGCGAGGCGGGAAAGGAGCTTGGATTTCATAAGGGGAAAACGACTGGTGGAAAGTGGCGATGTTCCACGACGCAATGCGGGAACCAAGAGAATTGCGTGGAGCAAGAGGAAATCTTCGGCGGTCGAGACAAAGGCGCGCGGTCGCGCCGCCTAGAAACCCTTGATCCGGAAGAGATCCGTGACGCTCTCGTTGCTGTTGATGCGCTGGATGGCCCGGCCGAGGAGCGGGGCGATACTGAGCACGGTGATCGGGAGCCCGTGTGTGATAATCGGCGTGGAGTTGGTCGTGATGAGTTCGTCGATGAGACCAGCTCTGAGCCGTTCGAGCGCCACGTCGTTGAGGATGCAATGGCTGACGGCGGCGCGAATGCTGCGCGCGCCATGCTCGCGGAGAATCTTCGCGGCCGCGCAGAGCGTGCCAGCCGTCTCGGTGATGTCGTCGACGAGCAGCACGTCGCAGCCTTCGACCTCGCCGACGACGTTGATCGCCTCGACCCGCGTGGCGCTCTTGCGCTTCTTGGCGACAAATGCGAGGCCGGTGCCGAGCACATCGGCATAGGCGGCGGCCATCTTCATGCCGCCCACATCGGGTGAGCAAACGACGAGGTTTTCGCGTTTGGTGTTAGCCAGATGCTCGAAGAACACTGGCGAGGCGAAAAGGTGATCCACCGGGATATCGAAAAAGCCCTGAATCTGCTGGCTGTGCAGATCCATCGTGAGGATGCGCGTGGCGCCGGAGGCGACGAGGAGGTTCGCCACAAGTTTTGCGGTAATCGGCACGCGCGGCTGGTCTTTGCGATCCTGGCGGGCGTAGCCGTAGAACGGCAGCACCGCGGTGATGCGCTGGGCGGACGCGCGGCGCGCCGCGTCGATCATAATCAACAACTCGACGAGATGGTGGTTCGTTGGCGGGCAGGTGGATTGGATGATGAAGACGTCGTGGCCGCGGACATTTTCGTTAATCTTCACGAACGACTCGCCGTCGGGGAAGCTTGTGACGGCGGCTTCGCCGAGTGGTTCGCCGATCGAGCGGCAGATTTCCTCGGCCAGGGGCCGGTTCGCGTTGCCGGTAAAGATTTTCAGCCGTGTGTCGCCCATGATTGAAGCCGGAGCGTGACGAGAATGCCACGGGGCGGAAGACTTTTTTGTGTCAACGCATCCGCGTTTCCAGCGCATCAACCCGCCGGAACAGCTCGGGAAGCCGCTGTTTGAGGACGGCGATGCGGCGCTCGAGCATGAATGGAATGGCGGGGCTGCCGTTGACGTAGGCGCCGGGCGCGACGTCCTGAGTGACGGCCGCACCGCCGCCGGCCTTGGCGCCCTGCCCGATGGTGAGGTGGCCGGCGAGACCGGCCTGCCCGGCGAGGACGACGTAATCCCCGAGTTTCGTGCTGCCGGAAATGCCAACTTGCGAGCAAAGCAGGCAGTGCCGGCCGATAATGACGTTGTGCGCGATCTGGACGAGGTTGTCGATCTTGGTGCCCTCGCCGACGACGGTGCGGCTGAAGCGGGCGCGATCGAGCGTGGAGTTGGCGCCGATCTCGACGTCGTCGCCGATGACGACGTGGCCGACTTGCGGGACTTTTTCATGGCGACCCTGAATGAGTTCGTAGCCAAAACCGTCGGAGCCGATGACAACGCCGGGCTGCAGGCGCACGCGCCGGCCGAGTTCGCATTCGGCGGCGACGGTGACGCCGGGCATGAGCCAGCAGTCGTCGCCGACACGTGCCGCCCGGCCGAGAAATACCTGTGCTTGCAAGTGCGAACGCTCGCCGACGACGGCATCGGCCTCGACGACGCACAGCGGGCCGACGGTGGCGGTCGCGCAAATTTTCGCGGTGGACGCAACGACGGCCGACGGGTGAATGCCGGGCGCGGGTTTCGGCCAGAGCGACTGTTCGAGCCGGGCGCAGACACGGGCAAGGGCGACCGAGGGATTTTCCACGAGGAGAAAGAGCTGATCGGGCTTGGGCTTGCCGGCGAAGTCGGCGGGAAGCAGCACGACGGAGGCGCGCGTGGTGGCAACCTCGGCCTTGTATTTCGGGTTGCCGAGAAACGAGAGGTCGCCGGGGCCGGCGTCGGCGAGGGCCGCGAGGCCGCGGATGATTTCGCTGGTGGCGCCGCGTGCAGCCTTGGGTTGCGTGAGGGCGGCGATATCCGCCGGGGTGAACGAAACCTGCATGGCGGGAGCGTGGGGGTTTCGGCGCGCGGTGCAATTCAGCAAAACGCAAGGGTGTCAGCCCGGAGTTTTCACGGTAGAGACCACGGTTAGAGGAAAACAAAAAAGCCCCGCTCGAACGAGCGGGGCTGAAAAGGGCAACAAGATGTGCGGTGTGCTTACTGCTTCTTCGGCGTGAGACCGGGGACGCTGACGGCGGGCGTGCCGGTTGCTGAAGGAGCTGCGGCGGGCGCGGTGGCTGGAGCGGCGTCAGGCGCGGGCGTCGCGGTAGCGGGGCGGTCCTTGTTGATTTCCTTCATCACCTCGTCGGTGATGTCGAAGCCCGGATCAGAGTAGATGACGCTCGGAATGAGGAAGATCGAGGGGCCGGATTTGTCGATGAGGAGCGTGGCGCCCTTGCGCTGCGCGACAGTCTGGGCAATCTTGCTGATTTCCTCAAGGATGAGCGCCTTGTAGGTCTGCATGCGCTGCTGGAGCGAATTGCGCGTATTTTGGATGAAGGTCTGCACTTCGCGCTGTTTGTTCTGGATGGCCTCGAATTTTTTCTGCGCCTCGTTCTGCGCGCTGGACTTGGCCTCGGCGGTAAGCGCGGGGTTGCTGGTCTTGTCGTTAAGAGCCTTGTATTCCTCGACAAGGGCGTTGCCGTCCTTGTTCATGCGGTCGACCTCTTCCTGGGCCTTCTGATCGTCGGCCTGGAGCTGGGCGTTCTTTTCGACGGTCTTGTAGTGGGTGTCGTAGAGCTTGGCCATATCGACGACATACAGCTTCACTGCGGGTTGGGCGCGGGCAGCCAACGTCAGGGCGCCCAAGGCCAAGACGGCAACGAGGGATTGGATGGATTTTTTCATGGATGGTGTTTTCAAAGTGAAGGGCCGAATAGAACAGAATCAGTATTGGGTGCCAAAGGAAAAATTGAACTGGTTGCCTTTCTTGTTGGTGGTGCCGTTGCTATCCTTCGAGCCGGTCAGCGGAATGCCAAAATCGAGGCTGAGTGGCGAACCGGCCACCTGCAGGCGGAGGCCGATGCCGAAGTTGTCGTTGTAATTGACCGGATTGAAATCGTAGGCGCCCTTGTTCACGAAGCCCGCATCGTAAAAGAGCGCCCAGCGAATGGGACTGACAATGTCCATCGAGTATTCGGCGCTGAAGAAGCCGTAAGTCTTGCCACCGATGGGCTCGCCGGCGGCGTCGCGCGGGCTCACGTCACGGAACTCGTAGCCGCGCAGCGTGGTCGGGCCGCCGAGGTAGAACTTGTTGTAGTAAGCGACGCCGGGCTTGAAGAAGATTTGGTTGCCGTTGGCGTCGAACGCGAGCGAGCCATCGAGGTTTTTCTGTGGGTAGCTCTGATTACTCTTGCCGTAGCTGTCGATCACGCCGCCCCGCAAGCGGAGACTGAGCACCTGGTTCTGCGTCTCGAACACGGGAAAGAATTGCGAGCCGCGGAACTCGAAACTGTAGAAATTATTGGTGCGACTACCGCCAAGGGGGCCGCCGGCCAGCGCGGTATCGAACTGCATGTAATTGCCCGCGGTGGTGTTGATGATCTTGTCGCGCGTGTCGCGCAGCAGCTGGAAACTGACTTTCGAGACCGCGTTGCTCCCGGCGAGTTCCTGAATGACCGAGGAAGCCGTGGAAGTGATGTCCTTGATGTCGACAATCTGGTAGGTGTAGGAAACGCGGCCTTCGATCAGTTCGAAGAGGCGCTTCGACAAATAGACTTCGGCGCCGGTGTCGATCTCGGTGTAGAACGTGCTGTTGTAGGCGGAGCTCGTGCGGAATATGCTGAAACCGAGGCGGAGTTGCTTCTCGAGGAAATACGGCTCTTCAAACGACATCACCGCCTCGCTCGAAAGTGAACCGAGCTGGAGGCGAAGGCGGAATTTCTGCCCGTCCCCCTGGAAGAAGGAACGGCGGTTGAAAAGGTCGAAATTCGCCTGCGACACTTCGACGAAGAGCGTCGCGCGCTCGAGCGAGCTGAAGCCCGCGCCGAACGTGAGGTTGCCGGTGCGGCCCTCGCGCACGGCCACGCGGAGATTGCGGCGGCCGGGGATGTTGCCCGCCGTATCCTGCTCCGTCACGTCCACGGAATCGAAGAAACGGGTGTTCTCGAGGCGGAGCTTGCTGATTTTCTCGAGGACGGTGCTGAACACATCGCCGGGCCCAAGGACAAGTTCGCGAAGAATGACCGTGCTCTTGGTCTTCGTGTTGCCCTCGATCACGATGGACTCGACGTTGTAGCGCTCGTTCTCTTCGATCTGGAATTCGACGTCGATGTTGCCGGTATCGATGTTGGGTTTCCGGACGAGCCGGACGCGCGTCTCGATATAACCGTCCTTGCCGTAAAAGTCCCGGAGGCGCTCCTCGTCCTTGTCGAGTTTCGATGGCGTGAAGATGTAGCCGGTCTTCTGGCGGGCCACGCGGCGCAGCAGCGTTGCGGAGTAAAGCTTGTTGCCGGAGAACGTGACTTCGCCGACATGATATTGGCGGCCCTCGGTGATTTCAATCGTGAGCAGTAAGCGGTCGGGTTTGGGGTATTCGAAGCGCACCTTGTCGGCGCCGATTTCGACGTCGAGGAAGCCTTGCTCGCGGAAATAGTCGCGAAGCTTGTCGAGGTCGTCGTCGAACTGGTCGTCCTTGAAGCGGCCGGAGCCGGTAAGCCACGAGAACATCCACCACTTTTTTGTGTCCATCTCGCCCTTGAGCTTGGCCGTCTTGACGTGGGCATTGCCAATGAACTTGATGTCGGCGATCTTGACCTTCGCGCCCTCGCGTATCTTGAAGACCACGGTGCCAAACCCCCCGGCGCGATCGAGTTCGATGCTTTGTGTGACCTGCACCTGGTTGTAGCCGGACTTTTGGTAGTATTCGCGAAGTTTTTCGGCGTCTTCCTTCGCCTGGCGCTCATCGAGCGCGAGGTTGGCGCGGGTCTTGATTTCCTTTTCGAGGCGGCTGGTCTTCTCCTTCACATTGCCCTCGAAACGGACGGCGCGGACGCGGTATTTCGGGGTGACCTCGACGATGAAATTATACGTGCTGGCGTCGACCTGCTCCTGCTTGATCTGGATATACTCGAAAAGGCCGGTGCGGTAGAGCGCGCGGTAGTCGCGGTCGATCATCGCGTCATCGAAGCTGCCGCCCTCGCGCACCTGCATGTTGGCGCGGACGACCTGCTCGTTGACGTTTGCGGTGCCGACAAACTTGATTGTGATGGTGCCGACCTTGAAAACCGGGGCGACAGGTTGCTGCGGTTGGGCCGCGGCCGGCGACTGCGCCCAGACCGGACTGCCACCCGCCACCAACCCAAGAATCGCGAAAAATAAGGATGTGACCCTACGGATAGGGTTACTGGTGAAAGTTTTCAAAGCGGGTGATGTCTCGAAGGAAAGTAAGCTTCAATTCTCCTACCGGGCCGTTTCGTTGCTTGGCAACGACTAACTCCATGGAGTCACGGGCAACCTGGGAATCTCCTTTTTCTCGATCTTCTCTGGTTTGGGCAAGCATGAGGACTACGTCGGCGTCTTGCTCGATGGAGCCGGACTCGCGTAAATCAGAAAGTCTGGGCACGCGGTTCTCCTTCTCGGACGAGCGGTTGAGCTGACTTAATACAAGCACGGGCACGTCGAGTTCCTTCGCCAGCGATTTTAATCCACGGGAAGCCTCCGCGACCTGCTGTTCGCGGGGCATCTTGGCATCGGTCGGGCTCAGCAGCTGGAGATAATCGACAATGATGAACCCGAGCTTGTGGCGCGCGTGGAGGCGGCGGGCCTTGGCGCGGAGCTGCACGATCGAGAGCGCGCTGGAATCATCGATGAAAATGGGGGCCTTGGAGAATTCGTCGGCGGTCTGGACGAGCCGGTTCTGTTCCTCACCGTTCTTCGACAGCAGGCCGTCGCGCAGGAGCTTCATGTTCACGCGGGCATTCGAATACAGCATGCGCAACGCCAGCTGCGCGGCGCTCATTTCGAGCGAAAACACCAGCGTCGCGACGGGTTCGCCACGCCGCGGCATTGCGGCGGCTTCGGAGAAGTTGAGCGCCAGCGACGTCTTGCCCATCGACGGCCGCGCCGCAAGGACGATCATTTCCTGCCGTTGGAAGCCCCACGTGAGCGCATCGAGATCCTTGAACCCCGACGTCACGCCGGTCAGTTCGCCCTTTTTCATCAGCATCTTCGTGATGACATTCATCGCCTCGCGCGTGGGCTCGCGCATGGGCTTGGCGGTTTCAGCCACCCGGTTCTGCGTGACGGAAAAAATCCGCGATTCGACCTGATCGACAAACTCGTCGATGCCGCCGGAGAAATTGTAGCAGTCCTCCACGGCGCCCGTCGCCGAGCGGATGATTTCGCGGAGCAGCGACTGCTCGCGAACCTTGTCGATGAAGTAGCCGGCCTGCGCCGTCGTCGGAATGCGCGACGAAACCTGCGTGAGGAACGCGTAACCGCCCACTGCGTCGAGCTGCTTGGCCGTCTTCAAATCCTCGGCAACCACCGACACATCGATCGGGGCCTGCCGGTTGTAGAGGTCGAGCAGCCGTTCGAAAATAATCCCGTGCTTTGCGTCGTAAAACGACTCCGGCCGGATACGCGCCTCGAGGCAGCGCGCGATCACTTCGCCCCCGTCGAGCAGGCAGCACGACAGCAGGTATTCCTCGGCCTCCAGACTGTGCGGTAGCGTGCGGCCGACGGGTGCGGCAGAACGCTGGGGAAAGGTGATCGCTTCTTCAGCCATGAATGGGGCAGTCAGTCAGAGGGAGCGAGCGGCCAGCGGCAATAACGGGTTTTGAACAATCTGTTCGCAAAGCACGGAGGCCGCGTCCGTGCGCCGGACGCGGCCTCCGAAAACTTGGGTGGCGGTTACTCGCGGCGCGGTTTGCGCTCGCGGCGCTCGCGGCGCTCGAACTTCCGCTCGTATTGCTCGGCGGGTTTCGGCGCCTCGACGGCGACGGGCTCGATCGGGTTTTCCGACACGACGTCGAAGCTGAGATCGACCGTCACGTCGGCGTGGAGCTTCACTTTCACCTCGTGCTTGCCGAGTGTCTTCACCGGCGTGAAGAGCTGAATCCGTTTCTTGTCGATTTCGATGCCGGCGGCCACGAGTTTGGCGTGCACGTCCTGCGCCGTGATCGCCCCGAACATCTTGCCGCCTTCGCCCGTCTTCACGGCAAACGCGAGGCTCGTCTTTTCGAGCTTCTTCGCGAGTTCCTGCGCGCCGGAAAGTTCGGAAGCTTCGCGCTCCGCGCGGCGTTTCTTCAGCGCGTCGACGTGCTTGCGGTTGGCCGCCGTGAGCGGCACCGCGATTTTGCGCGGAAAGAGGAAATTGCGGGCGTAACCGGCGCGGACTTTGACTTGGTCGCCTTCGCCGCCGAGGTTTTCGACGGGTTTGACGAGGAGGATTTCACTGTGGGCCATGTTCGGATGTGTTGAAAGTTGAGGGTTGAGAGTTGAGAGACGAACTCAGCGCGCGCTCAGAAGGGCACGTCTTCGTCGAGATTTTCCTGTGCGCCGGGCTTGGCGGCACCGCCGCGGGACGGCGGCGCGTGGCGCTCGGGCGAGGGCGTTTGGTCGATGCCGGGTTCGGACGAGGCGGGCGCGCCGCTCGCCCCACCTGCGCCCCCGCCGCCGCGGCTGTCGCCGAGGAACTGAAAATTTTCGAGCACGACTTTCATCCGGCTGCGCTTTTCCTTCGTGTTCTTGTCCTCCCACTGGTCGAGCCGCAGCCGGCCTTCGACAAACAGCGGCCGGCCCTTGGTGACGTATTTGGCAATGGTCTCGCCCTGTTTGCCCCACGCCTCGATGTCGACGTGTAGATGACTTCCTCGCGGCTCTCGCCCGACTCCATTTTAAACTGGCGGTTGATCGCCAAGGAAAACTGGCAGATGGACGTGCCCTTCGGTGTGACGCGCAACTCCGGGTCGCGGGTCAGGTTGCCCATGAGGAGGACTTTGTTGAGCGAAGGCATGGCTGGGGGTGGCGCGGGCGCCGGTTCAGGCCGACTGGATGAAGGTGCGGTAGACGCTGGTGTTGAGGCGCAGGCGCTCGTGGAGCTGCGCGGGCGCCGCCGCCGGGGCGGAGAACGAAATGTGCACGTAGGTCGTGCCCGTCAGTTTCCGGTCGGTCACGCGGGCGAAGTCCTTCTTGCCGATGTTTTCGACCGCGGTCACCTCGCCATGCACGGCGACGATTTCCTTTTTCACGCCGTCGATCATCTGATCGACGGACTCTTCTTTGCCGCGGTTGTCGAGGAGGAAGGTCGCGCGGTAGTTGCGGGTGGTGGCTTTCATTTTAGGTCTCTGCGATTCAGCTGGTTCATGGCGGCCTCGGGGCCGCGGGAGAGCAGCAGGTCGAGGCCTTGCACGTGGGTGTCGAGTTGTTGAGTGAGGAGAGTGGTTTGTTCGGAAGTGAATTTTCCAAGGACGAAGTCGGTGAGTTCCATCTGCGCGGGCTGCTTCGGGCCGATGCCGACCCGGTAGCGGATGAAGCCGTCGCCGAGGTGCTCGAGCAGGCTCGCCACGCCGTTATGGCCGCCAGCGCTGCCGGTGACCGTGACTTTGACGAGCCCGAGATCGATCGTGAGGTCGTCGTAGACAGCGGTGATCGCGGCGGACTCGAGCTTGTGAACCCGCGCGAGCGCGGCGACGGCACGACCGCTGTCGTTCATGAACGTCAGCGGCTTCACGAGCCAGCGCGTGCGGCCGGGCGCATAATCCCAGCGCGCGACTTCCGCCTCAAACCGCGGCGCCTGCCGCCAGGCGAGGCCGTGTTTCTTGGCGAAAGCGTCGAGCAC
>OCZT010004845.1_pt1 | contig 13498 bp, 24 predicted proteins | sample 1539031 | NCBI WGS metagenome assembly OCZT01 (sample SAMEA3539308, study PRJEB22396) | soil metagenome | biome: tundra; feature: field; material: soil | place: USA | collected 2010-05 | depth 0.15 m | reverse complement strand
ATTCGCTTATTATATTACTATATATGAGAATCGTATGCCGACTATTGTTCTTGCTGACCCAAAGATTAGAGCTAACTCTAGCATCGGGGCTCATCTACAAGCACATATTGAAAATACTATTAAAAATGGTTGGCCCGTAAGTAAAGAAAAATCATCTATTGATAAATCATTTATTGATAACATCATTATACCGATGTCAGAGTTTAAACCTTAATCTAAGGTATCTAAAAATTCACTATTTGTAAATTCAATGTATAGTTCTACTTCGTTTACATTTTTAATTCTAACCACTGCTTGTTTCACTTCAGTTGTAATGTTAGCATAAACCATTTCGTTAATTTTAACTAAATCCTCTTCAATAACAACAGCATCTTTAAATCTTATAAGTGCGTCAATCGGTTCACCATCTTTTGATGTAATACTGGTTAATTCAAAACCAGACACACCAAAATTAACCATACCCAAAAATATACCTGTTAAATTTACGTTTTTCATGTTATTATTAATTAGACTACAAAGGTAAACATAAAATTCCATTCTACCAAATAATGTATTGACTATTTTTAAAATAATAACTATATTTGTAACTATGGGGTATGTTTATCTGTTTTTGGAAGTTGATATTACTGGTAATGAAGCCTTTAAGATTGGTATAACCAAAAATAGCCCTAATATCAGAATCAAACAACTTCAGACAGGTAACTCAAGAAAAATTAGTTTACTGAATAGCTATGAATCAGATAATTATTTGAATGTTGAGCGATGGCTTCATAAAAAATATTTCACAAAAACAGAAGCTGGAAACGAATGGCGCAGTCTTACAACTGAAGAAGCGATGTTGTTTCAAGAAAATTGTAAAAAAGCTGATGAAACAGTCACTTATATGAAAGCAAATAATCCATTTTATAAATAATACTATTTAAAAAGTTTCCTGAACATTTTTAAATATTCTTTTTTAGCTTTCTTTTTGCTCCAACATTTAAAAGTCTTTCTATCACGAGCCACCAAATTTTCCCATTCAAGTTGAAGAAGTTTTCTATCTATCTTTTTTACTTTTGGAGAATACGGATAAGGTACATTAAAACGTTTAAATATAACGGCCATTAAATTATCCTCAACCTTTTTATATTGAGATAGTTTCGCTTTGATTGGTGTTGGCATATCCAAGATAAAGGCTTCAGTTGAATCGTGCATCAATGCAGCTCTTTTATCTTTTTTAGTCTTAGCCATTCTAGCTGCAAGAACACAGTGTTGTGCAACTGAATAGTGTCTGTTTAAATGACCTCCCCATCTGGGTAAACCAGCTAGTGCATGTGCTATGTCTTCAATCGAAATCATTTCTGGAGTTGGCTTGAATACATTTATAAAAATACCAGAATTCGTTCTGATACTATTTTTCGGTGAATCTTCTATTCTTATCATACGGTTTGTTTTCGTTCTTTTAAATAAGTTTCAAATAACTTATATATTGTTTCTTTGGTTTGCTGAAGCATACATTCTTCATAGTCACCAAATATTCCATCATAAACATATTGTTTGAATCCAGTCATAGCATCACCAAGTTCTTTTCCTTGAAGACCATACTTACGCATTACCTCACCACCATTAAATTTGGCTTTGATATAAAGGCTCTTACAGTGTTCATATTCAAGTCTACGAATTTCTAATTCAATACCAGCTTCTGGGAAAAAATCACCAACTGCATCAAGATAAACACTCTTATCCTTCTCATATTGATATCGGTGATTATCGTCTTTGGCATTGGCTTCAATCCATTCAAGAAATGACATATATGATTTACGCTTAACATCACGTTCTCTATTAACTCGGTTATTATTCTCCAATTGAAGATATTCCCAGTTAAAGTATTTGCTTGTAGCAACAAATTCAAATATTTCTTCAAGTGTATCAAACCCTTGTTTCCAACGGTTATATGAAAGACCTAGAAACGCATAGATTTTATCATAATCTTTAGAAACGATAATTCTACCAATGTTTGAGCCCTTGTAATAATGGTCATACATAAGACCTTCTTGGCCGTATTTAAAACCAAAACCATGAGCGATTTTACCAATGTAGTTACCAAGGTCGTTATAGCTCAAATAATTGTAATTTGAATCGAAATGTTCTGGTGCTACAGTAATTAAATCAACTTGTAATTCTTTATAATCAAAAGAATAACAGTTACCATTATGAAAAATTTCATTTGGTTTAAATGTTTCAGTAATATATTCACGCATGTTACTATTATACCCTTCCATTGAAAGAATATAATCAGCATCACCGAAAGATTCTTTCTTGCGGTAAAATAATGGCATTTCAACTCTCTTAAACGTTTGTTTAAGTGTTGACGTAAGTTCGTTAGTAATAACTTCAAACTCTGTTCTCTCGTAACGTCTTGTCACGACTAATTTTAATGCGTTTCCACCCATTTGTTATATAATTTTAATGTCAGTAATATTATCAAATTCTTTAGTTGCACCATTAGTATACTTAACCAAATAAGTTTTCCAATTGATACTTTCTCCCCACCAATCATTTTCTCTAGTATCTGGAGTTATTTGTTTTGAATGGTGTTTAACCTCAACTTCTTTAATTTCAAGTTCGACATCAACTTTTAAATCAGTCATAACTTTCATTTTCTTACCAACTAACAATTGTAAAACATTCATATTATTTATTTTCAAAAAATGATTTATCTAGCATTGGATATTTCGCTAGTATTTTTGGTGCTTCTATTTCAAATAATTTAGTTCCTTCGGCCCATTCTCTATCTATCGGTACACTTCCCCACAAAATTTGACATACAAATTTGTACTCTTGGTTAGACAATTTCTTATCCTTGGAAGTTTCCATTATACAAAGGTACTGATAATAAATGAAATATGCAAGTTTATTTTCTTTTACCCTCTTTGAAGGCAGATTTTGTAAGGTCTGAGAATTGTTTTAAATCCTCAAGTGTTAAATTGTATTTCTTGGCATATTCTTCTATTGCTCCAACTAAATCGGTTAATTCACAGATGATTAGCCCTTTACATTTCTGTTCTTCAGCATCAGTCAGCTCTTCAAATTCTTCACGAACCTTTGAAAACTCTCCGATTACCCCTTTCTTTATAACTCGCTTATGATATCCCATGTATCTTAATTAAATTTGACATTCTTGGTTCCGCACAACCTGTACCATAAACCCATTTTAAATACTCGTGTTTACGTATTCCGTAGCTTCCTAGCTCATGTCCACCAACTTCGATATCAAACCCTTCCTTAGTGGTTATAATGTCTAATTTAGTCTTAAAATAAGGTTGATAGAATTCTACCGCTTCTTCAAGAATTCTTACCAATGACCTAGTATTAACCTCATCTGTTATTATAAGTTCATTCTTCATAAAATACTTGGTATGATATGGGTCGAATGGTTCAAACCTAAAACAAGGTGTTATTGTTTGATACTTACCAGCTGGGATAAAATCTTTAATCAATAAATATAAAAATGATTGTTCACCAGAGGCAACAAGACATTTTCCATTGTGTTTCAATTGAAACGCAATCCTATCAGCTGGTTTGGTAATGTTATCTACTTTCTCAGATACAGTCCAAGGTGCTTCAATACGTTTGAAACCCTTTTCTTCATAAAAAATAATAGATTCGTTTAATATTTTAAAATCAATCATCTCTTTCTTTTTTTTTGTTTTCTTAAAATTTCTCTAGCCAATAACAATTTTGCATATTCAAGACTTATCAAATTCTTAGCATCAGCTGTTTCAGCCAATAGAGTTTTATGAATATAACTTGAATGTTCCACGAAGTGTGGGTGTATTATACCAATAGTCATGTGAAGTCCCCAGAATGGTCTTCCTAATCCTAATTCAGCTCGGATAGCATGCATTTCAGCTCGGTCTTCATTATCTATGTTTAGCCACCAGTGATTATCATCGCTTTTAGGGTCAAGCAAGTGTTTAATTTGAATTTGTTTACCATCCCATTTTAGTTTAACTTGTTCCCAATTAACTAACACTTCTTGTTTAGACAATTTACCATTTTGTGATAAATCTCTAATTGAATCGTTTATGAATGTAACGTGGGAGCCTCTTTGAGGTGGATTGAATTTAATACTGAAACGTCTTTCAATCAACCAAGCATAAAAACTGGCTGAATCATCTTGGATTTCAATCATAGCAAATTTTTTCCACTCACCCTGTGACTTATGTTTTGTTGTCAGCTCTGGTGGGTCGAAAATAATTTTACCATATGTTGTTACTTTGTTATTCATCTAAATGAACCCCTTTTCAGATTAACAATATTAAGCTAATCTAAGTGGCTTTAAATATTCTTTTAAAAATGCATTCTTGACACCGCCTATTTTTTCAACCCAGTGATTATAATTAATTTTGTTTCTTTCGTCTATTTCAGCAATTTGCTTCTCATTTGGTTTTCTCTTACCCCAAGGAAAAGTTTCTGGAATGAAATCTGGATAAAGAGTTTTATCAAAAACTCTTTCATCAACCATAAACGCAATGCTGGTTAATTGGTCACCCAAATCTGGTTCATAAAAATCTTGAACCAACACACCAGCATTTTTCAATGCTATTAAATGTTTGTTAAGGGTACCAAGTTTTTCTGGATTGGTATTGGTTGTTCCACCATTAAGAACAATAATAGTTTCATCAAAATCAGCCCATTTGTTATAAATTGTTTCTGCTTGACCAATGTCTTTAACTGTTCTACCATATCTAACGACAGCATGACAATGTTGAATACCAGCATGTATTGTACCAGATAATTGATAATTAACCATACCATACATACGATACTCTAAATACAAGTCAGTCTTACGTGGTTGAGAATTAGGTTTAACGCTGCATAATTCCAAACGTCTATAAAACTCTGTCGAATCAATTTTTTCAGTAAAGTAAGATTCTTCGCAATCACCCATGTTGGTATCCCAATCTAATAATTTTAAAATTCTTATATTAGCTTCTAAACACCATTCATATCCTGTTTTTTTTATTTCTTCCATATTTTTAATTTAATTCCATCAAATGACTGATGGTACATTGTTTTGTATTGTAAAGTACATATTCGTTATTTATAAGGTCATAACCACCTTTGGCAAATACACTATCATATCCATCTTTCTTTAGCTTGCTTTCACAAAGTGATTTACAACTTGAATCATGATGTAGTATTTCTTTTTGATTACCTAAATGAGCATTAAATAAAGCGATATAACCCTTGTTAGAACTTCCCTTGGTCCAATATGAACCTTTTAGTGAAGAGTAACCACGAGCCTTCTGTGCCTTATCTGCTAGGTATATTCCATCACCAAACATACTACCAGTATGAACAGCACCAGCTGGACGAATAAGAACACCTGTTTGTAACAAGTTAAACCAATTCTCATTCCTAGACCCATGAAAATAAAGTCGACTCTTTTTTACCTTAGCTTTTTCAACAAAATCATCAAATATTTTTTTTGTTTTAGGGTTATTAACCTTGAATATTTTCTTAACTTGGTCTTTACTTGAGCCTAATAACTTATAAATAAGTTTTAACACTTCTGGGTCAGTTTCCACTTCAATACTAACATCCATTTGATCGAGTATTGTTGATTTACCATCAGTTGGTCCATTTGATAAAGCAACTTTTTGTTTTAATAATTTTACTTGACCAGCCATTGTATCCAATGTATCTTGTTCATTTGTAATTAATTCTTTAGCTACTTTAAGTGAATTTGAATTAGTTACAGGTGCAAACAAATGGTCACGCACATCCTTCATCTTTCTAGGGATAGTAATGTATAGTTTCATTAATAAATCATTAATGACTTTCAAGTCAACTCCAATATTCAAGACTTTGTTGATTGAATCAATGACATCCTGTGCAGCGTTTACTTGTTGTTCAGATACAGCTTCTTGGGTAACCTTATAGTTTTGTTGAATAGACTTATTTGCAAAAGTCATTAAATCATCAATAAGAGCTTTTACTTGTTTATCAGAAATTTCAACTGTTTTGGTACCATTGGTATTTACTACTGGCTCAACCATAAGTTCAGTTACATCAGTGTAACCCTTGGCTTTGCTTAGTCTTAATTTATACGTAGCGTCCCATTTGGATTTATCTTTATAATCAGTTGATAATTCTTTACCTACACGTCCGTAATCACAACGAATACGGCCATCAGCAAGTTCTTCCATGATATAAACCTTGTTGCTATTTCCAGTTTTACCATTGTCAACAGAAACGTGAATTAGTTTAGCGTATCGAAGACCGTTATCTTTAGTAATCATGTTTATACAGATTTATTGCAAAGGTACAAATTTAAAATAACAAATCCAAATCTATATCTGGCTTTTTTGTATTTTCTCGCATTTTCTTAAGATAAGGTAAACTAATATCATCTGGTCCTTCATTATAAAAATTTAGATTTGGAACCATTGATTTGGTCTGAATTTCTCTTATACTAACTTCTTTTTTTGGAGGTGTTTTTTTAACTTCAGAACCCTTGAGCATTTCTGGTCGGTTCTCTTCCATCCATCGTAGGTATGATGGTTGATTTTGTTGTAACCACTCAATAGTCTTTCCACTATTCTTACCAGAACGTATTTGAAATTGAGGGTTCATTAAATTTCTTGGTCTGGTGGTACTTCAGCAGATATATGGCGTTCCCACCATTCTTTAACTGATATTTTTATACCCCACCATTTGAATATTAAATTAACTTTTAAAATGTTCCACCATGTTGGTATATCATAACCGTTTTTTGAATAATCATATTCAGCACAAGGGCGAGGTCGGCCACGGTCATCAAGTTTTTGCCAGATACCATCTTCCTTTGTCATCTTTCTCCAATAGTTGTCACCTTCATGAATAACCCATCTCCAATCTTTTCCTTCGATACCTTCTGGTTGTTCACCATGTTCTGTATCTTTAGTATATCTAAAATTACATGAACAACCAATATTTTCTGGAGAAGATATACAACCATCACAATGATAAGGATTACCCTTACCCGAATAACCAGGCATATACCACCATACAGCTATTTTTCCGCAATCACATTTTTCTTTATCCATTCTTAATGTTTATCAAAATAAGTTGTAAAAAAAGAAAGCAATGCGACACAAATAACCAATCCAATCATGATTACTGATACCACTTGTGCTATTGGGTGTAATTCTGCCATTTACCAAGTTCTTGTAACATCATCAAATAATGTCGGGTTATTAACTATCCAACCATAAAACAATGCTTGCATTGCTGGAGGAACCATGTTACCATTGACGTAAACAACGTCTGTAACTATTTCTATCTCTTGCCCAGCTGGAAGTGGCATATCTTTCGCTACCTCTGCTGCTGCTTTAAGTTTATATACTCTATTTTTTATCATACTACAAATATACTAATATTTTATAATAAATCAAATTTAAACTGGTAATTTAAAAAACATTTCTCTCACTTTTGTTGAGATATATTTACCAATATCTTTAGGTTCCAAGTTGTTCTTAACCATAGTATCCATTTCTTCTTTGATAACATCGTCAATAACCCATTTGATAATGTTGCCGAGCTTCTTGATATCAACTGGTTCACCATTAAGAAATACCTTTTCCAATGCTTGATTAAAACGACTTTCAGTTACAGCATATTCAACAAATTCTTTAATACCAGTAATCTTTTCAACATCAACAGCGGCAAGCGTTTTAACCTTGCTAGCAGAGTGTTTAATTCCTTTTACCTTAAATCGGTGAACAACACCTTTGAATTCGCAAGCCCATACAATACCTTCACCAATTCCAGAGAAACCAAATGCTTTACCAACTGGACACTCTTCTTCAACAGCAAGTGTTAAATCACTCAATTTATTTTGAACCATTTCTGGTTCATTGAAATTGATATCCATCTCCCATGTTGGGTAATCAGAGATATTAAAAATCCTTTGTTCTGGACTTCTTAAATATGTATGGTCAACCCAATAAGCTGGATTAGCTTTAATCGCTGCCTCATCGTTCTTATCAACGATTGGACTAATCTTAACACCAAAGATAAAAAATGATTTAGGAAGATTATTAAGCGCAACAGTTTTTTGAATACTACCGCCAGCCCACTCACCAAAGATAGAGATAATATTATCTTTAATATCAATACCAGTTGTTGCAACAATTGCACCAATAAGTTTACGGAATTCAGCTTCAATTGAATGAACGAAGAAAGCAAAACCCATGTTATCCGCTTCTGGCGTGATTACATTCTCTTTTGATTGAGCCCATAATCCACCTTCGCTATTGTAACATACAGCAGCATTGGTTCCATGAAGCTTTACTGTACCCTTGAAGGTAAGTGTTGGTTTAATTTTGGTGTAGTTGTAAATTGCTTCGCCATTTTCATCAAGGCCAACGAAATTAAATTGTCTGTTAATATTAGCAATTACATTTCTGAATTGCTCGATAGACGGCATACTTACGTGGCGTTTTGTTGTTTTAGTCATTGTTTTTCTTTTTAATTTTTATTATATTTAATGTGTCTCTTCAAATCGCCCATTTACTTGTGCTGTTTCTATTCCAACTTGTCGATGTCTGAAAGACAATTTTTCAACGAGTACTCTTAACTGGTCAATATTATTTGTTCCTAATATAAAACCGTGATTCTTCAAGTTTAAAACAATTTGGTCACTATCTTGATGCATTACCTCCTTGACCGCAGATAACTCTCTTAAATCACCACATGGGTAGTAATGAGTTGTCATTACTGCATCATCAATATATGCATGACCATGAATGAAGTAATTTATGTTCTTGAAATATTGATACATACCAAGTTGAATTGGCGTGTCAACACTTGGTTTCTTTTCACCATGATACATAACACATTCTTTAATCATCTTCGTATAAACAAAATCATCTGGTGTTATTCGGCTCTTACCAACATTTCTACCAGACATAAGAACTATATCATGCTCTAATCGTTGGGATGGAAACATTTTTCCACATCTTGTAGAGACGTTCCCGAAATATCTTCCACCTCTTTCATTTTCAACATTATCAGCAACCCTCTTAACTATACCACATAGATTAGTTAAATCTAATTGTACTAATTCTTCACTGGTAAATTCAACATTCTTACTACCTATTCTAGTCGACCCCTTGGTCCACCAATATAACTCTTCAATCTTAAAAGCTAACTCACCTAGATTGGTAGTTTTAGACCATACATTCCCAAGAGCATCAATTAAATTGAATTTGAATGGTTTCTCGTTGGTTTCGATTGTGATAACAGCATTGCCATTCATCTTAAATATCCTAGCGATAGCATCTCCAAAATCACGGTCTTCTCTTAGAACCTTTGAACAAATTAATACAGCACCACTACCTTTTTTAGGGTAATTTTTTTTCAACTTCATTGCTGATCTTCGGTGCCCAGATAATTAGGTCTTGAACTGAGACATTATTAACCAGATTATCAATATCGGTTATTGTCCCACCATTTACTATTGGTGATTGTAATAACATACCCAATTTAGTAATCACGGATGATGTTTTAGGTGTCCCGAAATCGCCACCAACTATAAGGCTATTTGTTATCATTCTTCTTTATTTATATAACCTTGCACACGGTAATTTAATGCTGCATTAAAATCTTTATGTGCTTGTATCTCTTTAACTATTATCGTTGATTTATTTGAAATTGATTCTAATGCTTGTAAACGATTATTTCCGTCCATTCTAGTATCAATTTCACTTTTATAGTCTGGACTAACATCCCACTTAACCGCTAAACCTTTTTCTCTTAAGATATCAACAATCTCTTGTGCAACACGTGTTTTACCACTACCAACGGCACCAATTATTTGTATTTGTATTCCATTCATGATTTTAAAAATTAAATGTTATGTTTGGGGTAATATAATTAACACCATCCCAGTTGCTATACATTACTCCATAACCAATCTTTCCTATGTTATACACCATCCCCACACCATATTCAATCAAAAAGTGGGTCGAATTAAAATAACCACCCCAACCGAACAAAACATCACAAGTTAAATTACCATATATTGGTAAGTAACCACTTGTTTTAAACTCATAGTAATAGTTACCCAAAACATCTGTATTACGACCCATGCCAATCAAATTCCCACGTCCAAAAATAGCACCTAATGTAACGTTTTTATACATTACACCACCTTCCAAAGCGACATAAGATACTGCTTTAAAATTGTTACCATTACTGGTCGATAATCCAGCCGATAAATAACCACTGGGTTTTTCTTTTGTTTTTGTTGAATCACATTGAGCAGTTACGCTTGTACTCACTAAGCAAATCAATAGTAAAAATAAGGTTTTTTTCATGTTTTTTAGATTTATTATACAAAGGTACTAATAATTTTTCTTATAAACAAGCTTTTATTGACTTTATTCAATTAATTAACTATATTTATCATTATGAAAAACACAACCAAATTGAACATAACACTCAATAATAACCTTGTAACTAAGATTAAAGAGGGTAACTATAATCGTAATAAGTTATTGGTGAGCTTATTAGAAAAATATTCCAAGAAAATTAAAAAATAATTTTCACTTTTACGGTCTTTTGACCGTTTTCCAGATATTTATTAATATATAAACAAATATTATGAATACAAAGAAAACACCCAAAGACAAAAAACAAACAGTTAGTGTTAGAATACCTAACGAACTATTACCATTACTTGAGAACATAGACAATAAATCTAAGTTTTTCGAATGGTTACTAACAGAGCATTTTAATAACCTTAATAAATAATTATGGCGTCAAAACAATATAATAAAGTTTATTATAAAAATAATAAAGATGTGCTAAACGAAACGTCTAAAATTTACCATACTGATAATAAAGAATCTATCTCTAAACAGAAAAAACAATACTATCAAGAAAACAAACATACTATAGCTGCTAATAAGAAACTAGTTAGAGAAACAAATAAAGAACATATCCAAGGAGTTAGAAAATTATATAGACTTAATAACAAAGAAAAAATTGCTAAACAAAAGAAAATATACCAACAAAAACTACTAAGTACTGATATCGGAAAATTAGCACATAGCATAAGAGGTCACATTAGACGTTCTTTAATTAATGCTGGATATACAAAAAAATCTAGAACTGAAGATATTATAGGTTGTACAATCAATGAACTTAAACTTTATTTAGAAAATAAATTCGAAAACTGGATGACATGGGAGAATCGTGGTTTATATAATGGTGAATTAAACTACGGATGGGACATCGACCATAGAATGCCGTTATCATCAGCTAAAACAGAAGCTGAAATATTAAAACTTAATCATCACACTAACTTACAACCTCTATGTAGTAAAGTTAATAGAGATATTAAAAAAGGGAATTATTAATAATTCCCTTTTTATTATTTTAATCCTAATACCCCGTTCTGAATCGCAAGGCATTCTTCGAAGCTATTAGCCTCTGTTTTATCTGTTCTAAATTCTTTTACAGTTGGGTAAAAAACCGAATTACCACCATTTGAATTACTCGATAGTCCATTACACTTAACCTCTAAAATAGTACCTAATAGTTTATCTTGGTTCTCAGTCACATATGCCATCATATCTTCTTTCAACCCTTGGGCTCTAGCAATCAATTTACCACAAGAACTTTCGCAAGTTATACTAGATATCACCTTTTCATTTTTGGTCCCTTTAGTCCCATAATTAAAACCTATTATTTTTAGGTCTAAATCCATTTCCAATTTCAACTTTATTTGATAGGTTTGTTTACCATTTTTCCAACACCCATCAAGAGTTTTCAATACTGTACCTTCTTCACCATTTTCCAACATTTCAGTAAAATGTTCCATGGCCTCTTTATATGATTTAACCATTCTATGGTCAACTACCATTATATTTTCACTATCTTTAATAACTTCTTTTAAATGATTCAATCTATCAATTCTTTTTATTGATGATTTTAAACAATAAAAATCATCAATAGATAAAATATCCCAAACCTTTATTTGTATTAAAGATAACGCTTCGTCCATATACATCCCTTTTTCTTTAATAAAATTTTCCAATTTTTTATTATTCTCTGATTCAGTTCTAGTATCAAACTTAATTTTATAATCAATTATAGATGCTATAATACCATTACTTATAAGTCGTGATATGCCTTTCATAACTAATTCTCCATTCAAAACACAATCGTTTAGTTTGGATAATTCACGAGTTAATTCACAGTCACCTAAAATGGTTGGTTCGCCTTGTCTCGATGTTAAATTGACTTCACCAGCTGTTATTATAATATTTACATAACGCCCATCAGCTTTAACTTCACTAAGCACCGTTTTACCACCATCAAAAAATGACTTAGCTCTTTTTTCATTAAAAGGTACACAACCCATATACCCTGTTTCCTCAATAAGATTGGGTATTACTTTGTTTATTCCAGAGTCCATACCAATCTTTAAGTCTTTATCGATGATACGCTCAATAACATAAGCATCTTCTTCATTTAATGATGTTAAGATTGATTTTAAATAACCAGTTGCTTCACTACCAGTTACCTTTCGACTAGATAATCCATCTAATCCAAGAATTGCCATATCTAACGAATGACCACCATTTGGTGTATATTCTGGTATTTGTTTAATGTAAAACTTAATCCTCGGAGAGTGTGCTAAATAAATAACTCTTTTAAGTAATTCATTATCCTTATGTTTACTTAATTCTTTACCTTTATCATTTTTTCCACTGATAGCGGAAATTTTATCTAATATTAGTTTAATACTCATAGTTATTTTGGTTTTTGGGATTACAAAGGTAAGTAATTATTTTGACTCAGCCAAATCTTTTTCATTTAAAGCATTATAAAGTTGTATTTGGTTGGTCATTACGAATTTGATGTTTTCGTAAACTGGTTGTTGCTCTGGAAAACTTCTTCTTCCAGTTTTTAACATAGGCACTGTTTTTTCAAGAGTTTCAACAATGTATGATGCACGTTTTTCTGGTTTAAAACCACCAAGCATCGACATCAAATTATGAACCCTGTCAAATCCCTTAGCTATAGATGCTATTGGACAAGTTGCCAATGTTTTATAATAGATATCATCTGGAAGTCGATTCCCATCAAATACTTTGGTCATTTTAAATGTTGCATTAGCAACTGTTGTGCCGAATAAATCAATAAGTTCTTTATGAGTTACGTTGTACTCCTCAATTAAATCATGGAGGGCTATTACGGCTAAAGTCTCTTCTGGAAACAATAGGTTATCGACCATAGTCTTTGCATAACACAATTGACTCACTTGATGTGAGAACTCTGGACTACCATCCTTTCTGGTTCCTTGGTGTAAGTTTTCAGCGAAATTCATCGCCTTTATAGCCATAAAATATCCTCGGCCATGCATCCATGAACGGATAGCAAGCTTCATCTTATTGTACTCTTGCGTCATAGTATTCATTTATACGCAAATTTAATTAAAAAGTTTCGATAATTTATGGTT
>OCZT010004844.1_pt1 | contig 13498 bp, 5 predicted proteins | sample 1539031 | NCBI WGS metagenome assembly OCZT01 (sample SAMEA3539308, study PRJEB22396) | soil metagenome | biome: tundra; feature: field; material: soil | place: USA | collected 2010-05 | depth 0.15 m | reverse complement strand
GTTTTCCTGATGCAGGGCGGGTACCCTGTCTATATGAGCATGGGAGCGACTGGCGCAATTACCTCTCGCATGGACCGTAACCCGATTCAGCCGTTGACGGTTCCTAAAGCACTTCAGCATCTTTATGACGGAGCGACGAAGGTGACATTGCCGTGCGGAACAACCATCACTCCTCCAAAGTACTCCTACCTGAAATACAATCTGTGCGCATTTCAGGGAGAGACTTTGACAGCTCCCAACGGAAATATCATCCCGAATATCTACTGGATCGGGAATGCGCCGCAGACAAACGGGAATATTCGGATGCCGGGCAAGACCAATGTCGACTTCAGCATCAGAAGAACTTTCCCAATCAAGGAAAGGTTCAGCGTACAGGTTGCCGCGGAGATCTCGAATCTATTCAACCATCCGGAATTCAACAGCTCGCCCGGCGGCGGCTTGGGAAATATGAACCTGACCAACAATCCATCCTCCGGACTCGTTCCGGGGATCGGATCAAGCAGCAGTTTTGGCACGGCTGGAGTAGGCACATACGATCCGCGCCAGGTGGTCATGCACGCCTTTGTCAGATTCTGATCTGACACGGCAAATGCCAATCAGTGCCGGTATGAGCGCTCTTTGGCAGATTGAACTGATTGACTGTTGAACTCATTGGGCAGCTGAGCGACATTAATTCGAATTGAATTGTGTCGCAGTGTCTGGGGGGCGATCGCTGATCACGCGCCCGATCGCTGGCAGAATGTATGCCCCTCAGGGCAAGAGATTTCGTTCATGAATGGTTCGTTGTTAAAGCAGAACTAGACTAAACCGATACCAAGAGGAGAAGCCAATGACCCTTCACCGGGCCTGTTCGATAATCTTTCTTGTACTCTCTCCCATTTCTTTCGCCGCTGCGCAACAGCCACAATCTCGAAACGCAGATATCGTAGCCAAACACACGATTGTTATGACGGAACCCCCTAAAAAGGTTCCGAGTGGGACGGTGGTCGATGGCCCAATCATGGGCAATGGCGATGTTGGCGTGGCCATCGGAGGGCTTCCTCAAGAGCAACGTTTTTACATTGGGAAGAACGACTTCTGGAGCCAGCTGGTCCAGGATCCGATGACTGTCGGGGGCGTTCAGCTGAGTATCCCCGCGCTTGACGGAGCAAGTTATCGCGAAGAGGAAGACCTGCTCAATGCCGAGGTGCGTGGAACGTTCACCAAGGCGGGAGTTACTGTCAAGACCTCGTCGTGGGTAGCGGCCACGGAAAACCTGCTGGTGACGGAACTCAAACTTGAGAGTGGTGCGGATGTTGAAGTGCACGCGACCCTGTTTCCGGCAGGTACGGTGATCTCCAACAACGATAAGTCAATTGAGATTGGACGGGAACAGCACGATAAGGGGCGATGGTACTTCAACGGTTTGATCGATGAAGTTCACCTGTACGATCGCGCTCTTGACCAAGGCGAGATCTCAAAGCTCAAGAGCTTCGATGATCCGGCGCAAGGATTGGTGCGTCGCTGGAATTTTGATGCGGAAGAAGGAACTACTCCTCAAGACACAAAAACAATGCTGTATACAGGCCCATCCTGTCAGGGCACGCCTCCCGTGCTTCGGCCCGATGAGCGCCCGATCGATGATCTTAGTTGCCTCCCCGACGGTTGGCATTATGACTATCAGCCTTACGGCTTGGGCATCCGCGGACGTGCCGCCAAGTTCATGCACTCCTGGAGATACGTCGATGCCGGCAAGGTTCCGGATGTGCAGAAGGTTACTGTCTCGGCCTGGATCTATATCTTTTCCGCTGGAGATAACAACTTCATTCTAAGTAAGGGTGATTGGAATGAAGCCTACAGCCTTTCTCTCGATCAAGGGAGACTGCGCTTCAACGTCGGCGATCGCTTTGCCCGTTCATGGGACGCGCTTCCCACCCACCAGTGGGTTCACGTAGCCGGCACCTTCGACGGTACGGCCCTCCGTGCTTACGTCAACGAGCAGGAAGTAACTCCGAAAGCGCGCTTCATTTCTGGAGGCAGCACATCGGACACGGTCTGGATCACCAGGAATGCTGACGGCCCACTCGATGAAGAATACGATTGGCCGAATCCGCTTCCTCCTACTCGTACTTCTCTGACACGCGGACGAGAGGTTTCGTTTGCCGAACGCCTGGTTGGGGCGCAAGGAATAATTCGCAACGGAGAGATTGACTTTATCCTCCCAGCCGGACAGCCCGTGTACCTGGTTACACCCATACTCAGTGACTTGGACGATGCCGATCACCACGCGGCCGCGTTGGCGCGTGCGCAGGCGCTGACGGTTCCCGACATCCTCAAGGTTCGCGCTGCTCATCGTGATTGGTGGAGGCAGTTCTGGTCCCAGTCGTTTGTCGAGATAGACGATCCGTTCCTTGAGAAGTATTACTATTCCTCGGAGTACATCACAGCCTCAGCGAGCAGGGACGGAAAGGTTGCTCCCGGACTTTACGGCCCGTGGGTCACGACCGATCACCCCTCTTGGAACAGCAATTACACCGTGGATTACAACTACCAGACCCCGCTTCTGGCCATGTACTCCTCAAATCACATTGACACGACCGGTTCCTATGACCAGCCGGCCCTCGATTTCATCGGACGCGGCCAGTTATACGCGAGAACCATGTTCAACGCCCGTGGCGTCATTTACCCGGGAAACATGGCTCCCTGGGGATTGGAACGGCAATTTGAATTCGAACCATTCATGGGAATGAAAAGCAATGCAGCCTTTATCGCCATGCCCATGCTGATGCGGTTCTACAGCACCTACGACGACGCTTATGCCGCAAAAATCTATCCGTTTCTCCGGGAAGTAGGCAATTTCTGGGAAGACAACCTGGACAGGAGTCACGGCACCTACAGTATCACTGGGGATTGCGCGAACGAAGTTGGCCCGTGGCTCCGTCGTACAGACTGGGCTACTTGTTCCGAAGACCACAATCCAATGTCTACGCTGGGTTTTGTACGCGCAACGTTTCAAGGCCTTATTGACATCAGCAAGGAACTGAAAGTTGACGCTTCGCATCGAAGCGCGTGGCAGGATGTTCTCGATCATCTAAGTCCCTACCCAACCACGCAACGATCCGGCCGCACCTTCTTCCTCATAGCCGATGGCAACGCCTCAAACATGCGCGGCTGGGGGAACGCCAGTTGGGCAATTTGGCCGGCAGGTCAGATTGGACTCGGAAAAGACCCGCAGCTAACTGCCATCGCGCGGAACAATTTCGAGGAGCCGCCTAGGCGGCCGTCGAACGCACCCGCGCCCGCACCACTGGTCAATGACCCAACCGCTCCAGCGCATCCGGCCGCCCCAAGCACCGCGCCTCCGGCCTTCATACGGATGGGCCCCCTCACGCCTCCGGCTATGGCGCGGGTGGGATTCGACCCGGCGAAACTTCTTGCGGCTCTGCACGACAATTGCACTCGCGCATGTTACCCGAATGGATACTTGTTCTTTGGCGGCGGCGGAGTCGAGGGACCCGAAGTGATTCCGGCCACAATCAACGAGATGCTTATGCAGAGTTTCTCGGGGGTCTTGTATCTCTTCCCCGATTGGCCGCGCGATAGGAGCGCTTCGTTCGGAAATCTTCGTGCTTACGGCGCTTTCCTGGTAAGCAGCGACTTCAAGAATGGCCGCGCAGGACAACTAACTATCCTGAGCGAAAAGGGGAGAGACTGCATTCTCAAAAATCCGTGGCAAGGCAAAGAACTCAGCCTGTTTCGCAACGGCCGCAAGGCTGAAAAGCTGGCTGGCGACCAGGTTACATTTCACACTGTTGCCGGCGAGAGCATCTCAATACAACCTGAATGAATGTGTTTCAAATGCAGCGTCTACTGAGGATCAAGTTCCTTGCTTCACGTTTGCCAGGTTTCTGAATTCGGATTCGAGCATCCTGTTTCGGGGATAACTTCCTCGAGGAGTAAAAGTTCAAAGTTCGAGGTTTGCCTATTTGTCCACTTCGGACACAGTGTGTTGCATCATAAAGCGCTGAGGAGCGAGCCGCCACTAGACAACGGAGCGGTTTGCGAGGCTGGCGCCACAACGGATGAGACCATTACCGGGACAGATCGGTCCGGGGATTCCTTCAGGGAGGATTTGTGGAAAGACGACGGTTCCTGACTTCGTCTCTTGCGGTGTCCGCTCTTACGCTGACAAATGGCGCCTTCGCCTCGGCTTTATCGTGGCATCATGGGCGCAGTTACAAATTCAGCAGGACGATCTCTCGTCAAGTACTGTGCAATTATCTGGCGCGGTCTATTTCAATGGAAGGCCTGCTCAATGGCACGGGCGATTTAGACGATAACATCCGAATGCTCGGCTCTACCGGCGCAAAGTACATCGGGCGCAGCATCTGCTTATGGGGTGGCGAGGCCAATCTGCTTCAGAATTTCGAACGAGCAAAACGGCAGCTCCCCCAGCTCCACGCCATCGATCCGGAAATGATTCTCGAAGCATGCATCTTTGAGATTGTTACCCCTGAGGTAGAGCAGGTTCCCGTGCCGGCCTGGGCATTTACCGCCTTGGGTCTGCCGATCGAAAAAAGAAACTTCCACTATGACGCCATGCTCTATCCTCTGGCGCAACGCAAGCGCTCATGGGGAAGAGGCGGCGGCGTTCCCGATGTCAGCCAGACAGAAACCCAGATCTGGTTCTATTTTCTGGCTGCTTCTTATATCGATCTCGGCTTCGAGGGCATTCATTGGGGTCAGATGGAGATCATGAATCACAATGATCCTCATCTCGACCACTATGCCCACGTCTTTGCGCTCGTCCGCTCCTATGCCAAAAGACATGCGCGCCGCGGCATGGTGCTCTGCAATGCTCATGTTCCAAGTGGCGGGCTGGTCCGCGATGGCCAGCTAATCCTCGACTGTCATGCGTTTCCTTTGAGAGTGAAAGAGATTCCCGACCGTCCGCAAGAAGCCATTCTCCAGGTCGGTTACCTCGACAGTCTCTTCTTGCGCAGCAAGGGTGGACGAACTTATAGCGGCTGGCGATGCGAGCACCTTCCCTATCTGGTGGAACTCGATAACTGGGGCTCCAGCAGGCATCCAGGCGAGGCAGCACAGGGGGGCGATTGGGTTTGGGGTTACGACGAAATCAGTTGGTTCGCAAATCAGAGCAAACAATACCGCAGTGAGTGGCTCCACTATGCATGGAACTGGGTAAGGAAGACCGATCCGAACGGCTATCTCGAAATGCCCGGAAGCCGGACGGAGACATCTCCTCTCAATCACCGTCGTTGGTATTTTGCCAACGCGCCAAGCCCCGCGGTTCCGGATGGGCTCGACGATGAAGAAGCGATTCGCGATATCTGGAAGAACGACAATGCCTGATCGCCGGCCATCTCCGTGGCCTGAGGAAAGTTGTCTCGCCCCAGGCGCACTCCGTGTTTCACCCAGTTTTCGATGATCGATGCCGAATGAAGGCCATCGACCCGAGGTAGTCATACACATGCAATCCGGTCAGAATCAATTCGCAAGTAGATGTCATCTTTTCTTCCTGGTGCTCATGATTGGGGCGATTCTTTCCTGCGCAGCTAGCCGTGCACAGCGCATTGGCGTCACTTATTCCGCATCCGCCCAAACTGACGCGGCTTTGAAAAGGCTTTCACCCCCAGCTCAGGCAGTGATCGAGCGTCTGTCCCACCTCGGCACCTTACCTGTGGGTGACGTGCGCTACCACGTCGGCGATCTTCCCAATGGCGCCGCTACTGATCTGGATGACTCTTCGTGGCAGACGATTCAAATGCCCTACGCCGCTTCGGCTGATTCCATCTGGCTGCGGAAATGGATTGAAGTTCCCAAAACAATTGGCGGCTACGATCCAACCGACGCGTCCATCTGGATCCAAGAGCCTAATCGTGGCGGCTTGACCGTCTACGCCAATGGTCAGCGGGTTGCCCGCGGCGAAGATATGGAGCCGATCGTTCTGTTCAGATCTGCCAAGCCGGGGGACAAACTGTTGCTTGCAATTCGACTCGACAAAACCGCTGCTCCCAAGCGCCTCCGCGGCATGGAACTGCATATCGACTTCGCCCCGCGACGCCCCGACCCGCGGGTTCTCTACGCAGAGTTCGTGTCAGCTGCCGTTCTCATTCCATCGCTCGCACCGCAGAGCCTGCCGGCACTGGAGCAATCTATCGTTGCCGTCGATCTGAAGGCTCTCGATGCCGGAGACCAGGAAGCCTTCGACATCTCGCTGCGCAAGGCCAAATCGGATCTTGAGCCGATCCGAACGATCCTACGCGGGGCAACATTTCACCTCACGGGGAACTCTCTCGTCGACGCCGCGTGGCTCTGGCCCTGGACGGAGACCGTCGACGTAGTTAGGCGTACCTTCGACACCGCAGCCCAGCTGATGGACGAGTACCCCACCTACACCTTTACGCAATCGTCGGCCCAATACAACGACTGGGTTGCGGATAAATATCCGAGCCTCAACGAGAGAATCAAGCAGCGGATTAAAGAAGGCCGCTGGGAAATTGTTGGCGGAATGTGGGTCGAACCGGATCTCAACATGCCTGACGGCGAGTCTCAAGCGCGAGAATTGCTCATCGGGAAACGAACCTACAAGCAGCTTTATGGCATCGATGTCCGAATTGGATGGAATCCAGACTCATTCGGCTATAACTGGCAGTTACCGCAAATTGATAAGAAGGCGGGTATCGATTATTTCGTTACGCAGAAGATGTCATGGAACGAAACGAATCAGCTTCCGCTCAAATTATTCTGGTGGGAATCTCCAGACGGCAGCAAGGTGCTTAGCTATTTCCCTGATGGCTACGGAAACGGCAATTTCAGCCCGGTCAGGCTTGCCAACGATCTTACTCACGCCAGAACGGACGCCCCGGGTCTGAATAACTTGATGGACCTTTATGGAGTGGGTGATCACGGCGGCGGTCCTACCCGTTCGCTTCTAGATGAAGGCGTGCGCTGGATGGAACCGGGCAAAATTACTCCGACCATGAAGTTCGGGACCACGCAGTCCTATTTCAACGACTTGCAGGACCGAATCTCCAGTAACTCACCGGTGTGGAATTATGAAACCGTGGCCGAAGGAACCGCGCAGTTACCCTCGCCCCCGGAAGGCCAGATCAGCATTCCAACTTGGAAAGATGAGTTGTATCTCGAGTTTCACCGTGGAGTTCTCACTACACAGAGCGATCACAAACGTAGCATGCGCGAAAGCGAAGAACAGGTTCTAAATGCCGAGAAGTATGCGTCGCTGGCATGGCTCGACGGCCAACCCTATCCCGCGGCAGAACTGACCGATGCCTGGAAGAAGGTCCTCTTCAATGACTTTCACGATCTGGCGGCCGGATCCGGAATCGGAGTCATTTATAAAGATGCGCAACAGGATTACGATCAGGTGCGTTGGGCCACGCAGGAAGTATCTTCGAAATCCCTGCACACCCTGGAGGAGCGCGTGGATACGCGTGCTGGAGCAGCATCCGGTTCCGTTCCTCTGATGATCGTGAATCCGCTGGGATGGGAGCGTTCCGGCCTGGTCGAGGCCGACATTCAGATGCCTGCCACGGCCTCAGAGCTCTCAGTTCTCGATTCGCAGGGTCATGTGCTTCCTTCCCAAATCCTGCCCAGCGATCACGCCACGAACACTTATCATCTCCTGATCCAGGCAAAGAATATTCCGTCGCTTGGGTATGAGGTCGCCCGGGTGGCGCCAGGTGCACGCCCCTTCGTGAGTGACCTTAAGGCGAGTGGCACCACCCTCGAGAACTCTTTGTTGAGAGTGATCGTGGATCCTACAACCGGATGCATCACGAGTCTTTATGACAAAACATCACAGTTTGAAACCTTGACGCAGAATAGCTGCGGCAACGAGTTAGTTGCTTTCAAGGACAAGCCAAAGATGTTTGACGCTTGGAATATCGATGCGGACTTTGACAAGTCCTTCACGAAGCTGGATATGGTCGACTCCGTCAAGCTCGTAGAATCCGGGCCGCTGCGAGCGGTTATTCGCATCACGCGAACCTGGCAGGACTCGAAATTTGTCCAGGACGTTGTCCTCTTCAACGCCACGGATGAAGTGAATATCGTCAATGATATCGATTGGCACGAGACCCACGTCCTGCTGAAGGCAGCTTTCGATCTGTCCGCCTCGGGACCTTTTGCGACGTATGAAATTCCCTACGGAACTATTCAGCGGCCAACCACGCGGAACAATAGTTGGGAGGATGCGAAGTTCGAAGTTCCCTCGATTCGCTGGGCCGACCTCGGAGACGGCCAGCACGGATTCAGCCTGATCAATGAATCCAAATACGGCTATGACGCAGTAGGCCACACAATGCGCATCTCCTTGTTGCGCTCGCCGACCGATCCTGATCCCAATGCCGACCGCGGACACCATCATTTCAGCTACTCTCTCTATCCGCACACCGGAAACTGGAAGAAGGCGCTGACGGTGCAACGCGGCTATGAGTACAACTACAAATTGCACTGTGCTCAGGTCGATGCACATCCCGGAGTGCTGCCTTCGAGGTATTCATTCATCGCTCTCGAGCCGCAAAATGTAGTTTTGACAGCGGTCAAAAAGGCCGAGGACACAAATGCGCTAATCCTTCGATTCTATGAGTGGGCTGGCGAGGACGGTAGCATTCAAGTTCGGGTTCCGAAGGGTGCAACAAGTGCGAGAATTTCCAACCTCCTGGAGGAGCCTGAAGGTCCTCCGCTGCCCATCCAGAGTGGAGATACCATCAGTGTCCCGGCTCATCCGTACGAAATCGTAACAGTTAATGTCGTGTATCCGGCTCAGACGCACTAGTTCCTCGGCTGGCCCCGATTGGAAACGAAGATCAGTCGCGAAGAGGTTCATTCGATGATTACGTAAGAAGATCGCATTACAAAGACATGGGACGGCAACTTCAACTACATGTGAAGGGAGATTTCTGGCGTTTTCTGAAGGTAACTACCGTTAGCTCAAAGCGGTCAGTGTAACTCGTTTAGTTTCATAGACGCGGTTTCAGTTTACAAACTGCGCTAACGTTGCCTTCTCTCTGATCATCGGCTAAGGTTCAGATTCGGCCAATTTGGGGAAGTGTCAATTAGGTGCGTGATGACTATTGATTGTGATTTCATCTGTATGCTCGACAACCGATTGTCCCTTAGCGCAGGGACATAACTTTAAATGAAGTGAGGCCGCGAACCTTGGTGATTGCGCAGATTTCCGGGGACCTTTGAGGCGCGTAGGATCAGGCTCGGCCCTTCACAAACGCCACTCTTAGCTGAAGAGATCCGGCGAAAGAGCGTACGCAGGATGAGATGAAAATGAAGAGCGCAGCGAGATTGGTATGGTTCACTATCCTGGGAGGCAGTTCTTTATTCGCCTTCGGGCAGCATCAGAAAGAACTCGTTGACTATGTGTCTCCAAACATCGGTGGCATTGGGCAGTTGCTCACTGCGACGGTTCCATACGTGCAATGCCCCCATGGAATGGCTAGACTCGCTCCTATAACAACTCCAGGAATCACTGACCGCTATCTCGCGGATAAGATATACGGCTTTCCTGCCGGGCCCGCGACCCTGATGACCTCAGTTGGCGAAGTTAAGACGGCCTCGGCAGCCTACGCTTCAGAGTTCGATCACGATTTTGAGACCGCTACGCCATATTACTACGAGGCAGATCTGCAAACGTGGGGAATCCAAGCGGAACTTACAGCAACTTATCAAGCCGCATACTATCGGTTTACTTTCCCAGCCAGCGCCCACGCACATCTTGTCCTCAGCCTGAAAAATGGCGCAGAACTTACGGTGGTCGGAAATAACACGGTAGAAGGAAGCGAGCGATTCGACGGACCGATTGCTAAAACCGCAGAGACAGGCCGGGAGACAAGACAATATTTCTACCTAGAGTTTTCTCGCCCTTTTGATTCCTATCAGACCTGGGACAATGAAACCCTGGCTCATACTGCAAAACAGACAGGTGATCACATTGGGTTCGTAACCGACTCACGATCGTCTGCGGGAGAGTCGATCGAGGTCAGGGTGGGGATCTCCTATATCAGCACAGATCAGGCGCGTCGAAATCTTCAACGAGAGATTCCCAAATGGAATTTCGAAAGAGTGAAATCGAACACCAAAGCTCTTTGGAATAATGCCCTGGGTGAAATTAGTACAGCGGGAGGAACCGAGCAGCAGAGAACTATCTTCTATACCGCCTTGTACCGGTCCCTGGGCCGTATGACCGACGTCACCGAGGACGGCAGGTACTTCAGTGGTTTTGATCATCAGGTTCACGATTCTGGGGGGCGCGATTTTTACATAGACGACGGACTATGGGACACCTATCGCTCGCTGCATCCCCTGCAATTGTTGCTCAATCCGCAACAGCAGGAGGACATGATCTGTTCATACCTCCGTATGTATGAGCAGAGCGGATGGCTGCCATCCTTCCCTTCCGCTGCAGGGGAGCAGGCGGTGATGATCGGCCATCATTCTGCGGCCTTCTTCCTGGATACCTATGAAAAGGGCTTTCGAAATTTTGATGTTGAGGAGGCCTATCAGGCCATCCGGAAGAGCGCCACGCAGGCAACCATGCTTCCCTGGAGCAGGGGGCCGCTGACAAGCCTCGATCGTGTCTATTTCGAAAAGGGCTTCTTCCCGGCTTTGGCCAATGGCGAAAAGGAGACTGTCCCTCAGGTGACAGACGAGCGCCGTCAGGCGGTGTCTGTAACTCTGGAAAACAGCTACGACGATTGGTGCGTTGCGCAACTCGCCCGGGCTCTCGGCAAGGAAGCCGATGCGGAGTATTTCACAAAGCTAGCCCATAACTATGAAAACGTTTTTAATCCCGCGATCGGCTTTATGGCCCCAAAGAGTGCTGATGGGCAATGGGTCGAACCGTTTGACCCGAAATTAGGCGGCGGGCAGGGAGGACGGGCCTACTTCACCGAAGTCAATTCGTGGCTTTATTCCTTCAGCGTCCAACACGACATCGCAGGTCTGATTCATCTATTTGGGGGCCGCGACGCCTTCAATTCGAAGTTGGACAGCCTCTTCGTGGAGCAGTATGGAACCTCGAAATTCTTCTTTCTGGGCCAGTTTCCGGATGCAACGGGCCTGGTTGGCCAGTATGCGCAGGGCAACGAACCAAGCTTTCACATCCCATATCTTTACGACTTTTCAGGGCAGCCATGGAAGACGCAGCGGCGCGTGCGGCAATTGATGGATGTTTGGTACGGAGACGGCCCCTTGGGCATTCCGGGGGATGATGATGGCGGCGCAACATCGTCTTGGTATGTTCTGAGCGCCATTGGAATTTATCCGGTGTGTCCCGGAAGTCCGGTGTTTGAAATCGGCAGTCCGATCTTTGAAAAGAGCGTGATTCATCTGCCGAACGACAAGCAATTCTCAATAACGGCTCATCATGTCTCGGCGCAAAACAAATACATCCAGTCAGCTCAATTAAACGGCAAGCGGCTGGACAGGCCTTGGTTTAGTCAATCGGATATTGCAGACGGAGGAACGCTGACGCTGGAGATGGGGCCCATCCCCAATATGCTGTGGGGAAGTGCGCCGGAAGATGCTCCTCCGTCAATGACGGCGATTCTCAAGTAACTTGAGATCGGTGCCAAGCCAATTCGAGCGCCGCCATCCGTGTCACAACACATGATTGGGTGCTCCGCCAAGTTAGGACTCGGACGGAACAAACGAGAATTGCGCTGAAGTCAGGGCTTCTGAGCGGAAACCCCTGGAAGAATGTGGCACGCCACAACATCGGTCGTATTCGGGGAACGTGCCATCGTGCTCACCCGCATCAGCAACTCAAAGTGACGAATGGGGCCGGAGGGCGCAATCCCGCATTTTTGCAGTATTGCAGATAGCCGAGGCAGGTCAGCAGCAAGTTTTCCCGCGGCCTCTGTTCCCTCGCCACTCGCCCCCGCCAAAATAAGAACCTGTCCATTTTGGTCAAGGTTTTGTATGAAAGCCATAATTGCATACGACTGACCTGTGGCCCAACCCAGAGCCGTCGGAAGGTAAGACGACAATTCCGTTGGTTGGGGATGAACATTCTTGATAATCTCCTGGCCCGTCGCATCGTCGAATGCAAACTTGAAGTCCAACTCATCGCTGAACAACGCAGACCATGGGTCCGAGCGGGGGCTACCCAGAAAAACATAGTTATCGTCGTTTTTCAAATCCGTAAGCTGAATGCTACGGGCAGCATGAACATCCATCTTTCTTGAGTACTTCTGCGCCAGTGCCGCAATACTTGCGGTGATCGGTGGGTCAAGCGCGGCTGAGGAATTGTCGCCCCACAAGATCATATGGGAATAGCGGATTTGATCGGGAGTCAGATCCTTCGATTCAGGAACGTACTTGTGATTTGCATAGTCGGAGACTGAAAGTACGGTGCCCGTGATCTCTTGAACGACCACGATGTTTGGGTCGCTGGTTATCAAATGCGTGGTATGAGATGGACTAAGAACCGCCGACCAAAGCAGATCGGAAGGCGTCTGCGCTGGAGCATGAGAAGCGCGGTTCCAATATACATAGATGCTCCAGGCCGCGGCATTCACCGTCACGATCAAAATGGAGAGTAGAAGCCATCGACCTATTTTCAGGTGCCAGGGTCGCACTGTCTCGGCTTGGGGAAGGCTGGAAGCGCCGGTCGCCAGATGCGCCTGCGCCGGCTCAGGTTCCTGATCCAGCAATCGGGAATCCTGAAATGTGGCCGCATCCCGGTCCGCAGCCGCCAAATCGACATGGCTCGGCTGCCCATGATGCACGCGTGTGATTTCAGGAATATACGATCCGGATGGGAGACTTATGCGGTACTCGGAGGTGGCGCCGTATTTGCCGTAATGTTGCAGCAGGCGCTTTCTTACGTCGCTGGCCGTCACTCGAACAATAGCGTCGTCGCTTGTATCGTATGAGGTGGACCGGTCAAACAACTCCACGCCGATCACGCGCTCTTTCAACGAATCGAAGTGGCCGGCGATTGCCTGATCTACGATATATCTCAGAAACTGGCAGCTGCGATGGCTCCCCTTAAATACTGTCCCTTCAGTGATTTCCGTAAGGTGTTGTTGGAGCGCAGCGGTGTCAGCTCTAGATTCGGCGATCTTTACAATATCAGCTTCCCGAGCGTCAATTGGGTCAATCGTTTGCATCAGGGATTTTCTGCGCCTTAAACCAGCTCAGTATTCACGCTGTGCTTCTGAGGGCCCGATTATGTCAAGAACTCCGCAGCACTGTCAAGATCAATGCCCATCCCCAATCCGGCGTTAAGCGGCGAGCAGGGGGTTGGCTGTGCGGAGTTATGGGCGGTTTATGCAGTGCAATGAGGCATTTGCCGTCTTGCCAGTTTTCTCTGGCGGGAGCCTTGCCCGCACCCGGCGGGTGCGCGGGCTGAGTAAAATTGAGCAGTGAAGAAACCTCGCAAGCCTTCCTCTACGGAATCTCCCATGTTGATCTCCATCGACCCTGAGCCGATCCCTGAAACACTCACCGCCATGGGCGG
>OCZT010004842.1_pt1 | contig 13499 bp, 11 predicted proteins | sample 1539031 | NCBI WGS metagenome assembly OCZT01 (sample SAMEA3539308, study PRJEB22396) | soil metagenome | biome: tundra; feature: field; material: soil | place: USA | collected 2010-05 | depth 0.15 m | reverse complement strand
GCAGCAGCGCGCGAGCCTGCGGCTCCAGCACGGCCAGCTCGCCGGCCGCTGCGAGGTCGCCGACCATCAGCGCGAACGGGCGCTCCTCGCGGCGCTTGCGCGCGCGCAGCGCAGCGACCGCCGCCTCGTCGTCGGCCCGTACGGCGAGGTGGTAGCCGCCGAGCCCCTTCACTGCGACGATGGCCCCCTGCGCGAGCAGCTCCGCGGCGGCCGCGACCGCATCGGGGGGCTCGGCCCCGAGCAGCCGTGCCCGGGGCCCGCATGCGGGGCAGGCGTTGGGCTGGGCGTGGAAGCGGCGGTCGCGCGGATCCTCATACTCGGCCCGGCAGAGGTCGCACATGGCAAAGCCCGCCATGGTCGTCAGCGGCCTGTCGTAGGGCACGCCGCGCACGATCGTGAAGCGCGGGCCGCAGTTGGTGCAGTTGATGAACGGATAGCGATAGCGGCGGTCGCCCGGGTCGAGCAGCTCGGCCAGGCACTCCTCGCACGTCGCGGCATCGGGCGTCACCTGCGCATCGGCGGCGCCGGCGAGCGCGCTCGCCACGATCGCGAAGCCGCGCTCCCCCTGTGGCGCCAGCGACTCCGAGCGCACGCCCTCCACGCGCGCCATCGGCGGGATCTCCGCGGGCAGGCGCTCGAGGAAGGCCGCGACCGCCGACGGCGCGCCCTCGACCTCGAGCTCCACGCCGCGCTCGTCGTTGCGCACCCACCCCGCGAGCGCGAGCTCGCGCGCGAGGCGGTGGACGTAGGGGCGAAAGCCCACGCCCTGCACCGTCCCCTCGACGCGGGCTCGGATGCGCACGTGCGCACGGGCCTCGGACACCGCCCCTACACCCGCGATCGCCCGCAGGGCGGGGGGGCAGGCGTGAGCACGGCGCGCCTCATGCGCCGGCGTCCACGAGCTCGCGCAGCACGTGCCACGCGCTCGCCTGCGCCTCCTGGATGCGCGGGATGTGCTCGGAGCGCGTCACGATCACGTGGTCGGCGAGCGACTCGGCGGCGATGCGCCCGCCGCCGTAGCCGACGAGCGCGAGCGTCAGCAGCCCGCGCCGCCGCGCCTCGGCCAGGGCCGCGAGCACGTTGTCCGAGCCGCCGCTGGTGGTGAAGGCGATGAGCACGTCGCCGGGACGACCGTGCGCGATGACCTGCCGCGAGAAGATCGCCTCGGGGCCCACATCGTTGGCGATCGCGGTCAGGATCCCCGGGTCCTCCGTCAGGTCGATCGCGGGCCACGGCCTCCAGCCGCCCGGAGGGGAGCGCAGATCGGCAACCGCGTCCATCGCATCGGTGGCAGAGCCGCCGTTGCCGAGCGCCAGCACGCGGCCGCCCGCAGCCAGCCTGGCGCGGATGCCGCGGGCGGCCGCATCGAGCTCCTGCCCGCCCTCGCGCAGCGTCTGCGCGCGCAGCTCCCCGATCTCGGCGGCCTTGGCGAGCACCGAGCCGCGGACGTCCGCCAGCACCGCATCCAGGCCCTCCTCGCTCTGGGCGAGGAACGGGTAGAGGAAGCTGGCCGCTCCGCCGTCGTGGGCGGGGCGCTCGGTGCGCCCCTCGAGCAGGCCGGGATGCTCGAGGAACACGTGCACGAGCTCCCACAGCAGGTGGTAGGCGGTCTCGAGCAGCTCCTGCGCGATGAACGGCTCGACGCCCTCCGCGACGATCTCCCACTCCGCGCCGACTCGCGCGTCTGCGAGCGTCAGGCAGCCGCGCTCGCGGGCCACACGCAGCGCGGCCACGGTGTCGGGGTGGCTGCCGAAGGCGAGCGCGATGTCGTGCTGCTCGGCCAGCAGCGCCACCTGCTCGCCGACGGGCCCGCCCTCGGCCGTCAGCGCCAGCGCGGGCAGCGCGCGCTTGCCGACGATCACGGGATGCACGAACTCCACGGCCACGTGCCGGGCATCCGACCGCGCCACGGGCCCCTCGCCGAACGCGAGCAGGCGCCCGCCGCGGGCGAAGCGCTCGGCCATGCGGTGGCACAGCCGCGCGATCCGCTCGGCCTCGGCCGCGAAGAATGCCTCCCCGGCGATCCGGCGGCGCTCGGCCGCTGCGAGCAGCAGCTGCTGCCTAGAGCTTGTTCCCGCGCGCGATTCTGCGCAGGTCGATCGTGGCGTCATAGAGCTTCTCCTCCACGCCCTCCTCGAGCGCGATCTCGCGCAGGGGACGCCCGGAGGCGGTGGCCTTCTTGACGATGTCGGTCGCCTTGTCGTAGCCGATCGCGCCGTTGAGCGCGGTCGCCACCGCGAGCGTGGCGCCCGCGGATGCGTCGGCGCCGGCGCGGTTGGCCTGGATGCCGTCCACGCACTTCTCCGCGAAGACACGTGCGGTGGCCGACAGCAGCTGCAGCGACTGCAGCAGGTTGCGCGCGATCAGCGGGATGCGCACGTTGAGCTCGAACTGTCCCTGCAGCCCGCCGATGGTGATGGCGGTGTCGTTGCCGATGACCTGCGCGGAGACCTGCAGGACGACCTCGGGGATGACGGGGTTGACCTTGCCGGGCATGATCGAGGAGCCCTTCTGCAGCTCGGGCAGGATCAGCTCGCCGATGCCCGCACGAGGGCCGGAGCCCATCAGCGCGAGGTCGCCCGCGATCTTCGTGAGCGAGACAGCCACGACCTTCAGCGCCCCGGAGAGCTCGACGAGCGCATCGCGGTTGGCCTGCGCCTCGAACGGGTCCAGCGGGGCCGCGATCTGCTTCAGGCCCGATTCGCGCCGCAGGCGCACGCGCACCTTCTCGGCGAACTGCGGGTGCGTGTTCAGTCCCGTTCCCGTCGCGGTTCCGCCGAGGGGGATCTGCCCGACGTGCACGAGGGCCGCTGCGACACGCTCTTGGGCGAGCGCCATCTGCGCGGCGTAGCCCGCGAACTCCTGGCCGAGCGTCACGGGGACCGCGTCCATCAGGTGCGTGCGGCCCGCCTTGACCACGTTCTGGAAGCTCTTGGCCTTCTTGGCAAAGGAGCGCTCGAGCTGCTTCAGCGCGGGCAGCAGCTCGGTCTGGGCGACGTCGAGCGCGGCGAGATGGACGGCTGAGGGGAACACGTCGTTGGAGGACTGACCCATGTTGACGTGGTCGTTGGCGTGCACTCTCTCACCGGCCAGGCGGGCGATGACCTCGTTGGCGTTCATGTTCGTCGAGGTGCCCGAGCCGGTCTGGAAGACGTCGATCGGGAACTGGCGGTCGTGCTTGCCTGCGGCGATCTCCGCGGCGGCCTTCTCGATGCGGCCCGCGCTGCGCTTGGAGAGCAGTCCGAGCTCGCCGTTGACGGCGGCGGCCGCGCCCTTGATCCGGGCCAGCCAGTGGACCACGGAGGTGGGCACTGTCTCGCCGGAGATGGGGAAGTTCTCGACGGCCTTGGCGGTCTCTTTGCCCCACAGCTGGTGATGGTCAGGCATGTTGTCTCCTAAGTGAGAGCGATGGCTTGCGGCCGCGCCGGCGCGGGTTCCTGGCCGAGAGCGGGGGCTGAACCCTACCCGCAGAAAGCGGAGAGCTCCCGCGCGAGCCCCACGGGGTCGTCATAGGCCATCAGGAAGCCCGTGCTCGGCAGGACCCGCAGCTGTCCACGGGGCAGGAGCGCGAGCGCCTCCTCGGCGGGCGCCAGGGGATGCATCGAATCCTGATCGGCCCACAGCAGCAGCACGGGCATGTCGAGGCGGGGGTAGAGCTCGAGCAGCTGCGCGTTGGCCTCCCAGTGCCACGCGCGCGCGCACTTCGCCCACGAGCGCGCCAGGCTCGCGTTGCCGGGGACGTCGGCGAAGGCGTGGCGGATCAGGTCCGAGGCCTCGGGGTTGCGGCGCACCGTCAGCGCCATGCCCCGCTGCGGCGTGAACATCGCGCCCGCGCCGTAGGAGAGCAGCACGTCGAGCCCGGGGACCGCCGCGCCGCGCGCGGCCAGTTGGAAGGCCAGGCGCATGCGGGCGCGCGGGGACTGCGCGTGCAGCCGGTTGGACATCAGGACGAGTCGCCGGGGCCGGATGTGCCCTGCGGCCACGGCGTCGAGCAGGATCTCCGCGCCGGCGGCGTGTCCGGCGAGCAGCGGCCGCGGCCCGAGCACCTCGGCCGCGAAGCCGCCCAGGACCTCCGCGAGCCACTCGGGCGTGTAGGGGTGGCGCGGGCGCGACTCCGAGTCGCCGTGCAGCGGCAGGTCCGGGAGGACGACGCGGAAGCGGTCGGCGAGCTGCTCGACCGCGGGCTCCCACTCCTTGTGGGAGAGCAGGCCGGAGTGCAGCAGCGCCAGCGGCGGCCCGGTCCCGATCTCGCGGTAGGCCACGCGGGCGCCGTCGGGGTGGTGGTAGAGGCGGAGCCTCATGTGTCCATCGTAAGGACCCTCGCGGGTCGGCTAGCGAGCGAGGAGCTGGTAGACGCGCACCGCGCGGCCGCCGACGCTGGACGCGAAGGAGCTGACCCGGTATGTGACCCGCCTGTAGGAGAGCTCGCCCGAGTCGGGTATCCGGGGCGGCCCCGGGGTCGTGCTCCCCGCCAGCTGGCGCGTCCCGGCGCGGACGTAGGCGAGGGCGCCCGTGAGGCCGCGCAGGAGTATCGGGTAGGCGCCGGCCGACGCCCCGATCACGTTCACGCGTTTCCAGACGGTGCGTCCGATGCGAGCCAGCTCCTCCGCCCGGACGACCGCGCAGCTCGCGCTGGAGGCCTGCGCGACCGGCACGAGCACCGTGATCCTCAGCGGCCCACCGAGGAAGGCCCTCGCGGTTAAGGAGATCGTCTGGTAGCTGCGGCCCGCGTAGCGCAGCAGGCCGTGCGCGGGCACGAACGCCGATCCGGGCCTGATCACCCCTTCCACCGGGACGCCACGCGAGCCTTCGCTCAGCATCAGCGGGAGGCCGATGAAGCGCTTCTCGAGCTTCACATAGCCGAGGTCGTCCTGGACGGAGAGGACGTAGTGACCGACGGTGCGCCCGCCCGTGCGCAGGCTGCCGCTCACGGGAGCGAGGATGTCGGGGCCACCGATGTCCGAGAGCACGACGCCACCGCTGCTGACGCGCAGCCGAACGATGTGGGTGCCCGAGTACACCAGGCGCCGCACCGCTTCCGCCACGCCCACACGTTCGCCCGCGGCCAGGGCCGCCAGCAGCGGGCCGTCGCCTTCGACCTGGCGCCGATCCGCGCGCACCTCCGAGCTGGAGAGCTCGGAGGTGTAGATCCGCCGCGCGACCTGGCCCACGGTGCTCGCCACCGTGGCATTCGTGGCGGTCGCGCAGGGCGCTTCCACGACGACCGGCGCTGCCCGGGCCGTCGCGGCTGCGCCAGGCGTCGCAGCGGCGGCGATGAGCCCCGGACCGGCGCGGCCCGCTGCGGCCGCGCCGAGACAGAGCGCGAGGATCGCGAGCGTGGCGGCGACGCGCAGACGCAGGCCGACCCGGCGAGCGCTCGCAGCGACGCCGGCGCGGGGGCGAAGGGCGGCCCTTCTCACTCGGTTCACTATCCGTTCACGATACGCCTGCCCCTCCGCGCCGGCGCCGGTCGCGATGCGCGGGCCACCCCCACCTACAATGGCCGCCCGGTGACCGACGCCCAGACACACCCTCTGATCCCCCGTCGCGAGGTCGATCCGCGCAGAGAGCTGCCCGAGCTCGAGCTCGAGGTGCTCGAGCGCTGGCGCGAGCGCGACGTGTTCGCCGAGTCCCTGCGCCTGCGCGCGGACGCCAGGCAGTGGGTCTTCTACGAGGGCCCGCCCACCGCCAACGGGCCACCGGGCTCCCACCACGTGCTCTCGCGCGTGTTCAAGGACATCTACCCCCGCTTCCAGACGATGCGCGGCTATCGCGTGGAGCGCAAGGGCGGCTGGGACTGCCACGGCCTGCCCGTGGAGATCGCGGTGGAACAGAAGCTCGGCATCTCCTCCAAGGCCGAGATCGAGGAGCACATCGGCATCGAGCGCTTCAACGCGGAGTGCCGCGCGTCGGTGTTCACCCACCTCGAGGAGTGGAACCGCCTGACCGAGCGGATCGGCTTCTGGCTCGACCTCGACAACGCCTACCGCACGCTCGATGAGACCTACATCGAGTCCGTCTGGTGGGCGCTCGCGCAGATCGACGGGCGCGGCCTGCTCTACGAGGGTCACAAGGTCGTGCCCTACTGCCCGCGCTGCGAGACCACGCTGTCATCCCACGAGGTCGCGCTTGGCTACAGGGACGTGGTCGATCCGAGCATCTTCCTGAAGCTCCCCGTGGCCGACGGGGATGAGCGGCTGCTCGTGTGGACGACGACGCCGTGGACCCTGCCGGGCAACGTGGCGGTGGCCGTCTCGCCGACAGCGACGTACGCGAGGGCGCGCGCGGGCGATGAAATCCTCGTGCTCGCCGAGGCGCGCGTGGCCCCCGTGCTGGGGGAGTCCGCGGAGATCCTCGAGCGCTTCACGGGCACGGAGCTCGTGGCCCGCTACGGATCCTACCGCGGCCCGATCTTCGCCGCGGCCGACCGTGAGGCGGGCGCGCTGCCGATCCTCGCCGACGCGTTCGTGACAACCGAGGACGGAACGGGCATCGTCCACCTCGCGCCCGCGTTCGGCGAGGACGACTACCGCGTCGCCGCGGCCGCGCCTGAGGTCCCGTTCGACCCCACCCGCGCGGAGTCCCTCTACAACCCCGTGCGCGCCGACGGCACCTACGACGAGCGCACGCGCGACCGCGACGGCAACTCCCTCAGCGGGCGCTTCGTCAAGGACCCCGCGCTCACGGAGGAGCTGATCGAGGACCTGCGTGAGCGCGGCCTGCTGCTGAGGGTGCAGGAGTACGAGCACTCCTATCCGCACTGCTGGCGCTGCGGCACGCCGCTGCTCTACTACGCCAAACCGTCCTGGTACATCGCGACCTCGAGGCTTCGCGACGAGCTGCTCGCGGCCAACGAGACGGTGGAGTGGCATCCGCCCCACGTCAAGCACGGCCGCTTCGGCGACTGGCTGAAGAACAACGTGGACTGGGCGCTATCGCGCGAGCGCTACTGGGGCACGCCGCTGCCCGTGTGGCGCTGCGCCGAGGGACACGTGCACGTGATCGGCTCCTTCGCGGAGCTCGCCGAGCGCTCGGGCGCATCGCTCGAGGACCACCACCGCCCCTACGTCGACGACGTCGCGTTCCCCTGCCCCCACGCGCAGGACGGGGAGGCTCCGTGCTCGGCTCCGATGCGACGGGTGCCCGAGGTGATCGACGTGTGGTTCGACTCGGGCGCGATGCCCTTCGCGCAGCACCACTTCCCGTTCGAGAACGAGGACGTGCTCGAGCACAGCTTCCCCGCGGACTTCATCTGCGAGGCGCAGGATCAGACGCGGGGCTGGTTCTACTCGCTGCTGGGCGTCTCCACGCTGCTCTCGCGACCCGCTCCCTACCGCAACGTGGTGTGCCTCGGGCTGATCCTCGACGAGGACGGCCAGAAGATGTCGAAGTCGCGCGGGAACACGGTGGAGCCGTGGCAGGTGCTCGACACCTACGGCGCTGATGCCTTCCGCTGGTACTTCTTCACCTCCAAGCAGCCCTGGGACGGCTACCGCTTCTCGGCCGAGACGATCGGCGAGGGCGTGCGGCTGTTCCTCAAGCAGCTGTGGTCCACGTACTACTTCTACGCGCTCTACGCCCGCGCCTCCGCGGTCTCGCTGGGCGCGAGCGCGGGCGAGCCGCCGGCGCCCGCGGAGGGTCCCGACGGCGACCTCGACCGCTGGGCGCTCTCGCGCACGGCGGGCACCGCGGACCTCGTGGCCGAGCGCCTGGACGCCTACGACGCGACGACCGCCGGCAGGGCGATAGCGGGCCTCGTGGACGAGCTCTCCAACTGGTACGTGCGCCGCTCGCGGCGGCGTTTCTGGGACGGCGACGAGGCGGCGTTCGCGACGCTGCGCACGTGCCTGCTCACAGTGGCCAAGCTGCTCGCGCCGTTCTGCCCCTTCATCGCCGATGAGATCTATGACAACCTCGACGGCTCGCTCGCAAGCGTGCACCTCTGCGACTTCCCCGCGGGCACGCAGCTGGCGCAGCGCGATGAGGAGCTCGAGCAGGCCATGGCGCTCGCGCGCGAGACGGTGCGGCTCGGGCTCGGCGCGCGCGGGCAGGCGAAGATCAAGGTCCGCCAGCCGCTGGCCGAGGCCGTCGTGGTGGCGGACGGGCGCGAGCGCGCCGCGATCGAACGGCTCACGGACGTGGTGCGCGAGGAGCTGAACGTCAGGCGCGTGCGCTTCGTGGCTGCCGCGGAGGAGCTCGGCAGCTACGAGATCAAGGCCAACTACCGCACGCTGGGCCCGCTCTTCGGCAGGGAGATGCCCCTCGCGGCCGACGCCGTGGCCGCGCTGGATCCCGCCCACGTCGCTGCGGCGCTGCGGGACGGCGGAAGCATCGGGATCATGGTGGGCGGGCGCGAGCACACGCTCTCGGCCGAGGACCTGCTGCTCACGATGCGCGCCCCCGAGGGCTACAGCGTCGAGCGCGAGGGCGCCCACGCGGTCGCGCTGGAGCTCTCCATCGACGAGGACCTGCGCCGCGAGGGGCGCGCGCGCGAGATCGTCCACGCGGTCCAGAACGCCCGCAAGAGCGGGGGCCTGCAGGTCGAGGATCGCATCGAGCTCGCGCTCTTCGGCGCCCCCGAGCTGCTCGACGCCGCGGGCAGCTTCCGCGAGTACCTGATGGGCGAGACGCTCGCGCTGGAGCTCGACGTGGGCGCACGCGCCGCCCAGGAGGGCACCGGCATGGACTACTCGGAGCAGACCGACATCGAAGGCCTGCCAATCACGATCAGCCTGCGCCGCGCCCCCCACCCGGGGTGAGGAGACCGGCGGGTTTCCCGCGACGCTCCTGGGCGTCGAGAGCCAAGCGGAGCAAGGACGCAGGGAGCGACGTGTGCTCAGTCAGCACACGAGCGACCGAGGACGCCGCTCCGCGCCGGCTATCGGCGCCCAGGTCAGGCGAGCGCTGGCTCCAGCTCCTGCTCGAGCTTCTTCTTCGGGTAGGCACCGATCACGGTCTTGACGGGCTGGCCGCCCTTGAAGAGGATCATCGTGGGGATCGAGAGCACCTGGAAGCGAGCGGCGGTCTGCGGGTTCTCGTCGATGTCGAGCTTGACGATGCGCAGGTCCTGGCGCTCGGAGGCGATCTCCTCGAGCACAGGTGCGACGACGCGGCAGGGACCGCACCAGGGGGCCCAGAAGTCGACGAGTACGGGCCCCTCGGCTTCGAGGACCTCGGCGTCGAAGTTGTTGTCTGTGATCTGGGTGAGGGTGCCTGCCATGGGGTCTCCTTGGTCGCTTACCCCTCACTATACAAAATGAAGGATCGGACTCCGAACCGCCCGAGCACACCCCGCGCGGACGCCCGGCGGCTATCGTGTGGGGCATGCTCCCGCTCGCGGTCAGCGGCACCATCGTGATCGGCGCAGCGGTCGGGCTGGGGGTCGCGCTTCTGCTGTATCTGCTCAAGCGCGAGGACGAGGACCAGGCGCGGGACCGCGCCGAATCCGACCGCTGAGGCGCGCCGCGAAGGGCCCGCCGCAGGCGCCGGCCCCCGCGCGGGCGTCTGCGACCGCCTCAGCGCACGGTGACGATCCAGCCTTCTGAGTTGCGCACGATCGGCGGATGGATGTGCGTGAGCGCGGTGAAGAGATGGGGTGAGACGTACACCTCGACGAACGCTGCGGCCACGAGCACGGGCACGGCGATCGCGACGGTGACCACGGTGGCGGCGAGCAGCTGCTCCCACTCGCCGCGCCTGCTCGCGATGATCCACGCGGCGAGAGGCAGGAACAGCGCGACGAGCTCGGGAAGCGCGTGCGGCAGCACGCCGAGCAGCAGCAGGCCCGGCGAGACGCGGAGGAAGCCCGAGACGCCGGCGAGGCTGTGCCCGATCAGGTAGGCCTGGGCGCTCAGCGAGAAGGCCGTCGCACAGACGACGAAGGCGATCGCGATGCGGCCGCCATGCTCGTGGATCCAGCGTGAGAGACCCGTGTGGTGGCTTGCCTGCAGCGGCAGCGAGCTCCCGGCGATGAAGCCCGCCACGCACGCCATCGCGTGGAGGGCGAGCACGAGCAGGTTGCTGGTGAGCACGCGTGCGACATCGCCCAGGCCACCGACCGCGAACGGCGGCTGCAGCGTGATGACCTGCTGGTAGCCGGTATCGAGCGCGGCGACGACCCACACGGCCGAGAGCAGACCGACGGCGGCGAGGGTCGCGCCGGCCGTCCAGCGGGCGAGGATCCCCCCGGGCGCCCGCTGCCAGGTGCGCAGCGTGGCGCGCGTATGGCGAACGCCGTGGGCGAACGCGTAGGCCGATGCATCCATCGGCTCTGCATCGGCTCTGCCGCCCGCTATCTGAAGCGCAGAAGCGGAACCAGCCACATCGCCTCGGCGGCGATGCGCCAGGACATCTTGCTCTGTCCTCGCTGGCGGTCGCGGAAGACGATCGGGACCTCGACGACGCGGAAGCCCGCCTGCACGGCTCGGTAGGTGAGCTCGACCTGGAATGCATAGCCCTGCGAGCGCACGCCGTCGAACTGGATCGCTTCGAGCACCTCGCGGCGGAAGCACTTGAAGCCGCCCGTCAGGTCGCGCACGCGCAGCCCGAGCACCAGGCGCGCATACGTGGAGCCGCCCTCGCTGATGAAGCGGCGCAGCAGGCCCCAGTCGCGCACTCCGCCGCCTGGCACGTAGCGCGACCCGAGCGCGAGGTCGGCCCCCTCGTGGACGGCCGCGAGCAGGCGCGCGAGGTCGGCGGGGTCGTGGGAGAAGTCGGAGTCCATCTCCATCACGTATCCCGCGCCCCGCTCGAGCGCGTGGCGAAAGCCCGCCAGGTAGGCAGGCCCTATGCCGTTCTTTTCAGTCCGGTGGAGCACCTCCACCCATGCGTGCTCGGCGGCGAGGGCGTCGGCGAGCCGGCCGGTGCCGTCGGGCGAGCCGTCGTCGACGACGAGCACGCGAAACCCCTCGGGCGCGGCGCTCGTGAGCACCTCGCCGGCGGCGGTCACGATCGCCTGCACGTTCTCGGCCTCGTTGTAGGTGGGCAATATCAGCCAGGGCACACCGGACATGGGTCGGCGTACCCTAGACCGTGCACGCGATCGGCGTCCCCCGTCCCCCGCGGGCGCGCCCGCGCCGGCGCCCTGCGCGCCCTACGCTGGTGCCGTGACCGAACCGGAGCTCTCGAACGGGGCCATCGCCGACGCGCTCGAGGAACTGGGCGACCTCTACGAGCTCGACGGCGCGATCGTGCACCGCGTGCTCGCCTACCGCGGTGCCGCCAGGGCAGTTCGCGATGCATCCGTGTCGGTTGCCGCGCGCGCCCGCGACGGTCGCGCGAGCGAGCTCAGCGGCATCGGCAAGACGTTGCAGGAGAAGATCCTCACGCTCGTCGAGACCGGCTCGATCCCCGCGGCTGAGAGGCTGCGTGCGAAGTTCCCCCCGGGCCTGATCGCGATCACGCGCCTGCCCGGGCTCGGCCCCAGGCGCGCGCGGCTGCTGCACTCGGAGCTGGGCATCGACTCGCTGGAGTCGCTGCACGAGGCCGCCGCCGGCGAGCGCCTGCGCACCGTGCGCGGCCTCGGCGCCAAGTTCGAGGCCGGCGTGCTCGCGGCGCTCGAGGCGATGCCCGCGGATGAGGACGGCCAGAGGCAGCCCCGGATCCTGCTGCCGCGGGCGCTGGAGATCGGCGAGGCGCTCGCCGCGGGCCTCGCGCGGCTGGGCGGGCCGGGCACGCACGTGCAGCTCGCGGGCTCGGTCCGCAGGCAGGCCGACAGCGTCAAGGACCTCGACCTGATCGCCACCACGAGCCGGCCCACGACGCTCGCCAAGAGCCTCGCGAAGCTGCCGGAGATCGAGCGGGTGACCTCCGCGGGGAGAGCGGGGGCGCGGGCGCGCACGCACTCCGGCGTCGCGGTGGACCTGCGCATCGGCAAGCCCTCCCAGCTCGGCAACCTGCTCCAGCACTTCACGGGGTCCGGCCCCCACAACGCGGCCCTGCGCGAGGCGGCGGTCCGGCACGGGATGCACGTCTCGGAGTACGGGATCCGCGACGACGCCACGGGCGAGACGCACGAGTGCGCGAGCGAGGCCGAGGTCTACGACCTCCTCGGCATGGACTACATCGAGCCCGAGCTGCGCGAGAACCGCGGCGAGCTGCAGGCGGCGCTCCGCGGGCGCCGTGCCCGCGGGGGGCGATCGGCCGCCGATCACGACGGGGGCGAGCGCGCGCTGCCGCAGCTGATCGAGCTCGCGGACATCCGCGGCGAGCTGCACAGCCACACGATCGCCTCCGACGGGCACAACACGATCGGGGAGATGGCGCTGGCGGCGCGCGAGCGCGGGTATGAGTACCTGGCGATCACCGACCACTCCGCCAGTCACGGCTTCGGCGACGCGGTCTCTCCCGAGCAGCTGCGCCGCCAGATCGAGCTCGTGCGCGAGGCCGACGCGCGCATCGAGGGCATCGAGCTGCTCGCTGGAAGCGAGGTGAACATCCTGCCCGACGGCTCGCTCGACTACGAGGACGAGCTGCTCGCGGAGCTCGACTGGGTGGTGGCGAGCGTGCACACCGCCTTCGCGATGGACGAGCAGGCGATGACCGCGCGCATGATCGCCGCGATCGAGCACCCGCTCGTCGACGCGATCGGGCACCCCACGGGCCGCCTGATCGAGCGCCGCGCCCCCTACGCGATCGACCTCGCCGCCGTCTTCGCGGCGGCGGCGCGGACGCGGACGATGCTCGAGGTGAACGCCAACCCGGACCGGCGCGACCTCTCCGACGTGCCCGCGCGCGCCGCGGCGCGCGCGGGCGTGCTGATCGTGATCGACTCCGACGCGCACCGCACGGCCACGCTCGCGAACATGCGCTGGGGCGTGGCCACGGCCCGCCGCGCGTGGTTGACGCGCGAGGACGTGGCCAACACGCGGCCGCTCCCCGAGCTCCTGAGGCTAGGGAAGCAGGCGCGGAAGTAGCTGCTCGGCGACGACCCTGTCGACCTCGCTGCGGCTGAAGGGGACGAGCGCTGCGCGCGCCCGCTCGGCGTAGTCCGCACGTGGCTCGCTGAGCGCGCAGCGCAGCGCGCCGGCGAGGTCCTCGGTGACGAGGCGGGCGTCGAGCGAGCGGGCGATCGGAAGCGCCGCGTAGGGCCCGGGCGCGGGCGTGGTCACGAGCAGGCAGCCATCCGCGAGCGCCTCCAGCTGGGCGATCCCGTAGTCCTCGCGCCGGGGCGCGCACACGAACACGCGCGCGCGCCGCACGAGCGCCCGGTACTCCGCGCTGGAGATGGGACCGAGCACGCGCACGCCGGCCTCGCGCTCGGGGTGCAGGCCCGCTCGCCGCAGCTCGTGCTCGGAGGTGCCCGCCACGAGCAGCTCATCCGCGTCGTGCGCGTGGCCCTCGGCGCGCACCCGCCGCCACGCCTCGAGCACGCGGTCGAGGCCCTTCTTGCGCGGGTTGGCGGAATACGTCAGCGCAGCCACGTCCTTGCGCTCCGCCGCCGACGTCAGATCGGAAGAGCGTCGTGTAGGGAAAGAGTGTAGATCTCGGTGGTCGCCGTA
>OCZT010004841.1_pt1 | contig 13499 bp, 10 predicted proteins | sample 1539031 | NCBI WGS metagenome assembly OCZT01 (sample SAMEA3539308, study PRJEB22396) | soil metagenome | biome: tundra; feature: field; material: soil | place: USA | collected 2010-05 | depth 0.15 m | reverse complement strand
TGCCATTCGCCAAGGACGCGCTGAGCCCGCACATCTCCGCCGAGACCCTCGAATACCATTACGGCAACCACCATCAAGCCTACGTGAACAACCTGAACCAGCTCATTCCCGGCACCAAGTATGAGAACCTGCCGCTCGACGCGCCGCATTCTCACCACGCAGAGGATTACAAATCCCCTGATGTCATTCATCCCGCGATCGCGCGGCTAATCTTGGCCTGACTTGGCCTGAACCAAGCGCAAAAACCTCCCGCTGAAGCCATCAATTCCATAGCGACCAGCGGTGCGTCGTCAGGACATATGCCGCCAGCATCGCATTGGCGGTCGCATGCGCGATGATCGCATCGAAGAGTGCACCGCGCCGATACATCGCCAGGGCGAACAGCATTCCGGCGATCACTCCAGCGAGCCATTGCTGGTGCAACAGCCCGAACAGCGTTGAAGACACCACAAACGAGAGCAACATGAAGTGCCGAAAATCGACGCGAGCGAAATCCGCACTGACCAGCTTGCGGAGCAGATATCCGCGAAACGCCAGCTCCTCGGCAAGCGGCACCGTGACGACGACGCTGCGGCGGCGTAGGCATAAGTATCGGATACGGATCTATTCGCGCAGAATCGCCGCTACCGCCTTCAGCTCCTTGCGAATCGCGGGCCGCTGTCTGCGATCGGCGTTCAAGTTGAGCGGCGATGGATGCGGACAATTGACCACCTTGACGCCAGCCGGAATCATAACCATCCGAGCGGCTTGCTGCGCTCGTCTGCCAACAAACACGATCACGCGAAGGTGCGGCAGCAGAGCGATCAGTTCTAACAGGTAGCCCGCGCCGCACGACAGATCACTTGCGCTGATCTTCGCCCGCCGCGAATCGTACCAGGGCAGGATGTTCCACCGCACCGTGTCGGAGCGCGGTATGCCTGCGGCGTCAAGCAGCGCGCCGGAGTTGCGCGCCGTTTGATCGGGGTTCTCGCGCGAGATGAAGCCTGTCTCTCGTGCTTTCGGACCGGGCCGCTCAGCTACGAACAGGGCGCGCGCAAATATTCCACCGTCGAACGGGTCGAAATCAGGAACCGCACCGGGGAGTTTTCGCCGAAGTCGGGCGGCGAATCGTTTGAGCGGCGCGACGTGACGCTTGGTCAGCGCGCGTCTGCGACGGGCTCGAACGGCCGGATCCCGCAGGGCATAGCATTGGTCGTCGGCTAGCATTTAAGCGCAACGCGTTGCGCAGGCCGTCAGTTTCCGCAGTTGGCGCGTCGCCGTCAAGCGCGCCATCGTCGCTGAATCGCCCCGCTTTCCCGCCACGCAGAGGATTACAAATCCCCTGATGTCATTTATCTATCCCGCGATCACGCGGCTAATCTTGGCCTGACTTGGCCTGAACCAAGCGCGAAAATCCCCCACTTTATCCGCCACCATCCGCTACCCGAGGTGCGCGTAATTTTCGGGCCGATTTCCCGGAAGCCGAGACGTGTCGCCCCGACGCTGGGCCACACGGCCAGTCAGCGCGCTCGGGTGTTCTTTGGTGGGCCGTTGGAGACTCGAACTCCAGACCCGCTGATTAAGAGTCAGCTGCTCTACCAACTGAGCTAACGGCCCACCGTCGAAGCACGTTTACCTAGCAGGATGTTTGGGGTGAGTGAAGGGATTTGAACCCTCGACCGCCGGAGCCACAATCCGATGCTCTGCCAACTGAGCTACACTCACCACCCTCGGTCTGTTTCAATCCGCCCGGCGCATCGTGCCGCCGATTCAGAATTCGCCTCCGTGGCGCGCCAGAAGGGATTCGAACCCCTGACCCACGGCTTAGAAGGCCGTTGCTCTTTCCACCTGAGCTACTGGCGCGATCGGGGCGAGCCGATTTGAACGGCCGACCCCCTGCTCCCAAGGCAGGTGCGCTACCAAGCTGCGCTACGCCCCGAGCCCTTAGGAAGTAACACACCGACGATCGGCTCTCAACCGATGACCGTTCGCATATCGGTTTTGTTCGCCAATCTATTCGTGCAACGGCGCGCGCGGCACACGATCCTGTGGATGGCGGCAGCTTGAATTCCGAGTGCGGACTTGTCGAGCGCATTCTGTCGCGCGCGGTGTCTCATCTGCATCGCCGCATGGTCAGCACTGCGCTCGGCGGATTCTTCCTGGCGCAATCCGCCGGATGCATACGTGAGATGCGAATTTTGGGGTCGCATCCAGCGGTGAGGTCGCAACTTGCAAAACTCGCAGTTTTGGCCGGAAAAGTGGTCGAATTCGAGACTTTCGGATGTTCCGAGTCGCAAAAAGAGAAAAAAATCTCACGCCGATGCTTGAATTTGCTAGGTTTTTTCAAGGCACGATGTTTGCTTCTCCTCCTGTTACGCTGACAATCTCCTCCCCCGAGACAAACAGCGTCTGTCCCGAGCAAAGGCCGGGCTACTTGAACCGTAGGCTCCCCACCGCGGTCCTCACTCGTAGCCCGGCCGTTCTTTTTCTCGAAAATCGGATCATAGCGGGCGCGCGATTCGCGTAATTACCGGCGACCCGGTATCTACGAGATCAATCTACGCCAAGCTTCATCCCCGGCATTTATGTTTCGCGATTTCTGCTAGGCTAACCGCGATCGGAGGGCGGCGTCCTTGCTTGAGACGTTCATTGGTGCGCCGACGCCCCGGGCCGGGGGTTTTATCGATCGCCTGAAGCGACAATTCTGCGCATCGCTCGTAGCGATACTCGTGACCGCGGTCGCCGTTGGGGTCAGCGGATGCTGGATGTTAGCGGCTCAACTCACGCCCATCGCCATTGACGTCGCGGAGGATGTCGGCGCTTCTGCCGTCGGGCTGACCGCGGGTATTGCCTCGAGCGTGAGCGCGACTACGCATCCGGGGGCCGATCGTGCAGAGATGGAAGAAAAGGCGCGTAAAAGTGTAATGGATAGCGCCGACAGATGTGACCAGCTCGAAGCCGAAGTTCCGGGCGTGATCGAGTTGCGAAGGAGTGCTGCCGGGGCGCCCGAGTATCGTGAACTGCGGCTTGGCGATTCGCTCGACGAGCGGCAATGGATACCGATGGCGGACAATGAAACGGCGGCAGATGGTTGGCGGCCGGCGGTTAATTTTCTTCAGATGAATTTCTCGCCGCCGCTGGGCGCAGTGGTCCCCGAGACGGCGAGCAACTTTCTGGCGTATGCGCCCTCGCAATTCATCTCAGTGGCCGCCGGCGATCGGTTTACTGCGATGGCTTCGAATTTTGGCAAACCGACCGGAACGTTTACATGGAGCGGGAACTACTACGATTACGTGGTGACGAGCACGCTGCCATGCTTCCCGCCTCCGCCCGAGCGGATTGCCGAAGATATCCCTTCTCCAGGCTTCTAGATCATTGTGCTTTGTCAATTGCGCGAGAGCCAGTTGTTCTCGCGTGCATAGCCTCGCAGCAAGCGCGCTGCGCCGGGAACCCGGGACTTCGCGCGCTGGAGAATGAAGCTCCGGATCGCGCGGCGGGCCTCGCTGGGGTTGGCGCAGATCTGGGAACATCCCGCATTTATGAGCTCGGTCGAGTGGTGTAACGCTGCCTCCCCGCCTGCAATGATCGTCACGCGAGACGAAATGGATCGTAAAGCCGCCACCAGTTCCAGCGTGGCCGGCAAACAGTCGGCGGTTATGCATGAGATGAAGACGAAGTCCGGCGTGAACCGTTTGACCAGATCGCAGATCTCGTCCGGTGATTTATTCTCGCCGGTAAAGGTTGCGACCACGCCCTCTTTGCGCAGCAGCTCTAGCAACATCATCAAACCCAGAAAGTGCAGCTCGCCGGGCGCCAACACGCCCAGTACCCGCACGCTCGGAGAAATGCGCGAATTGATGAACCTGTTTCCAAGTTCAGCAATCAGTTGATGCGTTGTATCGATGATGAGCCCCTGGTTCTCGTCACTGATATGGCCTTCCGCGCGCTCCTCGCCCATCAGTAGCAGCGCCGGCTGAATCACCTCGTCAAAGGTTCGGTCCAGGCCATTCTTGTCGCAATAGCGGATCGCAACATCTCTCGCTCCTGACGGGTTGAGTTCAAGCAGCAAGCGGTAGAAGTCGTGGTAGTCGTCGAGAACACGGTCCGCGCCGAGCAGAATCGAGAGAAACCCCAGCGGAGGAATGTAGTCGCCCGCAACCTTGAGACAAGCGGTCAAGGGCGTCGCAAGCAGCAGCCCGGGTATTCCCCACAGCCACGACCAGTACATCGCGGATATCAGCAACGCCACGGGAGAGACGTCAATTCCGTGGCCGATGATAAATGGTTCCGCAAGCTGCGCCGCAACCTGGTCGATAATCACAAAGGCGCAAAGTATCTCGAGCGCTTTGCTCCATCCGGGAAATAACGCAAACGCGACCAGCGCCGGAAGAAGCGCCGAGCTGATCGCGCCGACATATGGAATGAACCGCAACAGGAATGCGACCAGACCCCACAGCGGGGCGCTCGGCAGCCCGAGAAACCAGGCTACGGTTCCGACGGCGATGCCGTACCCGAGATTGATCAACGAAAAAAGCAATAGGTAACGGCCGACGGTGTAACCCGCGGTTTCTATCGCTTGCGCTGCGATCGGAATTCTCCCTCGTGCCGCGAGCCGGACAAATCGATCGCGCAAATCCTTTCGGCTGTAAAGTAGAAAAAACAGCAGCATGATGATGAGCAGCGTCTGGACCACGCCATTGACGATCGGAACAACCGGCTTCAGGCTGTCGCTGAGGGAGGCGGGAACCGGGACAGCCATCACTTCACGCGGCTGGCGGAGGGCAGGATTGGTGCTTGCCATGCGACGCTGAACGTCGGAAACCGCATCCTTGATATGCTGGAGCCATGGGGGCGCGGTTTTTTCAAGCGCCGCCAATTTGTTTCCGATATTGTCCGAGTATCCAGCGACCTGGTCGGCAACAGTAGTCAGTTCAATAGTCAGAAAATATCCAATTGCCGAAATAGCAGCGATTACCACTAGTACTACTAGTGCGGCGCTTATGAGGCGCCCGAAGTAGCGCTCGAGGCGGGTTGCGACGGGACTGAAGACCACGCTCAGAATCAGTGCAATCGCCAGCGGAAGCAGGACCGGTCTGCCCAGATACAAAGCGCCGGTAGTGATGATCAGTGCGCAAACCGGTGCGGCAACCGATAGCAGCGCGAAGAGATCCTCACTTTCACCGTAGGGTTGCTCTGTTTGCTTTTCGATTTCCGCCACTACCATCCACTCCGACATTGCCGAGCTTCAGCCGCTGCTCTACGCTGAAGCCTATTCTACGCCGCAACCGAGCCGGTTGGATACGTTGAACTATAATCGCGCCGCTCCCGAAACTCGCCGATTCAGCTGGCCCATCCGCACCTTAGCGTGCCCGCGGTAACCACCAAGATAACCTGACCTGCCGATAGCCGCGCGGGGTGCACAGTCTTTCTATTTCCCCGCGACGCTCGACGATCCTTCAGCGCCGCAGGATGGGGATCACTTCCCTGGCGAACTGCTCGTGCTGCGCGTCGCGCTCGGCCGGAGAGGACACGATGTCCACGTTGACATCGCGGATTCCCGCCTTGACGAACTCATCGATTCGCGCCGCGACATCTGCCGGCCTGCCTATGGCGCCGTATCGCTTGGCGGCTTCGCGGAAGTCCATCGCGTAGCGCTTGCTCAGATACTCTGCCGCGACGTCGAGCGCATCTTCGTAGCTTGGCCCAAGCGTCACGAACAAATGAATCGCCGTGCCGAAGCTCGCGAACTTGCGCCCGGCCTTTCCCGCCTCGCGCGCGATGAACTCGAGTCCCTCGCCGACCCGCTTGGGCGTGACTACGTATGGCATCCATCCGTCGCCCAGCCGCGCCGCACGCCTGAGCGCGCCTTCGGCTCGTCCTCCGATCCATACGGGAGGTCCGCCGGGAGTGCGGGGTTTCGGCAGCATCGTGATTTTTCCGAAGTTGAAGTACTTTCCGCGATACTCGACCGGTTCGCCGGTCCACAGCCGCTTGATTATTTCGATTCCTTCGTTCGCGCGCCCGCCGCGTTGTTTGAGCGGGACGCCGCACGCCTCGTACTCGGGCGGAAATTCACCGCCGACGCCGACGCCGAAAATGAAATGTCCCGCGCCCATGAGGCGGTCCACCGTCGCGACCATCTTCGCGACCGTCGCGGGATGACGCAGCGGCAGCAGGTAAATGCTGGTGCCGAAAATCAGGCTCGGATTCAGCGCTGACAAGTACGTCAACTGGGTCAGCGGATCGTCCATCGGTCCCGTGAACGCAACGTGATCGCCCGTCCAGATACTGTCGTAACCCCACTCCGACAGCGAGCGGACGGTCTTCAACGCGTGCTCGCGATCGGACACCGTCGTAATCGCGCCAAACCGGATTTTGGAATTCAGCGGGATCGCATCGCTCATGTCCGCACCTCTGCGCGCATCCTCAAACCGATCGAATAGCGCCGCCGTCGACTCTAATCAAAGAACCGGTCACGTAGGCCGCCAGCGGACTCGCAAGGAACGCCGCGACCACCCCGAATTCTGCGGGCGTGCCGAGCCGTCCGACCGGAATCGACTGCGCGTTTCGTTGCATTGCTTCCTCGACGGAAATGTTCTGGCGCTGCGCAGCCGCGCGGCTGAGCTGTACCGTACGATCGGTCGCAATCGGGCCCGGCAGAAGAGTGTTGACTGTAATTCCGTCGTGCGCCGTCTCCGTCGCCAGCGTCTTGGCCCAGCCGACGATCGCGCTGCGCAGCGTATTCGACACTCCGATCGTAGCGATTGGCTCGACCACGCTCATCGAGGCCACGTTCAGGATTCGGCCCCACTTTCGCGCGCGCATGTCCCCAAGCAACAAATCCGTTATTCGAAACAGCGGCAGCACCATCGCATTGAACTGCTCGTCCCAGACTTTGACTGACACGCCGACCACGCCGGACGGCGGCGGGCCGCCGGAATTGTTGAGCAGGATGTCGATGGAGCCGAGCTGTTTGCGCGCCGCGTTGGCAGCGTCCTCGATGCTCGGCCAATTCGCGAGGTCCGCCGCAAATCCGATCGCCTTGGCGCCGCGCGACGTGATTTCGGAGACCGCGCGATCCAGCGCTTCCTGGCCGCGTGCAATCAGCGCGACCGCAACGCCCTCGGCCGCGAGCGCGTCAGCCACGCCGCGTCCGAGTCCCTTGCTGCCGCCAAGAATCAGCGCCGTTTTTCCCTTGAGTTGAAGATCCATTTTTCCCTTCACCGGGCTTCGATCGTTATGTGAATCGTTGTAGCGAATCTCGTGCGGTTTGGCATCATGCCGGCGGCTTGCGCGGCCGCGTCGCGACGCGCCTAATGACCGCGGCGATGGAATCGTTTGACGTTGTGATCGTGGGCGCCGGAGCGGCCGGGCTGATGTGCGCCACGGCGGCCGGGGATCGCGGGCGGCGCGTGCTGCTGCTGGAACATAACGATCGGCCAGGCGCCAAGATTCTTATCTCGGGCGGCGGCCGCTGCAATTTCACCAATCTCGAAATAGCGCCGGAGCGCTTTCTTTCCGCCAATCCGCATTTCTGCAAGTCCGCGCTTAGCCGTTACACGCAGCACGATTTTATCGCGCTCGTCGAACGCCATCGCATTCCCTATCACGAGAAGACCCTCGGCCAACTGTTCTGCGACGGATCGGCGCGCGAGATCCTCGCGATGCTGCTGGCGGAGTGCGCGGCCGCCGGCGTCGATTTGCGCACCGGACACAGCGTCACCGAAATAACCCGCGCCGATCGCTTTCGCATCGAGACCAACAAAGGCGGGTTCATCGCGCCGGCTTTGGTGCTCGCGACCGGCGGCCTCTCAATTCCAAAGATGGGCGCGACCGGCTTCGCTTACGAGATGGCGCGGCGCTTCGATCTGGCGGTCATCGAGCCGCGCCCCGGCCTGGTGCCGTTGAAAGTAGCGGGCGAGACGCTCGAACTTTGCCGAACCCTTGCCGGCGTTTCGATCGACGCGGTGGCCTCATGTGGCCGCGACAGTTTTCGCGAAAACATTTTATTCACGCATCGCGGTCTGTCAGGTCCTGCGATTTTGCAGATTTCGTCGTACTGGCGGGAAGGCGATACGCTGTCGCTCAACCTTGCGCCTTCATTGGATATCGAAAGCTTCCTCGCGGACCGAAAGCGCACGCGGCCCAAGGCCGAACTAAAAACCGTGCTGGCCGAAGTGATTCCGACTCGCCTGGCGCATGCTCTTGCCGGTGGCGCGGCGTACAACCTCCCGATCGCGAATATTCCGGATCGCAGCCTTTCCGAACTGGCGGATCGGCTGAGACGATGGCAGCTCGAGCCAACAGGTTCCGAGGGATGGGCCAAAGCCGAGGTGACAGTATCCGGAATTGACACCGCCGCGCTGTCTTCGAAGACCATGGAGGCTCGCGCCGTCCCCGGCCTATACGCGATCGGCGAAGCGGTGGACGTAACGGGATGGCTGGGCGGCTACAATTTCCAGTGGGCGTGGTCGAGCGGATGGTGCGCGGGCAATGCAGTCTGACCAGAATTTTCGTCATTCCCCTTGAGTAGGCAAGTAATCTAACATCACTTTCCGAAGCGTGCGGATAAGTCCGGAGGTTTTGATGGATTCAGCGGGAGCGAAAATCGGCGGTGAAGCTGCCACTGCCGCGCACAGCTCCGAGCCATTGCCTCTGAGGATCAAGCTTCTCTACGGCGCCCCCAGTTTCGCGGGCGCCGCTATGATCATCCCGATCTTCATCCACATGCCGAAGTTCTATGCCGACGTGGTGCTGGTGCCGCTGGGATACCTGGCGATGGCGATCGCGATCGCGCGTTCGCTCGACGCTCTGTGCGATCCTCTGATGGGCTGGATCTCCGATCACACGCACACGCGCCTTGGCCGGCGCAGGCCCTACATGCTGCTCGGCGCTCCTCTTTGCGGGGTGGCTTTTTTCGCCCTGCTGAATCCGCCGGAGTCGTTCACCGGCGGCCGCGCGGCGATTTGGTTCGGCGTGACGTTCATTCTCTACTTCGTATTTCACACCATCTGTGTTCTGCCGCACTACGCGCTCGGCCCGGAACTCACGCAGAATTATCACGAGCGCTCGAGCCTGTTCGCGTGGCGCGAGTCTTTCTCGATCCTCGGAACGATCGTGGCTGCAGCGGCCCCCGGCGTCATGATGCAAGCGTTCCACATGACCGACCGGCAGGTGTTCTTCCGGCTCGGAATCTTCTTCGGCGTCATGCTCGGTGCGCTCTACGGCTTGCTGGTGCTGACCGTGAAGGAGCGCCCCGATTTCGTCGCCCGCGAATCGAATCCGCTCGTGCCCGGCGTCAGGCGAGCGTTGCGCAACCGCCCGTTTGGGATTCTGCTCGGCAGCTACGTCGTGGCGAGTATCAGCGGCGCGATTCCGGCCACGATGATGCCGTTCTTCAACGCCTACGTGATCCGGCCGCGCAATCCGACTTTCTGGCTCTCGATGCTGCTGCTGGGTTATTTTGCATTCGCATTTATCTCGCTGCCGATGTGGGTTGCGGTTGCGCGCAGAGTCGGAAAGCTCAACGCGTATCTTGCCAGCTTTTTTATGAGCGTCACCGGCGGCGGCGCGATGTTCCTGCTCGGGCCCGGCGACACCTGGTTGCTGCTGGTGCTGATTAGCTGGGCCGGTACCGGACTCGGCGCCGGCTTGTTCCTGACGCACTCGATGCAGGCCGACGTAATCGACTACGACGAGCTCTACACCGGCAAGCGGCGCGAGGCGCAGTATACCGCGTTCTGGTCGATGCTCCCCAAATTCGTCGCGATTCCGAGCGCTGCCATTCCCATCGCGGTTCTAGCCTCGCTCGGCTACATACCCAACGCCGTGCAGGCGCCTCGGGTCGTCTTCGCAATTCGGGCGATCTTCGCGCTGGGCCCGGCGGTTTGCGGCATGCTTTCATTCCTGATCGCCCGCAGGTTCCCGATCACGCAGGCGATCCACAACACGATCCTCGAGGGCATCGAGCGTCACCAACGCGGCAAAGCAGCACTCGATCCGATGACCGGTCTGATGGTCTCGGCGCCGAAAGCCGGCCACGACGGGGATGTCGGCTGGTTCCTCGACTACTTCTCCGTCGGCGAGTTGAAGCGCTACCTCGCCAGGGGCGCTTCGCAGCCGGTGCGCGACGTGCTCACCGTGGCTGCGGTGTCGATTGGAGTCTCGATGCTTTCGGTCATCTATGTGCTGCGTCGCGTCAGCTCGCTCCGCACCGATCCCGGCGCGATAACTTCGCTGGTCGTGGTGACCGCGGGGCTGGCGTTCGCGATATTCGTTTTTCACCTGATGCGCCTTGGACCTGCGCGCCGGCTTGCGGCGGGTGAGGTGCCGGCCGACGCCGTCCGTGCCCATCTCGGCCAGGTCGTCGAAGCTCTCCGCGAGGGCACCCCCACGCCCGTGGTCGAATCCGGTGTCGCGGACCGCAGCTAGTTGATAAGAAATAATCCTCGCTGTGCTGAGTGCGGCGAGAATCGCTGACACGCGGATTGGTCTGGAGTAAATACCTATGCGCAAGATTTCCTATCGCGTGCGGCCGGAGACTGCGGTGCTGACCAGGGGCTTCGACCCAAAGTTGTCGGTCGGCTCGGCCAGACCGCCGGTGTATCGCAGTTCAACGTTCGTATTCCCAAGTCCGGAGGCGGCTGAGCGTGCGTTTGGAATTGTGCTCGGAAAAATCCATCCGCTCGGCGACGATCGTCCCGACCTGATCTATGCGCGCCTGAACCATCCCAACGCCGAAATCCTCGAGCAACAACTCGTGCCTCTCGAGCGCGGCGCCGACTGCGCGGCCGTCTTCAATTCCGGCATGGCCGCGATCTTCACCGTGATGCTTGCGTTCATGGAACGGGGCGGTTCGCTCATCTACACGCAGCCTCTCTATGGCGGAAGCCAACACTTGATCCACCATATAATCGAACCGCTCGGTTTCGACGCGCGCGGGGTGCCCGCGGGTAATACCAGGGCGCTGACGGAGGCGATTGAACAGACGGACAACCTCAGCCTCGTTCTGATCGAGACTCCCGCCAATCCCACTCTCGTGATGACCGATATCGCGCAAGCGGCCGCCGCAGTCCGCCGAAATCCCAAGCGCCCCTTGCTCGCCATCGACAACACTCTGCTTGGTCCGACCTTTCAGCATCCGCTGGTTCACGGCGCAGACCTCGCGATTTACTCGGCGACAAAGTTCCTCGGCGGATTCAGCGACTTGCTGGCCGGCGCGGTGCTCGCGACGGATCCTGAATTGATCGAGACCCTGACCGGAGTCCGCGCGCTGCTGGGCAACATCCTGCAGGCCGACGAATGCTGGATGCTCGATTCGCGCCTCTCGACCGTCGCGCTGCGGATGAATCGGCAAAGCAAGAACGCTCAGCGAATCGCCGAGCAGTTGGCCAAGCATCCACGCGTCAAACGCCTCATCTATCCTTCCCTGTTCACCGACACCGACCAGATAAAGATTCGCGACGCGCAAACCGACTACCCGGGTTCGCTCCTGTCGCTCGAGGTTGAAGGCGGAAAGACCGGCGCCTTCGAATTCCTGCGCCGTTTGAAGATCGCCAAGAACGCCGTCAGCCTGGGCGGCGTCGAAACTCTCGTATGCCATCCAAAGACGACCACCCACAGCGAGCTGTCGCCCGAGGAATTGTCGGCGGCGGGAATCACCGACGCGCTGGTCCGCATCTCGGTCGGTACCGAGCATTGGCGCGATCTGCTGGACGAATTCACCCGCGCCCTGGCTTGATCCTTTCCTCGACGTGATCGAAAAACATGCCAGCCTCGAGGACGCGCTGCCGCATCTCGAAGCGCTTCTGAGCCGCTCAGGGGCCGGTCCCCGAGAGGCTGATGTTATACGGGCTGCTCGGATCGCTGCCGACGGTCACCGCCATGCTGGCGCTCTCCGCCGATCCGCCGCCAGTGGGCGTAAATCTCACCGCTATCGTGCAACTCGAGTTAGGCGTCGCCGTCGAACTGCAGGTTCCTCCGGTCACTGTGAAGTCGCTCTGGTTCGTCCCGCCGAAGCGCTCGCTTATCGGCAGCGAAAATTTCGACAAGTTGGTGACCGTCACGTTCTTCGTCTTCGATGTTATCTTCGATGTCAGGATGCCATACGCAAGCGCGGTCGGGGTGACCGTCGCCGGGATCGTCGCCCCGGTGCTGAGCGCAACCGTGTAGGGACCGAGCGGATCGGGACTGTCAGAGACCGACAGCGTCGCCGATTCCGTTCCCAGCGCCCCCGGCGTGAATGTCACGATTATCGTGCAAGCCGTCTGGGCGGCCAGAGTCGTGGTGCAGGTGCCGCCCGTAATCGAGAAGTCGGCGGCGTTGGTCCCACTGAAGCTTTCGCTAAGCGTCACCGGCTGGGTCTGATGATTCGTCACGCTGAAGGACTTCGCGCTCTTAACGCCGAACTTCACGCTCGCGAACACCAGGCTGGTCTGCGAAGTTGTCAGATCCACAATGCCGGTGCCGCTGAGCGTCACGTGCTGCGGGCTGCTGGCGGTGTTGTCGTTGACCGTCAGCGTTGCGCCATGCGCGCCCACCGCATTCGGCGTGAATGCGACCCCAAGCGTGCACGACGTCTGGGGCGCGACCGTCACGGGAATCGCACCGCACGTCCCAGTAACGCTTAAGGCATATTCAGAGTCGGACGGTGTCGCGTCCGAGATGACCAGGGGCGCGTGGCCGGTGTTCTTGACCGTCACATTCTTGGTGATGGTGTCGCCGACCGGTTCGTTCCCGAATGCAAGCGATGCCGGCACTGATGCCACGGGCGTCGGCGTCGCGGTTGGTGTGGCCGTCTTCGTTGCCGTCGCCGTCTTCGTTGGCGTGGCCGTCCGGGTCGCAGTCGCGGTCTGAGTGGCCGTCGCTGAGGTTGTTGGCGTCGCAGTAGGCGTCGGCGAAGGTCCTCCGCTGCCGCCGAATGCGATTACGTTGGCCGAGTAGGCCGGAAAGCTGTGCGAAAACGTTGTCGACAGCCCCGTCACGGGACTGGTCGCGATATCGGCTGAGCCGACGCCCATCTCTGCCGCGTTGTCTTGCGGGATGCCGTAGGAATACAAGGTGCCGGTGCTGCCCGGCGTCGCGCCGCTGATAGTGATGTTCGCGTTGAGTGCGTTGCTCGCGCTCTTGTTCACGACCAGCAGCGTCAACCCTCCGTTAGTCCGTTGGGCCGCACAGACACTAACAGCCCGTGGTGAAAGTCGGTGACGATTCGATGGATCGCCAGAATGGATTGGCTGTACTAAACTGTCGCGCATGGCAATGGGAACCCGACAGAGTGAGCAAGCGTCGTTGTGGGTCGCGACCGCGGAGCTGCCAAAGTCGCCGGGGCATCCGTTCTACACGCGGCTGAATGCGCTGCTGGACGCCGACGACTTCGATCGGTTTGTCGAAGGCAAGTGCACCAAGTTCTACGCGCCGGTCATGGGACGGCCGAGCCTCGCGCCCGGTCGGTACTTCCGGTTGTTGCTGGTCGGCTACTTTGAAGGGATCGACTCGGAACGCGGGATTGCCTGGCGCGC
>OCZT010004840.1_pt1 | contig 13500 bp, 9 predicted proteins | sample 1539031 | NCBI WGS metagenome assembly OCZT01 (sample SAMEA3539308, study PRJEB22396) | soil metagenome | biome: tundra; feature: field; material: soil | place: USA | collected 2010-05 | depth 0.15 m | reverse complement strand
GGCATACGAGATATTGGCGTGACTGGAGTTCAGACGTGTGCTCTTCCGATCTACTTTCGCACTTGTTTATTAAAGACTGGTTTGGAATCGCTTCATTTTTGATTCCATTTGTTTTATTTGTAACAGGAGCGCGGATTGTTTTTAACACCGTGATTTATAGTTTAGAAAAAGCTTATGCTTATTCAATATTCTTTATCATCTGGCTATCAATAACCTTTGGATTCTTAATCAGAGACCATGATTATTTATATATTGGAGGAGCTTATGGGTATCATGTGAACAAATGGCTCGAAAGCGTTGTAGGAATGGTGGGTACGGGATTTTTCTTAGTCTTTTCGATGCTGATATTTTTGGTTATTGCATTTAATATTTCATTCCGACGACCACCAAAACCTGTTGTTGCCGAAGAAATGGTAATGAATGAGGAAACCATTGAAGCAATCCCTGAACCTGAAGTAAAAAAGGGAAATGTTCCTAAGCCTGTTGATTTAGATATGGAGATTATTGGCAATGAAGGTGAGGAAGAAATTGAAGAAGAGGAGGTTGAGGAGGAAGAAGAGGAACTGATTGAAGAACCATTCATCAGAAGTAAAAACAAAGACAAGAAAGCTGAACATGTTCCATTGGCAATAGAAACATCGGCAATAGAGGAATCAATAGTGGAGGTAAAAGGTACCCGAAATACCATTGATACTCCCTACGATCCAACACTTGATTTGTCATCTTATAAGTTCCCTCCCTTGGATTTATTGGAAAATTATGGTTCAAATAAGATTCAGGTCAATAATGAGGAGCTTGTTGATAACAAAAATAAGATTGTTGAAACGCTTGGGCATTATGATATCAAGATTGATAAGATAAAAGCCACCGTTGGTCCAACCGTGACGCTTTATGAAATCATTCCTGCCGCAGGTGTTAGAATCGCGAAGATTAAAAACCTGGAAGATGATATTGCATTAAGTCTTTCTGCCTTAGGTATTAGAATTATTGCCCCGATTCCAGGCAAAGGAACAATAGGAATTGAAGTCCCGAATTCAAAACCTGAAACAGTTTCCATGAGAAGTATCATTGGCTCAGAAAAGTTTCAGAATTCTGATTATGATCTTCCAATTGGCTTAGGTAAAACAATATCTAATGAAGTATTTGTGGCTGATTTAGCAAAGATGCCTCACTTATTAATGGCTGGTGCCACAGGACAAGGAAAGTCCGTTGGATTGAATGCCGTTCTTGTTTCGCTCTTGTATAAAAAGCATCCATCTCAGATTAAGTTTGTCTTGGTTGATCCAAAAAAAGTGGAGCTTACCTTATTCAAAAAGATAGAAAGACATTTCCTGGCTAAACTTCCCGGAGATGATGAAGATGCAATCATTACTGATACTAAAAAAGTAATAAAAACGTTAAACTCCCTTTGCATTGAAATGGATCATCGTTATGATTTACTAAAGGATGCGCAAGTGAGAAACATAAAAGAATATAATGCGAAGTTTATTCAGCGGAAATTAAACCCTAATGAAGGGCATCATTTCTTGCCTTATATAATTTTAGTTATCGATGAGTTTGCTGATTTGATAATGACAGCTGGAAAAGAAGTTGAACTTCCGATAGCAAGATTGGCTCAGTTGGCAAGAGCTATTGGAATTCATTTGATAATTGCAACCCAGCGACCATCAGTAAACATTATCACAGGAACAATTAAAGCAAATTTCCCTGCAAGGATAGGTTTCAGAGTAACTTCTAAGATTGATTCAAGAACCATTCTGGATGCAGGCGGCGCTGATCAATTAGTTGGTCGAGGAGATATGCTTCTTTCTACAGGTGCAGATATCATAAGGTTGCAATGCGCATTTGTTGATACTCCTGAAGTGGAGAAGATAACCAGTTTTATTGGAGATCAGAGGGGATATGCCGATGCCTATCGTTTACCTGAAGTTATTGATGAAAGTCAAGAGGGAGGTGGAGAATTTGATTCATCTCAAAAGGATTCAATGTTTAATGAAGCCGCTTATATTATTGTTCAGCATCAACAAGGTTCAGCATCCTTACTTCAACGAAAGCTAAAATTAGGATATAACAGAGCCGGAAGAATTATTGATCAGTTGGAAAGTGCAGGTATTATCGGACCTTTCGAAGGAAGTAAAGCAAGAGAGGTATTAATTAAAGACATTTTAAGTTTGGAACAGCATTTGGAGAAAATAAAATAATAAACAATTATAATTATGACAAGAAAGAATATTTTTTTAATCATTTTATTAATCCTAAACATAGGATTTTTGAGAGCACAAAGTGATAAGACTTCACAAGATATATTAAAAGGTGTCAGTGATAAATACAAGTCCTTTAATTCTGTTGATGCCGATTTCACTTATGTAATTGAGAGTGCTCAGGACAAAACAAATGAAAAACAAAAAGGGAGAGTTTTCTTGAAAGGCAATAAATATAAATTACTAATAGTAGGTCAGGAAGTATATTGTGATGGAAAAACAATTTGGACTTATCTTAAAGATTCAAAAGAAGTTCAAATTACTGATCCTTCAACAAAAGCGGATGCAATTACCCCGGCAAATATATTCACAATGTATGACAAGGGATATCAATCAAAGTTTGTTGAAGAGAAAGTTGAAGGTGGAATTGCAGTTCAAACTATCGACCTGATGCCAATTGACACAAAGAAAAAGTTCTTCAAAGTCAGATTGACAATTAATAAAATGGAGAAGTCAATTATCAGCAGTAAGATATTTGATAAAAACGGAAATAAGATAACTTATTCAATTGATGCTTTTCATCATGATAATCCATTGGATGATTCAATGTTTAATTTTATTATCACCAATTATCCCGGAATTGAAGTTATTGATTTGAGGGATAAATAATACCGAATCTTGCTCCTATAATCTAAAACTAATATAGGTTATCGGAAATCCTTTTGCAAAGAACAATTTCTCATAAGTTGTACTGATGTTTAATAATTCATCATCAGGAAAATCACGATATATATCTTCGGAAAATCTTATTGGATTTATTTTCTGTTGGTTTAATATTTCCAAAGTATAATCATGCAAAGGTCTGTTATCTGTCTTGAGATGAATAGTCCCACCTGGCATTAATATCTTTCTGTATCTATCCAAAAACTCTTTTGAAGTAAGTCGTTTCGGCTCTGTTTTATATTTTGGTTGAGGATCAGGAAACGTAATCCAAATCTCACTCACCTCATTTGGCGCAAAGAAATATTCAATCCGCTCAATCTGAATCCTTAAAAACCCAACATTAGTTATCTTTTCATCCAATGCAGTTTTACTTCCCTTCCACAATCGGTTTCCTTTAATATCAATGCCTATAAAATTCCTGTCAGGATATTTTTTTGCCAGATTAATGGAATACTCTCCTTTTCCGCAACCCAATTCAAGAACAATTGGTTGATTATTTTTAAAGAAATCTTTATTCCAATTACCTTTTATCGGATGATCTTTTAAATCATAATCAGTAGCTGATTGAATAACATTAGGAAATGTTCCCAATTCGGCAAAATGCTGTAGTTTCCTTTTTGTCAATTGATAATTATTAAGGTCGCAAAGTTATCCTTTCCTTGCTTTGTTTGAAAATAAATTGAGTTTGGTTAATGATAAATTCCATAAATCTCGCCTTCATATCCAATTATCCCCTTTTATCCTTAAAAACCTGCTTTTCAACGGGGAAAACGATAAAATCAACCAAAATCAAAAAAACGCAAGGAGACATCCTTGTGATGAAGATATGTACTTGTATGATGAAGATATATACTTGTATGATGAAGATATGTACTTGTATGATGAAGATATGTATTTGTATGATGAACATATATATCTGTATGATGAAAATATATATGTGCAGGTATACAAATATGTACTTGTATTATGAAGATATGTATTTGTATGATGAAGATATGTATTTGCATTAAGAAGATATGTATTTGTATTAAAAATATGTCTTTTTGGGTAATAAAGATAGAAAAATTGCACTTTCTTGTATTGCTTTTCCATTTGATGAAATGATTTCCTTACTTTTGTTTCGTTAGATTTATTCGATGAGCGATAGAAAAAAGATATTGATTTGCCCTCTTGATTGGGGACTTGGACATGCAACAAGATGCATTCCCATCATCAGGGAATTAATTAAACAGGGGGCAGATGTTTACATCGGCGGTAGTGACAGAGCATTGGCATTATTAAGAAATGAATTTCCGGAGCTGAATGAAATTACCATTCAAGGAGTAGGATTCAATTTTCCGAGAGGAGCATTTTTCTTTCCTAAATTGCTTTTCTTTACAAGAAAATTTGTAAAAAATATATTTAGGGAGAATCAAATACTTGAACAATTAATAGAGGAACATAAGTTCGATGTGGTAATATCAGATAACAGGTATGGCTTGTGGAATGAAAAGGTTTTAAGCATATTCATCACACACCAGGTGGCAGTTAAATTACCATCATGGCTGAAATTTTTAAATCCCTTATTGTTCAGAATCAGTAAAAGTTACATTGATAAGTTTGATAAAATCTGGATTCCGGATGTGGAAGGCGACAACAATTTAAGCGGCGACCTTTCGCATTCCTATTCCATTCCCGAAAAAACTACTTTTATCGGAATCCTTTCGAGATTTCATAAACCGATAAAAAAAACTGAATCGTATAAATATGAACTCTGTGTTATTTTATCAAGCGTTAACCCTGAGTCGTTTCCTTTTTATGAACGGATTCTTTATTTCCTTTCTGTTTTAAAAATCAAAGCAGTGTTGTTTACAGGAATGACCTGGTTACCTGCGGAAAAATCAACCATCAATAATTTGGATATTTATAATCACCTTGGCACTGAAGCTATGCAAAAGGTAATTGAGGAATCAAGGATTGTTCTTTCGCGATCGGGATATTCGACAATTATGGATTTGGCGACAATAGGGAAGAATGCAATCTTAATCCCCACAAGAGGACAAACGGAACAGGAATATCTTGCCAAAAGACTTACTGATAAAGGATTAATTTATTATCAAACTGAAAAAGATTTTAACTTGGAAATGGCTTTGAAGGAATGTGAAAAGTATAAAGGATTAAATATTGAAAATAATCCTGAATTATTAATTAATGCGGTGAAAGAAATTATAGATATGTGATTTATTTTATATCTTTGCCGCCTCGTTCTTTATATACTTCTTATCAATAGGAAAAGGTTTTGTTTATTAACACAGAATAATAGGGAATTGTGTGGAAACCACAAGCTGTCGCGCAACTGTAAGTAACCAAAATGAATTTTGCCTCAAATAAAATCCACTATTCTTTATGAATGGGAAGGATGGCAAAATGTTACCAGCCAGGAGACCTGCCTTATCCGAATTGACAATGCTTTCGCGATTTGAAGCTTAGTCAGGCATGATGCACCATTCATAAATACCTCTTTCTTTGAGTGCATAAATCCCTTATTATTTTAAGTTTCTAAAGCATTTGCGAAGTTCGTTCTGCAATTAATTTCTTTAATGTCAATAAATTTAAACTTAATAATAATAATAAAATGAAAAAAACAATTACAAAAATGCTGTTAACTCTGATAATAATCGGGGCAGCGCAATTATGCAATGCACAGAATTATGTAAAGAATGTAATCGTCTTAAATGAAGGTCATTACGATTATGTTAATCAAATTCAAACGATTCCGGTAACTATCGGTTCTTATGACCCTGTTTCTAAAATCTATTCAGCTTTTGATACCATTAAGAATGCCCGGTTTGCATCATATGTTGTTATAGATTCGAATTATATCTATGCTGCGGCAGACAGTTTTTTAATTAAATATGATAGGTTTTCTCATGCTAAATTAAATACTCAAATTGTTCAGGGGATCAGAAGAATTGCCGTTTGGCATAATCAATTGCTGATTACAAGAGGGCAATATCTGGTAAGCTATAATTCCTATTTTCAGGCTTATGACAAAGATAGTTTGAGCTTTATTTATGAATTAGATAGCAACACAGGACCTCAATATTCTACCGAAGGGATTGTTGTTAATAACGATACAGCATATCTAGCAGTAAACAATGGTTTTGATTTTGGAAATGAAGTTGGTTTTATAGGTAAAGTAAATTTAAATTCTCAGAGTTACGCTGCCAATATTAATTTAGGTGTCACAGGTAAAAATCCTTTCAGTATAGCAACCAATGGAAGCGTTATTTATACAGTCAACAATGAAGATTTTAGTACTGCAAGTGTAACCGCAATGGATATTTCTTCCGGAAGTCTGAATACAGTTGGCTTGGCAAGCTCAAGCGGTTGCGGTGCATCTATTTTGATAACTGATTTCATTTATTATCAGGTTTCAGGCGATGTTGTTCTTAAAAGATTCAGCACCTCCACATTGTCTAATTATGACACTCTTCAAATCAATGAAAACATTTATGGCATTGCAGATGATAATGTAAATTCATTAATTTATGCCGGCGAAACTGATTATCTGACCTGGGGTAAAATCTTTATTTATAATCATACAGGCATTGTTCAGGATTCATTTAATGTAAGTGTCTCCCCCGGAAATATTGCAATGGATATTCGCAGTTCCGCAGGTATCAATCAGATTACAAATGAGTTGAAAGTATCCGTTTATCCAAATCCGACGCATGATTTTGTGACCATTAATTATACTGGCATCAACTCCAATGAAATTATTACCTGCGAGATTATTGATGTTCTTGGAAATACAATTGAAACTATAAAAGGAACTCCAAACACTGTTCGAAATATTTCTTTACAAAATCTTTCTTCGGGGATTTATAGCTTAAAGGTTACAACTGATAAAGTTATAACGATGACAAAGTTAGTGAAGGAATAGGAAATAAGTTTAAGGATTAAATTTAAAACTAATCCAGAGCCTTCTTATTGAACAAAATATACCCAAAATGGAAAAGTATACTATAAGGATCTTGCTTTTGGTCATAAAGATTGAAACTTAAACAAACAGGTCCAAGAGGTGTATTGTAAACTAAAGCGGCAGTTGCGATATATAATCGCTTAGTTAATAAATTGGTTGCAAAACTGGCAGTAAGATCTGGATTTTCGGTGATTACCCGTGATGGCTGAAAGATATATCCCTCCAATCGGATGTCAACATTTATACCTGTACTTATTATATTTTTCAATCCGAAAGCAACATAGGTAGGTGCCCGATATTGCCCCAGGAAATAAGTATTGCTCTCCGGAATAGGTTGAAAAGCGGGCATATTTAATATGGTGGAAGTATAATTTGAAAAGAAATCCTGTGTTGAGAAATTGCCCTCCGCATAAATTCCCATCCTGATATGCCCCCTTTGTTTGTAATAATTATCAAGTTTCAAATTAACTTGGTACCACTGATGATTATTGTATGTTTGAATCGTATCATTAGAAGTAGAACCGGGAATTGAATGTTCCCTTCCATTAACATATCTTGCTTTCAGGCTAATAAAACTTCCGGCAGTGGCATATTGCTTTCTGTTAAGGGTGTTTCTTTCGAAAACAAATTCAGGACTATAACCTTCAAAATTTGTAATATCTGCTGTATCTATATGAACGAAATTAGTTGTCTGGTAATAATTATCAGAATTTAAAAAATATGAGATGCCTCCATAGAGTTTTTGCTGATTTCCTAAAGGAAGACCTATATCAAGTGCTACTTTGCGGTCAGTTGTGATGAGATAAGCAGGTTTAATATCTTCAAAAAAGGTGGTACTGCTGTTATAAAAATCCCATGTGTTGATTGTAAAACTTCCTTCAAGATAATAAGGAACGCCAGATGGAATATCCACTCTCGCCTTTATCTGCGCCGATTCATAAATCTTTCCGAAATAAGTATTTGCGGTAAGACTTAATGATTTTCTTCCCCAGATATTATATTGAAACCCAAGAAATGCTTCGTTAATGGGGCGAGAAGAAAAATCACCACCAAATTGTGACTTCAAATCTTTTTCGCGCTTTACTCTTAAATGCAATTCAAAATAACCTGTTTCGGGATTGAAAACAAGTTTTGGGAAGAATGATTTGATGTTATCATCAGCGATAAGTTTGTAGTAATTCGCCCGTAAATCTTCAATCTTAATTGGGTCTCTGGATGGCATTAAAATCTTTCGAATGTAAAATGCCTGCTTTGAATTTACCCCTTCTACATGGATATCACTGATAACAATTTTGGGTTGTTTATTAATAAATTCTCTTCGCTTCTTACCCACCTGGGCACTATCAACACGACGATGAATTTTCTCTTTAATTTTATCCATTTGAGCCATCGCTTCATCATAACCTGCTTTGATTTCTCTATGAGCTTCATTAAAATCAAGAAGTCCGACCTTACCTGTTTTTGGTTGTATGATTATTCCATCTTTTCCATTAATAGTATAAGTGGTTTTGGTCATGAACATGGACCTTACTTGTGAAATAATATCATCTTCATCCGGGCGTGTATCATTGACTCCGCCTCCTACTGCATCAATACCTATAACAAAATCAGGATTGAATTCTTTAATCAGAACATCGGCAGGAAAATTATTATATAATCCTCCGTCAAATAAAATCTTTCCTTCAAAAACAATAGGTTTGAAATAAAATGGAAAGGCACTTGAGGCAAGTATTGCTTCTCCAAGGTCTCCGTTACGGAAAATAACCTGCTTTTTATCTTCTATATCAGCAGCAACACAACGGAAGGGAACCATCAAACTATCAAAGTTGTATTTTGCTTCTGCAATGGAAGGTGCTGTATATTCCATCATAGAAAAATAAGCAGGAAAAGAGTTTATTAAACTTGTAGGCAAGGAAGTTTGAAACACAGAATCCTTATTAAAACGTAATGTTATCCAGGAAGCATTATCATCCTTTTTCTTGAAATAATAATTTTTGTTTTGAGGAATAACTCCAAGCGCCCAATTGTAAAACTCTTCGCTGCAAACCAATTTTTCCATCTCATCGGGAGTGAAACCTTGAGCATACATCCCGGCAACCATAGAACCCATTGAAGCACCAGTGACATAATCAATCGGAATTCCATTTTCCTCTAAAGCTTTTAGCACACCTATATGTGCTAAGCCCCTGGCTCCACCACCACTGAATACTAATCCAACCTTTTGTGCATAACTATTCAGGGAAGAGAATATGATAATTACAGAAAGAAAAAATAGTTTCGTTTTAAGTCTCATAAAATTTTAAGGAACTTGAATAAGTCCTGTTCTTTGGTGGCATAATGCCGTTTGAGGCGCAAAAATACAAATAGTTTAAGGCTATATTGACTTTTAGAAAGATTATTCGGTAGCTTTTATGATTTGAAGGAAGTATTCAGGGGATTTAATCAATCGGGAACCATACCAGGAAAAGAGTTCTCCATCCACCAATTTAATAATAGAATGGGAGTGAAGTTGTTTTAATTCATCAATGTGTTTTTGTTTGAAGGGATATGGTTCTGATGAAAGGAGGATTATTTCTGGTTGGGCTTTTTGAATGTCATCAATTGTTATTTCCGGATAGCGTTTAGAATGATTTGCAAATGCATTTATCCAACCACATCTTTTAATCATATCATTAATAAAGGTATCCGAGTTAACTGTCATATAAGGTTCTCTCCATATAAGATATAGAACTTTTTTGTGTGAAGATTGAATAGGAAGATGAGAGAATTGCTCTTTTATTTTATCAATAATATTCTTGGCTTCTGAATCTTTACAAACAATCCTTCCAATAGCCACAATCATCTTCAAAGCACCATCCAAAGCCTTTACATCACTAATCCAAACAGGGAAATGTTTAATTAACTCCTCAATTTGTTCCTTGGTATTTTCTTCTTTATTTGCAATGATTAAATCAGGATTCAAGGATTTTATCTTCTCTAAATCCAATTTCTTTGTTCCTCCGACTCTTGTCTTATTCCGAAACCATTCATTCGGGTGAACACAAAACTTAGTTATCCCAACAATTTCATCTCTCAAACCTAAATCATAAAGCAATTCAGTTTGTGACGGAACAACAGAAATAATTCTCTTGGGATTTTCGAGAACAGTAACCTTCCTGCCTGTCTGATCAATGAATTCAGGCATGGTGATTTTTTATTTTGCTAATGCTTCAATAATATCATAAAGTGAAATGATAAAAGTCTTATTCTGTTTAAAATCTTTTATCAGCACAGCAGGATTTTCAGGGTTAATCATCTTTGCAAGAACATCAATTGGTGTGGTGGAATCCACAAAAGGAAACGCAGGTTGCATAATTGTTTCAACCGCCTCATCTTTAATATTAGGATTCTCTAATAGTTTAGAGAACACCCAGCTTTCACTCACCGAACCCACAATTCTTTCGTTATGAGTAATCGGAATCTGTGAGATATTCATCTCCGTAATTATCTTTAATGCCTGCGAAATCTTATCTGTAATATCAAGCGTAATAAGTTCCGTCTGTTCATGTGTCGAAACAAGGTCTTTTGCAATGAGTCCTTTTTTATCAATGTAACCTTTTGCACGCATCCAATCATCATTAAATATTTTTGCAAGATAACGGGTTCCATGATCGTGAAAAATAACAACCACAACATCCGATTCTTTCAATTTATCCTTCAACTGAATCAATCCTGCAATGGCACTTCCTGCCGAATTACCAACCCAAATACCTTCTTTCCTCACAATCTCACGAGTCATCAGTGCAGCATCTTTATCAGTAACCTTTTCAAACAAATCTATCAAATCAAAATTCACATTCTTAGGCAAAAAATCCTCACCAATTCCCTCCGTTACATAAGGATAGATTTCCTTTTTATCAAAAATTCCGGTCTCTTTATATTTCTTGAAAACAGAACCATAAGTATCTATTCCCCACACTTTAATTGCCGGATTTTTCTCTTTCAGATATTGCGCTGTGCCGCTAACTGTGCCTCCTGTGCCTACACCTACAACCAAATGCGTTATCTTACCCTCTGTCTGTTCCCATATTTCAGGACCTGTTTGCTCATAATTGGCAACCGTATTCGAAGGATTATCATATTGATTCGGATGATAGGAATTCGGTATTTCCTTATTCAATCTTGCTGCAACAGAATAGTAAGAACGCGGGTCTTCAGGCTCCACATTGGTAGGGCAAACCACCACGTCGGCACCAAAAGCCTTCAGCGCATCCGCCTTTTCCTTCGATTGTTTATCGGTAGTGACGAAGATACATTTATATCCCTTCACAATCGCAGCAATAGCAAGTCCCATGCCCGTATTTCCCGAAGTTCCCTCGATGATTGTGCCGCCGGGCTTCAGTAATCCTGCCTTTTCAGCATCTTCAACCATCTTCAAAGCCATGCGATCTTTAATAGAATTGCCGGGATTAAAAGTTTCCACTTTAGCAAGAACAGTAGCCTTTACGCCCTCGCAAACTTTATTCAACTTCACCATCGGAGTATGTCCGATAGTGCCTAATATATTTTCGTGATACATGGCGCAAAGTTAAAAAAGGAAAAGGGATTTCCAGTTTTTTCTACAATTAAATAATTATTATCAGAAGATTAATGCCTGTTATCATTGGTTTTATAATTCTATGATAATACCCCAAAAGGGTAACTAATTATAGAAGTAAAGATTGAAACATCCCCATACGTTCTCCACATTTCCTCATATGTTTTTTTTCAAACCTGCAAGGTATAAATCCTTTATTTTTAACGATGATAAACCTTAGTAGAAAAATATAACACAACACTAAATTACCATATTACCTTATTTTCTTAATCATATTTATTTGCCGATAAAGTAATAAGGTTTTAAAATCGTTTGATGAATTGTTATTTCTACTAATGTTAAAGAAAATAAATATATAAAGTAATCTGATTGCTTGCAATCAAAAAATAACCAATTCAAAAACTGATTTTATATCCAAACAGACAAATTTGATTGATTTGTCGAGAAACCTGACGGATATGTCGAGAAACCTGACGGATATGTCGAGAAATCCGACGGATATGTCGAGAAATCTGACGGATATGTCGAGAAACCCGACGGATTTGTCGAGAAACCCGACGGATTTGTCGAGAAACCTGACGGATTTGTCGAGAAACCTGACGGATTTGTCGAGAAACCTGACGGATATGTCGAGAAACCTGACGGATATGTCGAAAAACCTGACGGATATGTCGAGAAATCTGACGGATATGTCGAGAAACCTGACGGATATGTCGACAAAATGCCGCTTTTTATCTTATTTCCCCACTTTTTAGTAAAAGTCATTTTCAAAATCGAATAAAAAATCAAATAAAACATAGTCAAATATAGTTAAAATGCCACATTTTTAATAAAACCGATTAAAAACCATAAGATTAATAGCAATAAATTGAAAATTGATAAATTTTAGTTAAAATATTGTTAATAGCGAATTGAGGAGGTTTTTGAAGGCATTTTAAGGACTTTTGGATGAAATTTTGGAAATTAACAGGAATAAATCAAGTTGTTTGGTTGATTGATGGAGAAAGTTTTTTCTTATGTTTTTAAATAATCAATAGGGATTGAGATTATTTGGAGGGAATGAGTAGTTTTGCAGAATATCTTTCAAAAAGATGAAATTGAAATTAAAATATAGACAATAGAATTAAATAATGAATATAGATTCAGTAGTAAAAACAAAAGAAAAGGATTTATTAGAAAGATACCCTTTTGCAGAAGGATTAATTAAAGGACTTCTTGTTAATTTTGAAAATGGACAAGACAGTTTAGTTATTGGATTAATTGGAGAATGGGGATGCGGTAAATCATCAGTATTAGAATTTTTAAAACAAGAAATATCAAATCAAACAAAGGCGGAACCTTTTAGAAATCTTATATATGAATTTAATCCTTGGCGTTTTTCAAATCAAGATGATTTGCAAAAACAATTTTTAAAAGAATTAGGAATAATATTAGGAAGTTATAATAATGAATTTGAAAAAATTAAAAGAGGCACAAGGAAATTTTCTACATTTATTTCAAAAGCAAATAAAGCAAATAAAGAACCTATATCAAATATTAGTATAGGATTAATTTCTGATTTATTTTTAAATTTTACAGAAGAAAAATCGTTGATGGAATTAAAAAATCAAGTAGATGAACGATTGGCTGACGATAAAATAAAACTTTTTATTTTCATAGATGATATTGATAGATTAACACCAAAAGAAATAACAGATATCTTTCAATTAATAAAACTTAACGCAAATTTCAAAAACACTTATTTTATAATAGCATTTGATAAGAATATCGTTATTAATGCATTAACAAATCAATATGGTTCAAGTGGAGAAAATTATATTGAAAAGATAGTCCAAGTAGATTATTCAATTCCTAAGATTAATAAAGAAGTTATACAAAATATTTTTGCTGAGGAATTGCAAAAGATTATTATTAAGCTTAATTTAAAAATTAAATTAGAAAGTATTGGACAATTGTGGGATAATTATCTAAAGAATCTTTTTACAACAATAGATCGGAAGAGCACACGTCTGAACTCCAGTCACGCCAATATCTCG
>OCZT010004839.1_pt1 | contig 13501 bp, 29 predicted proteins | sample 1539031 | NCBI WGS metagenome assembly OCZT01 (sample SAMEA3539308, study PRJEB22396) | soil metagenome | biome: tundra; feature: field; material: soil | place: USA | collected 2010-05 | depth 0.15 m | reverse complement strand
TTTTTATCATGCTCATTGCGAACAACATCATCAGTCTGAGATATGCACGAATAAAATGTTTTGTACTTAGCCATTTATTTATTATGTTCTTTACTCGTTTTATAAAGGCTCTCAATTGAGTTTTTAACTAAAGGGTGCAAAATTATTTTCTCAATCACAGACATTAGCTGCACTTCAGAAACATTTTCGAATTTTTCCTCAGAAAGACAATTTGTAACTATTACCGGATATCTATGAGTTTCATAACTTTCTTCAATATCTAAAATCCTTTTTCTGTAATTTCCTATTTTAGGAGCTATAATAAACATTGAATATCCAGCACCATTTTGAAAAGAAGTTTTTAAAATCGCATATGCCTCAATTTCTAATTTTAATTCTCCTTTTGTTTTGGCGATAAATCCACTTTCTAATTCATTTAAATAATCATGAGCTGATTTTATTTTTTCTTCGTTGAAGTTGAAATTTTTAAAAATGTTAGTTTCCATTGTTTTTGTTATTAAACTTTATTTGTTATTAAACTTTATTTGCCTTAAAAAATGCTTCTGCAAAATGTTCATCGGTCATGCTTCGTCTTGCTTGTTGAGGTCGAAAATCATTTGGTAAAACATAATCTTTAGGTAATTCTGGCAGTTTTCTATTATTGACAGCACAACGAGCTTTTTCTTCTTCTGTTAACTTATTTGGTTTTTTCTTAGGTATATTATAATACCCCCACAAATCAGTGTTTTTACTATAGTTTGCACCATAATCAAGAGGATTGAAAGTTAAAGGTGGTTTTCCAATTATTTGTCTTAAGTATCCCACAGGATTTTCCATCGCCCAAAACTTTAAATTGCTTTTTGGATGAGTTCTGATGTTTTGTATTATTTCCAAACCTCTATTAACCAATAGCATCGCACCTGGTAAGTCTCTTGGGGTTTTGGCAGTAGTTCTTGCTAATGAAAACATAGTACAAGTAGGAGCAAACAATACGCCATGAACACGCTCTATAAAATATATATACTCAACATAATTAAACAAGTCATATTGAGGTGTTGTAATTATTTTTCTATCATATCCAGCTTTTTCGTAAGGCTCGCTCCATTTGCCAGTTCCACCACAAAGGTCAAGAATTATTTTGTTTTCGTTTCCCATGACTATCTCATTTGTGTTGTAAACAGTAATCACTACAATATTCGCCAAGCTCACCAAATTTTGTTTTAAAATGTGTTTTTTTGCAGGAAGGACAAATGTATTTTTTAAGACGTTTTGTAGAACAGGTTTTAACTATTTGTTTCGCTGTTTTTAAAGTAGTTTCTAAATAATCTTTACCTTCTTTTAATTCAGACACGTAGCCACTTAATAATGCTATTACTATTGTTTCATTATCTAATTTCATTTTCAATTCAAAATTTCTTTCGCGATATTACTTAATACTTTGCCGTCATATCTACCACCATAATTATCTTTGAAATGATTCATGATTTTTCCCATATCTTTAGCGTTAGTTAAGCCTTGAGATTCTTTTATCTGGGAAGCGATCAACTTAACTTCAGATTCAGAAAGTTGTTGAGGAAGATAAATATTCAATGACTCAATTTCTTGCTCACTTCCTTTTGTTTCTTTAATACCCTCAATCATCTTCTTAATAAGCTTTAAAACATCAATATCAGCGAGTTCTATCTTTTGGGTGGCAGTTTGTTCACCTCGTTCAATTTCGCCCTTTAAAACTCTTAAAACGTTTAATTTAACAGAGTCTCTGTTTTTCATGGCAGATTTTAAATCTTCGGATATTTTTTCCTTTAGTTTCATTATTCTCCTTTGTAAGTGATGAATTGGTTATATATAACTTCGGCCTGAGCTCTTGTCTTGTTTTTTTCTTTCATAAGAAATTTGACTGTATTTTCTTTGCAGTCGTTTAAATGTTCTTCGAAAGAAGCTGGACTAAACCAATCTGGATTTTTTTGAGCATAATCAATTGGCATTTCAATTCCATTAATTGAAAGGTTTTCGCGACCATCAGCATCACATATTGAAACTGTGTCTCCGATTTGACAACCTGGAAGTTCTTTGCTTAATTTGAAATGATGTACATTTGGGTAGAGTTCTTTTCCTGTCATTTGTTTAATTTTGTACAAATATAGGAAAAAGTTTAGAGGGAACAAATTATTTTTTAAACAATTCTTTTAGAGTTTTAATTTTCTTTTTCAAAGAATCTATTTCAATTTTTCTTTGAGTACAAAGAGGGATGTATTCTTTAATTATCTTTTCTTTTAGTTCAGCGTTTTCTTTAGATAAATCCTTTATTTGACGTTTGAGGTTTTTTGTTTCTTCGTCTTTTTCTTCTATAGTCATGATGTTGTGTTTTAAAGTTGTTCTTATTAAACGTAAAGAAGTCAGAAAAGTTACAAATTTTATGTTCCAGCCGAAAGTAAATCCACAAGTTTAATAACCCAATCAAATGTTGCATCGCAATTTATATTAATTTCATCGCTTCCATTTTCATCAAAATGTTGAACCAACGTGCAATCCCAGCTCTTAGAATTTATATGTTTTGAAACAATTATTTCATAATCATTAATTTCTTTCCAATAAGTTTCAAAGGTATCAAATCTGGTTTTCCAACCCAAATCAGATAACTTTCTCATATCTATATTTATTTGTGGTTCTTCTTTTTTATTCATTTGTTCCATTTTTATATAAATCATGAGTATCAATATCAGTATATGTTTTAACTATGTTCCGGACGTCCTGACCGCATTTCTCAACCATTTTCATTCTGTCTTCCATGCTTATCTTTTCGTCTTCCTGTAGCTCCCAGATTTTATCCATCATCACAGACATAAATATTTTTATGGCTGCACGAAATCCTTCTTCTGTATAACTTGGTTTTATACCAGCATTCGCCTCGAATTCCCAGAGAGTATCTTCAATTTCTGCCAATATTGGACTTATTTTTTCTCCTATCATTTTATTTAAATTTTTGCGTGAATTCTAACTGAAAATACATTTACCATTCCTCTATCTTTATTATATCCAGGATTTACAATAAGCTGATATGCACCAGAAATAAAAATATTATTTTTAACCAATTCAGCAGAATAATATATTTCCGCAAGATGTTCTAAAGAATAATTTAAATTTCCGTCTCCCAACATAAAGCCATAACCACCTGCTTGCAAATAATCTTTGTGTGGTTTAGAAATTCCAGAAACCACATATGCTATTCCTATATTGTCTCCTTTTCTTTTCCATTTACAACCATTTAATAAAAATCCAACACTTGCTGTATGGTCAATTTCTGTAAAAGCCCACGTTTCATTATTTCCGTCATTCCAACTTGCCCTGAGAAACATTCCTAAGTTTTTTGTTATATATTGTTCCATGTTGATTCCGAAACCATACTTGCTATGACCGTTTTCTCTAACTGACGAAACATCTGGTGCAGAAGGATTAAGAGTTATACTTTGATTGTAATTTCCCATATTGGCTATTGTGAAAAAAGAAACAAAACGCAAAGAACCATTTTTTTCTGCAATCTTATAATGCTGTGTATATTCTAAAGTATGAGAACCAGCCTTGTTGATATTCCAATTCATATTCATTCCATTGGCTGTAGTTGGAACCAATGAAAATCCATATCGCAATTCATGTTTTGGAGTAACAAGTTCTAAGACAAAACTTGGAGAATATCCTCTTGTATTTGCAGGAAAATCCCAAGCACCATTACTCATTAAAGCCCAGCTCATGAATTGAGTACGTGGGTCATGACTAAATTTATTATTGTCAAAATAATCTGAAACACTTATTTTTCCTATAGTTAATCCAATATATTTTGTGGTGTTTTTGTCAAGAGAAAATAATTGTTTATAAAAAAGACGAGCCAATTCAAATTGTGGAGCTGGTTCGCCAATTCTATATGTTTCACCATTTGTTGAAGCTCCAACTCCTAATGAGCCACTAAGTCCTGAACCTCCAGCTATTTCCGGATTAATAAAAATACTTGCCCCTTTCCATAATTTTGCCCCAAGAAACAATGTTGATGTGTGTGATTTTTGTAATTCTTTTGTTGATTTTAAGCTGTTTTCTCCTGTGTATTTTACATCAAAAGCAGGTTTGAATTGTGTAATAACTGTTGTTTGAAAATGAACAGAAAACCTATCTTCTTTTATGGAATCTGATTGTCCTTTAATTTCTTGTGTTATCAATATAAAAAATAAGGTTATAAATATATTTTTAATAGAACTAATCATTTAGTACTTCAAATATACTTAACTTTTTTCTTATTTTTCTCTAAAACCAAAAAATAACTATGAAACTTTCTCGCATTCTTTTGATTTTTTAATTGCCAGTCGGCTACTAATCTATTTTTTGCCAATAAAACAAATAAGTCTTTGCAATAAAAACCAAGTTTCTCAGCTTCATTCATTATAAAAACATGACTGAAATATTGTGTCCCAGAGCTAACTTTATCTTGGCATTTAAAAATAAGAATGCCGTTTGGTTTAAGTATTCTATAAAACTCCTTTAAAGCGTTAATATAAAATTGAAATAATTCTTTTTCGCTTGGATATACTCCGAACCTTTTATTTATTTTATTGCTTGAGTTTTCTGTTTTGAGACTCTTGCCAGTCGTCGCGAGAAAAGGTGGTCAAACATTATAGAATCAACACTTTCGTTCTCTAATGGAAGATTTTCAGCATTAGCTTCAATTACTCCATCAACTTGTTGTTTAATATCAAATTTGTATTTTGGAGGATTGATATTTTTCTTATAGAAATTGCCAGTAGAATAACAGCAATCCAGTTCAATGTCTTTACCTTTTAAGTGTAGTTTTATTATCCATTGAATTATTTCTTCTTGTTCATACGAAATGCTTTTTACCATATTTATTTCAGACATTCAACAAATATAGTAATTTTTTTTAACTATTGTTGTTAATTTCAAAATCAGTAACACCCGTAGTTCCTTGCCCTCTTCTGCTGTAACCTTCTTTTTCAAATTCTTCTATAAATATCAACTTGCGACCCATTCTATCTTTACCTATTGGTTGAAATCGTAAATGTCCACAAACCTTAAAACTATTATTGTTGACTGTAATTATGTTCCAGTTAGAATCCACTATAGTAATGTTGTTTTTAGTTTCATTTAAATAATTTTCTTCTTTTTTGGTGCCAATTTTTTGATTTGGACCCAATAAACGATATTCTACATCGCTAAATTCTATGAAGAAAAGTAATTTTAAAAATTGAATAAAATAAGTATCTTTCCAGTGTGCAGTTTCAGGATTATCTTGTGGAAAATAATAAGAACCATCAGTAGGTTTTAAACGAAAATTAACGTAGTTTATCATTCCAGTTAGCTCATTGAATTCTAAAATCATTCCGAGTAATTGTTTGTTTTTAAACCAATATCTGAATGCTAAATTTTTTCCGCATAAAAAAGTACACATTTTCCCTTCAGTTAAAGAAGAAATAATAACTGGGTCAAATTTGTTAATGTCCAACTTAATGCTATCAGCTATAGTTATAGCTTTTTGGCTGAATACGTAATTTTTGTTTATTGGTAAATGAAGCCCTTCCACTGGTTGTAATTCTGGATTTTTTGATTTTATATCAAGCCAGTCTTTATGAGTAGGATTCATTATAAAATCAATTAATTCATTTACATAATATTTAAAATCATCCGTACTAAGATTTTTATCTTTCACATATCTGTCGTAATGAACTTTAAAGAAATGCCTATTTATTTTAGGATTTTCCTGAAGCATTAATCCAAGTTGTTTATCTGAACGAATTATCATAAATGTTTTTTACATTAAAAATTATTTCCAAAATGTTTAATAGAATTCTTACCAATTTCTTTATCTTCTATGAGACGGTCTTTTATGAAGTCCAACGCTAAACAACATAAACCCACTTTGGTTCCATCAGAGTGATGTGTAATAAGAAACTCAGCCACTTCATGTCTTTTGGCTTTTAAAAGTATCTTCATAGCATCTGCTCGATACTCTTTTCCTATTTCTTTATTTACAATTTCTTGTAAATATTTTTTAAGATGAGCATTTACCGTAGGATGTTTCTTTTTTGATTCCTTTTTAATTTCTGCCATTACCTGTTTGGTGGTATATGTTTTTTCTGTTTTACTCATTTTCGTCTTCTTCTGATTCGTTAGTTAAAAATTCGACTTTTATAGGACATTCAGCCACAATTTGTGTGATAGCATTTTCAGGAACTCCAACAGGAACAGAAAGAAGACAAACTCCAGGAAACATTCCCTCAACTTGAATTCCTTTACCTTCAAAGTAATCATAAAGTTTTTTATATGTTTTTTTAATATTACCACCTTCGGGATATTTAATAGCAAGAGTATCAGTTTTTTTCTCTATAACAGAAATAACTTCTTTGTTTTCTGGATTGAATTTTACAATATCTTTAAGTCCAATATTCGCACTTAAAAGTATATTATCAACTTGTGCAGTGTCTTCTGATAATTGCATTGCCCAGAAACTTTCTCCTGGAACAAATAACTTAATGTGTTTATATTCTTTTTCGGTTTTCTCCACGAGAACAACTTTTTGAAATATTTCAGGATTTTTCTTTTTCATATTATTTGAGTTTATCTACATAATAATTATCACCACAATAACCATATTTTTTACCAGCAATTTCAGCTTCTTCCTTAGTATCGTATGATGCTAATATCACTCCGTTTTTATCTTTTCCGTGTGCTGGTTCTTTTTCATAAACCGCAAATTTTTCTTTTTCCATATTTTTTTATTTGTTCGGATGTCATTTTATGTTTCTTTTATATTTAAACGTAAAATAAGTTATTTTGTTACACTTTTAATAGACTTTAAATGTTTTAAGTATAATTTAAAGAGTTTATCGTCGGTTTTTGCGACTAAGGAATCCGAAGCTTCTTCTCCAGCATCCCACCATTTGCCATGTTGCCTGAAATAATCTTTTTTGCTCAGCCATTCACCAAATTTTAACATATCCAGCTTCGTGTATTTTGGCTTTGAGTTTTTCTTAATGCGAATCATAGCAATATTGTTACTTTATTGTTCTTGTCTAATTTTGTTTTAATCTCGCAATTACCATCGTTTTTTATTATTGTTTTAATATGTTCAATTGTTAGATTTTCTTCTATTGAACCAACGCAAGGTGCACCCAAGAAATCATAACCCGAAGTGTTAATTGATACTTGACCTATTTGCTCTGGTGATGCAATAACTTTTTTAACCCAGTCTATGTCTGGTCCTAATAAATCGTCCGGATAAGCTTCTATCAAATCACCTTTAACAGAAAATAGACATAATTCATCAACGTCAATGTCATCATCGCTTACTAAATATGATTGAACAGCTCTCCATTCAAATCCCATTTTGTTTTGACATTCCAAAGAACTTTCATTCGCAGTCGCAAACTCATTAATTAAAATGCCGTTCCTTATTTTTTGCAAAAACATTCCAAGTTCCAACTTTTCAGGTTTAGATGGAACCATTATTAATTTGACCTTCTTTTTCATTTCGCTAATTTAACAATTTAAAATGACCTCTCCAAAAAATTTTTGCATTAGTTGTAATAGATAATATAATAGGAGCTTCATGAACTCTTGATAAAATTTTAACATTAACAAACGTTTCTGAATTTTGAACGTGGATTTTTATTATTTCTCCATAATCGTATCTATTAAAAAATGTAGTAATAGAATTAGATTCGTGAGCCATATATTGATATTTTCCACCTATTATTATTGGAGTTTTTTTAACATACCATCTTCTTTTACGTTTATCAAAAAATTTTCCACAATTTAAAGGATTCGTTTTTTCAAACAGGACTCTTCTTTTTGGGACGAACTTTTTTAAATATGAAGGATTATAACTCAATTATAAATAAATTACTACCTTTTTATTTATTTTTTCAGGAACATAGACATCTCTAAAATCTCCACCTTTACAACTACAGTCTTTGCCTAAATGTTTTCCGCCATAGTTATGACATTCTATATATCCGAACTTCATGTCGATTTCGCACTGTCCATCTTTAGTTAAAATAAGTTTGATGTAATGCAAATAAGTATTTTCAGAAGGCTCTGAATTATTTATTGAGAATAATCCTATTTTTTCGGGCGTAGCGATTACTTCTTTGAAGTCTGGTAGTAATTTATTTGTTTTAAAAACTATCCAATTAACGCCATCGAAATTTGCAACAAGGTCATTATATTCCTGACCTTCAATAAAGTTTTCTTCTGAAATTAAATAAGGTTGGACTGGTTGAATTTTGCGTTCCCACTTTTGTTTGTTTAACCAAGATTTGGTTAATGTGCATAATTGACCTTTTATTATCACTAACATTCCAACTTCCCATTTTTCTGGGTTATGGGGAACTAATATTAATTTAACTTTCTTTTTCATTGGGGTCTTTTAAAAAACAAACACTTGGCAATAGGCTTGAGTCAAATTCTATAAATTTAAAATTTTCGATTGTAAAAGGAACAAATACATCTGATTCAGAAACATTTTTATTTCCTATATAAGAAGCAAATGGGCTTATGAAAACACCTTCCCAATTTTCTTTGAATTGATAAATTCTATAATTTTCATATTCTTTCTCAATGTCAAAAAGATAATTTATCCTAATACTATTAAGATAAAGAATTGGAGTACCTTTTGTTGGCCTCGGAAATCCTAATTTTAACATATTTTCTAAAGAAATATAATGCTTATCTTTTATTTTTATTAATTCCATTTTCATAATCAAATTGTAATATCAAAATCTAAATTAAAAGCTTTAATTAATTCTACAGGAATGGTATCTTTTTGCCAATCAAAATGAATTTCTTTCCACTTTTTTAAATTTTCTTTATTAAGATTTCCATCCTTGTCTGCATAATTAAACGAAGCATAGGTTTTGAAAGTTTCATATCTCTCTGGATTAGCAGTTTCGCATTCTCCAATTCCATCATCCCACATTTTGGCATTATAGTGTTTACCAAGATTTTCTCGAAACACACCTTCTACCCACCACATAAAATCAAATGAATGCCCATGACGGAATTCAATACAACTTTGTTTTGATAATATAGTTCTGTCATCAGATTCAATCCACTTGCCATCTTCTTCGTATCCATATGCAACATCATCAGAAATCCAAAAAACCATTGCAATATAATCTTCGTCTTTGTATTGAAGAAACCACTGATGTTTTCCATAACCACCTTTTACGTTTTTTTGATATGTAATATTAAAAATCCCTCCCAGTTTTTCTTTGTTTAGACGTTGTACGATATCATCAACCTCTCTTGGGTCTAATGTTTTACTGGTAATTACTTTTGCGTGGTTTGCCATTTATTTTCTTTTTTTGAATAGAGATAACATTCCTTTTTGAAGTGTTTCTCCTCTTAGTTTTTGCATTTCTTTTTTTGAATAATTTCCAGCTGGAATTGTATAGTGTTCTTCTTCTCCAGTAATCTTATCTTTAATGGTGACTCTGCATTCAGTTAATTTTTCTTTTCTTGAATGTTGAGTTACTGAATGATGATGTTTTCCACTTATATAACTATTAAATCCCCAACTAAACTCTTCTGGATTTGGCTCAGATGATGTTTTCTTTTCTTTCTTTTTCTCTTTCATCGTTTTATTTAGGTGGTTTAATTAATTCTGCGTAATGAGTTACTTCTTCTCCTGGAATAATAACATCAGTGTTTAAAGAACCATAATATTCATATTCTCCATCACTTAATCTGTGCCAATCATAGTGAATTTTATTATTGGCGAAAATTATAACTGGCTTATAATATTTAGGCTTATCTTCTCTTGTTGTTATTTTTTTCCAAGCAATAGTTTGCATTGTTTTGCTTATTTGTATTCTTCATCAAATTCATTATTCAGATGTTCATAGCAAGAATCACAAACATAGTGTTTGTGCCCGTTATAGTCTTTGGTTGCAAATTTTTTACAACCTTTTTCAACACATATTCCCAGACCTTTATCTATATCTACAATTTCCTCTTTTTCAAAAGAAATCTTAAAATAATCTAAAGTATCCATTATTACTTTTCCTTTGTGTTCCCAAAAGAATTTAACCTTAGAACCATCTACACAAATATAACCATATACATCATTTAAATTGACGTAAGTTGCTGCCGTATAAACGTCAGAAATTCCAGTATGTGTGTTTGTTATTTTACAGATAGTTTTGCTCATTATTTTTTAAGACCCCTTATAATTAAATCATAATCCTCATTCATTTGGTCTCTTAAAACTTCTTCAGGAAAACACTCAACAATAGCTTTTAAAGCCTTTAGAGCTTTTTTAAGTTTCTTGATTTTATTTTTATCTTTTACAGCAGATTCAATAATTTTATCTATTAATTTTGTATCTTCTATGTGACGTTCATTTTGTCGCTCAATTTTAGCTCTTAAAACTTCTATCATTCTTTCCTGTTCTTTATCATTTTTTGTATCTACGGGGATTTCAATGTGTTCTAAATTCACATTTCCGTTTTTGATGATTTTTGCTTTTTTCATTGTTATATTCTTTAAACGCAAGTTTCAACTATTTGTTGCAATAACATTTGATTTTTCTAATTTTCTTTTTCTTAATATTTCTTTTTGGTCAGAACAAGACAAAAAACAATCTAAAGTTAATGGCAATTTATTTTCTATCTCATGCAGGCACTTACAAAACAATACTTTTTCAGTACAAACTTTAAGTGGTTTTTTTGATTTCGATTCTTCATTGCTAATTTCCACATTCCGTTCAACTGTTATAAGTTCATATTGTTTGTATTTACCGTCATCGATTTCATATCGTTCAAACTTCCAACTTCCTTTAGATAAAGATTTTGAATGTTTGATTTTATTTCTAACTTCATCCAGAGTTAATCCAACTTCTTCAATTCTCTCTTGAGGAATTCCGTCTTTACGATAGTTTTTGGGAGTGTAATCTTCAAACCAAACTGAAATTAATCTGTATTTATTAATGCTAATCATTCTTTGAGTTTCAATTTTAAGTTCTCAGTTAATATAAAAGTTCTTAAGTATTGTAATCTTTCCCACTCTGGTCTTTTTTTGCTATCCGGTTTTCCAACAGTGTTTTGATTTTGTTGGATATATTTTGATAGAGCTACAGCTTCTTTTTTTGCGTTGGCTAAGGTCATTACTTGTTTGTTTTAGACAGCATCCATTTTCTGATTTTCCGTTTCATTTAAAATATCTTCCATTAAAAACATCCCGCAGCTGGAACCCACATCGATTCCGGGAGGCTCATAATATTCCACCTTTCTGTCTGGGTTAAGAAATGAAAGATGTTCAATAATTTCGGTCACATTTTTCATGTCGGCATTTTTAATGTCCAGATTTTCTTTAGGGCTATATCTCATAAGTTTAATTGTGACATTCGTAGGTATTAAGCTATTTAAAACATTAATTGACCCATAAACATCATTATTAATACCATCCATTAATGTATAATGAATCTCAGTTGAATTCTTTGTTAGAGCATGATATAGCTCTAATGCATTTATTGAAGATTTTATGTCTAATGCACTTGGCATCCATTCAAGTCTGGTTTTATTATCGGTGAAATGAAGAGATAAATGGACTTTTAGAGGTATTTTACATTCTTGTACTACCTTAGTCATTTTGAAAAATTCGAACCATTTAGATTTTGGCAACATAGTTGCAAGACCAAATCGAATATTATCAAATTTGTTCATTAAATCTTTCATACTATCTAAGACGTTATCTATATTAGCCATAGGTTCGCCAGCTCCCATGTAAGATATGAGAAGTAATCTGTTATTATCGTTCAGTTTTAGGTCGTCAACAATATAATTAATTCCACTGAGTATCAAAGAAGAATGAATATTATTTGTTGTTATATGTCCTATATGTTCCGTTAAATGGCAAAATTTGCAACTCATCGAACACATCGTTTGACAAGGGACACAAATAATATCTTTACCAGTGTTATTATCTATATAAGAAAATTCTATTTTTGAATTACCTACATTAAAAACGTACTTAATTGTTTTATCGATTTTTGAAGCAACCTTTTTTAATAATTCCATGGATGTTTAATTTTGACCAAATTTAAGAAATTTTGTTTAGAAAAAGAAATTATTTTATCAACTTTTCTTTTCTTAATCTTCCAAGATATGACGTTGGTCCAGTATCTCCAGACATAAGCAAATCTAATTCTCTCGCTCTTTTAGAAACTCTTTTCAAATCTTTCACAAGACTTTTTATTTCTTTCAAAATAATTTTGCGTTCTTCTTTTGTGGCACTTTCAAGATAATCAGCCTCAACCATTGGTCTTTTCCAATTTGAATCAAACCCAGTGTATTGTATGCTCCAGTCTTCTGTTTGATGTTTTCCATCGTTGATAAAATCTCTTTCGATTTCATCTGCAAGTTCCTCTAAAGTGTAAAAGCTAAAATTATAATTCCCGCCGCTCATGTTGTTTGATTTTAATATTAATTTAAAGAATGATATGTGTCAATAACCTTTTTTATTTCTTCGAGACTAAATTCGCCACAACCTATTTTTAATTTTCCAACCATCGAAACTGTCCATTCATTAAGTTTAGTAGTATGTCTATAAATATCATAAATCCGTTGTAATGCCGTAACATGAACTTCTTGGTTATTATTGGCTTCATGAACAATTATTTTGTTTTTCTTTATAGTTACACGAGTGCTTTGTGAGCCTATCACAATTATCTTTTCTATTTCTTCATAAATAGGTTCGAACCAAAGGTCAAGAACGCCAGCTTTCGCAATTTTGTCATAACACAATTCATATGAATACAAAGCCGAATATTTTTGTATGGTTAAGTTTTGTTTGCTGTTTTCATTATCTGGACAATATACTAATCCCATAATTTTACATGCTGCTTCTTTATATTCAAGCCTTGTCAGGTTATAACCAACAATCTTTTTATTTTCATCATATAACTTAATTTCATCTAAATTAAAATAATCTCCATTGTTACTGTTTGGAATATTATCTAATAATACACAGCCTTTAAAGTTGTCATATTTAACAAAAAACAAATAATTTTGATTGATATTTTTTGCGTAATTCACAACAGATGAATTAAAGCATTGTTTACCCTCTTTTGTAAGTGGTATTTTTACTTTGTCTCCTGGATATATTCCTTTTTTCATGTTTGTATTTTTTAAATAATGTTCTTCAAGTTGTTCTATTGTTACAATTTTGTAATCATTAGCAGTGGTAACGTCACTCATTTTATTTCCATTAAAATTATAATAATTATAAGCATCTCCTATAAATTTGTTTTTATGAAATTCTGTGTTTATTTTTTTAAGAAACTCCATAAAATCTTTTCCTCCCATAACTGACCACTTTTCTGGAAATGGTTTTGATTCATTTAAAACATATTTTTTGAAATCCTCAAAAGAAATTACAACAGCTTTTGAAAAAATGTCTATTGATGGCGAGACTGTTAGATCGGAAGAGCGTCGTGTAGGGAAAGAGTGTAGATCTCGGTGGT
>OCZT010004838.1_pt1 | contig 13501 bp, 9 predicted proteins | sample 1539031 | NCBI WGS metagenome assembly OCZT01 (sample SAMEA3539308, study PRJEB22396) | soil metagenome | biome: tundra; feature: field; material: soil | place: USA | collected 2010-05 | depth 0.15 m | reverse complement strand
GCTGATGCCCATGTAAGCGATGGTCCGGTCGCGAACCGTGCAGGGGAAATAGTAGTTCAAATCCAGATCCGCAATGGTATGCCGAAAGGAAGCGGGCCAGGAACGCGAGACGGCGTCCAACAGGTGACGCGTGCGCTCGAAGAACAGGTACGGTTCGGAGGTCTTCCCATCCAGGAAGCCCAGGTCCAAACCGTCGGAGGCGGCCTCCGTCAGGCGGGTATTGGGGCCCATCGCCTTCTTCAGAAAGAACCGCCGGCCTTCGGGCTTTTCTTCCGCCAGGAAAAACGCCAGGTGTCTGATGGAGAGCGTTTGCAGGAGTCGCTCGCCCACTGAGGGCAGCATCGTGTCCAGATCGGTTTCCGAACTCAGCGAGCGCGCGAACTCGACCAGCGTGCGGCGGTAATCGTAGCGGTCGCGGTAGAAGTACCGGTCCAGGCGCTCCTGAATCCAGTTCCGGATCGGCTGGAAAAGAAACGCCGCCACCAGCACCACGGCGGTCAATCCCAGGTTGCCGAGACCCTTGTAATACTTTTGAACCTGGTTCCCCAGCGAAAAGACGATGCCGTAAAACCCGGCCATGACGCACAACGTGGCGAGAGTGTAGGCGTAGCCGCGCCGGAAGAGGATGTCCACGTCCATGAGCCGGTAGCGCACGATGGCATAGGCCAAGGTGAGCGGAATCAGCGTCACGGAGAGCACCGACATCTTCATGGATTGGCTGGGAATCGCGCCCATGGCAAAAGGCAGCACGTAGAAAACCGCGAAAGGCAGGGTCCCCACCAGAGCGCCGTTGCGCAGCCACTTAAGCTGCTGGCGCACGATGGGGTCGTCGGCCATGCGGTATCCGGCGGCCAGCACCAGACCGCCGGCGATGTAGGGCAACGTCCAAAACACCATCCAAACGCGATCCAGGATCCAGTTCAACTCGATCAGGGGCATTGCCGCGGTCAGGCTGCCGGACGAAAAAGCCAGATAGACCAGGAACAACGAGGCTGCCGGCAGGTACAGCAGGGCCACCCGGAAGCGGTGGCGGAACCAGTTGCGCGGTTCCGGGAAGGTGACGCAGAAGTGCAAAAATACCGTGGGCGCCAGCAGGCCGGCGCCTACGTTGGCGAAGTAGACGATCTTATCGAAACCGTTCAGCTTGCCGGTGTAATGAAAGCAGAAGAAAACGAACGAGGCCAGGCACAAGATATAGAAATGCCGCGCCTTGTGCGCGCTGCCGCGCCGAAAATAGACGAACAACCCGATGACCAGATAGGCAAGCCCGACCAGGTACTGGTAAAACACCGCGCGATCCCGCGGCGCTTCCTCGACGATCACGGTTCTCGCGGGCAGATCGTAGCCCCCGCGGTTCAGCACGTAGTCGGCCTTCGTCCACGAGCCGAGCCTGGCCAGCACCTGGGCGACACCGACGGCCTTTCGGATTGGAAGGCCATCAATGCTCAGCAGCCGGTCGTTGGGATGGATTCCCGCCTTGTCGGCTCCGCTGGCCGGAGCCACGTATAGGGCCTCCACTCCCGCTGCGCGGTCCACCCAAATCACACCGTCCTCGGGAAGCCGGAACTTCTGCTGCTGCTCGAAGTTAATCACGGCGGCCACGCCGGCAGCCAGGGTGACCATCGTCAGAATTGCGGTCGAGAGCTGGAACTTGAGTTCCTGGAACATTGGTAAGCGCCCGTTATCCGTCGGCGGGACGAAAGTCCCCCTCGGGTTTATAGCACGTTTGATGCCACCCAGGATTCCGAGTCCCGCCTCCAGACTATCCTATTTTTCTATGACTTACAAACGACGTGGAAATTGCCTCCAGATTATGGGAGGCAGACACTATGCTCAGGTGTATCCGCACGGGACAGGGCTTCATCCGCGCGGTACTAGTACGATTCCGGGTATTCTCAGGCAAGCCGGGCCGTACGATAAAATCCGTACGATAAAATCCTGTGCCGCCGGGCGCGAATGCTGTAAACTGGTAGATTGGTGAGCGCCCGTGGCGCGGCGCTGTTGTATTCTGCCCATGGCGTGGAATTGGCCGGCGCGGGATCTCACGGCCTCTCAGAGGAACATGATGAGCAGGGCAGTCTTATCCGTATTACTGGCGATCATGCCGGCGTTGGGCCTTGGAGCCGAGGGCCCCAAGTCTCCTCCCGCGCCCCAAGCGCAGCAGCCCCCAACCCAACAGAACACCGTACCCGACCCTCCGGCCGGGGCGGGGGCCGCTACGCCTCCGTCCGCCACCGCGCTGCCCGTGATTCCTCCGGGTGAAGCAACCGATCCGGCCAAGTTGGCGGAGCCCAAGCCGTCCCCAGAAGGCAAGGTCCCGGGCGCCGTGCCAGTCGACGCGAAGACCTATATCATCGGCCTTGAGGATGTCGTCCTCATTTCGGTTTGGGAACAACCGCAACTGAGTTGTACTTGCGTGGTGCGGTCCGACGGCAAGATCACGGTGCCGCTGATCAACGAAATCACTGCTGCAGGCCTTACTCCCTTGGAATTGGGGAAGGCGTTAACGGAGGACCTGAGCGCCAAGGCGCTCGTCAATCCCCTAGTCACCGTCAGCCTCGTGGGGGCTCATAGCAAGAAGTACTACCTGTATGGGCAAGTGAAAGCGCCGGGAGTGCACGACCTGGTTGTGCCCATCAGGGCCATGGAGGCCATCGTTTCGGCCGGGGGGTTCCAGGACTTCGCCGACCAGAAAAACATTACCATCCTCCGCGGCGACAAGCGCCTGAAGTTCAACTTCAGGGAAGTGCTCGCGGGCAAGAAACTCCAACAGAACATCTACATCGAATCGGGCGACATAATTGTGGTGAAGTGATGGGCGATACCAGGGCAACGGCCGGAACGGCCGGAAGATAGGAGCGATTATGGGCGCAGTACAGAATTACGTAGGCGTCTCCCGGCGTCCGCCAGACGTCCAAGACTACATCGACATGCTGCGCCGCCATCGCTCGTGGATCATCGGCCCGACGTACGCGGGCCTGGTGATCGCGGTGGTGGTGGCGTTTTTCTGGCCGGATACGTTCGAATCGGCCGCCGTCCTGCGCATCACGCCGCAGGTGGTTTCCGAGCGGATGGTACCCGACACCCTCGACATGCAAATGACGCAGCGGATCGAAGGATTGAAAACCAAGATTCTGAGCCGCACCTTTCTCACCATGTTGATCTCCGACGACAAGCTCAAGCTGTACCCCCGGCTGGTACAGCGCTACACCATGGAAGACGCCATCGCGCAGATGCAGAAGGATGTCCAGATCGCGTCCTACGGCATCTCGTCCACCGCGGGCCGCGGCCAGGCCGCGTTTATGGTCAAGTTCCGCTATCCCGACAAGTATAAGGCTAAGCAGGTGGTGGAGAGGCTGGTCGCCGCGTTCATGGACCAGAACCTCACCGTGCAAAGTTTTGCGGCGAAGCAGACCCGGGATTTTATCACCGATCAGTTGAAGGAAGCCAAAGACAAGTTGGATACGATCCAGACGAGTATCCTCAAGTTCCGCGGGGAAAACGCGGGCCGTCTGCCGGACAATGCCGCATACAACGCCCAGCAGTTGGCTTCGCTTGAGAGCCGGTTGAGCCAATCCGACGAAAGAGTGAACACCCTGCAGATGGAGAAGAGCCAACTGGAGAATACTCTCCAGAGCCGTACGGACATGTTGGGCTACCTCACCGCAGCCAACGACGAGGCCGCGCCGGCCCAGGCGCGAGTGAACCAGAACCTGTCCAATCTCGATAGAGCGATCCAGATTGAAGAGTCGAATCTGGCGGTGCTCAGGCAAACCTATCGCGACGATTTCCCTACCATACAGTCGCAGATGGCCAGGATTAAGAGCCTAAAAGAGCAACTGGAGAAGGAGCAGGCGAAGCACGTGGAGGAGCAGCAGCAGCCCGTTAAGCCCGACGAACCGAAGAAAGGCCTGAACGTCATGCAAGCGGCTAACCTGCAACAACAAAAGGACTCAATCAAGGTCGTCCAGACGCAACTCGATAACATCGATTTGCAGGTTCAAAGGATTGCGGCGGACAAGGTGAATGCGGAGAGGCAAATCGAGGCGGTGCGAGCCAGGATCGAATCCAGCCCGGCAGTCGACCAGCAGTACTCCGCACTGACCCAGGACCTCCTTCTGGCTAAGGGGACCTACGACGACTTGGAAAAGAAGGAAGGACAGTCCGAGACCGTGCAGGACATCCAGGATCGCCACGTGGGCGAGCAACTGGAACTGCTCGACCCGGCTTCGCTGCCTATGAATGCCGTCGAACCGAACCGCCTGGTCATCACGGGCGTCGGGGTCGGCATGGGGCTGATGCTCGGCTTGTTGCTGGCCGGCGCCAAGGAGGCGAAAGATACGTCGCTGAAGAATCTCAAGGATGTTCGCGCCTATACGAACCTGCCGGTGTTGAGCAGTATTCCGCTGCTGGAGAACGCGCTTCTGGTGCGAAGGAAGAGGCGTCTCTTCTGGCTGGCATGGACCACCGCCATCATCGTGGGAAGTACGGCGATGTTCGTTTCCATGACCTACTACATGACCCCCAAGGGGCAATAGAGACCGGGCGGAAAACGCTACTGGAGATGCAATGAGTCGAGTACACGATGCTTTGCGGCGGGCCGAAACCGGGGGGGCGCCGGCGGAGCCGCCAACCGCCGCCGTGGAGGAGATCCGGGCTCCCGAGGTCCACCCTGTGGCCATGGCCGCCCAGCCGGTTCGCACGGACCCGGAGACCGGCCCGCTCGTGGAGGCGTCCGCCGTGGCGTATCGGCCCGCGCCGGAGTCCCACCTGCTGGATCTCAACAATTCGCACGAGACCCCCGCGGAGGAGTTCCGAACCCTGCGTACCCGCCTGAATCACCTGCAGACGCTCCAACCGTTGCACACGATCATCATAAGCAGCTCTTCGCCCGCCGAGGGCAAGACGTTCGTCGCGGTCAACCTGGCGCTGGCGCAGGCGCAGCTCACGGAGAACCCGGTTTTGCTGGGCGACTTCGACCTTCGCAGGCCGGTTGTCCATAACCTGTTCCAGATCGATCGCGCGCCCGGCCTGTCGGACTATCTTTCCGGAAAGTGCCGGTTCTCCGAGGCTTTGCGCCGCGTCGAAGGCGCGAATCTGTACGTCATGCCGGCCGGCTCGCCGGTGAAGAACCCTCTGGAACTGCTCAACACGCGGCAGGCCAAGGCGATGTTCGAAGAGTTGCCGCGGCACTTCAACTGGTCGATTTTCGATACGCCGCCGCTGCTGTTCTCGGCGGACGCCAACTTGCTCTCGACCATGGCGGATGGCACCGTACTGGTGGTGAAGATCGGCACCACGACCTTCGACAACATCACGCGCGCCATGCAGTCGCTGTGCGAGAACAACGTGCTGGGGATCGTCGCCAACGGCGCCCGCGCCTCGGAGTTGTACAGCAAGTACACTTACTACTATTCGAAGGCGGAGTGACGCCGGACGGGCCCCTCAGGCTTTCGAACCCGCGGCCGTCGGCAGCTCCGTTTTCAGTTCCGGCGACTCGATGCGGACGCGTGTGCCCTCTCCGGGCCGGCTGTCGATCCACATCCCGTATTCGCTGCCGAACAGCACCCGGAGCCGCTCGTTGACGTTGCCGACCCCGATGCCGTGTTCCATTACCGTCGCCAGCCTGGCTTCCGGGATGCCGACGCCGTCATCCTCCACACACAGATGCAGCCTGGCGCCGCTCCGGCGCGCGCGAATCCGGATAGTTCCCCCTTCCACCTTGCTGCTCAGACCGTGCTTGATGGAGTTCTCCACCAGGGGTTGCAGGAGCATGCTGGGCACGAGCATGTCCAGCGTGTCCTCGGCAACGTCCTTTTCGAACCGCAGTTTTTCCCCGAAGCGGACCACCTCGATCGCGAGGTAGTCCTCGATAAAGCTCAGCTCGTCGCGTAGCGCGCTGAAGTTTTCGTGCTTGCGCAACAGCTTGCGCAGCACCTTGGAGAGCTTCACGACCATGATCCGCGCCTGGTCCGGATTCGTGCGAATCAGCGACGAGACGGAGTTCAGGGTATTGAATAGGAAATGCGGGTTGATCTGGCTGGTCAGGGCCGCCAGGCGCGCCTCCACGAGCAGGCGCTCCTGCTCCTCCAGCTTCCTTTCGTAGCGCGTGGTGTTCCAGATTTTCAGGGGAATAGCCACCGCGAATAGCGTGGATGCGTACAACGCCACCTGAGCCAGCCAATGCGGCGGAGGCAACTCCTGCGGATCCCCGCCCAGAAAAAAAACTTCGTGCGGAAAGAAATGCCCCAGGGTCCATCGCAGAAACTCGGCAAACAGGATGGAGGCGAACAGCACCAGGTGAAAAGCCGTTCGCCGGTACTTATAGCTCTCCTTGAAAAACCGGTAAATACTCAGGTCGAAGAAGGGCGAAAACCGCCAGATGTCCTCCGGGTCCGGCGCGCAATCGCGCAGGAGCCCGCCGAAAACGCCGACTCCCGCCAGCAGGGCCATGGTCAGCCGTTCGTGATGGAACACCGCCGGAAGGGAAATGACGACTCCGGCGGTTAACCCCGTCACATAGCCGCCCAGCAACCCGGCGAGCAGGCTGCCCTCCAGGCCGAGGTCCGCCCCGTGGTAGGAGGGGCGGCTCCAGACGCGCACGGCCACGCTGGCGCCGAAAACGATGGAAAGCCACAACGACAGGGACAGCCGCTGGCTCACGGCGCGGTTCTCCCGCAGCAACAAGGCCTTGAAAGCGTTGGATCGCGCCAGCACGGAGGCGATCGACGCCATCGCAGCCAGCTTCACCAGCAGCGAAACCAGGTAGGTATCCCACATCCGTCGTTGGAAGCCATTATAATAGAGGCATTAAGGTTTCCCATAGCCAAGCATGAGCAATTCCGCCGCGCCGAGGCTCGCGAAAGTAGCCGAAGCCGATTTTCCCACACAGTTTGGCCGCTTCCGGATCTACGGGTTTGAGGGTGGCGCCGGAGACCGCACGGAAGAGGCCATCGCGCTGGCCATGGGCCGCCTGCTGGACGATTCTCCACCGCTGGTTCGCATCCATTCCCAGTGCCTGACGGGCGACGTGTTCCACAGTCTGCGCTGCGATTGCCGCGCGCAGCTCGAAATCGCCCTCAAGAGCATCGCGCGGGAAGGTCGCGGCCTGCTGATCTACGAGCGCCAGGAAGGGCGAGGGATAGGCCTGCTCAACAAGTTGCGCGCCTACGAATTGCAGGACCATGGCGCCGACACGGTGGAAGCCAACGAACGTCTCGGCTTCGAACCCGACCTGCGGAGCTACGAACTCCCCGCCTCCATTCTGCGGTACTTCGGGCTGCGGTCGGTCCGCCTGCTATCGAACAACCCCGAGAAAGTCGCGGCCGTGGAGAACGCGGGCATCGAAGTAGCCGAACGGATCCCCTGCCTGGCCGCGGTCCTCGGCACGCGCGAAGCCTATCTGCGCACCAAGAAAGAAAAGATGGGCCACCTGCTGGACGACTTTTAGCAGGTTGCCGCCCGTGGCATACGCTATAATTTCCCGTGGGGGCAACGTGCCCATGCGGTCGTGGCGAAATTGGCAGACGCGCCAGACTTAGGATCTGGTCCACGAGAGTGGGTGGAGGTTCAAGTCCTCTCGGCCGCACCAACCCCACTCCCCGCCCCACTGCCCAGCGTTCCCTGCCCGGCGGCCGCCCACTTCTTCTCCAACTCCTCGATCTCTTCCTTGTACAGCTCGAAGCCTGGGCGGCCCATCAGGCCATAAGTGAAGTTCTTGCCCTGCTCCACGCCCGGCTGGTTGAAGGCGTCGATGTCCAGCAGTTCCCCCATGAAGGCGGTCTGGAACTCCATCATCTGCAGGAACGCGCCCAAGTGCTCCTCGTCCAGGCGGTCGAGAGTCACCGTGCAGTGTGGACGGCCGTTCATGGAGAGGGCAGCCGCCGTCGCGCGTTGCTCGGCGTCGATCAGCTTCGTCAGGGTCTGGTCCACCAGATAGTCGACCGCTTCCAGTCCGAACGTGCGGGCGGGAATCGTATCGGGCGACCCGAATTCCTCCACCTTCCAGAAGGTGAACACCTTGTCGTTGGGGCCTTCGATGTACAACTGCACCTGGGAGTGCTGATCGGTGGTTCCCAACGCCGCCACCGGCGTCTGTCCCACGTTCACCATCGCGCCCGCGCGATTGCGCTTCTTGCCCAGCGATTCGGCCCAGAGCTGGCGGAACCAGAAGGCGGTTCCCCAGAGTTGGTTGGAGTAAGGGAACGCCACCTGAATGGTCTTTTCCTTACGGATCCAGATGAGCCAGTGCCAGAGGGCGGCCCGCAGGGCGACGTTTTCTTCGAGATCGGGCTGCCACGAGCGGTGCGTCATTTCGGCGGCGCCGCGGGTCAGTTCGCCGATATCGATCCCGATGAGCGCTGCGGGCAGCAGTCCCACCGGAGAAAGCACGCTGAAACGCCCGCCCACATTCTCGGGGACGCCAAACGTTTTGCAGCCCTGAGTGTCGGCGAGCTCGCAAAGAGGGCTCTTATACTCGCCTTTGTGTGGGACTTCCTCGTATTTGCCCAGGGTCGTCACCGCGACGATCCGGCGGGCGGCCTCGTCCCCGAGCGCCCGCTCCAGCCAGTCGCGGACGATCAGAAACGTCGCCACGGTTTCCGCGGTGGCGCCCGATTTCGCGATCGCCACGACCAGCGTCTTGTGAGCATCCATGGACGCCAGCGCCGCAGCCGTGAACGAGGGGTCGATGTTATCGAGAATCACCAGCCGCGGGTGCTCCGGCGTGAAGGCGCCCTGCACCGGGTGGGGACCGCGGATGCCGCAATCGAGCGCCCACGCGCCCAGCGCGCTGCCGCCGATGCCCACCACGCAAACCGTGTCGTATTCGAAGTGGACGGAATCGGCATACTGGTTAATGGCGTCGATCATCTCCTTCTGGAACGGGAGGTGTGGAAAGCCGTAGAGGCCCTTTTCACTTTTTTCCCGAAATGACGCCAGCGCCTCCAGGGCTTTGGGCCGGGACTCTTCATATTCCGAACGGGTGACGCCGTTGGCTTCTCCGGCCACGCCGGCCAGCAGGTGCTTCTCGTCGAACTGAATCTTCATTGAGGCACGCTCCGAGTGCAATCGCGCGCGGGCGCGATGGAAAATCGAGAAACCTCGATTCTAACTCAGCGGCGGTGGAAAACCCGAGTCCCGGACGCGAGCGGCGTCGGGAACGTGCTGGAAATGTGGTCCTGCCACGTCAGGGTCTCTTCGTCCCAGAGCGACCAGACGAAACCGACGACGGTGCAAACGCTCAGGCAGGAGCCCGCGAACCGGAGCACCCTCTGCTTCGGTTCCAGGGGAAAGCCGCCGAAGGAGATCAGGCGCAGGCCGGTCCACCGCATCCCCGCCGTTTCGGAACCGGCAATGGCCCACAGGACGCCGTAGGCGAAGGCGATCAGGGCCAGTGCGCCTCCGAGGACCAGCAGGTTGGTGCGGTTCAGCGCGAACTCGCCGCCCGCCAGCCGGAAGACCAGCAGGAACAAACCGTAGCCGATGAAGACCATGCTCCAGTCGAACGCCGCGGCGATGGCGCGATGCAATCGCGCGGCCACCGGATCGTCGCAGTAGATCACCGCGTCGACCGTAGTGGCGAGCGTGCGCTGCCTGGCCTTCGGCGCAGGGAGAAAATCCAGATTGCCCTGATCCTCCGGCGTCGGATGCGCGCGGCGAACCCGAGGCTTGGAACTCGTCCTGGCGGCGGTCTCCGCCCCGCACCTCCGGCGCGTTTCGCCGCGCGCGGGAAACGGGATCACGTTGCAGCCGCCTTCGTCCTGGAACAGCCGCGCCTGCGCACCTACCCTGAAGCCCGAGGTCTGGCCGCCGCTTGGGACTGCGGTTTCCGCCGGGGCGGATCGCAACTGGGGGGCCAGCGCCCCATGCACGACGGCGCCCGGCATCAGCGTATCGTCGGGCGTGCGACCGCATCGCCGGCAACGGTGCTCCGCTTCCCCCATCCGGAAACCACAATACATGCAGGTCATCGCGTCTTGTCCTGGCGTCACCCAACGACCTAGAGAAGTATGGTAACTTTGCGGCTTGAGGCCATTCCCTAGAAGATCTCTCTCTTTACTTAGCACAAAGGCCCTAGCTTGTCACGTAAAATCTTCGGGTATTAGGTATCTTTTCGCGCCTACTCTGTTGGCCATGCTGGCATTAGCGGCCGCCCCGGCTTCGGCCCAGGGGACTTCGGCCGCCGCTCCACAACCCGCCGCCGCGCTCCCTGAACCACCGCCGCCGGCTTCCATACCCCGGGATCAGTGGGATGTTCAGGCGGTCGAGCAGGAAAGCCTGGGCAAGCTGCGCAAGCTCCACGGCAACGCCTGGGTGGAGAACTCCCGGATGCTCGTCCGCGCCGACGATTTGGATTGGGACGAAGACACCGGGGACATGCATGCCTCGGGGCACGTTTACCTGCGCAACTTCGAGAGAAACGAACAAGTATGGTGCGACCGCCTGGAGTACAACACCGACCAGCAGACCGGAAAGTTTTACAAGGTACGCGGCGAGACCGTGCCGCGTATCGTGGCGCGCCCGGGCATACTTACCAGCCACAGTCCGTTCTATTTTCAGGGCGAGTGGGCGGAGCTCGCCGACGGATTGTACACCCTGCACAATGGCTTCATCACCAACTGCAAGATGCCGGCGCCGTGGTGGCGCCTGCGCGGCCCGAGATTCGTGATCGAGCCGGGCAAGAAGGCGCTGGCGTATCGCGCCATCTTCCTGCTGCACGGCATACCCCTTTTCTACACGCCTTTCTTCTACCATTCCCTGGCCAAAGAGCCCCGGAAAAGCGGTTTCCTGATCCCTAACATCTCCAACAGCTCCACGAGGGGCGTCACGGTGGGATTAGGCTATTACTGGGCCATCAACCGCAGCTACGATGCGACTTACCGGCTTCTGGACTACACTTCCCGGGGCTACGCGCACCACCTGGATATTAGCGGCAAGCCGCGCCCCGGCACGGATTTTTACGCCATCTTTTACGGGGTGCAGGACCGCGGCGTGCCCGGCGCGAACCCTCCCGAAAAGTACAGCGGACTGTCCCTCCACGCGGCGGGGAAGTCCGATCTGGGCGACGGCTGGACGGCGCACGCCGACGTGAACTACGTGACATCGTTCCGTTTCGTCCAGGAGTGGTCGCAGTCGTATAACGAGTTGATCGGTTCCGAAACCCACTCGGTGGGATTCGTCAACAAGAACTGGCCAACCTACTCCTTAGACGTGGTCTTTGCGCGCCTGGAGAACTTTCAAACGCTGGAAGTCGCGATCCCGGCGGGCGCTACCAACTACCTTGCCAATGCGGTCACCATCCGCAAGCTGCCCGAGGCCGAGTTTTCGGGCCGGGACCGGCCCATCTGGGGGAGCCTTCCGCTATGGTTTTCCTGGGACTCTTCGGGCGGCCTGCTGTACCGCTCGGAGCCGATCTTCAACTCGGGTCTGACGCAGCTCATCGACCGCTTTCAGACCGGCGAACTCATGACCCGGGAGAACTTCGCGCCCCACATTACAGGGGCATTTCACCTCGGGGACTTCCACTTTGTCCCCAGCTTGGGCCTCCACGAGACGTTCTATGGGCAGGGCCAAACGCAGAACCTTGATGCGCAGGGCCAAACGCAGTACCAGGATGTCTACCGCACGACAGGAACGAATTCCGTCCGCAGCGCGCAGGAGTTTTCCCTTGACGTGATTTTTCCCACGCTCTCCCGCGTCTATCCGAAGAAGACTTTTCTTGGCGACAAGTTGAAGCACGTGATCGAGCCGCGCGCGACGTACCATTACGTGACCGGGGTCGGGAGCGACTTCGACAAATTCATCCGCTTCGACGAAACCGAGATCCTCTCGAACACGGACGACCTGCTGCTCTCGCTCACCAACCGGATCTACGCCAAGCGCGGCGATTCCGTTCAGGAGATCGTAACCTGGGAGCTGATGCAGAAGCGGTACTTCGACCCGACCTTCGGGGGAGCCTTGGTTCCCGGCCAGCGGAACGTTTTCGAGAGCACGGCCGACCTGGCGGCCTTTGCGTTCCTGGTGGGTCCGCGCGGCGTATCCCCGGTGGTTTCATCGCTGCGGATCAGTCCCGTGGGCGGCTTCGGCGTGCGGTGGCAGGCCGACTACGATCCCCGCGCGCACGGCGTCGTGGATAGCACGGTCGCCCTGGACTACCGCTGGAAAAGGTACTTCGCCTCGGCTTCCAACAACTTCGTTCACGTGAACCCTGTGCTGACGCCCGCCGCCGACCAGTACGGGTTCCGCGCGGGCTACGGCGATGTGAACCGCACTGGCTGGAACGGTTACGTATATGCCAATTACAACCAGCGGACTGGCGTGATTCAGAATTCAGCGGCACAGGTAACTTACAACACCGATTGCTGCGGGCTGAGCCTTCAGTATTACCGGTTCAACGTGGGCTTGCGCGATGAGACGCAATGGCGCGTCGCCTTCGCCATCGGCAACGTCGGGACCTTCGGCACGCTCAAGAAGCAGGACCGGACGTTCTGAGCCGCGGAGTTTAGGTCCAAGCGGGACCACTCCGCCGGTAAGGTGGTCAATTGAGGGCCAGGTTCACCGCGAGAGGCGCCTGGTCAGACCCTTTTTCGGCTGCGGGACCACAGCAGGACCAATCCGAGCAATGCCGTGCCCGCCAGCAGCAACGAAGAAGGTTCCGGTACGGTGGGCCGACCGTCAACGAGGAACGCCTGTTCCAGTTGTCCACCCTGAGCGTAGTTGGCATCCACGAGCAAGCCGAACTCGTTGAGGTTGATTGGGATTTGCCCGCCGGCATGGCTCGGGATCGACCCGTAACCGTTGGGCGCAACAGTCTGGGCCAGTTGGAATAGCTGGTCCGTATCCGTGTATGCGCCGGGAGCGAACTGCGCCCAGACGTCGTGCTGGATATTGTTGTTGGCCGTTTCGTTCGAACCGACATCGCTCAACTCGGCCCAGCCTGTCATGTCGGCGATGAGTTTCGGCATGTAAACGCTAGGGTCGGTGATGTTGAAATAGGCCTGCATGACCGCGGTGAGGTCGGCAGCGTCCGTCAATGGCACGTATACCGCGTCCCACGAGTTGCCGTAAGTATCGTGCAGGGCATCGACGCAAAGGCCTGCGTAATCCTTGCCGTCGAAGCCGAGGGTCACATAACCCGTGTAGTAAGCTCCGTCGTTCCAGCCATACCCATTGCCTAAACCGGAGAGAAGGACCTCGCCCGCCGTCGCGGCAAACGCCCCGGCGATTAGTATCGCGGCAACCACTAGTAAGCGCATTCGTCCCATACTTATTGAAACTCCTTATTAAAGTGTTCAGCTACAGCCAGTCTACCCAGCTCGTTCTAAACATGACCAGTAATGCCGGTACTCAGCACGTACTGTGTTCTTAGATAGTACCTATCGCCCGGCGACCGTCGATCGCGCGGAAATACAGGGCCACGGGGAGCGGCACACTCTCCAGTGGCCAGTTTTTGAAGTGGTTGATTTTACGGGACTTGCACATATTCCGTAAATAGTCGAAA
>OCZT010004837.1_pt1 | contig 13503 bp, 13 predicted proteins | sample 1539031 | NCBI WGS metagenome assembly OCZT01 (sample SAMEA3539308, study PRJEB22396) | soil metagenome | biome: tundra; feature: field; material: soil | place: USA | collected 2010-05 | depth 0.15 m | reverse complement strand
TTGGCGTGACTGGAGTTCAGACGTGTGCTCTTCCGATCTGAAAGCCAACGCCGCAATCCTCCGCGAAATCTTCGCCGGAGAGCGTGGCCCGCGCCGCGACGTTGTCCTCCTCAACGCTGCCGCTGTCCTTATCACCGCAGGCTTGATCCCCGCCTCCACCCCGTTCCGCCACGAAGCATTTCGCGCAGGAATCGCCCTCGCCGCCGAGACCATCGACAGCGGCGCCGTCACAGCCCTGGTCGCCGACCTCGGCCACATGGAACCATAGCCAACCGCCCAGCGTACAATCCTCAGCAACCAGAAGCGTCCGCACAAGGAGCAGGCAAGCATGTCCGCATATCCCTATCCGCCCCCCGGCACTCAGCCCAACGCCTTCCTCGATCCCACAATGGTCACCACGGCACTCGAGCTCCCCGGCTACAAGATCGTTCGCAACCTCGGCGTCGTCCGGGGAATCGTCGTCCGCTCGCGCAACGTCTTCGCAACCATCGGCGCCGGCCTGCAAACCATCCTCGGAGGCAACATCACCCTGCTCACCCAGCTCTGCGAGAAGACCCGCCAGGACGCCTTCATCATGATGATGCAGCACGCCGCACAGCAGGGCGCCAACGCCGTCATCATGGCGCGCTACGACGCCAACGAACTCATGCAGGGAGTGACCGAAGTCCTCGCCTACGGCACCGCCGTCTACGTCGAAAAGCTCTAGCGAGCAGGTCGACTCTTAGCTGGCCTGAACACTCTTTACGCCTTGCGTTCGGCAAGCGCCGCCCTCATCGCGCTCGCATCGTTCCAGGCCACTCGCAATCCGCTTGATACCGGCGCAGCGCCAAGCATGCGAACCGCCGACAGAATCGCACCCAGGTAAGCCGGCGCGCGTCCTCCGATCCAAAGCTCCGAAAGCTGCCGCGAAATGCCATCAGCGTCCGGATGGAAGACCCGTTCATCCCACCGCCTCGAGCCCTCGGGGAAGTCCGGATAATTCCGAATCGCGTCCAGCGTCGAGTTCAGAATGCGATGCTTCCAGGGTTCCGCATACTGCGGCATGAAGAGAACATGGCTCTCGCGCTCGCGCCGCACCTCATACACAAACGCCGTGAAGCCGGACGCCCGCGTCAGATTGATGTTGGCATTCGGCTCGACGCCATGGCGGTCGCCTCCGCTAATGAGGATCTGGTTCCACTTCGCCGCCAGCGCCGCCACTTCGCGATTCTCGTCCCAGTGCCTGAGCCCATTGAGTTCGAGAGCGTGGCAGAACTGCCCATGGACCGCGAGAAACTCATTCACCAGAAAGAGGTGCCTCTCCTTACCGATGCGATAAAGGTCCCACATCGGATGGTTGAAGATGATCAGAACGCCGGGAAGCTCGTCCAGTTCCGCGAGCATCCTGGTGAGCATCTTCGCAGGACGCTCGGCCGCCGGAATCGCTGTGAACGCCTGCATGCGCCGCATCCATTCCGCGCCGGTCGCGCTCGGCAGGTTGTGAATTCCAAGATGGAACGAAGTCTGGAACGCCGCAGCCGCAAACGGGACCGTCCACTCCACGGATACAGGAATCTGGCGCGCGGAAGCCAGCGACCGCAGCAGCATCGGCGCGTGGATGTCGTCGTGGTCGGTGATCGAGACCATCGCCGGCATCTGCAGCTTGTCTTCGATCTGCAATCGCTCCACATCGAAGGCGAGACGCGGCGCCAACGGCGGAGTCCAGTAGCTCCGCGCGTAATCTGGCCGGATGCCCGACGTCTTGACGCAGCGCTCTTCGCACCACCGCATCAACGGCTGCAACATCCTCCAGTCGGTGGAAAGCTCAGCGATGAAGTCCAGCGTCTCTCGCGACTGATTTGTGTGGCTGTGCAGCGAGACTCCAGCACTGAAGCCGGCGGCGGCATGCGGCTCGCGCCATAGGTAGGAAACGGTCTGGCTCATCGTTATCCCTCCTTCTCATATGCAATTCCCTGCACCTCCAGTCTTCCGAAACCACATGACGGGACGATGACTGCACCAAGAATTGTGCGCGTCGCCGAACCATATGAGGCACTGAGCTTCTTGGCTCTGAGCTACGCTCTAAGTGTGTGCGGCCTCAGCCGCTGAGGGCCGTCTTCGTCCTTGCGCGCCACCATTTCACCTCCGCAATTCCATAACCCTCATAATGAAAGATGGCATGAAGAAGTCACAGACCCCGAAACGCATCTGCGTCGACATGGACGAAGTCATGGCGGACGCCGTTGCCGAACATCTCCTCCGCTACAATCGCGACCACCACGGCAACATCACCAAGGAAGACCTCCGCGGCAAGCGCTTCTGGCAGGTCGTCCCCGCGCCCCACCACTCCGCCCTCGACGACTACCTTCGCAACGAAGACTTTTTCGAGGTCCTCGACGTCATGCCCGACTCCCAGCGTGTCCTCGCCGAACTCCAGCGCCACTACGAGATCTTCATCGCCACCGCGGCCATGGAAGTCCCCACCTCGTTCAACGCAAAATACCGCTGGCTCGAACGCTACTTCCCCTTCATCCCCCACACCCACATCGTCTTCTGCGGCGACAAAAGCATCCTGCTCGCCGACTTCCTCATCGATGACAACCCGCGCCAACTCCAGCGCTTCTCCGGCGAAGGAATCCTCTACGACGCCCCCCACAACGAAGCCATCACCGGCTACACCCGCGTCCGCAACTGGCAGGAAATCGAAACCCTCTTCCTGGCCGACAAGTAGTCAATCGCCAAACTAGCCAACCCTGTCATTCTGAGCGCAGCGAAGAACCCCCGCATTTCGCCCGCGCCGCCAAGGCCCAGGGTGCCATCGGCCCAGAACCCTGCCAACCCGGAAACAAGGCCCGACCTATTGCTGGCTCCCTCCAAAATAATTCCCGCGAATTTCCCCGCAAATCCGCATGTCAAGCCCCCGCCACCCCCAAAAGCCTCCAAACCCCAATAACCACGCCCCTTTCGCATCAAAAAATAGTTGGCAATTTAGTTATGCCCAACCTGTTAAAATAGAAGTAGTTAGAAAGAAATCAAAAGGCTGCATGGACCCGCCGGGGGGTCCAGGCAGCCTTTCCAGTTGGCGCCTGAGAGGAGAGAAATGGTATATACCAATGGTATATACGAGGCAATTACTGTCCTTGAATGAATACTTTAGTATATATAGGGGGGAGGGGGGTACCCCTATGCGTAAAGCGCCGCCTCGAATTGTTGCAGCGCCGTATCCGACCACGCGTGACTGCTTCTGTTCCAGATATCGCCTTGTGCGCCGAGAAAGTTCGGAAAGTCCATGCGACAGTACCCGCAGCGCGCCGCGAAGTCGTAAAGCGCCTGCGCCGCACCATCGAGATACAGCACCGCCTTGAGCCCGTCCCGCGACCATTCGACGGTCGCAATGCGCTCCGCCGTTGGCCGCTCCAACTTTGCATCGCTCGCCGCCAGCGCCGCCACGTTGTAAATCGACATCGCGTCCAGGATGCTCTGGTCATGATTCTGCTGCGAGCGGTCGCAAGCGTAGAAGTAGCCGGTCGCACCTTCATCCTCGAACACCACGGTCCACGGCACGGCGGGGGAGTCGGACGACAGAAACGCGCGGCCCGGAGTAAACGTAAGCGACTGCATAGAACCTCATTTTATGTCGTCATCCTGAACGCAGTGAAGGACCCCCGTATTATGTTGCCGTTTCAGCTTGTCATCCTGAACGAAGTGAAGGATCCCCGTATTGGTTGTTGTATGTTTCAGCAGTGGGCCGCTCGCAACGTCGCGATACACTCGAAAGGGCACGCGACCCGCGCAATTCGCAGTGATTCATCGCGTCCAGCCGACAGAGAGCGCCTTATATTGCAGATCGACCTCGCAGCATGACATTTCCGCGCATCCACATCGGCCACCCGCAACGACTCGCCGCGCTCCTGCTCCTGGCCTTCTTCGCCGAGTGCCTGTGGGTCATCGATCACCAGGAACTCTCGACCGCCGACTACCGCTTCGCAAACTGTGGCCGCCAGATGTGGGAGCGCCCATCGCCACTGGCCGGATACTTCACCACCTGCGGAAACCTCAACGGCGACGGAACCTTCGCCTACCGCGTCGCCGGTTTTCCGCTCACCGTGCAGCGCCTGACGCTGCTCGCCGCCGACCACTTCCGCGCACCGGCCAATCGCCTCTACACCGGCGGTTCGCTGAACGGCTCGACATGGGAGGCGCGCCACGAACTGGCAAGCGTCCTCTATCTGATCCATCTGCCATTCGTTCTCTTCGCGATCTGGCTCGGAGGCGGACTGTGGTGGGTCTCGCGCCGCCTCTTCGGCAACGAGGGAGGATTCTTCGCACTCGGCCTCTACTGCTTCTGCCCCGCGGTCGTCCGCATGGCCGTGACGCCGAACAACGACCTCCTCGCAATGTGGGGACTCTACGGTCTCGTCTTCACCGCCATGGGAGTCGCCCACGCCATGCAAGGCCCGATGCGGAAGTGGGGTCCGCGCATCGCGCTGCTGACGATTGCGCTCGGCCTCACCGCGGCAGCGCACGTGCTTGCGGCAATCGCAGGCTTCATCGCCGCGCTGATCTTCATGCTGTATCTCGCCGAGCGCCGGCGCAGCTACGTCATGCAGATCCTTATCTTCTCCGCCATCGGCGCTCTGGTCCTGCTCCTGGCGTTCTACGGCTTCCATATTGCCGCGTTCAGCTACGTGTTCACCGGCGGCGCGGCGCGATTCTGGTTCTCGCTCGCCGCCCTCCGCAACTTCGGAAGCAGCATCGCGAATACTCCGATCCTGATCGCGAGCGGCGTTGCCGCGCTGCTTTATCTCGGCGTGCGCCGCAGCCGGTACTTCGGCAATACCGCGCCACTTCTGATCGTCCTCGCACTCGCGCCGCTTGTCACCACGCAGACCGTGACCGCGCCCTTGCTGTGGGCGCTGCCGTTCCTCTTCACCTTCCTCGGCGGAGCCTTTGCCGACGCGCTCGAAACCCGCTACCGCAAGCTCTTCCTCGTGCTGACCGGCGGGATCCTCGCTGCGCAAGCGATGGAGTGCCTCATCGCACTACCACTGATCGCGCGTTAGACGTCGATCTCTGGCTGCGCCTAGCGTCGCTCCGACCACGGCAGCGCGGCCTGCTGCTCGGCATACGGTTTCATCTGGTATTCAAGCGGCGGAACGCCCTCAGCCAGATAGCGCGCGAAGTAATCCCAGCGGCGCCGCATCATATACGGAGTCGAGGCGCCGTAGCCGTGCTTTACGTTCGGAATCATCAGCAGATCGAAGTCCTTGTTCGCCTTGATCAGCGCGTTGACCACAAGCAGCGTGTTGTTCGGCGGCACATTGTCGTCCATCGTCCCATGCGCCAGCAGCAGATGACCTTTCAGGTTCTTCGCAAAGTTCTGGTTCGCCTGGCTGTCGTAGTTGGTCGTGCCGTCAGGATTCTTCTTCAGCAGGCCGGCCCACTTCTCCGCCCAGTCGTCTTCATATACTCGATTGTCGTGATTGCCGCTCTCGCTGATGCCGACCTTGAAGAAGTCCGGATAGTGAAACATCGCCGCCGCCGTTGCCGCGCCACCGCCGGAATGCCCGTAGATGCCAACGCGGGCGGCATCGATCCACGGATACTTCGCCGCAAGTTCCTTGATGCCCGCGACCTGATCCGGAATCGTGTTGTCCGCCATGTCGCCGAACAACGCGTCGTGAAAGCTCTTCGATCGGTATGGCGTTCCCATGCCGTCGATGCACACCACGACGAAGCCAAGCTCTGCGATCGACTGCATGTCCTTGTGCGCGGGCGAGAAGCTGCGCTTGCCGCACGATCCCGTCTGCGGCCCGGGGTAGACCATGTCGACGATCGGATATCGCTTCGCCGCATCGAAGCTCGTCGGCTTGAACAGGAATCCGTACAGGTCGGTCTTGCCGTCGCGAGCCTTCACCGTGATCGGCGTTAGAGGCTTCCATCCAGTCGCGAGCAGCTTCGCAATATCCTGCCGCGCCACGTCGACCAGCAACTTGCCGCCGTCGTCGCGGACGACCGTTGTCTCCGGTGTCGTCGGCGTCGAGGCGACATCGACAAGCGCGCGCCCATCTGGCGACATCGTCACCGCATGGTCCGCATCCTCGGGCGTCATTAGTTTCATGCCCGTGCCATCGAAGTTCACGCGATAGAGCGCCGAGAAATACGGGTCAAGCCCGGTCTCCCTGCCAACCGCTAGGAAATAGATGACGCGTCCCTTCTCGTCGACGTGGAGCACCTCGGTCACGTTGCCGTCGCCGCGCGTGATCTGGTTCTTCAACTTGCCCGTGGTCAGATCGTAGAGATACATCTGCCCCCAGTTGTCGTGCTCGGAAAACCACAGCACCTCATTCGACTTTGGAAGATACCGCCAGTTCACCTTGCCGTTCCCGCTCTCGAAGAAGGTCGCGACCTTCTCGCCCATCACATCGCGGACCTCGCCCGTCGCGGCACCGGCGACACGCATCCATTCCTGCTTGTGGTCGCGCGAAGTTGAGACGAATGCCAGATGTCTGCCATCTTCGCTCCACTGCACGTCGTCCCAGCCGTGACCTCCCTCGCAGCTCACGTCGTCGCACAAGGTTGAGCGGTGCTGATCCGGCGGCATCTTCAACCGCACTACCTTGCGCGCGTCGACATCGACGATGACGCGCTCGATCATCGCCACATCCTCGTCACCGGCCAGGGGATAGTGCCAGGATTCGAGCTTTGGATGCCCGTCTGTAACGGGCACCAGGTACATCCGGCTAACCTTGCGCTGATCAAGCTGGAACGTTGCAATCTTTTTCGAGTCTGGCGACCACACGAGAATCGGCTTGTCGCTGTGAATCCATCCAGCGTTGTCGGTGGCGTAGCCGAAGTCCGGCGCGCCGTCGGTGGTAATCTGCGTCTCGCGCCCGCTGGCGATATCGCGCGCCCACAGGTTGTTGTCGCGGATGAATGCCGCCTTCTTACCATCGGGCGCGAGGTCGTAAGTCTCCGGTAAAACATCGCCCGCACTTTTGCATGCGCCCGCTCCGCGCAGGTCGCAGCGGACCATCTTCCGGTCAACCGTCAGCAGCACCATGCGGTCCCCATCCTCGAGCGTAAAGTCGTCGATCTGCAGATGTCCTGCATCCAGCCGCGTGGAGATAGCAAGCTTGCCAGATCCGCTCGCGGTGTTCAACGCTGCGGCCAGCTTGCTCTGGTCGAACGCCGGAGCCTTCGTCCGCTTCGCCGGATCGACCAGCATGTAGGTAACCCCGTCCGGCCCCGCATCGCGATACCAGAAGCGCCCATCGGCCAGCCACTTCGGATGCTCCACGGCGTGGTAGACAAGCGGCTCCACGTTGTAGTTCATAAATTTCTCGGCTTGCGCGTAGTCGGCCGCTGTGTAGACTCTGCCCGCCTGCGCCGCGCCCACCGCACTACAACCGCACAGAGCCATCATCGCCGCCCGGCTCACGCTTCGAAACATGCTTTACCCTCCAACGCCGACGCCGCTTGGCGACCGGTTTTACCTTAGGCCAGTCTAGCAACAGCAAATGGGAAGTAACGAACTGGGCGGTATCCCTCTAAATTCCGCGGAACATAACCAGCCCGTTCTGACTTCCGACTGGTAGAATCCTCGTCAAATATCACGTTGGGCCAAATCGTGATTTCTCCCCAGGAGACACAACCATGAAACCGATAGCCCTTCTGCTCACCTGCACCCTGGCCTCAACCTCCACCATCGCCCTCGCCGACTTCACCTACGAGGAATCCAGCCAGATCACCGGTGGTTCCGTTATGAGTATGATGAAGATCGCCGGAGCCTTCAGCAAACAGGCCCGTCAGGCCGGCGACCCTATCCTTACCAGCGTCATGGTCAAGGGCAACCGCATGATACGGAACAATAAAGACCACTCCGAGATCATTGACCTCGACGCTGGAACCCTCACCGAAATAGACCACCTGAAAAAGCAATACACCACGATGACCTTCGAGCAGATGCGTCAGCAGATGGAAGCGGCCATGGCCAAAGCGAAGGCCCAGCAGGCGAAGCAGCAACAGCCGCCCGCAGGCAACGACGCCCAAAAAGTAGACTTGAAGTTCAACGTAAAGGTCCGCAACACAGGCGCCACGAGGGATGTCGCGGGCCTTAGCGCCAAAGAGTCCATTATGACCATGACCATGGACGCCACGGATCAGAAATCGGGTCAGACGGGATCGCTCGCGATCACCAACGACATGTATCTCGCACCCGATATCCCCGGGTACGACGAGGTGCGTGACTTTTACAAGCGGTATGCCGTCCGGATGGGCACTGTCCTCAATGGGGCGATCAACTCGCAGATGATGGCCATGATGCAACAACCCGGCGCGGGCAAAGGTATGGCCGATATGGTCGAGGAGATGTCCAAGCTCAAAGGCATCCCTGTCTTTCAAATCATGCGCATGGGAACCACGATCGATGGGATGCCGCTGGCTGCCGCCTCCGAGGCTCCTCTCCCCGTCGGTCCTCCGCCTCCTTCCGCTGGCGAAATCGCAAAGCAGTCTGCGAGCGCCGCGATTATGAACAGCCTTCCCTTCGGCAGTTTCGGAAGGAAGAAGAAGCAGGAGGATCCTCCCCCGGCGGCCAACACTGCACAACCGACCTCTGCGGTGCTGATTGAGTCGAATACCCAGATGACCAATTTCTCCAGGATCTCGATCGATCCATCCCAGTTCAGCCCGCCCGCTGGTTATAAGCAGGTCGAGCCCAGACAGATCGACTGAGAACATGCAGGAGATTCTCCACGATTTGGCTGATCGAATGGCGGGGAAAGGATCTGCTCTATGTTGGCAACCAGCCGTTCTGTCACGCGTCTCACTCTTCTCACCGGCATTGCGTTTGCAATGCTCATGATGTCCAGCAAAGTACTTTCCTATCGCCCGCTGCTCGGAATGCCGGGGGGTAAAACCTTCGTGTTTGAATCCGCCGGTTTACTGATCGCCTACGCCGTTGTTGTGTTCTGGACAACGGACAGGGACAGTCCGGTACGGCATAGCATGCTGCTCGCCACGCCTCTGGGATTGATACGATGTCGCGAAGTTTTCTGGGACTGCCCGATTGGAAAAGCTACGACCATGAATCGCCACCTTGATGTCGTCGAGCAAAACTGTATCGGCTGACTTCGATGGAAACTCGAAAACTCCGTCCGGCAACCTAACGCTTTGAGTTACCACTGACACCGCATCATGGTTGCCGCGAAGGGTATATCTTTCCTGCCTGGAGAGCTGCATTGTATGCAGTAGCGAATTGGCGATCAGCCGAGAGTCCAGGGAGGGAAGCATCGGCCATATCGCGTGCGATTAGGGCTCGAATGTTATCCAATTCCTGTTTGCTGGTCAGATGAGCTTTGACCTCACCCTTTGCCAGTAATTGCTTCCAACTCATGCTCGCTTCCCTTCACAAACTGTTTTGCTCCGCTGAGTACTGTGCTCAAGAAGTGGTCATGTGCGAGGGCCTTGCGTCTGAACTCTTCGATCGAGTAGACGGTCGGGTTTATTGGTCGTCCCAGAATCACTTCCGCGCGTTTGAGGGTTGGCACCATCTCAGATAGGCCAACCATCCCAATGACCATCAGGTCGACATCGCTCTCTGATCCTTCCTGTGAACGAGCCATAGATCCATACAGAAGGGCTACTTTGATGTGTTCTCCAAAGTCTTCCAGCGCTTCCTGTAGGACCGGTACCAGACCTGCTGTCTTGGCAAATAGGTTCTTGAGATCTGTGAAGACGGGAGAGAGGGCATTGGGCTTCAAGTAAACGCGCCGACCATCCCGCGATTGCTCGAGGATGCCGGCTTTGCTCAGTGCGTCCACTTCGCGTTGGAGACTAGATGGCTGGGTATGGAGAAACGTCGATAGCTCGGAGAGATACCAGCTTTTCTCTGGCCGCGTAAGGGTCGCCGCGAGAATCTTCCCTCGGATTTCCGGGAAAAGTGCGTCGATAATTGGCGACCTACGCATAATGCGTAAATTATTACGCTTTTTGCGTAACATGTCAATCGGAGCGGCGTATGTTCGCTTCCCTCGCCACTCAGCCCGACATAACTTGTGTGATCGGCCTAAGCGGGAGACTCAGCGCGTGGCGGGCGTGCTTCCTTTCTATCAACGATTTCCGCTTGCTCGACGCATTTTGCTGGCCTCGCTATCTAGACCCGCCTTTTGGAGTGCATAAATGGCATCCCAAACCAATCGCTCAAGACTGCGAATCTGCTCATCTCGGGCGGCAACTGCCGCGTCCAAACCTGGCCATCTTACTGAAACTCCGAAGAGGCCACCTTTAGAGAACGAGGAAGGTGATCTTAAACCATAACCAACCTCAGGCCGGAGAGTAAACGGAAGTCGCGACGTGCTGAACCCGCACGGTCGCGGATTATCTCATTATGACACCTTGCAGGGTTTACCTTCCTCTCGATCTATCTATTTGATTCCAAAATCACTTCCGGATTTCCATGTAACCGGGGCCGCCCCCATTACTAAGGGCAGGACCGTTGAGTGGCTCAGCTTGCGCAATGGCCTGCTGGCAACAACTGAGGATCGTGGTTATCGGAAACCCGACAGGCAGTTCGATTGCGCGATTACGTGTTCGAATCCAGGTTGGCACGGAATTGCTCTGTTTCGACCACACTTGCAGCGTTGGTCCTGCAAAACCCCTAGAGAGCCCTGATTGGGGCACGACACGACTCCTTCGGGCTTTTCTTGTGTACAGACGAATACGTGCTGGTGAAACGGCTCCATGGATGCTCTCCTGTGACCCCGGTCGCGAGGCGTGCTCACAGCTCAAGCGTAGGCTGCACCCCCTATGGTGCAAGGCGAGTACTAGCAAAGCATAGCTCTTCTTCAAACGCATCTCGATCTCTTGGTTTGAAGAATAACCCGTTCATATGTCCGACTTAGTTCATGTACACAGTCGGTGAAGATATGGACTCGCACGTCAGTGGGTTCTACCAAGTACCGCCTGCAATCTGTGCCCCAGCTCGTAGGGTGTCTTCTGTCAGTTCCGCCAGCGCGTCGTATAGATGTACTTGAAACGTCCCAGGCCCCCGCGATCTTTCTGCGGCAATCTGGCCAGCCAATCCGTACGCGGCGAGTGCGGCCGTGGCCGCATGGACACAGTCACTTTCGACAGCCGCGCAGGCTGCAACAACCGCTGTTGCCATGCAGCCAGTACCGGTGACGGTGCTCATCATGGGATGACCATTCGCTACGCGCATGGAGCGCACGCCATCCGTCACAACATCCACGGCTCCAGTGACCGCCGCGACGCAGTGGTATTTCTCAGCGAATTGCGAAGCGATGTCTCCCGCGTCGCCTACCACGCTAAGCGATTCGACACCGCTGATCTTCGCCTCCACTCCAGCCAGTGACGCAATTTCTGCCATGTTGCCGCGCACAATGGCAATCGACAATTCATGGAGCAGAAGCCGTGCGCTCTTCGTGCGCAACTGTGTTGCTCCGGCTCCAACGGGATCCAGGACGATCGGGATGTTCCGTTGATTGGCGCGACGGCCTGCCATGAGCATTGCGTCCACCTGGTCCGGCCAAAGAGTGCCCAGATTCAACACCAACGCACTGGCAGCATCTACCATTTCCTCAACTTCTTCCTTGGCGTGGGCCATCACTGGAAGTGCCCCAAGGCACAACGTGATGTTGGCGACGGCGTTCATGCTGACGAAGTTTGTGATGTGGTGAACGAGCGGCCGCCTGGATCGAACCTTCGCGATGACCTCGGTTGCATTTGTTGGCGCGTTGTTCATACTCCACTCCCAGATACCAGATATAGGTTGGCTATTGCCTGTCAGAATGCCGCCTGTGTTAGCAGGACACAAGCAGGTAGCCTGTAGCCGTGATAACAACCCCACCGGACCTGCGCCGACTATGGCATCTTCGACTTCAGCTTGATCATCTGGCCATCCACAGCGAATCTGCCGTAGCCGTGATGGTGGATGGTCTTCGGATTCTTCTGCGCTGGATCGATCCACGCCTTGACCACTTCAAGGATAAAGAGGTTGTACTTGTTGACGAGACGAGTATCTGCCACCTTACATTCGAGATTGGCGAAACACTCGGCCACGAGAGGCGGTGCCACGCGCTCGGCTGGCACCGGCGTCAGGCCGAACCTCTCGAACTTGGCTACATCCCGTCCCGAGCAGTTGCCTACTTCCACAACCTTGGGCGCAAGTTCTAGCGCAGGAATGGCGATCACGCACTCTTTCGTTGCCCGCAGTGCTGCAAACGAGTAATCGGCGTTACTGACGACGCAGGCAACCAGTGGTGGTTCGAACTCGACCATCATGTGCCAGGACATCGCCATGACGTTGTCTCGGCCCTTGTGGGCGGTCGTCAGTAGAACCACCGGGCCGGGTTCGAGTAATTGGTAAACCCTCGACAAAAGCATGTCTTTCATCATGGCCGTGGCTCGCTGCGCATTCTATCGGGACGGAAGGTGACTAGCGGACTCTTTTGAGCAGCCACGCCATGTTCTGTCCTAGAACCTTCATGGTTTGGATGGCTTCCTGATCCTTCTCCACGTCGCCCTTCTCCAAGCCCATGCCGATGTTCCAGTAGGATGAGCCGGGCACAATCATTTCACTTATCAGGAAGAAGTGATTCAGCGCATCGAAGGCATGGATCGCCCCGGCTCTGCGCACCGCCACGACGGCTGCTCCAACCTTGTGACGAAACATGCCTCCGTTGGCTTTCGATACCAGGCAGGCTCGATCAATCAGTGATTTGATCTCCGGTGAGATGTCGGCGACGTAGGTCGGCGAACCGAGAAGTATGCCGTCCGCATTCGCCATCTTGTCGATGTATACATTCCCCATATCGTCCGTCTGCGAACAGCGGCGGTCTTGCTTTACGGAACATTTCCGGCAGGCGCGGCAACCGTGTATTTTCGCCCCACTCAATTCCACGAGTTCGGTTTCGATGCCTTCGCTTTTCAGTTCATTGAGCACATATTTGAGCAAAATTGCGGTATTCCCGTGTTTTCGGGCGCTGCCGTTGAACGCAACGACTTTCATGATTTAACTCCATCATCGAACAGCACTGTTCTTTTCCGGCTGGCACTTCGGTCAAAGCGGCTTGGTCCGGCTTTCCCGCTTTGCTTCTGCTTAATATTCATCAATGTTCGTGGTTACCTACTTGACCAGAATCTTTCACGACTGAGCAATGCAAACTCGCAACCATTACACAACACCCAGTAACGTAGCTTCATACCGGATCGCGCGTTGCGCTGGAGAATGAAACATTGTAACGCTCACCGATGGGAGCCTTGCGATCACAAGCTGTCGCAATTATGCACCCATTCAGACTGAAGGAATCTATCGGCAAGTTGTGTGACGTTCCGCACAGTGCGGTGATGAATTAGACATCTGCTTTTGTTGTATCGGATTTTAAAGGGACTATACTGACCCCAGTCAGCGCTGCGCGATGCGCATCCGCTATGGCCAACCGAGCCGATTTCCGATTGGCCGGTCATAGCACTACCGGGCGCGAGACGCCGCAGCATAACGACGCC
>OCZT010004835.1_pt1 | contig 13508 bp, 11 predicted proteins | sample 1539031 | NCBI WGS metagenome assembly OCZT01 (sample SAMEA3539308, study PRJEB22396) | soil metagenome | biome: tundra; feature: field; material: soil | place: USA | collected 2010-05 | depth 0.15 m | reverse complement strand
GGAAAACTCCTGATCCAGGTCTTCGAGGCTCGATCCGGCATACCAGGGGCTCCACAATCCCTGCCCGATGACGAAGGCGCGGCCGTCGCTCGCGAGAATCTGTGCGTGCGCTTCGCGGATGGCTTGCGCGTAGTTCAGTGTGCGCATGCGGCCTCCGCGTATACGTGGTCCAGAACGCGCCCGGGGGGCGGGAGAGGGACCTCGCGCGCGTGCTGGAGTGCGTTCTTTATCTCCTCATGAATCGCCTTCCGGTCCAGGTCTTCGATGCCGTTTTCGAGCAGCCGCGCTTCGACCCTCGCAATCGGGTCCCGGGCCATCCACTCGGCCAGCTCGCCGCGGCGCTTCACGCCGACGTCGATATCGGTGCTCGCGCCGACATGTCCCCGCCAGCGGAAGGTCCTGCATTCGAGAAACGAGGGGCCGTCGCCCGCGCGCGCCCTGGCGACGGCCGCCGACGCGGCGCGGTAGACGGCTTCTACGTCGTTGCCGTCGACCCTCTCACCAGGGATGGAATGGAATTCTCCGGCCCGGTCGAGATTGTCCGCCACGCGGCGCTCGGTCCAGTGCAGATGGCTCGAATAGAGATTGTTTTCGCAGATGAAGATGACCGGAAGGCGGTAGAGCGCGGCCAGATTCATGGATTCGTGAACATGCCCTTCTTCGAGCGTCCCATCGCCAAAAAAAGCCACTGCGACGCGCGGCTCCTTCCTCATCTTGTAGGCCATGGCGGCGCCCGCGGCTAGCGGCACCGTGGCGGCGACAATGGGAACCGTTCCCAAAATGCCCTGCTTCGCCGCGAGCAGATGCATGGAGCCGCCGCGGCCACCGGAACAGCCTGCCGCTTTGCCGAGAATCTCGGCGAACATGGCGTCCAGAGATCCGCCTTTGGCCAGGTAGTGGCCGTGCGAGCGGTGGCCTCCCCAGACGGTGTCGGCGAGGTCGAGCGCGGCCGAGACGCCCGAGGCAATGGCTTCCTGGCCGATATAAAGATGACAGGGGCAGCGCGCTTCGCCGGTTTCGACCATCCGGGCGACGGCCTCTTCGGCGAGGCGGATGCGGACCATGGTGGTCCATTGTTGAAGGAGCCAGTGAGGGGTCATGTCGGTTCGTTAGGAAGAAGATATTGGCCGCCGATGAACGCAGATGAACACGGATTGGCGGCACCGAGGCGTCTCTCTGAAGAGCGCCGGCTGAGAGCCGGCGGCAGGGCATGGCCCTGCCCCACACGAGGGAGTCAGGAGCGTTTTCAGAACAACGCCGGCCGGTCGACTTGCGGTTTGTACGACGGGAAGGGAAAGGCCTCTCGCTCCGGGCGGCGACACGAGTGTCGACGCGGCACGCACGAGTGCGTGCGCCACAAGCGCACGGAATTGGTGCGCAGGATCAGAGCAGGTGCGGACGGCACGTTTTCGAAGGTTGTGACAATCGCTCATGATTCAGCTCCGGTAAAATGCGTAAATGGCTTCGCAGACGAGGTTCACATCCTCATCCGTCAAAGACATGTTCAATGGAAGCAGTAGCATTCGCTCGAACAATTTCTCAGTAAACGGCAACCTTTCGGTGAATCCGAGCTTTGCCCACTGATGAACGGCCTTGCCTCCCCACTGGATGAGCGTTCCGATACCGCGCTCCTTTAAATGCGCCCGCAGCTCATCTCGCTGAAACGCCTCAATTTCATAGTTCTGATAAATATCGAAGTGTTCGTCGTCGCCGTCCGGCCCCGGAGGCAGTTTTAGTTCTTCCAGGGGAGAGAGACGCGAACGGTAGAGGCGGGCGAGGGCGCGGCGGCGCTCGATGACCGTTTCGTATTTCTTGAGACGTGCGTCGAGGATGGCCGCCTGCAGGTTGTCGAGGCGGGAGTTGAGGCCCCAGCTGACGATTTCTCCGTCGGCCCGGCGGCCGTGGTCGCGGAGCTCGATCATGCGGTCGGGGATGTTGTCGCGATTGGTGACGACCGCGCCTCCGTCGCCCAGGCAGCCCAGCACTTTCGCCGGAAAAAAGCTGATGGCCGAGGCCGCTCCGAAAGTGCCTGCCGATTGGCCCCGGAATTGCGAACCGAGCGCCTGCGCCGCGTCTTCGACCAAAATGAGACCGTGCTTGCGGGCGATGGCGTCGAGCGCAGCCATGTCCGCGGTGCGGCCGTTCAACTGCGTGGGCAGGATGGCGCGGGTGCGCGGGGTGACGGCCCGTTCGACCGCCTGCGGGTCGATCAGATGGTCCGGGCCGCATTCGACCGGGATCGGGACAGCGCCGGCAAAATGAATGGCCGAGGCGGTGGCAACCATAGTGTGCGAGCTGAAAATCACTTCGTCGCCTTTGCGGATGCCCGAGGCGCGGAGAGCGATGATCAGCCCGTCGGTGGCGTTGCCGACGCCGAGTGAGTGCTTGGCACCTAGAAACTGTGCCAGGTTTTGCTCAAATCGCTCCAAATCCGGTTGCAGAATAAAAGCGCCGCGGCGCCCCACGTCGCGCACGATGGCGAGCAGGGTCTCTTCCTCGTCCAGGAACAGGCGGGGATAGTCGAAAAAGGGAATGGCGCGGGTGAGCGTGGGAGTCATGGAATTTTCCTGGCTTCGGCGTACAGAGTCCGGTAACGGCTCAAGTCCGTGCCGGGGCCGATCTCGGAGAACGGTCCGCCGGTGTCGCGAGCCGGTTCGAGCTCGCGAGGAATTTGTTCGAGGGGCCCGTAAAACAGGCGCTTCAGGAACGCTTTGCCGGCCATGGTGTGGGGGATCAGCCGCGCCGCCACGGCCGCGCGGCGCAGCTCGCCGACCAGCCAGCCGGAAACGCCGCGGCGCTCCGCGAATCCGGCCCTGACATGGGCTCGAAATCCGTGCCGCGCCAGCGCGTCCGTCAGCTCGGCGGCGGAAAAATAGCGGGTATGAAACGGGCTGGGATTGAATCCGGACCACTCGCGGTTGACGGTTGAGATCAGCAGCATCCCGCCGGGCCGCAGCACGCGCTGCGCTTCTTGAAAGAACTTATCGGCAACGGGCAGGTAGTAGATCGCTTCGAATAGCAGCGCCAGATCGAGCGAGGCATCCGGGAACGGCAGATCGAGCGCGTCCATGAGGCGGATGCGAACGTTGGCGCGGCCGGCGTAGGTTTCCTGGGCCCTGCGGCAATTGGCGCCGTTCAGATCGCCGGCCTCGACCGAGCGCGCCCGGCGCGCGATCCAGCCGAGGCCAAGTCCGGCGCCACAAGCGATCTCGGCTACATCCTTATCCGCCACGTGGCCGGCCGCCCAGGCGTAGCGGGTGGAGAGCATGGCCAGTTGGAGACGCGTCGCGCCTTGCTCCGGCTGCTCCGTCACGGTCGAAAAATCGGGTCTCAATGCGGCTTGCATGTTTTGAAATGGCTAGCCTCCCGCGGCTTCTGCGCGGCGAGTTTTATAAAGCCCCAGACACTGCCGAGCCCGTAGGCCAGATGGAGGCTCAGGAAGGCGATGGGCATCAGCGCCAGGTAAATGGGACTGCGGCGCGCGATGGAGATGTGGGCCGAAGCCGCCAGATTGGCTGCGGCGTAGGCCGCCGCCGCGGCGATCGACCACGGAAACGGCAGCGCGATGGAGACGGCCAGCGAGGTCACGAAGGCCAGAGGGATCAGATGACGGGCGCAGACCGACACGATGTCGCTGAACGCGAATGGCAGGACGGCCCAAACCCCGTTGGAAAAACTGTGCGCTAAAAAGGAAGCGAGGTCGGCACGGGCGTAGTAATCGCAGACGATTTCCGGGTCGAGCACGATTTTTCCGCCGGCGCGGCGGAGACGGAGATTGAATTCGATATCCTGACTGCGGACGAGTTTTTCGTTGAATCCGCCGATGCGGGAAAAAATCTCGCGGCGCCAGCAGCCTCCGAAAATCGTGTCGGCTTGGCGCGGTCCTGTCTCGCCGGGCCCGCTGGTGCCACTGGAACTGGTGCGAAATGCCGAATTGCCCACGCCGAAACGGCTGCTGAGCGCGGCGACGATGGGGCCCGAGAAAGGCCCCTGCGACTGCGGCAGGGTGCGGATCGAGCCTCCCGCGTTTTGGGCTCCCGAAGACTCGAGCAGTTCGACGCAGCGCCGGACGTAGTCGCCGGGCATCACGGCGTGGGCGTCGAAACGGATCACGATCTCGCCCGTCGAGGCGGCGATCGCACGGTTGAGGGCGACGGGAGTGATGCGCTCGGGATTGTCGATGACCCGCAAACGGGGATCGCGCGAGGCGCACTGGTTCAGGAGATCGCGCGACCGGTCGCTGCTCATGCCGTCGGCGACGATCACTTCGAGGCGGGGGTAGTCGCTGGCCAGGATGGAGGCCAGCGAGCGTTCGATAAACGCCTGCTCGTTGCGGCAGGGAACGATGACCGACACCAATGGCTTCACTTTGCCTCCGCGATAGCCCAGCCGGTGCGGGCATCCCAGCAGAGTTTCGGTTTGGTCTTCTTCGGGCGGCAGGCGAAGGCGAGAGTGGCCATCGGGATGAAAAGCCCTTCGACGATGAATCCTTTGTATCCTTCGGGACCGGCGCGGATCAGAGGAGGCAGGCAAGCCACGAACAGCCACGGCGAGATGGTCGCAAACAGGCGGAAGGCGAGGCCCGATTTCGGGACAATGCGCTGGTGCGCGTTCAGGCACCAGGCCCACACCAGGCCCATCACCACTGCGCCCAGAGCGATACCCGTGTATCCGAAATTGAGATACCAGCCGGTGGCGTGGTGCACCGAGTAGCCCTGGTTCTGGATGGCGCCGACGCTTTCGGCATAGTAGTTATAAATGTCGGCCGGGCGATCCGGCCACAACACGCGGGGCACCACCGAGCAGACCAGAGAGTAGAGACTGTAGCCGAATTGAGGCTCAGCGCCGGCGGCCAGCACGCCATAGAGCGAAAAATGCGCCGCGTAGGCTTCATTGCTGGAGGTCACGAACGAGGCGACGTCGGTAGCGTCTTCGAGGCGCTGCGTCAGAGCTTCCCTCATCTCGGAAATGGGCGTGCCGCGGAAAAAATCGATGGTGTAGAGAAACCACATGCCTCCGAGAATCACCAGGCCCGCTTTGAGGAAGCTCGGGCGGCGGACCGAGGCGAGATACGCCAGCAGGCCCGCGATCAGCGACGTGAATACTTCGTTCTTATTGCCGAGGACGAACGTGAACGCGGCCATGGCCAGGAACAGGGCGACGTAGCCGGGCCAGGTGTAGCGGCGGACGACGTTGACGAAGAAGCGCGAACGGTCTCCGGCCAGCAGCGTGGCAAAGCCGATGGCCGGAGGCAGCATCGCTACCCGGTTCAGAACCTGGTGCAAGGTGAACCACTCGTCGGTCTGGCGGCGGGTGTAGAGGTAGGCGGAGGTGTTCAGCGCCCAGGCTTCGCTCAGCTTGTCCTTGATGATGTAGAGGCTGATCAGGGCGGACAGGACGGCGATGATCAGAATCGGCTCGTGACGCATCAGCAGGCGGGGGATCTCGATGCGCTTGTCGCGGGAAAGCGTCGCGAGCAAAGTGAGCTGAACCAGGATGATGAAGCCGGAGTAGAGCGCCAGCGTCAGCATATAATCGCCGTCGAGCGAAACCGGGAACAGCTTGTATTCCAGGTAGTGATAGTTTTTTCCGCTGAAGCCTCCGGTTTTATCGATGACGATGTACCAGGCGCCATACAACGTCCAGTAATAGAGCGCGCCGACGCCCACCAGAAATCCCACGTCCCTGCGCTTCCGGTACAGGGCCAGGGTGAGTACGGCGATCACCACGGTGGCCACTCCGAGCATTGCAAAAAACTCCATCAGACCAGCTCCTTGCAGGTTTCCTTCCGTTCGCGCGCGGTGCGCCGCCGATCCGGGCCGGGAGCAAACAGGATGCGCCGCGGATGAACCCAGCGGAAGCAGGCCTCGCGGGCCTGGGGAATCGCCCGGAACACCGCCAGGCGCGACATCTTCGCCCAGGCCAGCCAGTTCCACGGATGCTCGACCAGGAGAAGCAGGTAGGCCCTCCGCGCTGCGGGGAAATCTCCCGCCAGCATGAAGTGGTCGGCTTGCTTGAGCGCGAATCGCAAAGCATCGGGTGCGCACGCTTCCTCGGCCGCGGCGAGCGCCGCCTGGATGTCCTCGGCTTCCCCTCTGCGCCTGGCGGCCGCCAGTTGGTGCGCCGCCCGGTGACTGCGCGCCTGCTGGGCCGCCCGCCGCGCGCTGATCGATCCGCCGGTGAACCGGTAATGATACAGAACCTCGTCCAGGTTCACCGAATCTCCCGTCTCGGTCAGACGCCAGAAAAAGTCGTAGTCTTCCGAGCCCACAAGCTGTTCGCGATAGCCTCCGATCTCGAGAGCCCTCTGGCGGCGGTACATGGTGGAACCGTGCACGAACGGGTTCCCCTCCCACAACGCGCGCTTGAGCTCCGCTGAAGCGTGCGGCAGACGCAGGCGCCAGAGAGGCGTTCCGTCGGCCGCGTGCGAGTAGGTATCGGTGCTGGTCAGCACAACCTCCGGATGGTTCCTGAGAAACGCAAGCTGCCGTTCGAGCCTCTGCGGCTCGCTCCAGTCGTCGGCGTCCTGACGCGCGATGTAGGCGCCGCGCGCGAGCGCGAGACCATGATTCAGAGTTCCGGGCAAGCCGCGATGAGGCTCATGACAGATCCGCACGCGCGCGTCTCTGGAAGCCCAGGAATCGAGCCCGGCCCGCACCCGCTCTTCGCCGCTTCCGTCGTCGAGAATCAGGAACTCGAAGTCGGCGAAGGTTTGCGAGAGCACCGATTCGATGGCCTGGTGGAGCATTTCGAGCGGCGCATCGTACACCGGCATCAGAACCGTCACCGCGGGACATCTTAATATAGATTTCATTCGTCTGCCGCCAGTTCCTGGTAGATTTCCTTCAACTCCCGCGCCAAGCGCCGCGAGCAGAACTCGGGAATTTTTTGTCGGCCGTTGCTGCGCCGCGGAGGATCGACGAGGCGCGCCAGAGCCACGCCAAGCGCCGCCGCATCCGGGAGGGCAACCGTCGAGTGATCGACGCCGTGGAGACGCTCCTCGACATCGCCGACGGCGACGCTCACGATGGGAAGATTCGACGCCAGCGCCTCCTGCACCACGCTCGGCGAGCCTTCCGAAAAACTCGTCAACAGCAGGCAGTCGGCGGCGTTCATCAGCGACGGAACGAGCGAGGATGGCACGCTCCCGTCGAGAATTTCCAGGCGCAACGAAGGCACCTTCCGCCGCGCCTGGTCGACTGCGGCCTGTGCCAGATCGAGGCGCTTCACCCTAACATCGCGGCCGGCATGAAACAGCGCCACGCTTTCGTCGTCGCTCCATCCCAGGCGCCGGCGGGCGGGCAGGCGAGGCTCGGGTCGAAAAACATCGGAATCGACTCCGCTCGGCTGAATCGCGACCACGCCGCCCCGCCACCACAGCCGGTCGCGAAGCCGACGGCTGACGCAGATAATCTTCTGCGCTCTGAGCGCAGCCAGTTGCGAGAACAGGCGGCCGCACGCCGCGCGCAATTTGGCCCGCCATCGGTACGACGCGGGCGCCGGATTGAGATCGCTGCCCCGATAGGTGATCACCAGCGGCAGCGTTCCGCATCCGAAGGCTGCGAATAAGGCTGTCACGGTGCCAAAATGCGCGTGGATGACGTCCGGCCGGAATCGCGCGACGCAAGTTCGAAAACGAAAAAGCTCGGCGAGAAGCTGACGGGGCGACGTTCGGGAGCCGAGATAAAATAGGTTAACATCGATGTCCTCGGCTACCAGGCTTTCCGCCTGGCGGCGCACGAAGATCATCGAACTGCCTTGGCCGTCGCCGGGGACGACAAACAACACGCGAGGGCTCGAGCGATGCGATTCGATTCGCGAGGCGGGGCAAGATGCCATCCTGCCCGCTCGCGGAGATCCTGTGGATACGGCGACCTGCTGTTTCCACGCGCCCGAGCGGGTTACCAACCTGCCCCACATGGCAAAACACAAAGACCGGTTCGTTCTCATCGGAAGCAACCCTCCCGGGCCGGTGGAATCGCCCGAAACACACCCAGGCGGAACATCTTCGCCCATGCCAGTCCGCTCCACGGGTGGGACCGCAACACGTGGCGGTACGCTTTCTGCGCACCCGAAAAATCTCCCGCCAGCATCAGGTGGTCGGCTTGCTTAAGCACGGCTCGAAACGCCTGGGAACGGGTCTCGACATCGGCCGCCGCCAGCGCCGCTGGAATGTGCTCCCTTTCCCCTCTTTGCCGCACTCGGGCGAGGATCTGCGCCGCGCGGAGCACGCGGGCCTGATCGGCCCCCCGCCGCGCGCTGATCGACCCGCCGGTGTAGCGGTAGTGATACAGAACTTCGTCCAGATTGACCGCCCTTCCGGCCTCCGTGAGACGCCACAGGAAGTCGTAGTCCGAGGAACAGGGAAACGCTTCGCGATATCCTCCGATCGCAAGCGCCGTGCGGCGCCGGAACATGGTCGAGCCATGGACGAAAGGGTTCCCTTTCCACAACGCCTGCTCCAGTTCGGCCGAAGTATGCGGCAAACGCAGACGCCACAGAGGCGTCCCATCGGCCGAGTGCGATTCCGTATCCCCTCCCACCAGCGAAACTTCGGGATGTTTGTTGAGAAAGGAGGCTTGCCGCCGAAGCCTCTCCGGCTCACTCCAGTCGTCGGCATCGTGGCGGGCGATGTATTCGCCGCGGGCGAGCGCAATGCCTCGATTGCTGGTCGCCGGCACGCCCCGGTGCGGCTCGTGATAGAGACGGACGCGCCTGTCCTGGGAAGCCCAGAAATCCAGCCTCGCCCGGACGCTTTCGTCTTTGCTCCCGTCGTCCAGAATCAGGAACTCGAACTCGCCGAAGGTTTGATTCAGCACCGACCCGACCGACTGATCGAGCATGTCGAGAGCAGGATCGTAGACCGACATCAGGACGGTCACCGGAGGACTTACCACGTCGCCTCCCACTGTCGGGCCCATTCCGCGAAGGCGACCATGGTCCACAACTTCTGCCCCTTCAGGTCCCTCTGCGGGCCGGGCTCCAACAGAGGACACGGAGTTACCTCCCTGGCCAGCTCGCGCAAGGGTCCGGCCAGCCATTTTTCGATGGGCGCACCGAAGCCCTGCTTGGGCCGGCGCAAGACCTCCGGCGGCAGATCGTCCCGATAAGCGGCGCGCAGCAGAACCTTCTTTTCGCGCCTGTGGACCAGTTCTTCCCCGGCGAGCGACTGGGTCCATTCGAGCAGCCGGTGATCGAGAAACGGGGCGCGGCCTTCAATTCCCCGGCCGGCGAGTGCGATGTCCATTTTGTATGTGAGATCGTTGGATAAATAAAGATGCCTGTCCGACCACAGGGCGCGTTTGAGCGCGCTGCCCGCGGGAGTGACATAGCTTTCGCGCCGCAGCAGCCACGACAGCGAATTTCCGGAAGAGCTGCCGTTCAGCAGGCGCGTTCTCTCGCCTTCGCGAAACGCCGTTTTCGACTCGACGTAGACATTAGTCGAGCCATCGGTGAGCCCGACGGCCACGGCCGCCGCTTTGATCGCCTGCTTGGCGGCGATGTACTCGTAGTGGCGATAGCCTCCGAACGCCTCGTCGCCGCCTTCGCCGTTGAGAACGACTTTGTAGCGGCCCTGAAGCGCTTCTGCCAGGGCGAAGGTCGGAATCGACGAACTATCGGCAAAAGGCTCGTCGTAATGCCAGAGCAGACGGCCGAAGCCGGCAAGAGCCTGGTGGGGATCAATTTGCAGGACCTCGTGGCGCAATCCAAGATGCCGGGCTACGCGGACAGCGTGCTCCAGGTCAGGATGGCCTCCGCCAAAATGCGCCGTGAACGCCGCCACCGGCGCTCCCTGCCGCGCGCATTCGGCGGCGATGACCGAGGAATCGACTCCTCCACTCAGGAAAATCGCCAGCGGAACGTCGGCCCGCAGCCGCAGGCGGACCGCATCGCCGACCAGCGACCGCAGCCGTTCCACGCGTTCCGGCCGGGTCCGCTCCTTCCCGGTCGAGGCCTGTTCCGGATGCCACCAGCGCCGTACATCGACCGAGCCGTCCTTGAAGCGCAGCAGATGACCCGGTTCGAGTTTGCGGCAACCGCGAAAAATCGCCAGCGGCGCGGGAATGTAGCCCAGGGCCAAGTACGCGTCCATCGCCTGCGAATCCAGGCGCCGGTCGTGAAACGCGGCCAAACCCTTCAACTCGCTCGAAAACGCCAGCGTCCGCGCGCGATGAAAATAGACCAGCGGTTTCTCTCCGACGCGATCCCTGGCCAGCGTCAACTCGCGCTCGCGTGCGTCCCACAGGGCGAAGGCAAACATGCCGACCGAACGGGCGAGCGTTTTTTCCATGCCCCACTCGGCGCAGGCCCGCAGCAGCACCTCCGTATCGGTCCCGGATCGGAACGGGCCGCCTAACTGGTGGCGCAGCTCCACATAGTTAAAAATTTCTCCGTTGAGAACGATGGTCCAGCGGCCGTCCGCCGACGTCATGGGTTGCCGGCCGGCGTCGCTCAGGTCGAGAATCGCCAGGCGCCGGTGGCCCAGGGCGGCGTCGCCGGATGGATCCTCGAAGATACCCTCCCCATCCGGTCCGCGATGGGCCTGGACCTCCATCATCCCTCGCACCATTCCGGCTGCGCGGCGATCTCCGCTGACTCCGGCGATTCCCCCCATCCGCTACAGAGGACTCGCACTCTGCCTCTGGTCGGGGAACCGAGGCTCGCGTCCGGCGCACATCCGGCGGATGAGGGCCGCACCGGCGCGCTCCATCCATGGCGGGGCGTGACGCCCCGTATCCTGCAGCATTCCGTGCCAGGCCGCGCAGGCCGCGTCGCCATGTCCACTTTTCACCCGCGCGCGCAAGGTGAGCGCCAACCGCGCCCGCACATTCGCCCGCCACGCCGCGCGCCAGAAGATCCGCCGCGGTCCGCGGAGATCGCGCGCCATGGCGCCCTCCACCATTCTGAAAATTTCGCGTTGCAGGTGCGCGCTGCCAAGTTGGTTACTCCAGTTGCCCGGATGCCTGCGGTTGAGGACGCCGTGCCGGGAAAGCGACGCCACCGCAAATTTCTCCACCGCGCGCAGGAACCATTCGCTGTCCGCGAATTGATACGAAGCGTCAAAGGGTCCCACCTGCTCCCACACCGTCCGCCGCATGACGATGGTCGAGGGATGAAACGCCCAGTCGTAGTAACGAATCAGGTACGGGAACAGGCCGTCGCGCGTCAGGACCGATGCCGGCCGCAGCTTGCGTGGCTCCCTGTTCTCTCCCTGGCCGGTTTCGATCGCATCGATAAAACCGGAATGGACGAGGCCGATTTCCGGATGAGCCTCGAGGTAGGCGGCGGAGGCTTCCAGATGCCCCGGCAGAAACCGGTCGTCGTCCGAACACCAGGCGATGAGGTCGCCTTGGGTGGCCTCGATGGCGGCGTTCCAGTTTCCGACGCCTCCCGAATTATGGGATTGTCGCACCAGCCGTACGCGCGTCTTGCCTTCGATAAACGGGGGGCGCGCCAGGCTCTCGATCACCTCGGCCGTTCCATCGGTCGAAGCGTCGTCGGAGACCACGATCTCCTCCGGAGCTCTCGATTGCGCGAGCGCCGCCAGCACCGCTTCGCGCACCATCGGCCGGCGGTTATAGGTCGCAATGGCCACTGAAATCGTCATGCTTCTCGCCTCCTCATATACACGGCGAATCCGCCGGAAAATCCGATGGCGAGTAACATCCACGCCGAGGCCCGCGCGAAATGCACCGTCACATCGGACCAGGCATGAGCCGATGCGCCGGCAATCAGCGCAAGGCCGAGAAGCCAGGCCGACAAACCGGCTGCGCCGAAGCGGAATCCGTAGCGCGCCCGGGCGCGGCCATAACACAGCGCGAAATACACGGCGTAGGCGACCAGGAATCCGATGGCCGCGCCTTCGGCGGGCTCGAGGATCCGGGCCAACAACATCGCCGCGCCGAAGAAGGTCGCGTGCGTCATCAGATCGAAGGTGAGGAATGCGCCCAAATCGCGCGTCGCCAGCATCGGCGTCGCCAGCACCCAGGCGCTGACCTTCAGGAAATCGCCGACGAGCGTCCAGCGCAGGAATCCCGGCGACGCGGCAAAGGCGTGGGAATAAAGAACGCTCACCGCCAGCGGCTTGAGCGCCGCGAGCGCGACGATCGCCGGCACGGTGGCTAGCGTCGCCACCAGCAGCATGCTGCGCATTTGTGCGACCCTCTCCGAGCCCGTCCTGGCCGAGGCGAGCGAAGGCAGGTAATACGTCTGCACCGAACCCAGAATGAGAGTGACCTGGTTCATGCTGATATTCCACGCCGCGTCGAACTGGCCGGTCATGGCCAGGCTTTCCTGGCGCGTAATCGAAGCGCGCACCGCCAGCAGGACCGTGGTCGCGGCCAGTCCGCTGGCCAGCATCGCCCCGGAGATCGAAAAGAAGTGCCGCGCCGCGCCAGCGGTCCACCATCTGCCCGGCCCTTGAAACCATTCGTGGAGCCGTTCGCGGTGGCCGGCGAGCGCGACCGATGCGGCGACCACCGTTGCGGCGGCCGGAATGGCCAGGAAGAAGACCAGCGCGACCTGATGTCCCGCCCGCACTTCCCACGCCAGGGGCCAGGCCACCATCGCCGCCACCACCGGCGACGCCAGTTGCAGCCACGCCAGCTTGCCGATTTCCTTAAGAGAGTTCAGAACCGCCGTCAGAAATACAAACAAGCTCAAAAGGACGACGGTGACCGCCAGCCACGCGAGGAGTGGCTCGCCCGATTGAGGAAGCCGGCTCCAGCGGACGATTTCGCGGGGAGCAGCCAGCATTGCCAGCGCGACCAGCAATGTCCCGCCTGCAAAAAGGATGGCCACCGTGCGCAGATACTCGCGGCGCCCGACTGTTTCGAGCTCGCTCGCGCCCTGCACCAGCGCCGTTCTGCCGTTGGCCGTCGCGGCGACGATCGCACCGTCGCGCAGTTGCTGCAAGGTGGCGAGGAGCGCCACCGAACCCGGTCCCAGCACGGTCGCGACGATCTTGGTTCCCAGAGCGCTCACCAGGCCGCTGGCAATGGACGCGCCTCCGGTTTTGCTCATCGCCCGTACCATCGGCGTCCAGCGCGACGCTTCTACCCTTGCCGGCTCGGTCGCGCTCGTCATTTGCCGACACCCTCTTGATACAGGTCGAAATCGCGGATGTAATCCTCCTCGCGATAAACGTCGGAAGCCAGCACCAGCAAGACCGCGTCGGCCGAATAGCGGTATTGAGTAGTCCATACCATCGGAGGGACGTGCAGGGCGCATTCCGGACGATCGAGGAGGATTTCGTCGCTTCGCTCGCCATCGAACAGCCGCACCGAACAGCTTCCGTGCACCGCGACCAGGTATTGATGGAGCGTCCTGTGCGCGTGCTCCCCACGGATTTCGCGGCTCGGAACACCGAAGACCAGGAAATAGCGCGCGACGGGAAACGGCAGCGACTGGTTCAACTCGGCGAAGGACAGGTCGCCGCGACGGTCGGTGATGCGGGGAAGGCGATAGAGCATCGCTCCGCCCACCAGGGGCGAGGCATTCTGGCTGCC
>OCZT010004834.1_pt1 | contig 13509 bp, 12 predicted proteins | sample 1539031 | NCBI WGS metagenome assembly OCZT01 (sample SAMEA3539308, study PRJEB22396) | soil metagenome | biome: tundra; feature: field; material: soil | place: USA | collected 2010-05 | depth 0.15 m | reverse complement strand
GTGTGCTCTTCCGATCTCCGCGAATCGGGCCAACACTCGCTGTTCGTCGAGGAGTCCTCGGCGTCCCGGCTCGACGCCTTCCCCGACACTCCGGAATGGACGACCGACGAAAAGATCCGGCACGAGAAGGAGACTCTCGGCTTCTACCTCACGGGCCACCCGCTCGCCCGCTTCGAGGAGGAGATCCGCCGGTTCGGCGACGCGACGACCGAGACGGCCCGGGAGAGAGTCGACCAGGTTGTCAAGGTCGTCGGGTTGATCGCCTCGGTGAAGAGGACCCAGATCAAGAAGGGGCAGAACGAGGGGAAGATAATGGCGAAGGCGATCCTGGAGGACCTTTCCGGGTCCGTGCCTGTGACTGTGTTTGCCTCGCTTCTCGAGAAGATCGGGTCGTGGTTCGCGGCTGAACGGCCGGTCCTCGTGACCGGGATCGTCCGCTCCGCGTCGGGCCCGGGCGTCCCCGAGCCGGAAGGGGAGGGTGGAGGGCCCATCGAGATCATCGCGCGAGAGATCCAGCCGCTCGAGGGGATGCGCGAATCGTCGGCCCGCGAGCTTCAGCTTTTCGCGACGATCCCGGAGACGATCGACGAGGTATTCGCGAGCGTCCGGGACCTGCTGCAGTCGGCACCGGGCTCGATTCCGGTGTCGATCTCGATCCGGCGGCCCGGCCACTTCGACGCGAGAATCCAGCTTCCGCCCCACCTCGCCGTCCGGCCGACCCCGGAGCTAACCGAAGGGCTCTCGCGCCTCCTCGGCCCGAAGGCCGTCAAGTACCGGCCTGGCGGGGAGCATTGACCAGCCCGCTCGAAGCGGTACTCTGTGACGTCGCGCGGTTCGCGAAGGAGGTCCGGGTCTTCCTCGTCGGGGGCGCGGTCCGCGACCTCCTCGCCGGTCGGGAAAGCCGGGACTTCGACCTCCTCGTCCTGTCGGACGGGACTACCGGATTCCCTTCCAGGCTCGGCACGCTGCCCGGGTGGAGGACCCTCGCGGCGCACGACAGGTTCGGGACGGCCACCTTCTCGGTCCCGTCCGGGCTCCGGGTCGACGCGGCCCTCGCCCGGAAGGAGAGCTACCCGGCGCCAGGGGCGCTCCCCGTCATCGTGGCGGGAGTCTCGGTGGAAGAGGACCTCGCCCGGCGGGACTTCACGGTCCACGCTATGGCGATGGAGGTGGACGGCGGCGGAGGTCTCGGTCCGGTCGTCGACCCGTTCGGGGGGCAGGACGACCTGGCGGGCCATCGACTCCGCCTTCTCCACGCGCGTTCCCTGACTGACGACCCGACCCGGGCCTTCCGCGCCGTCCGGTACGAGTGCCGGCTCGGGTTCCGGGAGATGGAGCCCGAGTTCTCCGAGGCGCTCTCCATGAGCCGCAAGAGCGGGGCCTGGGACCTGATCTCGGGGGACCGGCTGCGGAATGCCTTGGAAGAGACCCTCGCCGAAGACGAATGGAGGGAGGCATGCACGCGCCTCGACTCGCTGGGGATCCTCACGCTCGTCGTGAAAGGCTGGGAGACGCCGCCCGGGCCCGTGTCCTCGGGCACCCCTGGCCTAGAGGCACGCTGGAGAGCGCTGCTTGCCCCGCTGTCTCCCGGCATGAAGGCGGGCGTGGCTGGCCGGCTGAACTTCTCCCGAAGGCTCCGGAGGGAGTCGGGCACGGCCCCGTGAGCGCGCCTCTCGCTCTCGCCATCCTTCTCCTGGCGCTCCCGCCGGGAGTCCCACCGGAGACCGCTCCACCGGCGGCCAGCGGCACTGACGCGCCCGCGGAACGGCTTCCCGGCTTCGTCGCCGCCCTCGAGGTGAGCCAGGGCGAGAAGAGCGAGCGCGTCGCGCTCTTCGACGACGGCACGATCGCACAGGCCGTCCGGACGGGCGAGGCGCCCATCGTCGTCAAACGGAAGAGGATCTCTCCGGCGGAGAGGGCCGTCCTCTCCAAGGTGATCGCCGAGGCGCTCACGTCCGGCGAGGGGCCGAAGGGGAACCCGACTCTCCTGACCGACCAGAGCCGCCGGAAGATCGTGATCGAGATCGCTCGCCCGGAGGGCGGCTCGGTCCGCTTCGAGTTCGACGATCTCTCCCCGCTCTCCCTCGCGCTCGGCCGGGCACGAGGGGCGCTGGAGGATCTCTGGAACCGCTTTCAGGAGCCCCGCGCGAGCGAAAAGGAGGTGAGCTGGGACGCAGCGACGGCGAAGGAAGGGGACCGCCTCCGGCGCAGGCGGGACGGGAAGCTCTTCCGGATCGTGCGGGACGACGCGATGTCGCCGTTCATGGAGCTCGAGGAGGACGGCCGCCGCCTGGAGCGGATGAAGGTGCCCCGGCGGGAGCTGCCGAAGCTCTTCGAGGAGCCGGTGCGGGACCAGCCGGTCGAGCCACGATGATTCGGATCACCGGAGGCGATTCTCGCGGTCGGCGGCTCGCCGTCCCCGACGGGATTCGACCCACCACCGACATGGCGAGGAAGGCCGTCTTCGACCTGATCGGTCCGGAGCGTCTGACCGCCGCCGTTCGAGTGGCCGACGTCGCCGCGGGTTCCGGGGCCTACGGCCTGGAAGCGCTGTCGAGAGGAGCTGGGGAAGCCGTCCTCGTTGACTCCAGCCTGGAGGCGGTCCGCTCGATCCTGGGAAACGCGGAACGTCTCGGTGTGTCCGGACGGTGCCGGGTCCACCACGGCCGTGCCAGCTTCTTCATACGGCGGGCTGTCGCGGAGGGAGCCCGCTTCGCGATCGTTTTTCACGATCCCCCGTATGCGGACGACTCGTCCGACGATCTCGGGGGGCTGATCCCGCTCCTTCTTCCCGGCGGGGTCCTGGTCCACGAGCGAGGCGACGACCGTGACCCGCTCCCGGGAGGTCCCGCGTTCACTTTGCGGCGGAGATATGGCGCGACCTGGGTGCTCCTCTACCACCGGCTCGATTGACCCGCGTCCCCGATCCCTCGTAGACTCCGTCGCTATTCGACTGACGGGCGGCAAGCGCCCGGCGAAAAGGGGCAAGGAACGATGAAAATGACCCGCACGCTCTTCACGTCGGAATCGGTGACCGAGGGCCACCCGGACAAGATTGCCGACCAAATCTCCGACGCCGTCCTCGACGCGATCCTGACCGACGACCCTCAAGGACGAGTCGCCTGCGAGACCCTCGTGACGACCGGCATGGCGTTCGTGGCCGGCGAGATCACGACATCGACCTACGTCGACATCCCAGGAATCGTCCGAAAGACGATTCGGGACGTCGGGTACACCCGGGCCAAGTATGGCTTCGACGACCAGACTTGCGCCGTTCTTACGTCTATCGACAAACAGTCCGCAGACATCGCGATGGGGGTCGACACGGGCGGAGCGGGCGACCAGGGATTGATGTTCGGGTTCGCGGTCCGCGAGACTGAAGAGCTAATGCCGCTCCCGATCACGCTGGCCCACCGTCTTACGATGAAGCTCGCCGAGTCCCGGAAGGCGCACCAGCTGGACTGGCTCCGTCCCGATGGGAAGAGCCAGGTCACCGTCGAGTACGAAGGGTCGAGGCCCGTCCGGGTGGACGCGGTCGTGATCTCGACGCAGCACGCCGACTCGATCCCGATCCGCGAGCTCCGCAAAGCCGTCGAGGAGGAGATCATCCGGGCGGTCATCGACCCGTCCCTCCTGGACGCGAAGACGAAGTTCCACATCAACCCGACCGGCCGGTTCGTCGTGGGCGGCCCGCAGGGGGACACGGGACTGACCGGGCGGAAGATCATCGTCGACACATACGGGGGCATGGGACGCCACGGTGGGGGAGCGTTCTCCGGCAAGGACGCGACCAAGGTCGACCGCTCCGCCTCCTACATGGCGCGCTTCATCGCCAAGAACCTCGTGGCGGCCGGGCTCGCCGACCGCGTCGAGGTCCAGCTCGCTTATGCGATCGGCATCGCCGACCCCGTCTCGGTCCACGTCGACACCTTCGGGACCGGGAAGGTGGACGAGAAGAAGCTTCCCCAGCTCGTCCGCGACCACTTCAAGCTCACACCGAAGGGGATCATCGAGTCGCTGGACCTGAGGCGCCCGATCTACCGAAAGACCGCCGCCTACGGCCACTTCGGTCGCCGGCTGCCGGAGTTCACCTGGGAAGGGACCGACGTCGCGGCCTCGCTCGCCGCGGCTGTGGGAGCGGCCGTCCCGGTCGCGAAATAGGAATTCGGACTTCGACCCAAGGCGCCAGGGAGGCTGCGGACGCGGCCTCCCTTTTTCACGTCCGGACGCCGAGAAAGCCCCACGCGGCCCCGAGCCCGAACAGGACGTTCGCGCTCCAGGCGGCGAGGAAAGGCGGCAGGGCGCCAATGACGCCGAGCCTTGCGAGGATCGACGAGGTGAAGAGGTAGGCCAGTCCGATCAGGATCGCGACGCCGACGCCCGCGACCGCGCCCCGCCGACCGTAGCGGAAGGCGAAGGGGAGGCCGACGACCGTGAGCAGCAGCGCCGACACCGACGCCGCGGATTTCTGGTAGAGGCTCGTCGAGAGCGCCGACACGTCGGCCCCGGCATTCCGTCGCGCGCGGATGTACTTCCAGAGCTCCGCGGTCGTCATGAGGCGGGGGTCCGCCCGTCCCGCCTGGAGGATTCGGGAGGCCTCCGGGGCCTCCACAAAGTGGGCACGCTCCGGTCGGCCCCCGATGGCCTCCTCTCCCGGGCCGTAACGCCGAACCCAACCCTCGTCGACCAGGAATCCCTTTCCTGGGACCAGGACCGCGGTCCGCGCGTCGGTCCGTTCCTGCAGACGAAACGTCGCCGGGTCGATCCGGAGGACCGTCAGACCGGCCAGCTGGATGCCGTCGGCCGCCTCCACGCTGAAGAAACGGCCGGACTCGCCGCGGAACCAGGCCTGTCCTCCGGCCGACGAGACGTCGAGCGGGTGGCCTAGGATCTGCGCCCTCAGTCTCTCGGACTCCGCCGCCGCCGTCGGCACGACCCGGTCCGAGAAGACGAAGAGGACCGCACCGAGCACCAGGGCGAGCGCGAAGAGAGACGCGACAGCGCGATGTAGCGAGATCCCGTGAGAGAGGATCGCGGTCGTCTCGGAGGAGCGAACCATCCCCGCGGTGGTGACCAGAGCCGCGACCAGGAACGAGTAGGGGGCCACGTCGTAGAGGATAGGGGCGACGAGGGCTTCCGCCCACCGCACCAGGAGCCAGACCCCCGGACGCGTCTTGGCGATGTCGTCCGAGATCTCCATGAACTCGATGACGAGGTACAAGGTGAGGATCGACGCAAGGACGAGGAAGAAGATAGCGAGAAACCGGCGGGCGACGTATCGGTCGAGGAGAAACGTCGCCGAGAAGAACGCGCGTCCCGGGAAGCGGCGGCCCGGCGGTTTCCGCTCGGTGTCGTCCTCGGCATTCCGGAACGAGAAGGAGGGAAGCGTCAGTAGGGTCCGGTCCCGCCTCGCCCGCGCTAGCGACCAGAGGCCAACCGCGAGCAGTAGGAGGTTCGGAAACCACATCGCCACGGCGGGGGAGACCGACCCATCGATCGCCTTCCCCTCACCGGCAGCCAGGAGAACGTAATAGACGAGGACGATCGCCACCGACACGGCGAAACCCGCGGCCCGGCCTCCTCGACGGGTGACGATCCCGAGCGGCAGGCCGATCAGCCCAAAGACAAGGCACGCCGCCGGGAGGGCGAACTTCTTGTGAATCTCGACCCAGGTGAGTCGGCTCTCGACGGGCGTTCTCACGCGCCGGGACCTCGCGAGGAGCTCGCCGAGCGTCTGCTCCCGCAGCTGCTTGTCGAACGACAGCCGGAGGACCCGTTCCTTCGGGTTCGTATCGTCGAGAAGGGTCCGCTGCTCCTTGTATGTCGCCCGGTCGTCGCTTTCTCCCCAGTTCCTGACACGCTGGGTGACCGCATCCTCCAGCCTCAGCCAGAGGCGCCCCTCGTCCTCCTCGAGCTCGAGGTAGCCGCGGCGCGCGAGGGTGAGGCGCTCACCCCCCGCCGGGTCCGAGCGGTCCGAGACGATGACGCTTTCGAGAACCCGATGGTCGGCCGACGCGCGCTCGGCATAGATCCGATAGCCTCGGACGTCGGAGCTGAAGACGCCGGGCTGGATCCGCTGGGCGATCACAAGCGTCGAGATCTGCAGCTTCTTGTCGTAGAGGATCTGGTTCGTCCGCGGGACGACGGCCAACATGATCAGGAGCGTGAGCCCCGTGAAGACCGCCGATAGCCAGACGATCGGCCGGTAGAGCCGGAGCAGGTCGACGCCGGAGGCCCGGAGGGCGATGAGCTCGGAGTCGGCGCTGAGGCGCCCGACGCCGATCAGGAGACCGAGGAGGAAGGAGATCGGGATCGTCAGGACGACGATGTGCGGCAGCGAGAGACCCAGGAGGGATGCCATCTCACGGAAGGGCTCGGTGCTCTGAAGGACCAGGTCTGAGAACTGGACCAGACCCCGCACCAGCATGAACCCCGTGTAGGCGAGAAATGCGACCGCGGTCGGAAGCAAGATCTCCCGAACGAGATACCGATCGATTCGAGTCAACTGACGGCCTCCGAAACGTCTGTGGAATCAGAGTCTTTCAGGCCTTCGATTGTAGAGAAGCGGGCGGATCAGTAGAGTCCGATAAGATTTATTATGTTAAATATTCCCCAGGACCAGCCTAAATTAATTCGGCCACCCTTATCGGAAACTCTTAGGTCCGGAGGCGGTCCTGCGTGTCAGGCGTCGGAGTTCGACGAAACAGACTTTGCGAACCGCCCTTTGCTCTCGAGGTCGATCTCGCCGGCTTCGATCCTCCTGGCGAGATCCCGGACCGCTTCGAGAATCTCATTCTTTGTAGCCAGGGAGCCGCGAAGGACGAGGCTCACGTTATAGGCCATCCCCTCAGGCTGGAAGCGGAGTTCATAACTCTTGGGGAGTTTCGAATGCGAAACAGCTGACGGGGTCTTCGTGCGGTCCCTACGTTGCGCCCGCAGGTCATCGCGTGACTTCCCATCTCCGCTGACGTACGACTCGAGAGCACGGAGCATCTCTTCCTCGGAGTTGAGCCGCGAGACTTCCAGAAGGAAAGTCTTCGATTCTATGTCGGCGCGCCGACATTCGTCCTTGACGGGTAAAGGAAGGTCCGAAAGGCGCAGCGTCTCGGTCACCGTGACCCGTGACTTCCCTACCGACTTCGCGATTTGCTCATGCGTGTAGTCATAGCGTGACTGGAGAGCTGCGTAACCGTCGGCTTCTTCGAATGGCGTCAGGTCTTTCCTCTGGAGATTCTCGATCAACGCGATCTCGAGCAAGTCCGATCCGTCCACGTCCATCTCGATGCAAGGAATCTCGGACAGACCTGCTTCCATCGAGGCCCGGAACCGGCGTTCGCCAGAGATAATCGTGAATCTCCCATCCTCACGTTTCCTGACGAGGATTGGTTCCAGAACTCCTCGCTGAGCAATGGAGGCTTTCAGGTCGGAGAGATCGCCGAGATTGCTTCGCGGCTGGTCGGGATTCGCCTCGATCAGGTGAATCGCGATTCTCCGCCCGATTGGGAGTTCGTCGGCCCTCGAGAGCTGGTCGACGAAGTGGGCGTCGTGGCGCATCTGGGCCCGTTCTGGAAGTCCGCGGCGCTTAGACACGGGACAGGATCTCCTCGGTGAGGCTGTAGTACTCCATAGCACCGCTCGATCGTGGGGCGAACGTGAAGATCGTCTCGTGATAGGCGGGAGACTCTTCCAGACGGACCGATTTCGAGATCGTCGTCTTGAACATTTTTCCCTGGAAGACGTCGTCGATCTGCTTCTGGATGTCCTTCGCCAACACCGTCCGCTTGTCATGAAGCGTGATCACGACACCCAGAATCTGGAGGTTCGGGTTAGGCCGGCTCTTGATCTTCTCGATGGTCTCGAGAAGATCATCCGTCCCCTCGAGGGCGAAATACGAGGACTGGATCGGAATGAGAATGTGGGTCGACGCTACGAGGGCGTTCACCGTGATCATTCCGAGCGTCGGAGGGGTGTCGATGATGATGGCGTCGTACTCCCCCACCTCGGCCTCGAGCCTGTCCTTCAGCCGGAAGTGACCGTCGATCTCCCCCAGCAGCTTCGCTTCTAACTTGGCCAGAGAGATCTTCGCCGGCGCAACCTTCAGGTTCAGGAGCGAGGTCTCCCGGGTGACTGACCGCAGCGACACGGACGGGTCCGTGAGGCAGTCGTACATCGAGCCCTCTATGGACTTCCGGTCGAGGAACGACATCGTCGAGTTTCCCTGCGGATCGAGGTCGACGAGGAGGGTCCTCAGGTTCTTTTGTGCGAGAGCGGCAGAGACGTTGATAGCGGTCGTCGTCTTTCCGACGCCGCCTTTCTGGTTCGCAATCGTGATGATCATCGGAGAGGCTCGGAATGATACGGGGAGTCTCACTCCCGTTCAAGACGATCGGCCGCCCCGGTCAGGCTACATTTGATATTTTCCAAGCGAATCCGGGTCCGCTTCCTCCAGCCATTTCCTCAGACGCTCGGAATTCTGAGCCTCCGATGGGTGGTCGTTGGCGCGGCTCTTCGCCAAAACCTCCTCCTCCACGAAGACCGGGGCCGAGACGCGTAAGGCAAGAGCGATCGCGTCCGACGGCCGACTGTCGAGTGTCAATGCCTTGCCGTCGAGCTTGAAGTGGATCTCGGCATAGAACGTGTTTTCGAGGAGGTTGTTTATGACGACCTTCACGACATTGGCGTCGATTCTGACAAGGAGATTCCTGAGCAGGTCATGGGTCATCGGGCGCGGAGTCACGATTCCCTCCATCTGGAGCGCGATCGCATTTGCCTCGAAGACGCCAACCCAGATCGGGAGGAAGTGGCTACCGTCCTCGTCTCGTAGGATCACGACGGGCATGTTCGCGATCGGGTCTAGGATCAATGCCTTCACGTCCATTCGAATGCTCAATTAGACCTCCCTGCACCCGTCTCCGCGCTGACAATCTAGGGATTCCGCCGCCGATTTATCAAGCGGCGTGCCGAGCAGGCGACCCGAAAGCGAGTTAGGAAGCCCTTTTTCAACAAGAACATCCACGAAGTCGCCGACTCTGGCCCCCGTGCCGTCGAAGTTGACGACGCGGTTGCACGCCGATCGGCCCGAGAGGCGTCCGCCCTTCCTGTCCAACCCATCCACGAGGACCTCCAGCCGGCTGCCGACGAGACCATTATTAATCGTTCGCTGAATATCTTGCTGAAGGTCCATTAATCTTGCCAGCCGTTCGGAAGCCAACCGTGGAGGGACATCTCTCTCCCACCTCGCCGCAGCAGTATGGGGCCGGGGAGAGTAGGTGAAGGAGAAGACGTTCGAGAACTGGATCTCCTGAAGAAGGCTGAGCGTCTCCGCGAACTCGTTCTCCCCTTCTCCGGGGAAGCCGACGACGACGTCAGTGGAGAGGGCCAGCTCCGGCATCGCCCGGCGAAGCCGGTTCACGAGGCCGACGTAATCCTCCCGTGTGTACTGCCTCTTCATCCGCCCGAGAACCCGGTCGGAGCCGGACTGCACGGGGAGATGGAGGGTGCGGCAGGCCGTCCGCGTCTCCGCCATGGCCTGGATCAGCCGGTCATCGAAGTTTCTCGGGTGAGACGTGACGAACCGGAGACGGCGGAGACCCGGGAGCCGCCCGATCTCGACGAGGAGATCGGACAGGCCCTTTCCGGAGTCGGGGTCCCGATACGCATTCACCGTCTGTCCGAGCAGCTCCACCTCGACGACGCCGTCCTCCACCAGGTCCTTCGCTTCAGCCACGACATCGCTCAGCCGCCGGCTCCGCTCGCGCCCTCTCGTCAACGGCACGACGCAGAAGGTGCAGCTCTTATTGCACCCCTCGATCACCGTGATGGCCGCCCGGTATGGGAGAGCGTGCGCAATGGAGCCGGGCGAGTAGGCCACCTCGTCCAGGTCGAACCCGATCTCGACCGGCCGGTCTCCCTCCTCGTCCACGCGCCGGAGCACCGTCGGCAGGGCCTCGATCCTCCCCGTCCCCAGGACGAAGTCGACGTACGGAGCCCGCTTCAGGAGGTGCTCTCCTTCCTGCTGGGCGACGCACCCGCAGACTCCGATCACCATTCCCGGCCGCTCTCTCTTCATGAGCGCGAGGCGGCCAAGCCGGTCATAGACTTTCTGTTCTGCCTTGTCGCGGACGGAGCATGTGTTGAGGAGAACCAGGTCGGCTTCCTCGGCGCTGAGAGCCTCGCGATACCCCTCGTGTAAGAGGAGTCCGACGAGACGCCTCCCATCCAGCTCGTTCATCTGGCAGCCCCAGGTCTCGACGAAGACGGCTCGGACCCGGGCCGTAGTCATGGAAGTCATGGAAGTCATGGAAGCCATGGAAGTCATGGAAATCGTGGTCTGCCAGGAAGGTGCGAGGAACTACTGGTCGCGCAGCCAGCCGGGAGGCGTCCCGGATTTTCGGGCCTCCTCCTCGAGCTCCGCGCGGCTCGCCTGCGCGGCATCCAGCGCGACACGTGCCTTCGTGAGGTCCTCGCGCGCCTGATCCCAGTTCGGGCGGATCACCCGCTCGCGATAGTTTCCGTCGCTCCATGCGTAGAAGTCGTTCTCGAGGCGCTTGGTCTCCAGCTCGAGCCGCTTGACTTCGGCCTCCGCCTTCTCCAGCTGGGCGCGGTTCTTTTTCAGGATCGCCCGCCAGTCCTCCTCTGTCCGGCCCTTGCCGTCGCGGAGAACCAGCGGCCCATCTACCCCCGCCGGCGGAGCCGGCATCGAGCCCTTCGGAAGGACGTTGAGCGTTCCCTTCCCCTTTTTCCCCGGGGGGGCGTCGCCAGTCGACTTGGTCCCGTCCTTCTTCAGAGTCTCGTTCGTGATGGTCCCCAGGGACCGCTTTTTCTTCGCCTCCGGCCCTTCGCGCTCCTCCCTCGACTTCCGGACGATGTCCCCGAGGGCGCTCCCTTCCGATGGCGCGGCAGACTCCACCGGCGAGCGCCCGGCCTCACCGGAAAGGGGTCTGGAGGGAGCCACCGTCGCAGTCGGGGTGGGGGCGGCGGCCGGCTCCTCTCCCGAGGCGGCGTTCGCGAAGACCGGCACGGCGAGAGCTATAGACACACTGGACACACTGGACATGATGGACAGCACGGCCCACTCGATCAGATGGCGCCGCGGCCGGTAATAGGGAGCGGTCATGGGGCCTTCGTCCCCTGCCGGCCATAGCGGTCCTCGAGGCGGACGACGTCGTCCAGCTCGGGTGTGGAGACCTCGGCGATCGTGCAGTCTCCCGTAGGGGCGTACATCCGGTGGCGCGTGCCCGGCACGATGTGGAAGAGCTCGCCAGTCGTCAGCTCGAGGCGGCGGCGCGAGCCGTCGACCTCGGTCTCGAATCCGAGGGTCCCCTCCAGCACGAACACAGTCTCTTCTTTCCGCTCATGGTACTGGTACGAAAGGCTCTCGCCCGCCTTGATCAGGATCACCTTCCCCGCATACTTCGGGTTCTCCGCGAAGACCCGCTCCTCGCCCCACGGCTTGGAGACGACCCTGGGTCGACCGAGTCCCGGAACCTTCACGACGCCACCTCCCTGGGCCGGGCCGTCAGCTCGCCGGACAAGAGCGAATGCCCCTCGCGCGAGAGCAACGCCGCGACCTCGTCGGCCGTGGCCAACGTCAACGCGGCGCGCGCGACTCGCTGGGCGTCCACCGTCGAAACCGTCCGCGCGACTTCCTTGAGGCCCGGAACCGAGCGGGCTCCCATCGAGAACTCCCGGATCCCGAGCCCTAGCAGGAGCATGAAGAAGATCGGGTCTCCGGCCATCTCGCCGCAGACCGCGACAGGCTTCCCCGCCACCCGCGCCGCCTCGGCCACGCGAGCGATCAGGCGCAGCACGGCGGGATGGTGGGGACGGAAGAGCTCCGACACCGTCTCGTTCGCCCGGTCGACGGCAAGCGTGTACTGGATGAGGTCGTTCGTCCCGAGGGAGAGAAAGTCGACCTCGGCGGCGAGGAGGTCCGCCATGATCGCGGCGGCGGGGACCTCGATCATCGCCCCGAGGAGGATCCTTTCCGGGACCGTAACGCCCTCCGACCGGAGGTCGTCGCGGGACTCGTCGATCAGTGTCCTCACCCGCCGCATCTCCTCGATCCCCGACACCATGGGCACGAGGATCCGGAGGTCGCCGGCCGACGCGGCCCGGAGGAGGGCGCGAAGCTGGGTCCGGAACATCGCGGGGCGCTTGAAGCAGAGCCGGATGCCCCGGAGGCCGAGGACCGGGTTGCTCTCCTCGAAGCCCGGGAGCTGCCGGAACCCCTTCTTCCCTCCGAGGTCCCAGGTCCGGATGACCACCGGGCGCGGGGCGAGCCGGGAAAGAGCGTCGCGGTAGATCGCTGCCTGGGAGGCCTCGTCGGGGAACTCGGCCTCCGACGCCGACAAATAGAGGAACTCGGAGCGGAAGAGGCCGACGCCGTCCGCACCGTACTCGAGGACGTCCGAGATCTCGCTCACGAGCTCGATGTTCGCGCGGATGGCGAGGGCCTGTCCGTCCAGGGTCTTCACCGCGCCGGAGAGGCTCCGTTCCCGCAGGGAGCGCTGGCGGTCGGCCTCCCGGATCTTGCGGTCCTCGAACAGCGCGACCAGGTCTTCGGTCGGCTCCGTCCAGACGACCCCTTCGAGGCCGTCCACGATGACGCGGTCTCCCTCACCGATCGTGGCCAGGAGGCGGGGCACGGCGACGACTGCCGGCAGGCCGAAGGACCTGGCCAAAATCGCCACGTGGGAGGTCCGGCCTCCACGTTCGGTGACGAAGCCGACGATTTTATCCCTCGGGATCCGTACGGCATCCGACGGCGACAGCTCGTCGGCCACGAGGACGATGCCCTCCCCCTCGATCGTCTCGATCCGGGACGGGGAGATGCCGCCGTCGTCCAGGTGGCGGCGAAGGGTCTTCGAGACGTCCTCAAGGTCGGCCGCCCGATGGACGAGATTCTCGTCCGGGAGGTCCCGGAACCTCGCCGCCAGCGACTCGGTCACTGACGCGACCGCCCACTCCGCGTTCACGGCGTCGCTCTCAATGCGCCGCTCGATCGGGCCGAGGAAGGTCCGATCCTTCAGGAAGAGCGCGTGCGCGTGGAAGATTGCCGCGTACTCCGGGCCGAGGCGATGCCCAACCTCCTCGGCCGTCCTCTCGATCTCGTCGACCGCCGTGGTCGCCGCCTTCCGGAATTTCTCGAGCTCCGGCGCGATCTCATCCGGCTCGAGCATCCGGCGCGGAGCCGTGTCGTCCCGCGATAGCCAGAGGACGGCTCGCCCCATGGCAACGCCGGGAGAGACGGCAATTCCGGAGAGCGAGAGCGGCCGCTTCACACGGCTATTCTATGCGGACCCTCGGACCGACTTTCTGCGAGGCCCGCGGAAGGCTTCTCCCTGCCGCCGGCGGCGGCGCGCCTCGCCGCGTCACTCCTTCTCGTCGAACTTGCGGTCGATCAGGCTCTGGAGCGCTTCGAATGCGTCCTTCTCGTCCGTCCCCTCCACGCGGACCACGAGCTCCGAGCCCTGGCTTGCCGCGAGGAGAAGGAGGCCGAGGATGCTT
>OCZT010004833.1_pt1 | contig 13511 bp, 10 predicted proteins | sample 1539031 | NCBI WGS metagenome assembly OCZT01 (sample SAMEA3539308, study PRJEB22396) | soil metagenome | biome: tundra; feature: field; material: soil | place: USA | collected 2010-05 | depth 0.15 m | reverse complement strand
GACCGCGCTCGACGCGAGCGGCCAGGTCGACGTCGACGAGCCGCTGGTGCAGGCGTTCGATCTGCAGACCGGGCGCTGGTCCGATCGCGCCCCGCTGCCGCGCGGGCTCAACCACGTCGGCGTGACCGCGCTCGACGGCAAGATCTATGCGTTCGGCGGCTTCGCGCAGCAGAACCGCAAACCGGTCGCCGACGCGAACCTCTACGATCCCGCGGCAGACACCTGGGCACCGCTGCCGCCGCTCCCGGCCCCGCTTGGCTCGATTGCCGTCGCTTCCCTCGACGGCAAGATCCATCTGGTCGGCGGACGCGACATCCACAGCGTCGGCACCCACCTCGTCTTCGACCCCGCGACGAAGCGCTACGTGAGTGCTGCGCCGCTCCCGATCGGGCGCGACCACATGGGGCTGGTCGCATACGGCGGAAAATTGTACGCGATCGCCGGCCGCATCGACGACTTCGACCACAACACGTCCTACGTCGACATCTACGATCCGAAGACGAACCGCTGGACCGCCGGCACGCCGATGCCCTCGCAGCGCAGCGGGATGGCCGTCGTGCTCTTCCGCGACCGCATCCTCGCGATCGGCGGTGAACGCGCCGGCGGCACGTATACCAACAACGAGGCATACGATCCGCGCACCAATCAGTGGCTGAGCCTGACCGCGCTCCCCGAGGGCCGCCACGGCACGGGCGCGGTGGTGATCGACGGCGTGCTCTACCTGCCCGGCGGCGCCCCGGTCAACGGCGGCAGCCAACAGTCGGACACGCTCTTCATGTTCCGGCAATCCTGAAACGCGCCATCTGGGCCGCCGTCGCGGTCCTCATCGTCGTCGTCATGTTCTACGCGGCGATCAGCCTGCGCGTCTACCGCCACACGCTTCCGCACCTCTTGCTCATGCACGTGTTCGGCGAGGACTACAACGACGGCCCGCTCTCCGTACTGGTGCTGCTCCGCAAATTCTACAGCATCGTCGCGTTTGCGGTGATCGGCTTCGTCGTCGATAAGGCGCTCCCACGGACGCGTCGCCCCGCCCTCCGCGCGGCGATCATCGTCGCCGCCTTCTCCGCCGTGATCGAAGTCGCGCAGAAGCTGCACGGAGCTCGCGAAGGACTCCTATCGGAAGCGATCGACGTCGCTTGCGGCGCCCTCGGCGGCTGGCTCGCCGTCACGATCGCGGGTGCGATCACGCGACGACGTATCTGATGTCACCGTCGTTCGCCCTTCGACAGGCTCAGGGTGACATTAGGATTAGCGTGACATGAACCTGAGCTCGGGCGTGATTTGAAGTTGGGATCGGCGTGATGTGAAGCTGAGCTCGGGCGTGATTTGAAGTTGGGATCGGCGCGATGTGGAGCTGAGCTCGGGGTGCCTTTTGGATCAGAGCGCGACCCGGGTCGGAGGCTCTTTTCCCTCGATGTACGCGACCAGATTCTCCGCGGCAAGCATCGCCATGCGGGCGCGGGTTTCGTAGGTGGCGCTGCCCACGTGCGGCACGATGACCACGTTGTCGAGCGCCGCGAGCGGGTGGTCCGGTGGGAGCGGTTCGGGGTCGGTCACGTCGAGGCCCGCGCCGGCGATCTTCTTCTGCTCGAGCGCGCGCACCAGGGCGTCGGTGTCGACGACCGCGCCGCGGGCGACGTTGACCAGCGTCGCCGTCGGCTTCATCCGCGCGAACTGCGCGTCGCCGAACATCCCGCGCGTCTCGTCCGTGAGCGGGACCAGCAGCACGACGCAGTCCGCTTCGGCGAGCAGCGCGTCGAACGAACGGTACGACGCCCCGGTCGTCGCGTCGTCGCTACGTGGGTTGCGGTTGCTGTAGATCACGCGCATCCCGCTGACCTGGGCGCGCTTCGCGACGGCGAGACCGATCGTGCCGAAGCCGACAATCCCGAGCGTGGCGCCCGCGAGATCGTGGCCATACGGCATGTTGCCCTGCAGCCACCGGCCCGAGCGGACCCAGCTCAGCCCGACGGCCAGGTTGCGCACCGCGAAGATCACCAGCGCGTACGTCAGGTCGGCGACCGTCTCGGTCAGCGAGCCGCTCGTGTTCGTCAGCACGATCCCGCGCGCGGCGAGCGCAGCCAGGTCGACGTTGTCGTAGCCGACCGACCACGTCGCCACGATGCGCAGCGCCGGCGCAGCCGCGAGGAATTCCGCGTCGATCGGGAAGGTCGAACTCACCAGCACGCCGACCGCGTCCGCCAGTGCCGCGTCCCACTCCACCCGCGGGAGCGCCGAGACGTCGGTGACCTCGGCGTGCTGGCGCAGCCGATCCAGCACGGCCGCCGGCATCGGCGTCGCGACGACGATCTTCGCCCGTTCCATCAGATAGCCGCGGCGATCGCTTTACCGACCTCTTCGGTGCTCGCGCTCCCGCCGATGTCGTGCGTGCGCGGCCCGTCGGTGAGCACGCGCTCGATCGCGCGCACCACTGCCTGGGCGGCATCGGGATGTCCGAGATGGTCGAGCATCATCGCGCCCGACCAGATCTGACCGATCGGGTTGGCGATCTTCTTGCCGTAGATGTCGGGCGCCGAGCCGTGCACCGGTTCGAACAGCGAGGGGAACTCGCGCTCCGGATTCAGGCTGCCCGACGGCGCGATCCCGATCGTTCCGGTCGCCGCCGGGCCGAGGTCCGAGAGGATATCGCCGAACAGATTCGAGGCGACCACGACGTCGAACCAGTCAGGATGCTGCACGAAGTGCGCGGTCAGGATGTCGATGTGGTACTGGTCGGTCTTCACGTCGGGATAGCCGGCGCCGACCGCCTTGAAGCGCTCGTCCCAGTACGGCATCGTGATCGCGATCCCGTTCGACTTCGTCGCCGAGGTCACGTGCTTTTTCGGGCGCGTCCGCGCGAGCTCGAACGCGTAGCGCATGATCCGGTCGGTCCCGCGGCGCGTGAAGATCGACTCCTGGATACAGACCTCGTTTTCGGTCCCTTCGAACATCCGGCCGCCGACCGACGAGTACTCGCCTTCGGTGTTCTCGCGCACGATCCAGAAGTCGATGTCGCCCGGCTCGCGCCCGGCGAGCGGCGAGACGATCCCCGGCATCAACCGGACCGGTCGCAGGTTGACGTACTGCTGAAAGCCGCGCCGGAACGGGATCAGCAGCCCCCACAGCGAGACGTGGTCCGGGACGCTCGGGAACCCGACCGCGCCGAAGAAGATCGCGTCGTGTCCGGCAATTTGCGCGAGCCCGTCGGCCGGCATCATCGCCCCGGTCGCGGCGTAGCGCTCGCAGCTCCAGTCGAAATGGTCCCACGCGAAGTCGATGCCGTGCTTGCCCGCGACCGCGTCGAGCACGCGAATCCCTTCGGGCACAACCTCTTTGCCGATCCCGTCGCCCGGGATCGCAGCGATTCGATAGGTTTTCATATTACTGACCTGCGGTTTTGGGGAGAAAACCGAGCGAGATCCAGGGGACGAACGCGACGATGAGGAGCCCGATCATCAGCGCGATCATGTACGGAACCATCGGTTTGACGACTTGCTCCGGGTTCGCCTTGCCGATCGCGGCGGCGGCGAAGAAGCCGATCCCGAGCGGCGGCGCGAACAAGCCGACGCCCATCGCGAGCACGGCGACGATCGCGTAATGGACCTCGTTGATCCCCGCCGCCTTCGCGACGGGGAACAGCAGCGGCCCGAACAACACCATCGCCGGGATCCCTTCGAGCACCGAGCCCAGCACGATGAACATCACGATCGAGACGAGCATGATCCCGATCTTGCCGCCCGGCGCGTGGCCGAGCGCATCGGCGAGCTGCTGCGCGAAGCCGGATTGCGTGAGCGCCCAGCCCATCGCCGTCGCGGTTGCGATGATCAGCAAGATCGCGCCGGCGAGCGAGACGGTCTCGATCAGCGTCGGATAGAACGTGCGCCAGTCGTACGCGCGATAGACCAGGACGCCGACGATCAGCGTATAGAAGATCCCGACGACGCTCACCTCGGTCGCTGTGGCGATGCCGGCGACCACGAAGTAGCGGATCAGCAGGGGCAGCGCGAGCCCGGGGATGGCGATGAAGAAGGCACGCAGGATCAGCTTGACCGGCGCGCGCTTTGCCAACGTCGAGTTCTCGCGCTTCGCCTCCCACATCGCGACCGCAATCAGCAGCAGCGAGCACACGAACGCGGGCAAGAGTCCGGCGGTGAACATCGCCTGAATAGACACGCCGGTTACCGAACCGATGATGATGAGCACCAAGCTCGGCGGGATCGTCTCGGCCATCGCGCCCGACGTCGCGAGCAGCGCGATCATCGAAGGCCGCTTCTGTCCGCGCCGTACCATGTCGGGGAACAGCACCGGCGCGACGGCGGCCATGTCGGCGATCTTCGAACCGGAGATCCCCGACACGAGATACATCGCGCCGACGAGCACGATGTTCAGCCCACCGCGCAAGTGTCCGACCAGGCTGGCGAGTGCCTCGACGAGCCGTCGCGCGATCCCGCCCGTCTCCATCAAGAGGCCGAGGAAGATGAATAGCGGGACCGCCAACAGGACGAGATTCGAGATCCCTTCCTGCATGCGGCCGACGACGGTGCTGAGCGGAACGCTGGTGGTGATCGCCAGATAGCTGAGCGTGCCCAGCCCGAACGAGAACGCGATCGGAACCCCGATCGCCACGCACGCGCCGACGAGCACGACGAAGAAGAGCACGAGGTTGACGTTGCCCAATCCGGCGAACGCACCGCGTCCAAACCAGATGGCGGCGCTGACGACGATCGCCGTGAGCACGACCCCCGCCACGATTTTCGGATCGCCTTCGGTCAGCCGGAGCAGAGCGAGCACGAGGATGAGCGTGAGGCCGACGATCACGGCGAGCACGACGTACGATTGCGGAATGCTCATCGCCGGGGTGACGTCGATCTGCTCCTGTTTGAAGAATTTTAGGCTCGCCGGCATCACCTCGATCACGAAGATCGCCGTGACGACCGAGGAGATCGTCTCGAGGATCCGGCGCGTGTGCGGCGACGACTTCCGCACCAGGACCGAGAGGCGGATGTGCTCGCCGCGCCGGTAGGCGACGACCGAGCCCAGCATCGCCAGCCACAGGAAGACGATCGTGGCAAGCTCGTCGCTCCACACCAGTGGGTTGCCCAGCACGTACCGCGTGAAGACCCCGGCGGCCAGGATGAAGACCTCGACCACGATCAGCAGCGCTGCGACGGGCTCGACGACCGCCCCAATCACGCGATCGATCGCCGCCGCCCACGGCCGCCTGTAGCTGAGGTCCTGGAATTCGACAGCCGTTTCGGCTACGTGTACGCTCATCTTTGGCTAGGCGAGCTTGTTCGCGTATTTTTCGAGCGCGGCCCATGCCTTCGGCCCGAACTCGGCTTTCCAGCGCTCGTAGTACTTTGCGTCGAGGAGCTTCTGCTTGAAACTGTTCTTGTCGACATCGTTGAACTTCATCCCGCGCCGCGCGAGCTTGTCACGCACGGACTTGTTCAGATTCACGTTGTCGTTGCGTGCGGAAAGCGTCGCCGCCGTCATCTCGCGCGAGATGATGTCCTGGTTCGCCTTGCCGAGCTTGTTCCAGACGTCCTGGTTGAAGAGCGTCCAATAGCCCGACCAGATGTGGTCGGAGAGCGAGACGTACTTTTGCACCTCGTAGAATTTCTGCTGATCGATGAGCAGCAGCGGATTTTCCTGCGCGTCGATGACGTGCGTCTGCAGCGCGGTGTAGAGCTCGCTGAGCGAAATCGGGGTCGGTGAAGCTCCGAGCGATTGGAACGTATCGACCCGAATCTTGCCCGGCGAGACGCGGATCTTCAAGCCGGCGAGGTCGGCGACGGTATGGATCGGTTTGGTGGACGTGGTGATCTCGCGGAAGCCGTTCTCCCAGATCTTGTCGAGAACGACCATTCCGCCCTTAGCTTGGATGTCGTCGCGGATCACCTTGCCGAGGTCGCCGTCCATCGCCTTGAAGACCGTCTCGCGGTTCGGGTACGCGTAGGCGAGGTTCTCGATCGACGCGAGCGGAGCGATCGCATTGAGGAACGCCCCAGGCATCGCGAGCGACTCGATCGCGCCCGAACGGAGCTGCGAGATCATGCTGGGATCGCTGCCGAGCTGGCTGGTCGGGAACGCCTTGAGGTTGACCTGGCCGTTCGTTGCCTTGCGGATCCGCCCGAACGCCTCGACCGAGCGCACGTTGATCGGATGCTCGGCCGGCAGATCGTGCCCGTACTTCAGCTCGAAATCGGCGGCGCGGGCAGGCGTGATGATACCGATCGTCGCGAACGTCGCCGCGGTACCGAGCACGAAGCCTTGGCGGGTGACGGGCATTGGGGGTACTCCTTCGGGTGAACGGCGCCCGGATGACTCGAGCGCCCGCATTGCTACGGCTTCGAACCACCGCGCTCCCGGTAGCGCGGCTCGGCGATCGCTCCTACCGCGTGAAGCCGCCGGAGCTCGGCCTCGTCGAGTCCGAGGTCGCGTCCCAGCACCTCGGCGGTGTCGGCACCGACTTGGGTCCGCCCGGGTTCGAGCGGCGGCGCGCCGGCGCGGGCGAAGCGCGGAAACGCATTGTTGATCACGACCTCGCCGAGATCGGGATCCCGCAGCGTCACCAGCGAGCCGCGCGCCGCGATCTGCGGGTTGTTGAAGACCGAGTCGATCGACTCCAGCGGACCGACCGCGCACCCTGCCCGTGCGAGGACGTCGATGACCTCGTCGCGGGGGAGCGTGTTGCAAAACCTCTGGATCAGCGCGTCGAGCGCCTCGCCGTTCGCGACCCGGTCGGCGTTGGTGCGGAAGCGGCGATCGGCGGCCAACGCGTCGCCGCCGATCGTGCGCAGCACCCGCTCGGCGACCTCTTGCGTGCTCCCCGAGAGCGCGACGTACCGGCCGTCGGCGCAACGGTACGCGCCGCGCGGCGCCGTGTCTTCCATGCGGTTGCCCAGCCGCTGATGCAGCGTCCCGTTCGCCGCGTACTCGGTGATCTGCGACTCCACCAGCTTCATCACGGCTTCGTAGATCGCGAAGTCGATCACCTCGCCCTCGCCGGTCCGCAGCCGGTGCGCGTACGCGGCGCAGACGGCGGCCGCCGCGGCCTGTCCGGCCATCACGTCGGCGAGCGGAAACGCCGGCAGCAGCGGCGGCCGGTCGTCGTAGCCGGAGACGGCCGCGATCCCGGTCATCGCTTCGGCGAGCGTTCCGAAGCCGGCGCGGTCGCGGTACGGGCCGTCCTGACCGAACGCCGTCATCCGCAAGACGACGAGGTGCGGAGCAGCGGCCAGCAGGCGCTCGGGGCCGAGGTTCCAGCGCTCCAACGTCCCGGGCCGGAAGTTTTCGACGAACACGTCGAACGAGGGGAGCCAGCGCAGCAACAGCTCTTGCGCCTCGGCGCCGTGGAGGTCGAAGGCGACGCTGCGCTTGTTGCGCCCCAGCGATTTCCAGTAGAGGCCGATCCCGCCGCGCTGCGCGCCGTACCGTCGCGCGTGATCGCCGGAACCCGGCCGTTCGAGCTTGATCACCTCCGCGCCGAAGTCCGCCAGCATCGCTGCGGTGGTCGGCGCGGCGATCATCGTCGAGCAGTCGAGGACGCGAACGCCGGCCAGAGGTCCGTTCTGGGCCATCCCGGTTTGAAGCCGCGGACGCGCTGCAGAATCCTGCTGGTATGGACTCGCTTGCGCTCATACGGTAGAGTGGCACGTAACGGACTAACGTCGAGCGCTTACGCTCGCGTCCCGATCGCTATTTTTGCGAGGACACGACCATGATCAAGATGGTTCGCATCAGTTCGCCGCGTCCGACCGAAGGCCGGCCGGGGCGCTACGAGTCGTTCATCACCGGCACCGGCGAAGACCCCGTGCGCGTCGTCGGCCCGTCGACCGAAGCCGTCAAAGGCTCCGCCACCGCTGTCATCGCCCACAGCCACCGCCACGCCTGCGACCTGCGGACCGCGCTGCGCGCGGTCGCGAACGGCTCCCCCTAGCGAAGATCGGCGAGTCCCGCGGGGCTCGCCGGCTGCCCACCGAAGCCGTTCGCATGCGGCGTTCGACGGTTCTCGCGGGCTTGGCGGCGACGGCGACGGCGCCGGCAATCGCCTCCGCTGCGAGCGGGGGCGCCGATCTGATCGTGACCGCGTCGACGATCCACACCGTCGATGCGAAGGTGCCGCAGGCACAGGCGTTCGCCGTGCGCGACGGCCGGTTCGTGTACGTCGGCTCGCGCGAGGGTGCGCTGGCGCTGCGCGGGGCGCGAACGCGGATGCTCGATCTCGGCGGCGCAACGGTGCTGCCCGGCCTGATCGACGCGCACCTGCACTTCATGCACGTCGGGCAGGCCCTACACGAAGTCGATCTCGCACACCTGACCCCGTTCGATGAGGTCGTGCGTCGAACGGTCGCGTTCGCGGCCACCTCGCCCGACCTGTGGATCATCGGCGACGGCTGGGATCAGAACCTCTGGCCCGACAAAGCGTTCCCAACCCACCAGGCGCTGAGCGCCGCGATTCCCGATCGCCCGGTCGTGCTGATCCGCGTCGACGGTCACGCGCTGCTCGCCAACGCGAAGGCGATGGCACTCGCCGGCGTCGGCGACGCGACCGCCGATCCGAGCGGCGGCCGTATCGTGCGCGACGAGCACGGCGCGCCGACGGGCGTGTTCATCGACAACGCAAAGGCACTGATCCAGCGCGCGATTCCGCCGCCGACCCATCCGCAACTCGTCCGCGCCGCGGTCGCCGGGCTGGCGGAGTGCCATCGCTGGGGTCTCACCGCGATCAGCGATCCCGGCGTCGGCCAAGCGACGATCGATGCGTACCTCGAGTTGGCCCGCGGCGGGCGCTACACGCTGCGCAACCACGTCATGCTCGCGGGCAGCGATGACGCGTTGACCGCGCACTACCTAGAACGCGGTCCGCAGCCGCTCGCCGGCAACGGCCGGCTCGCGATCCGCGCGATCAAGCTGTACGCCGACGGCGCGCTCGGATCGCGCGGCGCTGCATTGCTCGCGCCGTACGACGACGATCCCGGCAACACCGGGCTGGTGCTCACCGCGCCGTCGAAGATCCAGGACGTCGCGATTCGCGCGCTGCGCGCGGGATTCCAGGTCTGCACGCACGCGATCGGCGACCGCGGCAACCGGGCCGTCCTCGACGCATATGAGGCTGCCCTGCGCGCGGTACCCCGCCGCGACCATCGCCTCCGCGTCGAGCACGCGCAGGTGCTCGCACCGAGCGACATCCCGCGTTTCAAAGCGCTCGGCGTCATCCCGTCGATGCAGACAACGCACCAGATCAGCGACATGGGCTGGGCGCAGGCTCGGCTCGGGCCGGAACGCGTCAAAGGCGCGTACGCCTGGCGATCGCTGCTCGACTCCGGCGTCACGATTGCGAACGGAACCGACGCGCCGATCGAGGTGGTCGACTCGCGCCGGACGTTTCACGCCGCGATCTCCCGGCAGAACGAAACCAACCAGCCTCCCGGCGGTTGGTACCCGCGACAGCGGATGACGCGGGACGAGGCCTTGCGCTCGATGACCGTGTGGGCCGCGCGCGCGAACTTCATGGACGCCGTCGCCGGTTCGATCACGCCCGGCAAATACGCCGACTTTGCCGTGCTCGATCGGGATTGGATGCGCGCCGCGCCTGAAGCGATCATGGCGACGCGCATCCTGGCGACGTACGTGTCGGGAGCACAGGTCTATGAAGCGCCGATGCAGAGTGCGATGACAGGATTTCGCGCCCGAGGACGCCGCGGCGGCTCGTGCTGCAGGGGCGCGCACGCATAGCGCGGAGGAGCCCTCGGTCGGCCCGCGGTAAGCTCCGAGTCCCGCTCCAGAGCGTTGGGAGGACCGCATGTTCCCTGCCCCGTTCGAGTACCATCGAGCCACGTCGATCGACGAAACGCTCGCCCTCCTAGCTCAGTACGGCGGCGACGCGCGCGTTCTTGCCGGCGGACAGAGCTTGATCCCCGCGATGCGTTTCCGGCTGGCCCGCCCGGCGGTGCTGGTCGACATCAACGCGCTGCACGAACTCTCGTACCTGCGCGAAGAAGGCGGCGTACTCGCGATCGGGGCGATGACCCGCGACGCGGCGCTCGAGACGTCGGCGCTCATCACCTCGAAATACCCGCTGCTCGCCGACACGTCGGCGCTGGTCGCCGACCCCGTCGTGCGCCAGTCGGGGACGGTGGTCGGCAGCCTTTGCCACAACGATCCGGCCGGCGACTGGGGCGTGACGGCGCTCGCCGGGCGGGCGCAGATCGTCATCCGCGGCGCGACCGGGACGCGCACGGTAGCGATCGACGATTTTCTGATCGACTCTTTTACCACCGCGGTCGGCGAAGGCGAGTTGGCGCTCGAAGTGCGCTTTCCGACGCCGCCGCCTCGTACCGCGGGATCCTATCAGAAGATCGAGCGCAAAGTCGGTGATTTCGCAACGGCGTGCGCGGCGGCGCGGGTCACGCTCGACGCGAACGGTGCGATCGCCGACGCCGGCATTGCGATCGGGGCCGCCGGTCCGCACGCGATCCGCGTTCGCGACGCCGAGCTGCTGCTGAACGGTTCGAAGCCGACCAAGGACCTGATCCGCGCCGCCGCCGACGCGGCCCGCAAGCTCGCCGATCCGGCGGCCGACAATCGCGGGTCGGCGGAGTTCAAGAAAGATATGGCAGGCGTGCTCGTCCGGCGCGCGCTCGTCGCGGCGCTCGGACGGCTCGGTGTGGAGGGACTGCAATGAAGATCTCGGTGACCGTCAACGGCACCCCGTACCAGCGCGACGTCGAGCCGCGCACGCTGCTGGTGTATTTCCTGCGCGAGGCGCTCGGGTTGACCGGTACGCACGTCGGCTGCGACACCTCGAGCTGCGGCGTCTGCGTCGTCGTCCTCGACGGCGACCGCGCGGTGAAGTCGTGTACCATGTTCGCCGCGATGGCGGACGGGCACGAGATCACGACCGTCGAGGGGCTGGTGCAAGGCGGCAAGCTGCACCCGCTGCAGCAAGCGTTCTGGGATTGCCACGGCCTGCAGTGCGGCTATTGCACGCCGGGGATGCTGATGACGTCCTACGCGCTGCTCAAGCACCAGCCCAACCCCGACGAGCCCGCGATCCGCGAGGCGCTCTCCGGCAACCTCTGCCGCTGCACCGGATATCAGAACATCGTGAAAGCGGTACAGCAAGCCGCCGCCGAGACGAGCGCGCCCGAGCCCGTGGCGACGTAAGGAGAACGCGATGAGCACCACCGCACAACCGACTCCCGACAAGTACTCGCTCGGTCAATCGATGAAGCGCAAGGAAGATCCGCGCTTCATCCGCGGGCACGGCCACTACCTCGACGACATCGTGCTGCCGGGGATGCTCTGGCTCTCGATCGTCCACAGCCCCTATCCGCACGCGCGGATCGTCAAGATCGACAAGACCGCGGCACTGGCGGTTCCGGGCGTCGTCGCCGTGCTCACCGGCGAGGACCTCGCCGCGCACAACCTGGCCTGGATCCCGACCTTCCACGGCTACGACAAGCAGATGATCCTCGCGGTCGGCAAGGTGCTGTTCCAATATCAGGAGGTCGCCGGCGTGATCGCGTCCTCGCGTGAGATCGCGCAGGATGCGGCCGAGCTGGTCGACGTGGAGTACGAACCGCTCGACCCGGTCGTGAACCCGTTCCAGTCGCGCGAGGACAAGATCATCCTGCGCGACGACCGCGAGAACAAGACGAACCACATCTACCACTGGGAGGTCGGCAAGCGCGATGCGACCGACGCCGCGATCGCCGCGTCCGAGGTCAGCATCAAAGAGCGCATCGTCTTCCAGCGCTGCCATCCCGCGCCGCTCGAGCCGTGCGGCATCATCGCCGACATGGACGCCGCGACCGGGCGGCTCACGCTGTACCTGACCTCGCAGGCCCCGCACGCGCACCGCACCGTCGTCTCGCTGGTGACCGGGATCCCCGAGGACAAGATCCGCGTCATCTCGCCCGACCTCGGCGGTGGTTTCGGCAACAAGGTACCGGTGTATCCGGGCTACGTCGTCGCGGCGGCGGCCTCGGTCGTGATCGGCGTCCCGATCAAATGGGTCGAGACGCGCACCGAGAACCTCACCACGACCGGCTTCGCACGCGACTACCACATGGACGTCGAGATCGGCGCCACGAAAGACGGCAAGGTCACCGCGCTCAAAGTGGCGACGGTCGCCGACCACGGCGCGTTCGACGCCGCCGCCGACCCGACCAAATATCCGGCCGGGCTGTTCGGGATCGTCACCGGCTCCTACGATTTCGCGAACGCGTTCACCGAGCTCGACGCGTACTTCACCAACAAGCCGCCGGGCGGGGTCGCCTATCGCTGCTCGTTCCGCGTCACCGAGGCCTCGTTCGCGATCGAGCGCGGGATGGAGATCCTCGCACGCAAGCTGAACATGGACCCGGCCGAGCTGCGGCTGAAGAACTTCGTGCGGAAGGAGCAGTTCCCGTATCCTTCGCCGCTCGGCTTCGTCTACGACAGCGGCGACTACCACATGACGTTGCGCAAGGCGCTCGACATGATCGGTTACGATGAGCTCCGCCAGGAACAAAAAGAAAAGCGCAAGCGCGGCGAGTTGATGGGGATCGGGATCTCGACCTTCACCGAAGCGGTCGGCGCGGGGCCGAGCAAGCACTTCGACATCATGGGGATCAAGATGTTCGACAGTGCCGAGATCCGCGTCCATCCGACCGGCTCGGCGATCCTGCGCGCCGGGACGAAGTCGCAAGGTCAAGGACACGAGACGACCTGGGCGCAGATCGCCGCCGACGAACTCGGCCTCGATCCGCAGAACATCATGGTCGAGGAAGGCGACACCGACACGGCCCCCTACGGGCTCGGCACCTACGCGAGCCGCAGCACGCCGGTCGCCGGCGCTGCGATTGCGATGGCCGCCCGCAAGATCCGCGAGAAGGCGAAGAAGATCGCCGCGCACCTGCTCGAGGCCTCGGTCGACGACATCGAGTGGGAGAACCACGCGTTCCACGTCAAAGGGCTTCCCGACAACGCGATCACGATGCAGACGATCGCGTTCGCGGCGTATACGAACCCGGCGCCTGACACCGAGCCCGGCCTCGAAGCGACGTTCTACTACGACCCGCCGAACCTCACGTTCCCGTACGGAGCGTACATCGCCGTCGTCGACGTCGATGCGGAGACGGGCTTCGTCAAGGTACGCCGGTTCCTGGCGATCGACGACTGCGGAACCGTCATCAACCCGATGATCGTCGAGGGCCAGATCCACGGCGGCCTGACCGAAGGGTTCGCGATCGCGTTCATGCAGGAGCTCGCCTTCGACGCCGACGGCAATGCGCTCAACACCAACTTCACCGAGTACCTCGTGCCGACGTCACTGGAAACCCCGCATTGGGAAACGTCGAGCACGTGTACGCCGAGCCCGCACCATCCGATCGGCGCCAAAGGCGTCGGCGAAAGCCCGAACGTCGGCTCGCCGGCGGCCTTCGTCAACGCCGTGATGGACGCGCTCGCGCCGCTCGGCGTGACGCACATCGACATGCCGCTGACGCGCGAAAAGGTCT